>ENA-OPWD01002084-OPWD01002084.1-human-gut-metagenome-genome-assembly--contig:-NODE-2084-length-12333-cov-3.152223_pt1 | contig 12333 bp, 10 predicted proteins | sample MGYA00241502_ERZ501996 | MGnify/ENA primary metagenome ERZ501996 (study PRJEB25962, sample SAMEA2042011) | human gut metagenome | biome: human gut; feature: human-associated habitat; material: faeces... | reverse complement strand
CTCCAGGAACTTCTATGCGTTTAACCCCGGTTTTGACCGCTGCGATTCCTGCGAGACCTGATGATTCCAAAACCGTTTTTTCGCAAATAACACAAAAAAACACAAATTCCGTACAAAAAATCCTGATTTAGGAGTATTTTTGTACGGAATTTCTTAAAATATCTCTTCCAGCGAAAATCATTCACTGTTTTCTATTTGAAACCACTGTTTTTGTATTTATTTCGCTGTTTTTTGTAGTTTATGTACAATCATCTGTCTATCTCTCTTCGCCCATGAAGAACAATGCCAATGTTCCGGGGCCAGAATGAGAACCAATGGTGGGGCCCACATAGTTGATGAGGAAGCTGTCCATGCCAAAACGCGCCTTTACCAAGTCTCTCACCAGTTCCGCCGCAGGCAGATCATCACCGTGGCTGATGAAAACAATATCGTTCTGGTCACGGTAGGATCCCATCTTCTCCTCCATGTAATCCACCAGTGCATGCAGAGATTTCTTACGTCCTCTTACCTTACCGATGACAATCAGATGTCCATCGTTATCTACATGAAGCTCGGGTTTGATACCGGCCAGTGTTCCTACAAATGCCGTAGCCTTGCTGACACGTCCGCCGCGGTAGAGGTGATACAGATCATCCACGGTAAATACATGTACCAGATGCAGACGATTATTCTTCACCCACTCTGCCACTTCTTCCATGGATTTGCCCTGATCTCTCAAAGTCACTGCCTTGTGGACCAGCAGTCCCTCTCCCAGAGAAGCGCACAGACTGTCGATCACGATGATCTTGCAATCGGGCTGTTCCTCCATGATCTCATCCGCCGCGATCCGCATGCTGTTGTAAGTACCGCTCAGTCCGGAGGAAAAAGCGATACAGAGGATCTCTTTATTTTCTTTCAGATATTCCGTAAAATGAGCCTTTGCCTCCTCAGGGTTGACCTGGGATGTAGTCGGCATCTTGCCCTGTCTCATCAATGCATAGAATTCTTTTTCGGGAAGTTCCTGTCCTTGTCCATAAGTCACACCATCCATGATATAGCTAAGGTTCATGCATCCAAGATCATGTTCCTTCAGATACTCTACCGGCAGATCAGCAGTACTGTCTGTAACGATTTTAAACATTGGTTACCCTCCTGATGCTATCAATTTTTCCTAAGCATACATCAAAAGGGCACCCATTTCAATTTTCGCTGACAAAAGTGATACATTTTGTCACATTTTTCTGGTTCCTGGCATTCTTCCACGGAAGAAACGATTTCTCATTTTTGCTCTGTCAAAAGGAATCAGCGGATACAGATAGCTTTGTCCGGAGATTGTCTTATTCGTAAGGAGCGCCAGCGCAAATATAATCAGTCCGGCAATATAACCCCATATTCCGAAAAGCTGTGTCAAAATCAGATTGAGGATCCGCATAAATTTCAAGGCATAACCCAATTCATAATTAGCCTGCGTGTAATTAGCAATGGCCACAAATGCCATGGCAAGCATAACCTCACTGGAGAACCACCCACTCTCCACCGAAAATTCTCCCAGCACCAGCGCCGCCATGACACTCAAGGGAGTACTCAACATATTCGGTGTGTTGACCGCCGCCAGCCGCAGTCCGTCAATGGCCAGCTCCAACAGTAAAAACTGCAGGATCAGAGGCACATTGGGATCCTCTTTCAGAATAATAAATTCCAGATTCTCTGGGATCCACATCCGATGATTCATAAGGAGCAGATATGTGGGTGTCACGAAATACGTGAGCAGTGCGATCAGGAAACGGGTCAGACGCAGATACGTTCCGGTGACCGGCGGAAAGTAATAATCATCCGCCTCTTCCACCACATCAAAGATCGTGGTGGGCAGGATCATGGCAGAAGGGGAATTGTCCACCAGGATCACCAGATTGCCTTCCAGCACCTGGGCCGCCGCCGTATCCGGCCGCTCCGTGTATTTGAACTTCGGAAACGGATTGTACCACTTCCGCTGGTACAGACATTCCGCCAGGCTTTCCTGATTCATGGCCAGAGCATCCACCTGAATGGAACGGATCCGTTCCCGGATCTGCGTAAGAAGTTTCGGATCCACACGGCTCTCCATATAACACAGTACGATATCTGTTCTGGAATTCTCCCCGGCATTAAGCATTTCCATATGAAGATCCGTACTACGGATCCTGCGGCGGATCAATGCTGTATTGAATACCACTGTCTCCACGAAGCCGTCCTTGGACCCCCGGAGTACCTTGTCCTTGTCCGGCTCCTCCACCCCTCTGGCGGGATAGGTTCTGGCATCGATCAACACCGCCTTTTCATAACCGTCCAATAACAGGACAAAGACGCCGGACAGCAAAGCTCCCAGTATTTTCTCCCAGGTATCGTCCAGATCCACCTCCACGTAGGGAATCGCGATTTTGGACATCTCATGGGCATCCTTTGGGAAGTCCTCCGCCTTCAGATCCATCAGATACTGTAATATTTTCTGCATCAGTTCATCCTTGCAGAAACCATCGATCAGATACATGCAGGCATCGGTGTCACCGAGACGGATCACCCGGTGAATAATATCGAAATTGGTTTCCAGTCCCATCAGTTCATCCACATACTGCATATTCTGCTGAAGCTTTTCCGATATTCTGACGAGCTTTGGTTGTTTGTTCTGTGGCATAAAAAATCCCCCTTGGGTCTATGATCTAAATTTCATCATGTCCCATTCGGGGGATTTTATTCTGCTATTTTGTTGTTTTACCTGTTACTTCGTGGTGCTTCCGAAGCCGCCGTTACGGATTCCTTCCGCATCATCATCTTCCGTGATGCCATACTGCATAAAGATTCCCTGTGCAAATCCGGTTCCCGCAGGAACCTCCACGGTCTTGCCTTCATTGGAATCATTGGTGATCTTCATGAAGATATGTCCTTCATTATCTGAAAAGAAATAGTCACTGTCAATGATGCCCACGGTATTGTTCATCTGCAAACGGTATTTAAAGCCCAGTCCGCTTCTCGGATAAATCTGTAATACCCAGTCCTCCTTCATTTCAGCACGAATGCCGGTAGGAATCTTGATGGTCTCTCCCGGGGCCAGGGTAAAGGCAAACGGTGCGAAGAAATCATATCCTGCGCTTCCTTTCGTGGCTCTCCTGGGAAGTTTTAAATTTTCATACATTTCCTTGATCTGTGCTTCCGTATACTGAGGATATCCCTCCTGCATGGCAGTCAAAAACTGCCCCGGACTTACAAAATGAAATTTTGCTATTCTGTGCATTGTCTGTTCTTTCCTTTTTCTTCTTACATTACCGGCTGAAACCAGCCGCTTCCTATGCGTAATCCCCGCAGTGCAATACCGGCACCCGTCTATGGTCACTGGCCAGGGTCTTCTTCACATCGATCACCCGCTGGTTCTTACTGCCCTTCCACAGGAGCTTTACATCTTTTTCCTCCACATGGAATTCACCGTCTACTACCACATCCACATACTGCATCACCGGCAGATCACAGATGTCTTCCCAGCTGTCCCCGGTGTACATCCAGATCGTTTTCGTGGGATATTTTTCCCGGATTTCACTCATGAGTTCTCTGACATCCGCCCGGTTCACGGGATGCATCGGATCTCCGCCGGAAAAGGTAATACCGGAAATGTACGGCTTTTCCAACTGTTCGAAGATCTCCTGTTTTGCGCTTTCGTCAAATAAGAGTCCTCCGTCAGGATCCCAGGTAATAGGATTCTGGCATTCCTTGCAGCAATGGTTGCAGCCTGCCACCCACAGTACGACCCGCAGACCATCGCCGTTCAGCATATCGTCCTTGGTTATATTATGATATCTCATTTATCTGTCCATCCTGTCTCTACATACTTTTCCGCTCTGCGATCTCCGCCATCTTGGCATCGTTCAGTCTTGTATCTCCATGTACTCTGGAGTAAGACAGATAGCCGTTCATACGGTCGATCTTGGTCAGATTCCGGCTGCCGCAGACAGGACATACATCCATTTCCAGTTCCTGATGGCCACAGTCGTCGCAGTAAGCCAGAGACAGATTTACACCCTCGTAGAAGCCCATATCCATGGCTCTGTGGATCAGTGTCTTGATGGCTTCGGTATTGTAATCAATGGGATATTTTACATACTGGATCTTACCGCCGTTGCTCAGATCCCAGAAACGGTTCTCCAGATCCTGTTTCTGGATCGGCGTAATATCCTCTGTCACATGGCAATGGAAGCTGTTGCTGACATATTCTCGGTCGGATACACCCTCGATAATACCGTATTTTTCACGGAACTGCTTGACCTGAAGACCGCACAGATTCTCCGCTGGGGTTCCGTAGATGGCATACAGATTGCCGTCCTCTTCCTTGTACTCGGAGATCTTCTGGTTGATATGCTCCAGAACTTCTACCGCAAATGCACCGTCTTCCACCAGTGATTTGCCGTTGTACAGTTCCTGCAGTTCATTTAATGCCGTAATGCCGAAGCTGGCCGTAGCGGATTTCAGTAACGGTTTGATCTTGTCTGTCAGCTTCAGATGTCCACCCAGGAAACCGCCCTCGCAATATGCCAGAGGATTCGTGGACGCACGCATTTCTCCCAGATAAGCATAGGTCCGGATATGCAGCTGACGGATCAGTTCCAGATAATAATCCAGCACTTCATAAAAGTCTTTGCTTTCTTTTCTTGCCTTGGCCAGAATCATAGGCAGATGCAGGGATACCGCACCGATGTTGAAACGTCCCACAAATACCGGCTGGGCCTTGTCATCTGCAGGATGCATGCCGCCTCTCTCATACCATGGAGACAGAAATGCTCTGCATCCCATGGGAGATACGATCTTGCCATACTGCTTGTACATGCTTGCCACATAGCCCTTGCCGGTAAGACTCAGCCAGTCGGGATACATGGTCTTGGCAGAGCATTCCACACCTGCCTCGAAAACATCCTCCAGCGGCTTTCCGGGGCCGTGCAGATTCTCATCATATAAGAATACGATCTTAGGGAACAATACAGGCTTCTTGTGGTCCTTTTTGCCCTGTCCCTTTCTGCGGACATCCAGCATGGTAATAGTCGCCATCTTTGCAAATTTACCGGTGCCGGTTCCTGCGGTCACGGTAATAAACGGATAATCACCACGGCTGCTGGCCACAGTATTGAACTTGTACTCCCACCCCTGGAAGCCCTGTTCAAATTCTTTCTGGACATCTGCCAGTGCCTCTGCTTCCGCCACATCTGCGGCAATACCCAGACGCTCATATTTTGCCAGCGCTCTGTTATAAGACTTCTCCGCATACGGCTCCAGGATCAGATCCACGCTGGGTACGGTGAATCCGCCGTACTGCTGGCTGGCTGCACTTAAAACGATATCGCCGATAACATCAAACGCCACATCCAGTGTCTTCGGCTCATTGTACCAGATATTGCCCATCTCAAATCCGCCGGTCAGTACACTCTGCACGTCGAACAGACAACAATTCATGGTATCTCTTCTGGCGGACATGTCATGGACATAAATATAACCGTCCCGGCAGGCCTGGATCTCTTCCGTGGTCAGGAAGAACTTCTGGTACAATTCCTTGTTCAGCTGATTGAAGATCAGGCTGCGCTTGGTGGATACCAGTGCGGAATCCGTGTTGGCATTTTCCTTGTCTCCGATGTACATGATGGACTGGCTCTTTTTGTAGACATCATCCAGCATCCGTACAAAATCCTGCTTATAGTTACGATAATCGCGGTAGCTTTTTGCAACGACCGGTTTTACCTGCTCTAAGGCACTTTCCACAATATTGTGCATAATGGGAATGGGTACTTCATCCACTTCCAGTTCATTTACTTTTTCTACCACATACCGGCAGATCTGCTCTTTTTCTTCTCTGGTGAATTTTGTCAGGGCACGGTACGCACTCTTGCCTACAGCGCTGATCACCTTCTGTACATTAAAAAGCTCTTTGCTCCCGTCCTTTTTAACGACGTAGATCTCTCTGTCCGGTCTGAACTTTTTGCCATAATCTTCATTTTCTTCATGGGCATGTTCAAAATTACTGCTCATCTTTCTCTTCCCTTCATCCGATAATCCCCGGCTGTTGCCCGGATTTACTGTATTCCCCTCACTTACGATAACGTTTGTAGATACCATATATGGTATCTGTAGTCATCAAAAAGCAATATATTGTGGGTGATATGTACCAGTATAAAAAAGAATCCCTGGCTTGTCAACGAGGGATCCCTTAGAAAACTATACAAAAAAGATTTTCAAATTTTGGGTAACTTTTTATTCCGCCTCCTGTGACTGTTCCCGTAAAATATCTGAAAGCCACTGTACATAGCGCTTTTGTACCGCTTCCGGCGCTACGATACGGACCCCCTGTCCGATACCGGCCAGCCATCCGAAGAACTGTCCGCTGACCGCCACCTTTGCCCGGATCCGGAACACTTCCTCCGACATGGGACGGATATCCGTCTCCCTTCCGAAGCGGTCCAGTACCACGCCGGTCAGGCGCACCGGAAACTCCATGGTCACCACGCTCTCCTCTCCGGCAAACATGCCGAAGGTCTGGTTCGTATAGGAGGTCACATCGATCTGTGAAAACTGTTCCACTCCTTCTCTGGGCAGATCCGTCACTTCCGCCTGTCCCATCTTGTCCACACGGTAATGCTTGATCACTCTGTCTTCACTGTCGTAGGCGGCCAGATAATAATTTTCCTCCCGCCAGATCAGGGCCCAGGGACTGACGCATTTGTTGCCGTTTGGTCTGGGCACCAGCTGCTTTTTAAGATTCCAGTCCAGGTAGACGAAAGAGATCTGCTTATTTTCCTGAATAGCCCGGTGGATCGCATCAATGCTGTAATAAATGCTCTCATTCTCCGTCTTGACTCTTCCGGCCACATAGACCTGTCGCTGCAGTTTACCGGCATCGTTTTTCCCGGCGATCTGCTCCAGCTTCCGGATCAGTTCTCTGGATTTTTTCGTGGTGATAAACCGGGAAGACTGTACCGCGTCCACCAGCAGCTTTAATTCCGGAAGTTCAAACTCCCGGCTGCCCAGATAATATCCGCCTCCCAGTCTGCTCTGCACCTGCACCACATCATAGCCGAAATCCGCAAGACATTCCATATCGTTGTAGATACTCTTGCGCTCTGCATGGATTCCCTGATTTTCCAGATATTTGATGATATCCGGTGTGCTCATTGGATGGTTTTCATCCGTGTTCTCCCGCAGCATCTTGATCAGATATAAAAGTTTTAATTTCTGTCCCGAAGATTTTGCCATGGATTATTCTTCTGTCTGTTTCTTTTCCTCTGCTGCATTCTTTTTCTTGCGCAGAGTGATTCCCAACGTAATGGCCACTGCACCTACAACCGCAATGACTGCCAGTACTACCAGATAAGATAAAAATGAATTCAAAAAGCTTACTGCCATAATGTCTTCTCCTTTTCCCGATATCTTTGTATCCCGAAACTATTGCATGTATTAGAAGTATACCAACGAAATCCCCGTATCGTCAAGTGGTCCCTTCGGATATGGCCGCCGGTGTATTTATCCATTTTCCTGTCTTAAGAAAATTTTCCGCCTGTCCGGAAGCCTTCTTTATGATCTGTTCCTCATACCCCATCATCTGAAGCAGACGGATCGCATTTCTGGTGGATGCTTTTCCCGGCAGCAGCTGATAGGGGAACAGGATATCACCGTCCCGGATCACTTCCTCAAAATGATAGTTGTCATAGTATTCCTTCAAAAGCTCCGTCATTTCAATATCATGGGTAGCGGCAAAACCAAGCGTTCCGCTCTCCGCCAGACGGATCAGGATCTGCGTTGCCGCAGCGATCCGCTCCACCGTATTGGTTCCCCGAAGCACCTCATCCACAAAACAAAGCACTGGAGTTCTCCGTTCCCCGGCCGCATCCAGGATTCGTTTCAATGACCGGATCTCCACAATATAATAGCTCTCCCCGTTTTCCATGCTGTCCCGCAGGGCCATGGAGGAAAAGATCTGAAATATCGGTGCATGATAACTTTCCGCCGCGCAGGTATGGATCGTCTGTGCCAGAGCGGCATTCACCGCCACCATTTTTAAGAACGTGGATTTACCGGAGGCATTGGACCCCGTAAGCAGAATTCCTCTGTCCGCCCGGATACTGTTTTTCACCGGCTGTGACAACAGCGGATGCCAGCCCTTCTTCATATGCAGAAAAGCTTTCTCCGTATCTTCTTCCAGTTTCGGAATACAGTACCCTTCCAGAGATTTCCGAAATCCGCCTACGGATATGGCCATATCCAGGTACCCGGTGATTGCAAGCATGGTTTCCACTTGTCCGGTCTTTTTCCGCAGCTTTTCCAGCATCCGGTTAAACTGAAAGATATCCAGATGCAATATCATCCGCAGATAATCCGCAAGGATATCCAGAGGATTTCCACCAATCTTTCCCTGATTTCCAGCCATGACCCAATAGGCTCCCCGCCTCAACTCCCGCAGGCTCTTCAGTGCCTCCCGAAGTTCATCCAGTTCTCTCCTGTATACCGGTATTTTCTGCTTCTCCAGTTCTTCACATACATCGATCAGCCGTAATACATAAGCGAAGCTGATAATATACGGTTCGATCACTTTTTTCTCCCGAAAATATGTCATGATATGCCAGAGCATACACAAGACGATTCCTATGGTACCCATCGCAGGCTGTACGAACAATAACAGGAGAAATGGAAGGTACAGCAGATTTCCCAGCACAATCTTACGGTTGGAACGCTCCCCCAGATAATCCAGGTTATCCAGATAATCGTAGAGAGAATATTTTCCCAGATGTCCCAGCCGTTTCATCAACAGCTGGATCCTTACTTTTATATTCTCCTGCTCCTGCAGCCAGTTAACCACTTCTTCCAGATGTTCCAGTGCCTCTCTCCCGCAGGAAATATTCCGGAGCGTATAGTACAGATATTCCTCTCCCGCCGCAGAATAGGTCCGGTCGATCCGGCGAAAGACCTCGTCCATTCCCAGATCGTTCCATGTGATATCATCCAGCTGCTTCTCTTCCTTATGCCGTTCCAGATAGCTGCCCAGTCTTGCAAACCTCTCCAGTGAATATTCCTTCGGTGGTTCTTTTCCGTAATTTTCACGAAGATACTTCTTGAAAAGTTTTTCCTGATTTTTCGTCTGTATCAGCTCCTGCACTATCATAAATATAAAAAGCAAAAGCAATACGCCCGCAAATACAACAAATTCCATATTTTTTCTCTCTTTTCCGGATATAAGAAGGCAGGCACCGCCCTGTGCAGTGCCCGCCCCCATATTCTGACCTGTTTTTTATATTTCTTATTTGTAAAACTCTTTATGCGACAATAAAGAACTTTAACAGGAAGATCAAGGATAATACATAGGTAAGTACGGATACGTCCTTAGCTTTACCGGTAAATACCTTGATAACGGTATAGGTGATCAGACCGATACCGATGGCATGTCCGATAGATCCGGAGATCGGCATGGCGATCATCATCAGAGCCACGGGAAGCGCCTGGCAGATGTCATCAAAATCTACATTCTTAAGACCTGCTACCATAAGGACACCCACATAGATCAATGCGGAAGAAGTAGCTGCCGCAGGAATGATACCGGCGATGGGTGCGATGAAGATACATGCAAGGAACATAATACCGGTGGTCAGTGCGGTCAGACCGGTGCGTCCGCCTGCTTCCACACCGGAGGCAGACTCTACGAAGGTGGTAACGGTGGAAGTACCGGTTACGGAACCTGCCAGAGTGCCTACTGCATCAGACAAAAGTGCCTGCTTCATGTTAGGCATTTTTCCATCCTTATCCAGCATTCCCGCACGGCTTGCGGTTCCTACCAGAGTACCGATAGTATCAAACATATCAATGATACAGAATGTAACGATCAGAGTAATTGCAGTAAACCAGCCAATCTGTGCAAAGCCCTGGAAGTTAAACTTAAACAGTGTAGTGGACGCCATATCTCCGAAGGCCGGTACGAAGGATGCAGTTGCCAGAGAAGCAAAGGGATTGGTTCCCAGGAAAATGGCCTCTCCTGCCCAGTAGATGATGCTGGCGATCAGCATCCCCAGTAAAACAGCACCCTTGACACCTCTCTGTGCCAGAACAACAATGGAAAACAGACCTACGAACATGGTAACAACCGACAGCACCATTGCGGAATATCCGGATCCCATATTGGTCTTAGCCAGTGAAGGAGTCAGTGCACCGAAGAAGTCTCTCATAGCATAGAAAGGTCCTCCGTTCTCGGAATAGATTCCTGCATTGGAACCGACGCCGATGTTTAACAGCATAAGACCGATGGCCGGTGCGATACCGAGACGTACGCCCAAAGGAATGGCATCCACGATCTTCTCACGGATATTCAGCACGGAGAGGATCAGGAATACAATACCTTCCACCAGAACAATACACAGGGCAGCCTGGAAGGATGCCACATAGGTCTTGCCGGTCAGGGCTACGATATTGGTTACTACGACTGCAAAAAAGCTGTTCAGTCCCATGCCGGGTGCCATGGCAAAAGGCTTGTTTGCCAGAAATGCCATTACGATGGTACCGATGGCGGATGCAATGCAGGTTGCCAGGAAAACACCGTTCCACAGCTCCGGCATGGTATCCTTGCCAAAACCGGTCAGCAGGTTCGGATTCAGGGCTATGATATAAGCCATGGTCATGAACGTGGTCAGTCCGGCAATGATCTCTGTCCTTGCGGTGGTGTTGTTTTCCTTCAGTTTGAAGATTTTTTCTAACATCTTTTCCCTCCTAAGTATTCTGGGAGCCACGCGGGAGCTCCGTTCTATGTCTTCTGAGTTATTTTTCTTACTCAGTCAACAGTCTCTTTACGATCTTCTCGCATTTTGTGTAAATACGTTCCGGATTCTCTCCCACATTAAATTCTCCGTTACGATACAAAATCTTGCCGCCGATCATGGTCATGCAGACATTGGACTTGCTACCGCTGTAAACCAGATTCTTGGGGATGTTGTGAATGGGCTGCATATTGGGCTGGTGCAGATCGATCATAATAAGATCTGCATATTTTCCCTTTGCAAGAACATCTGCGCGGTTCAGGCGCATTGCCTTGGCACCGTTCACCGTTGCCATCTTCAGTACCTCCACGGCATCCATGCTGGACGCATCCTTCTCTAACAGTTTGCTTAAGCCGGTGACTAAGAACATCTCCCGGAACATGTCCAGACAGTTATTGCTGGCCGGTCCATCGGTTCCAATGGCTACCGGGATCTTGTGCCGCACATAGTCGGCAATGGGTGCAATGCCGCTGGCCAGTTTCGTGTTGGAGCCGGGATTCGTGATCACATACATCCGATGTCTGCGGAAGACATCCATATCCTGTTCCGTCACATGAACGCAGTGGAAACCTCCTCCGCCAAAATCAAACATTCCCAGAGAGTCTAAGAACATGGGCGGTGTCATTCCGTAGCGAGCCTTACACTCTTCCACTTCCTTCTCCGTCTCGGAGATATGAGCATATACCGGTGTCCGGTAATGATGTGCCATTTCCGACACTTTCCAGAGCAGTTCCTTGGAACAGGTATATTCCGCATGAAATCCCAGCTGGTAACTGATCAGGGAATTCTTCTTATTCCATTTTAAAAACTCCTCTTCTACCTGTTTTGGAGAAGAACTGAAATTATTCAGTCCGGATACCAGTACACAACGCATTCCGGTGTCCAGACAGGCCTCAGCAATAGTATCCGGTGTCAGGTACATATCGAAAATGGAAGTCACTCCTGAGGTCAGGTATTCCAGCACTGCCAGTCTGGTCAGTTCATAGATGTCCTCACCGGTCAGTTTTGCTTCCAGAGGAAATACCTGCTTGTTCAGCCACTGATCCAGAGGCAGGTCATCTGCCATGGAGCGCAGGAAAGTCATACCGGAATGTGTATGTGCATTTTTAAATCCGGGCATCAGAAGGTTTCCCTTGCAATCCAGTTCGATATCCCACGCAATTCTGGGGAACTGGGATTTGTCCCATTCCTCCGCAAGTTCTTTCTGTTCCGCCACATAGGCGATCTTGTCGTTTTTTACCCATACTTCACCATAGAAGACTTCTCTGCCGGGTTCCATGGTGAGAATTCGTGCATTATATAATCTGATATTCATCTGATTGCATCTCCTCCAAATCCAAAGGGAAGTAATTCTTTTAAGGTATAGCGTTGATAATCCTGTTCACTATTTACCACATAGATCACAAAATCATCCCTGCAAAATTCCTGCATCACCTGTCTGCAGATACCGCATGGATACGCATATTCCACCGGTGCCTCTCCGGATATTCCTCCGGCAATGGCAATGGCTGTAAATTCCCGTTCTCCCTCGCTGACCGCCTTGAAAAAGGCG
>ENA-OPWD01002080-OPWD01002080.1-human-gut-metagenome-genome-assembly--contig:-NODE-2080-length-12360-cov-2.866883_pt1 | contig 12360 bp, 13 predicted proteins | sample MGYA00241502_ERZ501996 | MGnify/ENA primary metagenome ERZ501996 (study PRJEB25962, sample SAMEA2042011) | human gut metagenome | biome: human gut; feature: human-associated habitat; material: faeces... | reverse complement strand
GTAGCAACCCTGTCCATCAGCTATTATGACCTTGGCTATAAAACCGGCGAAATGGCATATGAAATTCTGGTAAACGGTGCAGATGGTATCGCCGTAGGTATGGCCACCAACATTCCGCCCCACAACCTGCGGGAAGTGATTGACGGTATGTGTTGCCTGATCGACAACCCGGATGCCGGATTGCCGGAGCTGATGCAGCACATTAAAGGCCCGGATTTCCCCACCGCCGGTATCATTATGGGCGCTCGGGGCATTCGCCAGGCCTATGAGACCGGCCGGGGCAAAATCTATCTGCGTGCCCGGGCAGAGATTGTAGAGAGCAAGGGCGACCGCTACAAGATCGTGGTTACCGAGCTGCCCTACCAGGTGCGCAAGGCGGCGCTGATTGCCAGCATTGCCGAGTTGGCCCGAGACAAGAAGATCGAGGGCGTGGCGGACATTAAGGACTTCTCCTCCCGCAAGGGTATGCACATTGAGATCACCGTTAAGCGGGACGCCAACGCCCAGGTGGTGCTCAATAACCTGTACAAGATGACGCAAATGCAGGTAACCTTCGGTGTGATTATGTTGGCGCTGGTAGACGGCGTGCCCCGCATTCTTTCCCTGAAGGAAATGCTGCAAAATTACATTACCTTCCAGGAAGAGATCATCACCCGCCGCACCCGCTATGATTTGAAGAAAGCCCAGGATCGCGCCCATATCTTAGAGGGTCTGGCCCGCGCCATTGATATTGTGGACGAGATCATCGCCACCATTCGCGGCTGCAAAGGCGGCCAAGCCGAGGCCAAGCAGGAATTGATGGCCAAGTACGACTTTGACGAGCCACAGGCTGCGGCCATTGTGGCGTTCCGTTTGGGTCAGTTGGCCGGACTGGAAATTGAAAAGATCCGCAACGAGTTGGGCGAGCTGCACATCAAGATTGCCGATTATCAAGACATTCTCAGCAGTGAGACCCGGGTGCTGGAGATCGTAAAGGAAGAGGCCCGCGCCATCGGCGACAAATTCGGCGACGAACGGCGTACCGAGATTACCGCTGCCTCCGGCGATGTGGATGACGAGGACCTGATCCCGGTAGAGGACTGCATGCTCACCCTGACCACCATGGGGTATATGAAGCGCCAGACGGTAGATACTTATAAGGCACAGAACCGCGGCGGCAAAGGCATTATGGGCATGAGCCGCAGAGAGGAAGATGTGGCCAAGACCATGTTTACCTGCTCCACCCACGACTACATTATGCTCTTTACCAACAAGGGCAAGGTGTTTAAGATGAAGGGATACGAGATCCCCGCCGCCTCCCGTACCAGCAAGGGTATGAATGTGGTGAACCTGCTGCCTCTGGAGAATGAGGAGCAGATCAGCGCTATGGTGCGGGTACCGGACAGCGAAGAGCGCCAGTACCTGTGCATGGTTACCAAGAACGGTGTGATCAAGCGTACGGAGATCAGCCAGTACGATCATATTCGCAAAACCGGCATTATCGCCATCAATTTGGACGAGGGCGACGAACTGAGCTGGGTGGAGATCACCGACGGCAACCGCAATCTGATTGTGGCTACCCACGATGGTATGAGCATTTGCTTTAAGGAGAGCGACGCCCGTCTGATCGGCCGTACCGCCCGCGGCGTGCGCGCCATTCAGCTGGCAGAAGGCGACTATGTGGTTGGCTTTGCCGTGGCGCTGGAGGACACCCGCCTGCTCACCGTCAGCGAGACCGGCTACGGCCGCAAGAGCAACTTTGACGACTACCGGGTGCAGTCCCGTGCCGGCAAGGGTCTGATCAACTACCATACCGAGACCTACGGCAAGGTGGCCATGATCGCCCCGGTGCGCGAGGACCAGGATATTATTATGATCTCCCAGGAAGGCATTGTCATTCGCACCCCTGTGGATCAGATCTCTGCCTTTAAGCGCCCGGCCAAGGGCGTAAGGGTGATGCGTACCACAGACGAGGACAAGGTGGTTACCCTGTCCGTGGTGGAGCACATGGAGCCGGAGAAAACGGACGACGCCCCGGAGGGTGACGGCACAGAAACCCCGGCATCTGCCCCGGAAACCGCAGAATAATAGACACTTAACCGTCTGTGTGTTCACAAAGCACAAGATTTTACAAATTTTTTATTGTAATGACATAAAAAATGAAGTATAATTGTGGCTATGCTTTGGGGCACACAGGCGCTTTTGTTTTTTGTGCTGTCGGTCCCAACGGAACTACCTGCAAAAAGAGGAGATCTTTTTCATGGCAAAAGAGTATAATATTGACGATATTTTGTCCGAGGTAAAGCAGCGCCGGGCAGAGCAGGAAGGCAACTTAAAGGCTGCGCCTGCGCCCAAGGCTGCGCCTGTACAGACGGACGCCAATCGAGAAGCCTACGCCGGTAAACTGGTGGAGGAGCTGCTGGGTCCGGAAAAGCCCGCTGTAAAGCCGGAACCGAAGGAGAAAAAAGCAGCAGCGCCGCAGCCGCCGAAAGCAGCGCCGCAGCCCACTCCGGCACCCCGGGAGAAAGCGGAGCCGCAGCAAAAAGCTGCCCCTGCGCCGGAAGCCAAACGGGCACCCAAACCCGCCGCACCCAAGGCAGACACTGCCGATGTGCCGGTGCAGCAGGTGCGCCGCAAGTTGCAACCCCCACCCCTGGCATACGAAAATCGGGATCGCACCGTAACCCCGGACAAGCCGACCCAAAAGCCGGAAAATCAGCCCCCGCTGGAGCCGGCGAGCCTGCGCCACCAAGCCACGGACGAGATGATTGATTTGTTCTCTCTTTCCGGCAAGGCGGAGAATGCACCGGCGGCAGCGGACAAAAAGCGCAAAAGCGGCAAAAAGCAAAAAAGCGGCAAAAAGCAAAAAGACCCGAACGCTATGCCCTGGCGCAAGACCAAAAAGGGCAAAATTTCCATTGCCATTATTGTTGTGCTGGCTGTGCTGATTGTGGCCGGCGGCGTTTTTGCCGTGTGCTATGTAAACGGTCTGTTGGGTAAGTTTACCGACGAAGCGGACGATTACCAAAAGACGGACACCTCCTATCATGGTATGGATTTCTTAAAAGAGAACTTTCCGGAGATCAAGGAGCCGTCTGCGGCAGACGCTACGACCTATAAAGAATATTTGAAAAGCTGGTACAAAAACGGCGATCCGGTCAGCTCTACCCATGTAAAGAACATTTTGCTCATCGGGGAGGACACCCGGGAGGAGCAGATCAGCGACACCTCTCGTGCCGATTCTGCCATTATCGCCAGCGTTAATATCGACACCGGCAAGATCACTCTGACCTCCGTACTGCGCGATTTGTATGTGTACTTTGAGGCGAACGGTGAGGGCCAGTACGACAAGATCAACGGCGCTGCCTCCATGGGCGGCATGAAGGAATACATCAAAACCGTGGAGCGTTACTATAAGATCCAGATCGACAACTACGCGGTGGTGAACTTTGCCAGCTTCCCCAAGATCATTGACAGCCTGGGCGGCGTGACCATTACCATTACCGACCGGGAGATCAACGAGATCAACAACCACCCCAAGCGCTACGGCAATGTGTATATCGAGAAGAGCTACGAGGGCACCGAGGGTAAGCAGAAGCTGGACGGTAAGCAGGCGCTGGCCTACTGCCGTATTCGTAAGATTGACACGGATAACGCCCGCGCCGATCGGCAAAAGACCGTGCTGCTTCAGGTGTTTAAGAAGATGAAAGGCTCTTCCACCACCGAGCTGCTGAAAGTGGTCAACGACCTGGTGGGCTATGTGTACACCGGGTACAGCAAAAAGGAACTGGTGAGCCTGGCTACCTATGCTCTTTCCAACGGCTGGATGAATTATGAGACCCAGACTTTTTCTGTGCCTACGCCGGATCATGCCCGCGGCGGCAACTACCTGATCGGTCCCACCCAGCTGACCCCCTGCCGCTCCGGCGGGCTGTGGCTGTGGAAGTCAGATATTCCCCAGGACGCCTACGACCTGCAAATGAAGATCTACGGCAAGAGCAATATTAAGTTGGCGGAGAACCGCTGCGATTATTGTAACCTGCTGTAACCAAACGCAAAAAAAGCACCCATTGGGTGCTTTTTGTTTTTGCTGCGGCGACGCAAAGAAGAACAGGCGGTGATGTGTCCGTAAAACGGTACACAGCGTTGACAAAAAAAGCAAATGTTTTTATACTGAACTTGAATCTATACGCAAGGGAGATTTGCAAATGTCAGAAAATGAAAAGATGTTGCCGTTATATGATGTTTTTCCGGACAACTACTTTAACTGCCAAGATTGGCACGCGCCTTGCTTAGAGGAACCGGACGAAATTCGGCAGCTGCTGAAGCAATGCCGCTTGGAGAGCCGGACCATTAAAAACATTCGACTGGTTGGACTGGATTATGCCCACACTTTGGAGGAGGATGCGACTACACCCAAGGACGCACCGCACCCTTGTTGCGGTTTGGCGGAACAAATGGACCCAAATCAGAAAGAGGAACGGTGTGTGGAAATTGACGAGCCCATTATTATTACATTTGACAACGACGAACAGCTTGAAATAGACACGCCGCTTGAGGGTGAGTACCGCATCAGTATGAATCGGCTGCCCCGGTGGATTACCGGCGGCGAGGATTTGCCCAATGTAGACGCAGCGTTGATTTTTTCACCTTGCATCGGTGCCACCATTGTGCGCACGGAGGTGTGTATAGATGCATTTTACAATCATACACCGCGCGTCCATTCTGTGGTTTTGCATTTAGATAACGGTTTTGGCCTTTTGATTACCACCTTTGTGGACTATTGCCTCGTCTATTGTGTGGACGCCAATCACCGTGTGCAGCAATTTCCCTTTTATCAGCTGCAAGAGGCACTGTACAATTGGGAGGATTTGCACTGGGATAAAGCGCTGGGCTTTGCCCCCCAAAGCCAGACAATTTATATCGGCGAAAAAGGCACCCGGCGGGTGGAGGATCCGTTCTTAAAGTTGTATGCTGCCGGTAAGCCGCAGCACCGTATCTATATTTGTGCGATGGAGCACGCGTTGCTGCTGAATTGGGCGCTGACGCTCACATTGGGTGCGTTTTCTATTTACGACGATTACCAATTGTCTTATGAACAGTGGGCAACGGTACTGAATTATTACCGACAACTGTTGGCTTGCACGGACGAACAGACGCTGCACGCCTTTATGGCTGCACATCCCTCTGAGGACAACGCGTATACCTTACAAACAATGGGCAAGGCCTATTTTGACAGACCGCAGGATTATAGGGAGCAGTTTCAGGATTTAGAGCGATGGACCCAACTGGTGCTGGAAAAGGGCGATTCCATGCAAATTATTGGCTTTTAGGAGCAGAAAAATGAGCGAAAAAAAGGACAGCACGCCGAATATGGGCTTGCGAATGCAGGCGGATGGGGCTTATGTAAAAACAGAGGGCTTTACCGAGGGACGCTCTGCCGTTGCACGCGTATTGCTGGACGATTGTCAGCTGGAGGCAGATGATCGCCTGGGTGTGCCTGCGGGTATTTGGGGCTTTATCGATACAGCCGGCACAGAAGTGATTGCACCGCAATATTTGTACAGCAGTTGGTTTGAAAACCGGGTGGCGATTGTAGCCAAAGGTCAATGGGTAAAAAATCCCCAAACCGGATTGTATGGGGCCGCAGAGGAAAAGTGGGGCGGTATTGACCCACAGGGCAATACGCAAATTCCCTTTGTTTTTGACGATATTCGGCGTTTTTCTCAAGAAAAAGACAGATACGTTGCACATTTCGGCGGTTGGGAAGCAGGCGGATGGGGCGTTATTGATAGGCAGGGCAACTGGCTGATGCCGCCCCATTTTCATTCTATATTTGGGGATTGCACCTGCCGGTGGATTGCTTTTTGCAACGGAGATATGGAGAATCCTCTGTTGGGCTTGTATGATATAAAAAAGCGGCAAACGGCGTTTGCACCCCAATTTGAGGATGTGGAGTTTGGCGAGCAGGGAGAGGTTTTTGCCCTTTGTCCCCACGACGAGACCTATAGAAAGATCGCCGATGCAAATACAGAATAAAAAAGCACCCATTGGGTGCTTTTTGTTTTTGCGGCAGGTTAGTCCTCTACCTGCTCCAACTGCGCCATGGGAATGGGGGCGGTGTCCTCCACTTGCATTTTATTGGCGCGCATCCACAGGGCCGGGTCCAGGTGTAGCTTGTAGCCAAAGCCCGGGTCCGTCTGCCAGTTGGCCATGGCTGCCTCCGGCAGGCCGTAGCAGGTGAGCAGGGTCATCATGACCCCGGCGTGGCACACCAGGGCGATCCGCCGGGTGCCGGTTTGGACACAGCCGGAGATCACCTTTTCAAAAGCGGCGCACACCCGGTGCATAAACTGGGCGTTGGTCTCGCCGTACGGCGGGCTTGCCTGCATATCTCCTTGCAGCCAGTCCCGAAAGTCCAGGTTGTCCTGCAATTCCGCAGCGGTCTTGCCCTCAAACTCGCCGAAGTTATATTCCTTAAAATCCTCAATGGTAATCAAATTGTTACGCGGAAAGAGGATGGCGGCGCTGTCCTTGCACCGCTTTAAGGGGGAGGTAAACACCGCGTCCACCTCCGGGTACGGGTACTTGCCCCGCAGGGTATGCAGTTGGTTAATACTATCCATAGTGAGTGGCAAATCCGTCTGCCCAATATACTGTGCGTTTAGGTTGCCTTTGGTGAGCCCGTGTCGAAAAAGATAAACCGTGTATGACTTCAATGCAAAATCCTCCTGAACAACGGCGATAGCCGACGAAACATTACAAATTGTTGACAGAATAAAATAGCCCTTTACAAAGAGTATAAGCTGATATATAATACTCGTTGTAATATTTTTGGGAGTGAATGAACAAATGGAGATCCAAAGCGAGAACCTGGAACAGGTCAAAGAAGAGATCAAGGACCTGAAAGGGCGGGCCAAAGCCGCCAAGCGCGCCATGCGCCAAAGCAAAGCCGACAAGGCGGAGAAAAACAGCAAGTTCGCCGCCACCCTGAGCCAGCTGCGTCGGGAGCGGGGCATCAGCCAAAAAAAAGCCGCCGGCGATTTGGGTATCAGCCAGGCACTGCTGTCCCATTACGAAAAAGGCATTCGGGAGTGCGGGCTGGACTTTGTGGTCAAGTGCGCCGACTACTACGGCGTAACCACCGACTACCTGCTGGGGGTGTCTGCCAGCCGCAATGGACTGGATCCGTCCGTGTATGCCAGTTTGGGTGCAGAGGACGATGATATGCCCCTGAGCACCCTGAGCCAAGCCACCCGTATTTTGCTGGATACGGCAACCGCTGCCTCTCGCGGGGGCGCTGCTCGGTATATTTATGATTACTATATGCTCAGCCTGTACCGAGGCGCGCTGACGATGGCTAAGGCCGGTATTTTGCCCAAAGAGATGTTCAAGCTGGACTACAATCTGGGTCGTGAGTTAGCCTCTGCTGCCTTGGCGGTGCAGGACGCCCGCTTTGTGTTTATTGAGGACAAAAGCCGCACCGGCTCCGATGTGCCGGAAAAGACGGCGCTGCATACCATCATTGCCGAGGCGGAAGAATATATCCTGAATAATTTTGTGATCGAGTGATCAGAACAGGCTCTCCTGGGTCTGCTCCTCCGCCACAAATCGCGTTAAGATCGTCGCAGACAGTTCTGCGGCGATTTTTTTAAATGTGGGGTAATCCATGGCTGCGTTTTCGTCGCCGCCGTCGCTGATGGCGCGCATTACCGCAAAGGGCACTCCGTTGGCAGCACAAACCTGACCCACGGCGCCGCCCTCCATCTCGCCGCACAGGGCGTCAAACTCCCCGGCGATGGCAGACTTCAGCGCTGCGGTGCTGATAAAGGTATCGCCGCTGGCTACCGTGCCCCGATGGATACGCTCGCCGCTGTTGATGGCGGTGCCCCAGCCGATCGGACAGGGTTGGGTCCGTTGCCACTTTAATGGTGCCCAGGCCGTTGATAAAGCCCTTTGGCTCACCTAAAGCGGTAATGTCAATATCGTACTGGCACACATCGGTGGCAATGACGATATTTTTAATTACCACCCGCTCACTTAGGGAGCAAGCTACGCCGATATTGATGACCCGATCCACTTGGAAACGGTCAATGAGCAGCTGGGTGCACAGGGCGGCATTTACCTTGCCCGGTGCGCACTGCACCACGGTGATCATCACGCCCTCCAGCTCGCCGGTTACGAAGTCGCAGCCTGCCGCCCGGGTGGTGACGGTGCCGGTCATCTTGTCCTTAATGGTGCGGACCTCCACATCCATTGCGCCGATAATGCCTAACATATACGGGTCTCCTTTTGCAGTAAGGGCCGCAGCAGCAGCCGAAAAATCAGGACGCCGAGCACGGCACCCAGGGTGTTTAAGATAATATCGTCCACATCCGCGTCCCCGCTTTTGGTGAGAAGCTGAAAACTCTCTACAAACACGGACAGGGCCACGGGCACCAGAGTGCCCCACAGCACCGGACGCCGCCGCACCGTGCCGCAAAGGGCCAGGGACAGGGAGGTGAAGTACAGCACATTCCCTGCCGAGTGCAGGGCGGTGGAAAAAGACAGGGTGCCGGTCTTGGCATAATACCACAGGCAGTAGATTTCGCCCCGGAAGGGTACGCCGTTGGCGGTAACGAAAATATTGCCAAAGGTGCGCAGCAGAAAAAACTGCAGGATAAAAAGAAACGCGCACAAAGGCAGATAGCCCAGGGAGAACCGGCGGTAAAACAGGGCAAAGTCCACACACGCCTTGCTGCACCGAGCGCAAATCCAGCCTGCCGCCAGCAGGGTAAACACGCTGATGAGGGTGTAAAGAAAGTGGTAGATAATGCGGCTGTCGTCCAGCCGGGCAATTAAATTTACCGTATAGCGGTCGATAAAGAACAGCACCAGCGACACCTGCATTAAAACGGCGCAGGCGGTGCCCGCAAAGCGCAGGGAGCGCTCGGTCAAAAAGTTCCACACCGTGACCGCCGCAGGGATCACAAAAGAGAGGATCAGCTTTAACCACTGGTAGCGGAAGTTGAAAAAGAACGGTGCGTGCCAGCTGTCTAAAAAGCAGCAGCCTGTAAAAAACAGCCCCAAAACCAGGACCACACGGCTGACAGCGCGCCACGGACTTGTAGTGTGCATAGGTTCTACCCCCAACATATAGTGACATTATAATATATTATGAGAATAAAAACAAGAAGTAACAGATTTTTATTGACAACAGGGCGCATTTTATAATATAATATCAACCGCTAATGTGGATCACTATCCCACAAGCCAAAAGTCAATTCGCCTGCACTATGCCGTGCAGAGCATAAGTAAAATCAAGACCAGTTTGATTTTCAGAAACGGAGTGAATGCAAGATGAAAAGAACTTTCCAGCCTAAGAAGCGGCACGCACAGATGGAGCACGGCTTCAGAAAGAGAATGTCCACCAAGAACGGCAGAAAGGTACTGGCCCGCCGCCGTGCTAAGGGTCGCAAGTCCCTGTCTTACTAATTGACCGAACGGAGCGTATTGTGAAAAGCAGCGCCATAAAGGAGAATAAGGTCTTTCGCCGCCTGTACCACCGTGGTAAAAGCAAGGCCGGAGCCAGCCTGGTGACCTATTGTATGAAGAATCGCCGAGGTGAGACCCGGGTGGGCATTACCACCTCCAAGAAAATCGGCACCGCCGTAGAGCGCAATCGCGCTCGCCGGGTGATTCGTGCCGCCTTTTCACAGCTGGAGGACGGTGTGACCGGATGGGATCTGGTGTTCGTGGCGCGCAGCCGCACCACCAGAGTGAAGATGCAGGTGGTCCTGGCGGATATGGAAAAACAGTTGACGGCCTTAGGGGTGTTATCGCATGAAGAACATCGTTAAGAAGCTGGCGATCTTCCTGATTCGTACCTACCAGCTAACCCTCAGTCCCCGATTTTCGCACGGCGCCTGCCGCTATACCCCTACTTGCAGCCAGTATGCACTGGAGGCCATTGAGATCCACGGCGTGTGGAAGGGGTGCTGGCTGGCGTTTTTGCGTATTTTGCGCTGCAATCCTTTCTTTAAGGGCGGGTATGACCCGGTGCCCCCAAAGAAGGACAAGCCCTGCGCTCCCTGCTCTACAACTGAATCTAACGAGGACAATGCATGAACAGTATTTTATTAGCTGCCACTTCTTCTTCCGCGGGCATGGGCCTTTTTAAGCCGCTTTATTGGCTGTTCGGTGTGTGCATGGGGTTCCTGATGGATCTGCTGAACAATCAGTATTTCGTGGCCATCGTCATCTTTACGGTGGTGACCCGAGTGATCCTGCTGCCCTTTAACATCCACCAGCAAAAGACCATGGCCAAGACCGCCCGCTTGCAGCCCAAGCTGGCGAAGCTGCAGAAGAAGTACCCGGACCCTAAGGACCGGATGAAGCTCCAGCAAGAGACCCAGGATCTGTACGCCCGCGAGGGCCACAATCCCATGCAGATGGGCTGCGGACCGATGCTTTTCCAGATGGTGTTCCTGATGGGCATCATCGGGATTATTTATTATCCCCTGTCTTATGTGCTGGGGATGAAGGGCTTTGCGGATCAGTCCGCCAACATTGCGCAGGTGGTGCAGGAGCTGGGCTACAAGGGCCAGTATTTGCAGCTGGGTATTTTGGAGAATTTCGGCGCCTATAAGGACACTTTGGTTGAGAAATTCCCCACCCTGTTTACTGCGGACAACTGCGCCGCCATTCAGGCGTACCGCGACGGTATGGTGATCGGTAATTTGGATATGACCGCCATTCCCCACTGGAAAGACGGGATCATTATTATCGTTCCCCTGCTTTGTCTGGTGACCTCCCTGGCCTCCACCCTGGTGTCTACCATGATCCAGAAGAAGAACAATCCGGCAGCCGCACAGCAGACCAGCCAGATGCTGATTATGATGCTGATGATGCCGTTCTTCTCCTTTTACATTTCGTTTAAGGTACCGGCAGCGGTCGGTTTTTACTGGATCATCTCCAACTTGGTGGCCATTGTGCAGCAGCTTTTCCTGGCCAAGTTCTTCCCGCCGAAGCGCAGCCAGGCCAGACTGATGCTGGAGAACACCATTTACCGGCGCTCCAGAGAAGCGAACATCAAAAAACTGAAATAACACGACCCCCCGGGTCACCGGGAGGATAAGTCGGAGGAAAGCATGTTAAAAGAATTTGAAGGCAGAGGCAAGACCCTGGAGGAGGCCCGCAACGCGGCTCTCATCGGTCTGAATGCGCCCGCCTCGGCAGATGTGCATGTGGAAGTGGTACAGATGCCGAAGAAGAAGGTGCTTGGCCTGTTTGGCGGCAGCGACGCTGTGGTCAAGGTCAGCTACGACGACGGCAAGCGGGAAAAGAAGCCCCAGCCCCGCCGCGAAGCACCGGCGCAGCCCAAAAAGCAGGCGCAGCGCAGCGACAAGCCCCAAAAGGCAGAGAAGCAGAGCGCGCCCCGTGCTGCCAAGGCAGACAAGCCTCGTGCACCTAAGGCGGACAAACCCGCCCGTGCACCCAAAGCAGATAAACCCCGAGAGAAGGCAACCGTGCAGCTTAGCGACGCAGATCTGAACAGCGCCTGCCTGTACTTAAAGCGCCTGATCGAGGGCCTGCAAGTGAAGGATCCCCAGGTGGCCGGCATTCTGAAGGACGGCCTGGTGGAAATCACCATTGACTGCGAGGATTACGGTATTATCATCGGCCACCGGGGCGAGACCCTGGACGCCCTGCAATACCTGACCTCTTTGCAGATCAAAAAGCAGACCGATAAGTATGTGCGCGTGGCCCTGAATGTGGGCAACTACCGGGAAAAGCGCCAGGAAACCTTGAAGAACCTGGCCAAGAAAAACGCGGCCTATGTGCTGCGCACCGGCAAGCGCTACACCTTTGAGCCTATGAATCCCTATGAGCGGCGCATTTTGCACACTGCCATTCAGGAGGTAGAGGGCGTGACCTCTCGCTCCATCGGTGTGGATCAGAACCGCCGCGTGGTGCTGGAGCCGGAAGGCGGCGTGACCAACACCGGCAGTGATCGGGAGCGCTACAACCGTGGCGGTCGCGGCGGTCGTCGCGGCGGCAATCGTTCTGCCGGCAGCAAGCCTGCGGCAGCCCCCAAGGCAGACCGGGCAGACTTGCCCAAGTTCGGCAAAATCGAAGTGCCGAAAAAGGAGACTCCCGCTGAGGAAGCAGCCCCTGCTGCACCTACGGCGGAATAAGTCCAAATACCAACGGCGGAACCGCAGGGCAACCACGGCTCCGCCGTTCTTGTATTTTGCCGGACGGTATATTATAATAGGTATAAATAATATTTTGGGTTTGTAAAAACAGAGAATGTAGGGTCCGATCCCCACATCGGACCGTGGTAGGGCGGGGGCTTGCTCCCGAGTGAATTGCACGCAGTGCAAGAGACACGAGGCTCCA
>ENA-OPWD01002059-OPWD01002059.1-human-gut-metagenome-genome-assembly--contig:-NODE-2059-length-12483-cov-1.703090_pt1 | contig 12483 bp, 8 predicted proteins | sample MGYA00241502_ERZ501996 | MGnify/ENA primary metagenome ERZ501996 (study PRJEB25962, sample SAMEA2042011) | human gut metagenome | biome: human gut; feature: human-associated habitat; material: faeces... | reverse complement strand
ATTAAGTTTGCTTTAAAAAATGCGGGAATGGTGGAGAAAATGATTTTTTACAAATGCTATGGAAATCACGATAAGAATAAAACTACAGATGTTGATAAGCTTAAGGAAAATGAAAGAAAGTATTATGTGTTTGATATACTGAATAATAATGATATAGTTCGTGACAATGAGGATTTTGACAGAAATATAGAGTGTCCTATCTGCAGAAGCAGAAAACATCTGGTTGTGGACTCCATGCTTTACTGGTGCAATGATTGCAAAGTACCTTTATATGAGCAAAAATGCAGCTGTTGCGGTAAAAGAGGGAGAAAGTTTGTCAAAGACTGCCGTATTGTTTTTCCGGAAGAAAAGATACTTTTAGAAATACTTCTTGGAAAGAAAAAAGGTGAATTTGATGATGTTTCCATATGGAACGGAAGCGGAAACATTTACTATGCTGACGGAAAAAATATGAAGATAAAAATCAGTGGACTGATAAATCAGAATACGGATAAAATCAGAGAAAAATTTGATGAAAGAATAAAAACACTGAATACAGAATTTTTTGATGGCATGGTTCAAAGATTCATTACTGCAAATAAAAACAGATTTAACGATATAGATGATGATGCGATAGTACAAATAAATAAAAAGGTCAGAGGATATGAGGACAGAGAAATATTTATATCCTTTAGCGGGGGAAAAGATTCGACCGTTGTAGCGGATTTAGTAAAAAGGGCAACAGGCAGGGCGGATATATGTCATCTTTTCGGAGACACTACACTTGAATTTCCGGAGACTTACAACTATATCAAGGAATATAAAGAGTATAATCCTAAAACACTGATGATTTCATCTAAAAATAAGGACAAGAATTTTGAAGATTTGTGCAAGGTAGTAGGTCCACCAAGCAGGGTTATGAGATGGTGCTGTACTATTTTTAAAACAGGTGCAATCCAGAGAAAGATTAAAACTATGTTTAGAAATAAGAACAAAATTATAACTTTCTATGGAATAAGAAGAAACGAATCAGCAAGCAGAAACAAGTATGAGCGTGAAACAGAAGGCTCTAAAATTACAAAGCAGATAACTATTTCACCGATTATTGACTGGATGGATTTTGATGTGTGGCTTTACATGCTTACAACAGAAATTGATTTTAATTATGCATACAGATTAGGGTATGCAAGAGTTGGCTGCTGGTGTTGTCCTAATAACAGTGGTTGGTCAGAGTTTTTGTCTAAGATTCATATGCCTGAACAGTCCAAAAGATTCAGACAGCTTTTGGTTGACTTTGCAACAAAGATTGGAAAGCCTGATCCGGAAGTGTATGTGGACGAAGGCAAGTGGAAAGCAAGACAGGGGGGAAATGGCGTAGATTATGCAAAGAAGTCGGCAGTATCATTTGAACCTTGTGTGCTGGAAGAGAATACTTTTAATTATGAACTTCAAAGACCAATTTCAGACCAATTGTATGAGTTGTTTAAGCCTTTTGGATATTTAAATTTCGATATGGGCAATAAGCGATTGGGTGAAGTTTATGTAACAAGAAGGAACGGCAATCCTGTTTTGAAATTGCAGGGCAGAATTGGCTCTACAACTTTAAAAGTTACAATAATTGACAGCAACATAGATGGGGCAAAGAATCTTAAAACAGCAGAGGATAAGATTAAATGTCAGATTACAAAATATCAGATGTGTATGGCGTGCAGGGCGTGCGAAAGTATTTGCAGGCACAATGCCATAGTTATAAAAGAGGACAAAGAAGGTAATCTTGATTATAGAATACTGGACAATAAATGTGTAAGATGTGCAGAATGCGTTAATCATTACACGGCAGGATGTTATATGAGAAAGGTTTTGGCAATAAAAAGAAACTAGTTAATTATTTATGAAACTTAAGCAGGCAGATAGGAGAAGAAAATGGCGATTAAACTTAAAGGACATGAAACATTTGCACTTCGTGAGGGGTGGCTTAATAAAGGACTTGCAAAGGTAGATGCCAATCCAAAAGTTTTCTCTGAAAACTATGGGGCGGATGCTCTTGGAGTGGGAAGCAATATGGCTAAGGCTATTCGCTATTGGCTTAAAGCCGGAAAGTTTATGGAAGAACCACCTAAAGAGGGGGCAAAGCTTACAGATATAGGTCAGATTATTTTTAAGGAAGATAAGTATTTAGAAGATATATTTTCATTATGGATATTCCATATTAATCTGGCAGGAAATGAGAAACTTGCAACAAGCTGGTATGCTTTTTTTAACTTAATTAACATTGACGAATTTTCAAAGGAAGATTTAATGAACATTCTATTAGAAAAGCTTACTCCTTTGGCAGAGAAAAAAGCCATACCTGAGCGTTCGTTGCGAGATGATATTTCCGTACTTTTAAATATGTACGTAAAAGAGAAGCAGCAGAATTATGATCCGGAGGAAAATAAGATTTCACCATTTGCACAATTGGGTTTATTAAAAAAAGACAGAAATAATTATATAAAAACACAGCCTGACAAGGATAAGTTATGTGATGATGCAGTGCTATACAGCCTGATTAAGTTTTTTGAAAAAAAAGAAGTTGACTCAATAGGAATAGATGAATTGCTTAACAGTCCAATGTCACCGGGAAGAATTTTGAACCTAAAGAGAATGGCTTTAAACGAATATTTGGACCATTTAGAAGGTCAGGGATATTTGACTGTTAACAGAACAGCAGGACTTGATATGGTTTATCTTAAAAAGAAAATCGAGCTTAAGGAAGTTGTTTCGAATTATTATATAAAACACTAGAAGAAATTTTTAAAAGGCTAACGAATTATTACAGGAACAATAAAGAAAAGCGATTTGTAAGACTAATAAAACATTAAACACTGATAGAAAGGATGCGTATATCTGGCAATCAGGTATATCAGAGAATAAATGAATAAGTTTAAAGACTTTATAGAAATAGACAAGAAATTTCAAAATTCAATAAATTTGCAGTTGGACATAGATAATTTATCTAAACTAAATAGCTATATACCAACCCATTCTTCTATTTTAGTGTTGGATGGTTTTCTTAATAATGTTTTGTCAGACAGAGACAAGGCAAATATTTTAATTGGACCTTATGGAAAGGGAAAATCACACCTTTTACTGGTTTTGCTGGCTTTACTTAATGACGGAAAAGGTGACAGAACTAAAAAAACAATTAACAAAATAGAAAAAGTTTCAAAGGAAACTGCTGAAAAAATAAAGACTATACAAAGTAGTGTAAAGCCTTTTCTGCCGGTTATTATTTCAGGAACAGAGAAGGATTTAAACAAAGAATTTATTATAGCTTTAATGGAGTCATTAAGAAAAAATAATCTTATGAATGTGGCACCTGAAAGCGATTATGGCAAGGCTTTGGAAGTTATAGCTAAATGGCAGAAAGACTTTAAACAGGTTTATGAAAGCTTTAAGCAGATTGTTAGAGAATATGGCAGAACTGTGGAAGAGTTTATGGGTGAACTTAAGGAAATGAAGGAAGAGGCTCTCAATATTTTTAAAGAGATACATCCTAAACTTACTGCCGGCAGTGAATTTATGCCAATGACAGTTAATAACGCCATGACTTTGTACGGGGAGATTAACAGAGCACTTGAAAGTTATGGGTATGGCGGAATTTATATAATTTTCGATGAGTTCAGTAAATATATTGAAGGTCATGAAAAGGATACTTTTGCTTATGACATGAAGATTTTGCAGGATATATGTGAGCTTGCCAATAACTCCAAAAAACAGCAGATTCACATTACTTTCGTGGCGCACAAAAGCATTAAAGAGTACGGCAACGCATTGTCTTCAGATATAGTTAATGCTTTCAAAGGTGTTGAGGGTAGATTAAAAGAAGTTAGATTTGTAGTTTCAGCTCAGAATAATTATGAGCTTATTCAGCATGTAATAAAGAAGAAAGTAAGCGACTGCAAACCATGGTTTCAGGAGCAGAATAATAAAGAAATAATCGGGGAATCTTACAAGATTCCTTGTTTTTCAGGCTTATTTACAGAGAAAGAATATAAGAAAATCATAATGGAGGGGTGTTTTCCAATGCTACCTCTTACAGCCTATGCACTTTTAAATATTAGTGAAAAGGTTGCACAGAATGAGAGAAGTATTTTTACTTTTCTTGCTAATGACGAAAAAGGAAGTCTAATTAATATAGTAGAAAACGGTAGCGAAGAATTACTGTCTGTTGATGTAGTTTATGACTATTTTCAAAATATGTTTAGGGACAGTATTTCTCTTACTAACATACACAATGAATGGCTTAAGGCAGACTATGCCTTAACTAAGGCTGAATCATTAAATGAAGAAAAAATAATTAAGGCAATGGCTATTCTTCATATGATTAATAGAAATGAGGAAGTTCCGGTTAGAAAGACGGAAATCAGATTGGCAACAGGTTTAAATATGGCTGATTTTGTAAGTAGCCTTGAAAAACTTGAAAGCAAAAATATTGTAACCTACAGAAGCAAGCTTGGAGTTTATGCATTTAAAAATAACGTAGGCGTAAATCTTGATAATCAGATGAATAACATGATTGAAAAGCAGCCTTTAAGCCTTAACTGGCAGGAAGAAATTGCCACAGTGTCAGAACTTGATTATGTACTTCCAAAGAAATACAACCAGGAATATACAATGACAAGATATTTCAAGTACGTATATATGACACCGGAGCAGTTTCTAAATACATCTAAGTCAGAATATTTATTTGAAACATATAAGGCAGACGGTCTGATTATATGTCTTGTTATGCTTAAAGATGGGGATGTTAATCAGATTAAGGAACATTTAAAGGAACTAAATGATAACAGACTTGTTGTAATATATCCTGACAAAATATTTGGCTTTTCAGAGCAGCAGAACATTAGAAAATTAAAAGCTGTGGAAAAATTGCTTAAGGATAAAGATTTTTTAGAAGAAAATAAAGTTCTGCAACAGGAACTTGAAATATATAAGGAAGATTTGATTTTTGAAATAAATGTAGAACTTGAAAAGTCATATTTGCCGGAAAATAACAGATGCAAATATTTTAATACATTAAATGGTGTGACGGAGTTGTGTTTTGAAAACCAGATTAGTTTTAATAGATTTTTAAGTGAAATATGCTTAAGCTACTACGAACATGCACCAAAGATTAACAACGAATTAATTAACAGAAAAAGCGTATCAGCACAGATTAAAAAGGCACGAAATTTAATTATAGATGCCATTTTAAACGAAGAAGAACTTAATAGATTTGAAAAGGGTACAAGCTCGGAGGCAACTATTTTTAGAGCTACCCTTATGCATACGGGAATTTTAAAAGGGGACAGTTCTGAGGAGGAAGGATGTAGAAGAATTATTGAAGAAATCAATGCTTTTATAGGTCAATGTGCAGGCAAGAAAGTTTCTTTTCAGGTCCTTTATAACAAATTATTGGGTAAGGATTTTGGCACAAGAAAAGGAGTAATTCCTATTTTTATTGCAAAGGAAATAATTAATCTGCAGGATACGCCGATTATTTATCTTCAGAATAAGGAAGTGGAGATTTCAAGCAGTATTTTAAACAATATTAACGAAAAACCACAGGATTATTATCTTTTTATTGAAAAGGAAAGTATTGAGAAAGAAAAATATCTAAAGGTTTTAGAAGAACTTTTCCTTAGCGAAGAGTTAAGAAAAAAACAGAAGTCAAAAATGCAGCGCTTAAACAACATTGTGGAAAGTATGCAGAGATGGTACAGATCATTGGACCAGTATACTTTAACATTTACAAAACAGCTTTTTGAAGAAAATGAGCAGGGCTATTTGGAAGAAGATGCTTTCGAAAGAATGTGCTCTTTTAGAAAAGTATTTAAGGGCATAGAACTTAACCCAAGAGAAGTTCTTTTTGAAAAAATACCAAAGGCAATATGCCATGACAATAGCGGTGATGCAGTTTTTGAAAATGTTACTTTACAGATAGAAGAAATTAAAAAATATATGGACAACAATCTTGTAAATGCAAAGAAGAAAACAGCAGTTCAGGTTAAGAGCATTTTTGGAGCAAGGGCTGATGAAAGTTTAAGTGCATGTTTAAAGAACTGGTATTCAAAACAAAGTGAAAAGTCAAAGTCACATATTTATGCTGAGAATATTACAGGCTTTATGACGTACATTGAAAAGCTGACTACTAACGATGAGGATGAAATTGTTTCAAGATTGTGCAAAATTATTACAGGAATTTATATCAATGATTGGAAAAACGATTCTTATGAAAGATTTGTCGAAGAGTTAACTTATGTTAAAAACACTATTCAGTCTATTAAGGAAAGTGAACAGTCAACAGAGAGAGAAAATAAGATTTCAATTAAAACAGGGGAAAGTACAATCGAAAGATTCTTTGAACCTGACAGTGACGACAGCACAAGTTATTTCCTTCAGAATGCAATAGAGGATGCACTGGAAGAATTTGGTGATACATTGGAACTTAATCAGAAAGTTTCGGTGTTGGTAAAGGCACTGGAAGAACTGTTGAGTAAATAATTGAATTGATTGAAAAGTAATGGAACAGTAATGGAACAGTAAGATTTGCGAAAGATATTAATAGAAGAGACTTGCCATATGCAAATGGAAGTTACTGATTATAAATGGATTTATTTGAGGGATAAGTTATGGATAAGGAGAATAATAGTAAAACTATATATTTAGATAATGCAGCAACAACTTTTCCAAAGCCGGAGTCTGTTTATACGGAGATGGATTATGTAAACAGAAATCTTGCAGTTAATACGGGAAGAGGCTCTTATAGTCTGGCAAGAAAAGCAACGGAAATAATAGACCGGACAAGAGAGAAAGCTTTGAAACTTGTAAAAGGAAAAGATGTTGCAGACATTGTGCTTACGCCATCAGCCACAATTGCAATGAATGTAATAATTGGTGGTTTGGATTGGAGTGGTGCAGATATTTGCTATGTTTCTCCTTTTGAACATAATGCAGTAATGCGACCATTACATTTGATTAGTGAAAAATATGGTTTTGATTTAATAGAACTCCCATTAAAGAACGAAACATTAGAAATAGATTTTGAAAAAATGGAATATATGTTTTCCATGAATCCTCCTACGAAAGTTTTTGCAACTCATATAAGCAACGTAACAGGATATATTTTGCCGGTTAAAGAGATAACTGAAATGGCAAAAAAATATAACGGTCAGGTTATTATTGATGCCTCTCAGTCATTGGGATTATTAGACATTAACATGAACAACCTAATGGCAGATTTTATAGCTTTTGCAGGACATAAGAATCTATATGGACCATTTGGCACCAGTGGATTTTTCGTAAGAAAAGGAACAAAGATTAATCCATTTATTGCCGGAGGAACGGGAAGTGATTCACTTAACCTAAATATGCCAAAAACAATACCTGCAATGCTGGAACCGGCAAGTCCTAACATAGTTGCCGTGGCAGGAATGGAGGCAGCATTAGATGAAACAATTGGGCGAATAAGTGACTTTGAGGCAAAAGAAAAAGAATTAACAGAATACATTGTAAAAGGACTTGAAAAAATAGAAAACGTAACTACATATCTTCCACTGGAAGATTCACATATAGGAATTGTAGCCTTTAACATTGAAGGCTACAAGGCAGAGGATGTGGGAACAATATTAGACCAGGATTACCACATTGCAGTTAGAACAGGATATCATTGCGCACCACTTATACATAAACATTTGATGGATATAGAAAAGGGAGGCGTGGTAAGAGCCAGTGTTGGAAGGTACACAACAAGGAATGATATAGAAAAGCTGCTGGAGGCAGTGGAAGAACTAAGTGAGGAAATGTAGATGAGTTTTGTTGATTTAAATGTACAGTTTAGTTATAGAAGTGATGAAGATGACATAGCAACAGATTTTTTAGTGCCTGTTTTAAGTGAGAGTATAAGCTATAAAAGGTCTGTTGGATATTTTTCTACGTCATCGCTTATAAGTCTGTCCGTTGGACTGTGTAAAATGGCACAGAATGGAGGAAAGGTTGAAATAATATGTTCCCCTCAATTGTCAAAGGAAGATATAGAAGCTGTTAATTTAGGTTACAAAACAAGAGAAAAAGCAATTACCGAAGCTTTAACATTAAGCATAGCAGAACCAAAAGATTATTACGAATCAGAAAGACTTAACCTTATTGTAACAATGATTGCAATGAGAATACTGGATATAAAAATTGCATTTATGGAAACAGATACAGGTATAAATATTTACCATGAAAAGATTGCTTTATTTGAAGATAAGTACGGAAATAAAATTGGATTTAACGGTTCGCTAAATGAGTCAGAAAACGGCCTGAAAAATAATTTTGAGTCAATAGATACATACTGTAGCTGGAAGAATGAAAGTGAAGAAAAAAGAGTAGAGAGAATAGAAGAAAATTTTGGAAAACTATGGAACGATAAAACAAAAAAATTAAGAATAGTACCATTTCCTAAAATAGTGTTAGATAAGTTAATGACCTTTAAAAAAGGACAGGTTAATTTTGAACTAGATAATGAGCAATATAGCAACAATGGAATATTAAAAAAAGACAGTATTTTTCACGTTCCTGAAGATGTAACTTTAAGAGAATATCAAAAAGATGCAGTATCAGGTTGGATTAATCAAAATTATCAAGGCATTTTTTCAATGTCAACAGGTTCAGGAAAGTCGTATACGGCATTGGCATGTATGGTTGATTTGGCAAAAAAACTGGAAGAAAAGTTGGCAGTATTTATAGTTTGTCCTTACATTCATTTAGTAGGACAGTGGGAGGAAGATGAGGTAAATTGGGCAGACATTAATAAAAGCTTATAAAAGATTTAGAAACAGTGAAAAACCATTTGTATGCATAACAACAAATGACACTTTTCCCAGCGAAAAAATTCAAAATATAATAACAAGATTTAATGAAGAACAGAATGTTCTTTTAATAGTTGATGAAGCACATAATTTTGGCTCAAAGAGATTATCAGAATTATTGCCTGAAAACATCAAATACAGAATTGCTTTATCGGCAACAATCAAGCGTCATATGGATAAGCAGGGAACGGATAAGCTGTTTAATTATTTTGGCAATGAATGTATTGTATACGATTTGGAAAGAGCCATAAAAGATGGGGCCTTATGCAAATACAAATATTATCCTATACCTGTTGTACTTGAAATGGACGAACTGGAAGAATATTCAGAATTAACAGAAAAAATAAAGAAATTCGTAATAGAAGAAAACGGAAAAATAAAAATATCGGAAGATGGAAAACTATTAGTTTTTAAAAGGTCAAGACTATTAGCTAAAGCCAGACAAAAGATTCCTACATTGTTGAAACTAATGGAAAAATATAAAGATGATAACAGCATTCTGGTATACAGTGGTGCATCAACAATGGAGAAAAGTGAAACCGGTGAACTTACAAAAATGATAGATGAAGTAACGGACAGTATTAAAAAGTCACTGGACATACGTGTACATAAATTTACGGCAGAAGAAACTTTAGATGAACGTCAAGAGATAAAACACTATTTTGAAAAGGGATTATATCAGGTAATAACAGCAATTAAATGTTTAGACGAAGGTGTTAATATTCCGGGAATAAAGACAGCTTTTATAATGAGCAGCTCAAGAAATCCTAAGGAATTTATACAAAGAAGAGGCAGACTTCTTAGAAGAAGTAAAAACAAAAAATATGCAGAAATATATGATTTTATAACATTGCCGAGAGATTTATCAGATGTTGTATATGGCGATTATGAAAGCGACAGAACGATTATATTAGGTGAATTATTTAGAATGAATGAATTTGCTAAGCTTGCAGAAAACAGAAATAAAACTGAGGTATTGATTACGGAAATAATGAACGCATATGGCGTGTTCTTTGATATTGATGAAGAAAATAAGAAAATGGAGGAGTACTATGATGGATGAGAACAAGGAAATTAACAAGGAACTATTTGACAGGATGTTTAAAACTATTAGAACATGGGAAATCAAGAATGTAAGAAACAATGAAGAAACGGACAAAAAAATGGTAGAAAGAATATTAAACTACATCATAAGAGAAGTAAAATAGGAGGGATAGTCTAATGAAATTTAAAAAAATTATAATGACTAATTTTATGAGATACAAAGGCAAAAATGAGCTGGTATTTTCTTGTGACAATGATAAGAACGTGACAATTATATTAGGGGACAATACTTTTGGAAAAACAACTATAGCTCAGGCTTTCAGGTGGGGACTTTACGGTAAAGTTAAAAAGACTAACTATATAAAAAATATTGATGATATAGTTTTGTTGAATAATGAAGTAATATCATTAATGGATAAGGGAGATATTCAGAAGGTTCAGGTAGAAATAGTAGTGGAAGATGGACCAAATACATATACCTTTATAAGAAGTCAGGAATTTAGAAAGGTACGCGATGATAATGAAGATTTAACAGTTGCCCCTTTTAATAAAATACCGGAACTTTCTATGACAAAAAATGGTGGCGATATTATAAGCAATATGGGAAATAAGAATAAAAACTATAAGGTAGGTTGCGTACAAAATACCATTAATACAATGTTTCCTGAAAAATTGTCTGACTATCTCTTTTTCGATGGAGAAAGATGGAGCGAAAATGATAATAGAGCGGTAGATATTGAAAAGTCAATAAATACAATAATTGGTTTATCTTCATTAACTAAAATGACAGAGCATTTAAAACTAGGTAACAGAGATATGTCAGCTAATGTAAGCGTAATTTCTAAGTTAAATAGAAAAATAAAAGTTTCATCAAGTGAAGAAGAAAAAGTTAGAGTTAAAATTGAACAAATTCAAAGAGATATTGAGACAAATGTAAGAAAAATTGCAGATACTAAAGAAGAAATAGAAATGATGACAAGTGCAAAAGATGATTTGTATGAAATATTAAATAACAATAGAAGTATGGAAGAAGACCAAAAAAATCTTAAACATCAGATAAGTAGGAATAATAGAGAACAAAGTTATGCAAAAGAAACTTATACAGATATTGTTAAAAAATTCAGTCATTCAGATAAATTATTCGTAAGCGAATTGTTGCCAAGTGTAGAGAAAATAATTAGTCAGGTGGACTTAGAAGGAAAAGATATACCGGGAGTAACTTCAGATACAATTGACTGGCTACTTGAAAATAAGATCTGTCTGTGTGGAGAAGAACTGGTAGAGGGAGAAAAGCATTATGAAGCTTTAAAAAAGCTTAGAGAAGAAGTATACCCTAACAAAATAGGTGGACCGGCTAAATTATTAAAAGAAAAATTAAATGTATGGGCTAATGATTCTAAAAATTTATTAGAGGACATAAAAGAGAAAGGTAATTCTTATGAAGTTTGTTTGGATGAGATAGAAGATAGTGAAAATGAAATACATAGATTAGATAAAATGATTTATAATGCTAATAGTAAAATAGATCGACCAAAATTAAAAGAAATGATATAAGAAGGAGCAATAAAAATGAACAAAGAAGATTTATTAAAAATATTAAAAGAAATAAAACCAGAAGTAGAATTTGAAGGAAATAAACATCTAATAGATGAAGGTGAATTAGATTCATTGTCTATAGTAGAAGTAGTTTCTGCTATAGATGAAGAATTTGACGTAGAAATTGGAGTAAAAGATATAATACCAGAGAATTTTAATTCAGTAGATGCAATGTGGAATCTAATTCAAAGATTATTAGAAGAATAAAGTAATAAAAGGGGATAAAAAATGGCAATAAATTCAATTAATTTTATATTATTTGTAGCGATTGTAAGCTTAATATATTTTATTTGCCCTAAAAAAACAAAATGGATAGTGTTATTGGTTTCAAATTACATTTTTTATTTTATTTGTAGTAAATGGTTAATTATATATATGTTAATAACAACTATATCAATTTATATTTTAGCTTTAAAAATGGGGAAAATAGATATAAGAACAAAAGAAAAATGTAAAGATGAAGCGGATAGAAAAGTAAAAAAAGAAATAAAGAATAAAGCTAAAAGAAACGAAAAACTACTTGTTGGATTAGCAGTATTAATCAATTTTGGTATTTTAGTCATACTAAAATACAGTAATTTTTTAGCTCAAAATTTGAACTTTATATTTAATAGTATTAATATACCTGTAGACATACCTTTAAAAAAGATTATACTACCATTAGGAATATCATATTACACATTACAATCAATAAGCTATGTTGTAGATGTTTATAGAGGAAAATATTTACCAGAAAAGCATTTTGGAAAAGTAGCACTATTTGTTTCATTTTTCCCTCAAATGGTAGAAGGACCAATTGGAAGTCGTTCAGTACTATCTGAACCGCTATCATAAAGCAATGGAAGCCCTCAACGTGCTCTCTCCAAGTATCGAACCTCATGCTTCGGGCCATATCATCGAACAAATCCAACTGGTACAGAAGATTCTGGACGCCGGATATGCTTACGAAAGTGAAGGCTCCGTCTATTTCGATGTAGCCAAATATAACAAG
>ENA-OPWD01002058-OPWD01002058.1-human-gut-metagenome-genome-assembly--contig:-NODE-2058-length-12489-cov-1.738942_pt1 | contig 12489 bp, 11 predicted proteins | sample MGYA00241502_ERZ501996 | MGnify/ENA primary metagenome ERZ501996 (study PRJEB25962, sample SAMEA2042011) | human gut metagenome | biome: human gut; feature: human-associated habitat; material: faeces... | reverse complement strand
TGCTGCATGGTAAACTGCTTTGTGGCAGTTACGTGCAATCAGAACGGTCTTTTTCGCACATGCAGAAACAGCACTTAAGATGCCCGCCGTGCTGCCGTTGATCAGAAAATGCGATTCTTCCGAACCATAAAGTTTTTCCGCTTTTTTCTGTGCCTCCAAGAGAACACCCTCGGCATGATGCAGATTGTCAAACCCTTCTATCTCTGTGATGTCAATTTTATATGGATTAAAATCAACCGTTTTCTGTCTTTTATGCCCCGGCATATGAAACGGATAGATACCGGAATTTCCATAGTTTGCCAGTTTGTCAAATAACTCTCCCATCTCGTCTGCCCTCCTTTTCTTTCGTCTTTTTGTTTCAGTTCTTGTATCTCTGTCTGTAATAACTTCATACAGCTCAAACCTTATCGCAACTGTAAAGCTGCCGAATAGTTATCTCTATCTTAATACATTTTTCCACAAAATCAAGCAATTCTTTTTAATGTATATTGTGCTGAAAAACAAAAACCAGAGGCACAGTGACAACAGCAAGTCTCCGTCATAGTACCTCTGGCATTATATAATCTTATATTTTTTTAAAACCTTCCGCTTCAGCGACCCCTGGCAGGCCAGGAGCTTTGGGTAATGTGCAACTAACGATATTGTAAAAATAGCTTGCAAACAATACAGCCATAATGAATTCGAAAACAAATCGTACTGACGGTAGCAGGAGATTGTTTTCGAATCATTATGGCGTCCTATTTCATACACCTATTCTCACAGCGTTCATTTGCACATTCACAAACCTCCGCCGTAACTTTTATTTATCCTGTGTATCCAGATAAGCTTTACGTCCTTCATCGTACAGGTTATTTCCTTCGCAGTCGATGATAACAAATAAAGGCATATCTTCTACATACAGTTTTCTCAGTGCTTCTGCACCCAAATCTTCGTATGCGATCAGCTCTGCTTTCTTGATACATTTTGCCAGAAGTGCACCTGCTCCTCCGATTGCACCAAAGTAAACACCGTGGTATTTCTTCATAGCTTCTACAACTTCCGGAAGTCTTGCACCTTTACCGATCATACCTCTTGCTCCAACAGACATCATAGTCGGAGCATAAGCATCCATACGTCCGCTGGTTGTAGGGCCTGCGGAGCCGATGACTGCGCCTGGTTTTGCAGGAGTTGGTCCTACATAGTAGATGGTTGCATCTTTCGGGTCAAAAGGAAGTTCCTCGCCGCGTGCAAGTGCTTCGCACATTCTCTTGTGTCCGGCGTCGCGAGAGGTGTAGATGGTTCCGGTCAGGTAGACGGTGTCGCCTGCGTGAAGAGTTCTTGCCAGTTCTTCTGTTAATGGCAGTGTGATGTGACGTTCCATATTAAAGCACCTCCGTTTTGTGGCGTGTTACGTGGCAGCTGATGTTGATCGCACATGGCATGCCGGCGATATGGGTTGGCATGGTCTCGATGTTCAGGCCGATGGCTGTGGTCCTTCCGCCGAATCCCTGCGGTCCGATTCCGAGCTGGTTGATCTTTTCCAGCATTTCTTTCTCCAGGTCAGCATAATATGGATCCGGATTCTGGGTGTCTACCGGACGCATGAGGGCTTTCTTTGCAAGAAGGGCTGCCTTGTCAAAAGTTCCTCCGATTCCGACACCGACTACCATCGGTGGGCACGGGTTCGGGCCTGCTGTCTCTACAGTCTCCAGAATGAAGTCTTTGATTCCTTCGATGCCTGCGGATGGCTTGAACATGCGAATCGCGCTCATGTTTTCACTTCCGAAGCCTTTTGGTCCGACGGTGATGCGGATGTGCTCGCCCGGAACGATCTCGGTGTAGAGCATTGCCGGTGTGTTGTCACCTGTGTTTCCTCTGCGGACAGGGTCTTTGACAACGGATTTGCGGAGGTAGCCATTTGTGTAGCCTCTGCGGACACCTTCATTGACTGCTTCTGTCAGATCTCCATCTGCGATATGTACGTCCTGGCCGATTTCCAGAAAAACACATGCCATACCGGTGTCCTGACAAATCGGAACCTGTTCATTCTCTGCGATCTGATAGTTCTCGATGATGTTGTCGAGGACACCGCAGGCAATCTGTCCGTCCTCACAGGAACGACAGGCCTGGATTGCTTCCTTGATATCAGACGGCAGAACCTGATTTGCCTCGATGCAGAGACGCTCGATGGTGTCTGTGATAGCTGATGCTTTGATTTCACGCATTTGCATTTACTCCTATCTTTCGTTTTTGTGCCGACAGCAACGTTGTGCTGTATCATCGCGAAATGTGAGTGATACAGGATGACAGATTCTCTGCTGTTTTTCTGGCACTTCTGATTTTATTTTAGACTATCTCGTTCGAATCTGCAAGTATCTGTAGAAAAACAAACGGTTCTTAATAGCAAAACAACCAGACTCCTGTCAAAGCATCTCTCTTTGTGGAGTCTGGTTATCTTTTATGTCAGATTTCCTATGGCAAAAAATCTAAGCATGGATTTTATTTATCTTTTTCTTCTAACTTCCCCCTCGGAAGTTATACGCGCGGAATTAATAGAATTCGTTATGGAGCAGTTCGTGCTCTTTACCCTTGAGAAGTCCCTGGTAAAGTTCGAGTACCATCGGGTTCTCGTCAGATTTCTTGATGATCGTGGTGTTGTCTGCATTGTACAGACCTCTTGCTCTGGCTGCCTTGGTCTTGTCACCGGATCTGGTCGGCTGACCGCCACCCATGATACAGCCACGACGGCATGCCATTACTTCGATCAGATGGTATTCTGCTTCGCCGTTCTTTACACGGTCCATAACGATCCTTGCATTGGCAAGTCCGCTGGCTACGCAGACTTTGATCTCCATGTCTTTGTATGGTACAGAGAATTCCTTGATTCCCTCTTCTCCACGGACACCACACTCAGAGATCTCACGCATTGCTTCCTTGGTATGATCTGGGGTCAGGCGACGGAGAACCGCCTCTGTAACACCACCGGTAACGCCAAAGATAACACCGCCGCCGGAACCGAATCCAAATGGCATATCACATGCTTCCGGATCCAGGGATGCGAAATCAAGACCGAAGTTATCGATCATGCGGAGAAGTTCCATTGTTGTGATAACGATATCTGTATCCTGCTCGCCCTCGGTAAAGCTGTTTGGACGGATCGCTTCTGCTTTCTTGGCTGTACATGGCATGATGGAAACCATAACGGTTTTCTTGCCTGCTGCGTGTTCCGGATCACGGAAGTATTCCTTAATGACTGCGGACATCATTCCCTGAGGGGATCTACAGGTGGAAAGGTTCGGAATATATTCTTTGTATTGTTCTGTGATGAATTTGACCCATGCAGGACAGCAGGAGGTCAGAAGAGGAAGTTTCTCTCCTTTCTCAATTCTGTCCAGGAATTCTGCGCTTTCTTCCATGATGGTAAGGTCGGCACTGAAACTGGTATCATAAACTTCATCAAATCCCATGCGGTGAAGGGCATTTACAATCTTGCCCATAACGCTGCGGCCTTTGGCCAGTCCGTAGTGATCGCCGACTGCGACACGTACTGCCGGTGCAATCTGCGCTACGACACGGGTGTCCGGATCTGCCAATGCATCCCAGACTTCATCCATATGTGTACGGATGGAAATCGCTCCTGTCGGACAGAATACACGGCACTGTCCGCAGTTTACGCACTGAGTCTCTGCAATCTTCTTGTTGAATGCAGGCATAACCATGGCTTCTGTTCCACGGAATGCAAATCCAAGTGCACCGATTCCCTGAAGTTCCTCGCAGGCACGTACACAGTCGCCGCAGAGGATACATTTGTTCGGGTCACGCACGATGGATGGAGAACTGAGATCCAGCGGATGAATCTCTCGCGTATTTTTGAAACGGATATCGCGAACGCCGAGACGATGTGCCAGTTCCTGAAGAACGCACTCACCGCTCTTAATACAGGTTGTACAATCTCTGCAGTGTGCTGCAAGAAGCAGTTCTACGATCAATTTACGATATTTCTTGATCTTGCCGGAGTTGGTATAGATCACCATGCCGTCTCTCGGCACTTCTGAACAGGATGCAAATGTTCTTCCTCTGTCATCTTCTACGGTACATAAACGACAGGCACCAAAGGTGGAAACCTCTGAATGATAGCACAGTGTCGGAATATTGATTCCCGCATTACGGATAACAGTCAGGACGTTTTTTTCATCGGTAAATTCTACTTTTCTACCGTCTATTGTCATTGTACCCATACTTTATCCCTCCCTATGCTTCAATATAGATGGCATCAAATGAACAGTTGTCTTTACATGCACCGCACTTGATACACAGATCATTGTTAATGGTATGAGGCTGTTTCTTGGCTCCGGTGATCGCTCCTGCCGGGCAGTTTCTTGCACACTTGCCGCAGCCGATACAAAATTCCGGATTGATGATAAATTTACGCAGTGCTGAGCAGACTTTTGCACGGCACTTCTTATCCCTGATATGCTCTTCATACTCTTCATGGAAGGTTTTGAGTGTACTGATGACCGGAAGCGGAGCACTCTTGCCAAGTCCGCACAGAGCCATGGCACGAACCATCTCTGCCAGTTCGGAAAGTTCTGCAAGATCGCTCTCCTCACCCTTGCCTGCTACGATCTTCTCGAGAATCTCAAGCATACGCTTGGTTCCCTCACGGCACGGAACGCATTTACCGCAGGATTCTCTCTGAGTAAAGCTCATGAAGAAACGGGCAACTTCTACCATACAGGTATTTTCATCCATAACTACCAGACCACCGGAACCGATGATCGCATCGTATTTCTTGACAGAATCGAAGTCAAGCGGAATATCCAGATGCTTCTCTACCAGACATCCTCCGGACGGTCCACCGATCTGAACACCCTTAAATCCGGCATCTCCTTTGAGTCCGCCGCCGATATCATAGATGATCGTACGGAGAGTCGTTCCCATTGGTACCTCGATCAGACCTGTGTTATTTACGTTACCGGTAAGAGCAAACGCCTTGGTTCCCGGGCTTCCCGGTGTACCGATGCTCTTGTACCATTCTGCGCCGTTTGTGACGATCATTGGTACGTTGGCGTATGTCTCAACGTTATTCAGTACGGTCGGTTTATTGAAAAGACCATGTTCTACAGTACGCGGCGGTTTTACACGCGGCATACCTCTGTTTCCTTCGATAGATGCGGTAAGGGCAGAACCTTCACCACATACGAACGCACCGGCGCCACGGTTGATATGGAAATGGATACAGAAATCTGTACCAAGAACGTTATCACCGATCAGACCAAGTTCTTCTGCCTGTGCGATCGCGATACGCAGACGCTCTACTGCCAACGGATACTCAGCACGTACATAGATGTATGCGTTCTGTGCACCTGTCAGATAGGAAGCGATCAACATACCTTCCAGCATCTTATGCGGGTCACCTTCCATGATGCTTCGATCCATGAACGCACCCGGGTCACCCTCATCACCATTACATACTACATAACGGTCTGTCTCTTTCTGACGTGCCACCTGTTTCCATTTCTTACCTGCCGGGAAACCGCCGCCGCCTCTTCCGCGAAGGTTGGCTTCTTCTATCATGTCAAGACCTTCTTCTTTGGTCATTTCGAAGAGGACTTTTTCAAGACCGGCATATCCGCCTACTGCGATGTATTCTTCGATATTCTCTGCGTCGATATGTCCACAGTTCTTAAGTACCAGACGCATCTGTCCGGCATAGAACGGGATGGATTCTTCGCTCTGGTATATCTGTCCGTCCTTATGGTAAAGCAGCCGCTCGATAGGCTGCCCCTGACAGACAGTTTTCTCATAGATTTCTTCGCAGTCTTCTGGTTTAACCTTAATGTAGAGGATTCCGAGAGGTTCGATTCTCATCAGAGGTCCCATTTCGCAGAAGCCATGGCATCCGCTCTTCTTGATCTCCGGATGTGGAACTTCACCTTCGAATTCTACAGAAACATTCTCGTTGATCTCTGCGAGATTGTGCATTTTTTCATAAATTTCTTTGGAGCCGCTGGCAATACATCCAGTTCCTGCGCAGATAAGAACACGTATTTTCTGTCTGTGCAGTTCCGCTTCTGCCTTTTGGCGTAATGCCTGAAGTTCTTCTCTGTTATGTAAAAACATCATTCGGCACCTCCTTTTTTAAGGTTCTGGATCACTTCTATCGCCAGATCCGGGGTCATCTTAGGATGCACTTCGTCATTAACCGTCATAACCGGTGCAAGACCGCATGCACCAAGACAGGATACTGTTTCTATCGTAAACATCATATCGTCTGTGGTGTGCTTCTTCGCATTCAGACCGAGCTCTTTCATAAGGGCTTCTTTGACCGGAACGGATTTCCTTACATGACAGGCAGTTCCGTCACAAACCTTGATCACATATTTGCCTTTCGGCTCAAAGGAAAAGTTCTCATAAAAAGTAGCGACGCTGTATGCCTTCGCCTCGGTCACTCCAATCTTGGATGCAACATAGGTCAGAAGCTCTCCCGGCAGGTAGCGGTACTCCGCCTGGATATCCTGCATGATCGGAATCAGTGATGCTGCTTTCGGTCCGTAATGCTCGATGATCTCATCTGTCTTCGTGTAATAAGACTGATCTAACATTCAATTCCCTCCTTGTTAAAAATTTGCTTTTGTCTGCGCCTATTATTTTGTATAATTTACACAGTCTTGTTGTATTTTATTATACATTAAGCAGTCAAATTATACAAGTGAAATATAGGGAAATTGAATTAATTTATTCAAGTTTTTTATGTTTTTCGTATTATTGTGTGTTTTTTAACAGATTTTATAATTTTTTATCAATCTATTTTGCTATAGTAAAGTGTTTCTCATTTTGTTTCTCTTGTGTGCTTCGAAAAGTACAGGAATTTTGCATTTTCAGATTGATTTTGGGAATTCTTTCCTATATTATAGGGAGCGGTAGATGAAAATTTTTCTTATTTAAGGAGATGAAATAGATATGCGAAATTATGATACCCCAGTCAGAGAGATCCGACACCAGGTTTATACTGAAGTGGCAAAGGCCGGATTTGAATCTTCTGACGAAAGCCTGATCCATGATATTGAATCCATCCCGTACAATATCGTCAGTGAAACTGCCCAGTACCGTGAGAGTATTTACAGAGAACGGGCCGTTGCAAGCGAAAGAGTCCGTCTCGCCATGGGTCTTTCTCTTCGCCCGGAAAGCAAGGCGGTCCATCTGACCGACGGTCTTGCTGCCAGCAATATCAATGAGAAATATTATGAGCCGCCTCTTATGCAGGTGATCCCGTCTGCATGTGCAGCCTGTCCTCCGAACAAATACATTGTCAGCAACATGTGCCGCGGATGTGTTGCCCATCCATGTATGCAGGTCTGTCCGAAGGGCGCGATCTCTATGAAGGACGGAAAGTCTTTTATCGATCAGGAAAAATGTATTAAATGCGGAAAATGTAAAGCAGCCTGTCCTTATGATGCAATCTCCCACAACGTGCGCCCGTGCGAGCAGGCATGTGGTGTCAAGGCGATCGGAAGTGATGAGCAGGGGCGTGCGAACATCCTGGATGACAAGTGTGTTTCCTGTGGTATGTGTATGGTAAGCTGTCCGTTCGGTGCGATCTCTGATAAATCTCAGATCTTCCAGCTTGCGCATGCGCTTCGTAACGGCGATAAGATCGTTGCGATCGTTGCACCGGCTTATATCGGCCAGTTTGGTGATGATGTGACCCCTGGCAAATTCAAGACAGCTCTGCAGGTTCTTGGTTTTTCTGATGTTCATGAGGTTGCGTTTGGTGCGGATGTCGGTGCGATCTCTGAGGCACATCATTATGCACATGAGGTTGCAACAGGAAATCTTCCGTTCCTTCTGACTTCCTGCTGTCCGTCCTGGTCCATGATGGCAAAGAAATTCTTCCCGACCATGATCGACAATATCTCACAGGAGCTGACTCCTATGGTTGCCACTGCACGTAAGGTAAAGCAGGATGATCCGGATGCGAAGGTTGTCTTCATTGGACCTTGTGCTTCCAAGAAACTGGAAGCGATGCGCCGTACTGTGCGAAGTGATGTGGATTTTGTTTTGACTTTTGAGGAACTGGATGCGATGTTTGATGCGCGTGAGATCGAGCCGGCTTCCTTTGAAGACGAAGGTTCCCTGCATGATGCTACTGCCGCCGGACGTGGATATGCGGTCGCAGGTGGTGTTGCAGGTGCGATCGAGGCCTGTCTGAAGGAATATTATCCGGAAGTTCCGGTGCATATTGAGCATGCAGAGAGCCTGGCAGAGTGTAAGAAGATGCTGGCTTTGGCGAAAGCCGGGAAACTTAAGGGCTGTATGATCGAGGGTATGGCTTGTCCTGGTGGATGTATGGGCGGTGCTGGTACGAATGTGCCGATTGCGAAGTCTTCTAAGGCGCTTAAGAAGTTTGTGGCAGGTTCTTCTAAGAAACTGCCGGCGAAAGAATTGAAGGAAATTAAGCTTTCTTGAGATTTTTTTGGAAAAAGCAAGTGTAAAAAACTTTTTTTTGCCTGGGGAATGTATTCCCCGGGCTCTTTTTTCGCTTTTGGGAAGCAAGGTAAACTGCAAAGGGACGTCGCCCGTCCCTCTGCACACCCTGGGCTGGGTGTTTGACGGGAATTTTGTTTTTTGGTCGAGGATTGTGAAAAATTTTCCTGGTGGTCCAGGCCGGGAGATTTTCGTTTGAATAGGTTGGGGATTTGGAGGGACTCCCTGAGTCAAGGTGGATTTTTGGGGGAGATTTCCCCCACGCGATATCCAGGCTCCATACCACGCTACCAAAATGCTTCCCCACACCAAAACCAATGCCGATGTTTTTCCCAAAAGCCCAGGGGTGTGCAGAGGGGACGGGCCACGTCCACTTTGCGGTTTTGGTTTTTGCCCAAAAAGAAAAGAGGATATAAGGAGATGTCAAACATCTCACTTACTCCTCCTTGAGATCGCTCAGTAGCTTGAGCAATTTCTCCCCGTAGTTTGCTCCGGCGGCCCAGCCGCCTCCATTGGGATTTTCCTGCTGTCCAAGCCATTCGACGTATGGGGCACTGCCTCTTTGGACCATGTTGAAGCGGGTGTCTACGCAGTCCTGGTTGAGAGATTCGTCGCAGGCGTAGGCTTTTAAATGCTGTACCTGTGCGCGGATTCCGGTTCTTACGTCGGGGTAGGATACGCCCTGGACGCCGCCGCCTGTGGTTCCGAGTCCTGCGAAGTTGTACTGGGAGATTCCGGAATCTCCTCCGTACTGGAGCCAGCCGGTCTCGAGCATTGCCTGTTCGAAGACTACTTCTCCCCGGACACCTTCAGCATTTGCTTCTTCCAGAATGATCGTGCAGAAATCATCGATCGTCTCTGCACCACCTTCTTTCAGAGATGCGGACGGATATTCGGATCCATGTGCATTGTACTGGGAAGTCATCTGTGCCAGGGAAACGGTTGTCGTCCCCATAATCGTGTAATAACCATAAGTATTGTCGGTGGAATCATCCACGAAATTCGGATCTGAGGTAAAATCCGGCGCGTTAAGGCTGGCCGGCTTGTGGATCTGGCCTTCGCCGGAAAGATCGGATACTTCATCTTCTGCATTTGTATCTGAACTTCCAAATACGCTCGTCTCTCCATTATCCCCAGACGCCAGACAAGGTGCCCCTGTTATAAGGGCACCTGCCAGTATCATCTGTGAACAAAAGAGCATTGCTTTTTTGTTTCGAATCATCCATTTACCTTTCTCATTGCAGCTTCTACTACATGTCCTACAAGAACGGATGTAGTAACGCTTCCAACTCCACCAGGAACCGGTGTGATTGCATCAACGATCGGCTCAACTGCAGCGTAGTCAACGTCTCCACAGAGTTTACCTTCTGCATTTACGTTGATACCTACATCGATGATGGTCTGTCCTTCTCTGACATAATCAGCACCAACAACGCCTGCACGTCCGGCTGCTACGATCACGATGTCTGCTTCTTTTGCAACAGACGGCATGTCAACGGTTCTTGTGTGGCAGATCGTTACGGTTGCATTTTTCTTAACCAGCATCATGGCTGCCGGTTTTCCAACTACAAGGCTTCTTCCGATAACAACGGCTTTTTTGCCTGTGCAATCGATTCCGTAATGATCCAGGATCTCCATGCATGCCTGTGGTGTACATGGCGGGAAACCGATTTTTTTGCCGGTGAATACGCCGGACATGGAAAGATCTGTCATACAATCAACGTCTTTTTCTGCAGCAAGTGCATTTTCGATCACTGCCTGATCCAGATGTTTCGGAAGCGGACGGAACAGAAGAACGCCGTGGATGTGGTCGTCTTTGTTTACTTTATCGATTGTTGCAAGAAGTTCTTCCTGGGAAACATCTTCCGGAAGTAAGATTTTCTCACATACAACGCCTAAAGTTTCGCAGCGTTTTGTTGCTCCTCTTTCATAGGAGATATCGCTTGGGTTTTCACCAACACGGATGATGCAGAGGGTAGGATTTACTCCTTTTCCCTGAAGCTCTGCTACGTTTGCTTTGATTTTCTCGTTTAATACTGCTGTTACTTCTTTACCTAATAACTGCTTAGCCATTTGTCGTTCCCTCCGAAATTATACGTTATTATTCTATACTGTATCTGAATGATTTCAGCATAACCGCCTCATAAATCATATGCACTCTGTAAAAAAATACATCTCAATAAATAATGTTACACTTTATTAAAAGAGACGGAAAACAATACAGAAATTTCTATTTTATTTACTATTATTTCAGTCTGCCAAGTACGCTGTTGAATGTGTCATCTGCGATCTTTGTATATTTCTCAAGCATGGCATCTGCTTTTCTGTTTAATTCTTCTGCATACTCTCTGTCAGCCATGGATTTTGTGTTGATGTATACGTTCAGGCTGGCACCCTGTAATGCTGCTTTACAGAAAGCTGCACCAACGCCTGCATCACTGATGGCAAGCTTAGAGCCTTTTGCACCGAATTCTACGATCAGTTCAATTGCTTCACAGCATTTCTCCATGATTTCCATTGGTACAGAGCAGGCATCTTTTAATACGATCTCCATGACTCTGGCTTTCTCAGCTTTCTCTTCTTCTGTTTCCTTTGGCATTCCATATGCCTTTGATAATGGCTCGAATACTTCTGCATCACGCTCAATCAGACGAAGGAAATCCTTCTGTAACTGATCGCATTTTGCTTTTAATTCGTACATTTCGTCTTCAACATCCGCATATTTCTTTTTTCCGACAGTCAGATTTGTAACCATAAGTCCCAAAGCTGATGCGAACGCTCCGACTGCTGCCGATGCACCGCCACCTCCCGGAATCGGTGCTGACGATGAGAGCTGTTCCAAAAAATCAGTTGTTTTCTGCTCCAATAACATATTTTTCCTCCCGCTTATTTTTGCTTTCCTATTATAGCAAAGGATTTCTCTTCTGAAACATAGTACTTTCTGATATGCCTTTCAGGATATCGGTATATGAAATTCTATCTGAATTCTAATGAAAATCCGGTGTCCCCACCATATCATACGGGGTTGCCTGGTAAACATAGTAATTCAGCCAGTTTGCATACATACAGTTACCATGTGCTCTCCATGTAAGAAGTGGCTTCTGTGTGCTGTCATTGTCTGGATAATAATTCTCCGGCATTTCAATCGGAAGTCCTTTGCTCAGATCCCGCTTATACTCCTGATCCAGTGTCACCCGGTCGTACTCCGGATGTCCCATCACAAAAATCTGTCTTCCATTCTGTGCCATGATAAGGTATGCTCCTGCCTTTTCCGACTCTGCCAGAATCATCAGTCTCTCATCTGCACGGATCTTCTCAATCGGCACATCTGTATGTCTCGAATGCGGTGCATAAAATACATCATCAAATCCACGTACCAGAGGAATCTTACGGTTCATAACCTTATGTTCAAAGATACCGAAAAGCTTTTTGTCCAGCTGTACTTTATTAATCCCATAATGATAATAAAGTGCTGCCTGTGCTCCCCAGCAGAGATGGATCGTTGAAGTAACATGTGTCTTTGTCCACTCCATGATCTCTACAAGTTCTTCCCAGTAATCCACCTCTTCAAAAGGCATCTGCTCTACCGGTGCTCCGGTTATGATAAATCCATCAAATTTCTGATCTTTTACATTTTCAAAATTCTCATAAAACCGGTTCAGGTGATTCGCTGAAGTATTCTTTGAAACATGATTTTTCACTGCCAAAAACACAATGTCAACCTGCAGCGGTGTATTGGAAAGGGAGCGCAGAAGCTGAAGTTCTGTATCCTCTTTCAGTGGCATAAGATTCAGAAGTCCGATCTTGATCGGACGGATATCCTGATGCATTGCACGGTGTTCATCCATCACAAATATATTTTCACTCTCTAATATCTCCTTGACCGGGAGATCATTCTGCACTCTGATCGGCATAATTTATTCCTCTTTTTCCTTTTTATTTTCTTCTGTCTTCTGTTCTTCATTCTCGGTCATATTATCTTTTTTCTGAAAATATGTCCCATCATTATCTACATAACTATCT
>ENA-OPWD01002039-OPWD01002039.1-human-gut-metagenome-genome-assembly--contig:-NODE-2039-length-12559-cov-1.582054_pt1 | contig 12559 bp, 12 predicted proteins | sample MGYA00241502_ERZ501996 | MGnify/ENA primary metagenome ERZ501996 (study PRJEB25962, sample SAMEA2042011) | human gut metagenome | biome: human gut; feature: human-associated habitat; material: faeces... | reverse complement strand
CCACGATGCAGTCGATTTTCCGCTCCTGCAGTGCTTTTAGAAGCCTCTCAAATTCCGGGCGGTCAAAGTTCATCCCTGTGCACCGCTTGTCCGTAAACACATCCAGCAGCATCAGATCATCCCGGTGGTTGATATACTCCTTGATGTAGGAAATCTGCACTTCCAGCGATTCTGCATCCCGGAGCACATCATCAAAATCGGACAGCCGTGCGTAAATTGCGGTTTTCCAAATACGGTGCTGCGCGTTCTCTGTTTCTCGCTGTGCGGCACTTACTTTCTTGCTTACTCTTGCCATAGGTTAAGCCTCTCTCCTTTCATGCAGATACTTCATGCTGCTCCTGCTGCTTTTGATGCAATTCTTCCAACAAATCAGCAATTTCATCATGGAAGCGGAAAGTAATTTCCACTCGATTGCCCTCATACACTTCGATTTTCTCAATCAGTTCCACGACCATCGGACGGGTGATTTCTTCTAATTTTCGATACTTACTCATCACAGCTGGAGTGTATGAATCGAATGCGGCGAAGAAAGTGAAAAACACTTTTGAAGAGTATAGAAAAACACAGGACTACAAAACTGCCATACTATCAACTGCAGCAATTCTTAAACTTTCCAAAGCCTCCGTCACATCGTACCTGCCTTATGAAAAAGGCGTGTACTTCCCAAGCGCAGCAGATAAAGAGAAAATCAGCGTAGGAGCAGAGCGGCAGCGGAGATTTAGAGCAATAAAGCGATGGAGGGTTGATCCGACAGAAGAAAACTTCTGGGGCGTGGTTCTGGCCTATGCCGGGATAAAATTCAAAACCTACTCCGGGTTGCCATTCTCTTACGAAATTAAAAAGGGCAGTAACGGCGAGTACACAAAAGAACTGTGGATCGATCGCAGAGAGAATAGTAAAAGCCTGGCGTGGAGTTCTGTGCGGCTGGCTCTGGGCCATATTAAAAAGGTAGGAGAAGTAGTTGAACGACCGAAAGCACTGGGCGATATCCGGGGTGTGACCTATATATATGGAATGTTCTATCGGTTTGGACTGATCGACGTGCCGGATGAAGGAAAAGATGAAGAAAGCGTTCAGCAAATCGTCCTGACACGGATGCCGCAGAGGGTGCGGAAAAGAAGAATCACCCAATGTTTGAGTCACTGCGTGAACTCCTGGAGATTATACAAAAAACGCCTGCGGAATGAACCACAGGCGGCTGAAATCACATTATAGCTTATTCAAAAAGTCTTCCAGAACACGGTTCCACTTTTCGGGGTACTCATAGAACATCAGGTGACCACCCATGACGTAGGTGTCGTAACCGGGAAGATGTGCTTCGACAAAGGGCTTTGCAATGCCCTGCCAGTGTTCTGCAATGAACATCAGGCTGGGCATCGTTGCACCGACATCTTTTGCGATTTCAAGATAGTTGGAGAACACAGCGTCGCAGAACAGCTGACGGCAGATCCAGTACGGCGTGCGGCCGGAAATATCCAGCAGATACTCCAGCTCATCAGGCTCCATCTTATGCTGGATCATGATGCCAGTCGCATACTCGCTAAAGAACTCACGGCATCCCTCAGAAGAAGTCAACACCTGTGTGGCGACCTGACAGCTCTTCAATCGTGCCCTCAGTCCACCACTTCGGGTCAGGGGAGAGCGGGAGCGGAGACATATCGATAGTCACAACGCCGCGCAGCTTGTCTTTGCCGAACTGCTGCACGTAGCTCCATGTGTCAAGGTTGCCCGTGCTCCAGCCAATCAGGACAATATCTTTGAGACCCAATGCATCAATCAGACCTGCTACATCGCGGCCGTGAGTCAGGTAGTCGTTGCCATCCACGGTTTTGGCAGAATAGCCTTGGCCGCGAGGATCGATAGCAATGGCACGATATTCAGAGGAGAAATACTCCAGTTGGTTCTTGAAAATCTCACCAGAGAAGGTCAGGCCGGGAATGAAGACCAACGGTTTACCTTTGCCATGAGAAAACCTCCCAACAAAACCTATAAATCGAATTGGCTTGTCTGAATTATATATCTGAAAAAGAGAAAAGCAATAGCTTGATAGAAACTGCACTGCTGTAATCTACAAAAATTTTCAGTGCATGAATATCAGTAACAGTTACACAATGTTAAAATAGCAATATGTCCACGATGAGCAGGCGCAACACCTGTCTGCCGCAGTATTTTTACTTTATAAGACATCTCTATGGATGACGGTAAGGTTCGATTTTGAACTTTGCCGTTTTTCTTTTTATTTAAAATTATAAATTTTTTCAGAACTGTATTCCAAAACAGCTCTGCGGATTCCTATTAGTGTAGGGGTTTTCAAAATCTTTTGTGAAACGGCTTTCCTCTAGTTTTATGAGTGGAAAATAAACAAAATCTATGTTCTAAAATTAGGTAGTTCAACAAAATTTAAAAAACTGGTTGCCAAACACCCATTTTAGATTGTTATAGGTAGAGGGGAACGTTGGAAAAATGAATTTTCTTTGAACTTTCAAAAGACCCGGTTTAAAAACACCCCTTTAAGTTTGTATAGGGTGTAAGGACTATTTTCTCAAACAGACCTATTTGCTGTTGGCTTCACTTCCGAAAATCCCTGATTCCTTACAAAGCTACATCGTACCTTGAAAATTTCATGAGCCACCCCAGCAGGATAACTCTGGTACTGAATGTGCATTCTGCACGTCTTACCGGAAAATACGCCGGAGAGAATCGGGCAGGAACGGGCCGGGACAGAGTGGACGGTAGTTAAGAGCAAGATTCGCCTTTGTATACGAAACCGCTCCTACGGGCGATTTTTTTTACGGCGGCATCTTGATGGGGATTGTGCTCCCCATACCCTCACATCGTGCAAAATCACATGATTTTGCCCATTGGTGGCCTGCCGTAAGCAGGTCACAGCCGGAGTGCGGATGCACTGCCGGGAAAATCAAATTCTTGATTTTGGAAAGGAGACCCCATGCCACGAACGAAGAAAAAAGTGAAATCTATCGTAAAGACAAAAGTAATCTCCGCACGAGTTACAGAAGTAGTACATGAACTTTTACACCAGCAGGCAGAAGATGCCGGAATGACCCTCTCTGAATTTGCAGCGCAGATGCTGATGAAAGGCCGCGTGAATACCTCGTATGTGTTCTATGTCCACCCGGACGAAATTGAAGCCATCACACGGGAGTTTGCCGCCATCGGAAACAACCTGAACCAGATCGCGGCGTTCTTCAATAGCGGCGGTATCCAGTCGCGCGCTATGCTCGAAAACATCAACCATGCGATTTCCTGCATTTTTGAGATGAGGGAACAAGTCGCAGAAATGGCAGGAAAGAACTATGGCAATCTTAAAGCATATCGCAAGTAAGAGTTCCAACTATGGTGCTGCACTGGAGTATCTGATTTTCAAGCATGACGAGCTTCGGAAAACTCCAATCCTTGACCAGAACGGAAATCGTATCATGCGAGATGAGTTTTATCTGGACGGTCTGAACTGTGAACCCTATTCCTTTGATGCGGTCTGCCAGCAGTTGAACCGCGAGTACCAGAAAAACAAAAACAAGAATGAAATCAAAAGCCACCATTACATCATCAGCTTTGATCCACGGGACAGCACAGAAAATTGTTTGACGGGGAAACGGGCACAGGAGCTTGGGCTGGAATACGCAAAAGCAAATTTTCCGGGGCATCAGGCATTGGTCTGTACGCACATGGACGGTCACAATGGCAACGGCAACATTCATGTACATATCGTAATCAACAGCTTGCGAAAATTGGATGTGCCCCAGCAGCCCTTTATGGAGCGGCCCATCGACTGCAAGGCAGGGTACAAGCACCATGTGACGAACGAGTACCTGAAACACCTGCAGAAATCCCTCATGGATTTATGCCAACGCGAATTTCTGCATCAGGTCGATTTACTGTCACCATCCAGAACGGGTGTGACCGAAGCGGAGTATTGGGCACAGCGGCGGCTGGATGAGAAAAAACAGAAAATCGAAACGGAAGGATTTACGCCCAATCCGACAAAGTTTCAAACACAGAAGCAGCTTATCCGGGATGCCGTTGCCGCTGCTCGTGAGAAAGCAATCTCGTATGAAGATTTTCAAGACATCCTGCAGGATGAATACAACATTTTCGTCAAAACCCAACGTGGGCGTTATAGCTATCTGCCGCCGGAACGGAACAAGTTCATATCGGAGCGTTCTCTGGGAGAAAGCTGCAAAAGAGAATGTCTGGAAGGATTCTTTGTTCAGAACGCCGAGAAGAATCTGCGGTACAAGGAAGAACCCATACTGATCTTTACAACCAGAACCAGGCTGCGGCTCGTTGTGAACCTGCAGGAGAATGTTAAGGCACAGGAAAATCTGGCCTATGCGCTAAAGGTCAAAATCAGCAATTTGCAGAAAATGGCTGAAACACTGGTATGGGTGCAGGAAAACAACATCAACGACCTGACAGAACTGAACGATCTGTGTAAGACAGCACAGGCCAATGCACAGGCTGCGTATGAACGGCTGTCACAGGCAGAGGATGAACTGTACAAAACCAATGAACAGATTCATTATGCGGGGCAGTATCTTTCTACAAAAGATGTCCAGCAGCAATTTGCGAAGGCGATTTTTAAGAAAAAATTCCGTGCAGAGCATTCCAAGGAATTGGACGCCTATGCAGAATCCGTGAAATATTTCCGAGAAGAAAATGATGGAAAGCTGCCATCGCTGAAATCCTTGAAAAAACGGAAGGAAGAGCTGATCAAAGAAATCGTGGAAAAGAAAAAGGCATATGCTCCCCTGAAAGAAGAATCTCGGCGTCTGGAAATTGCATCGGATAATGTGTACAGCATCTTCCAAAAAACCAATGAGATGAAATCCGACCTTGCATGGAAACGCGAGTGGGAAGCCAAAGTCCGCGAAAAGGCAAGGCAGGAGCAGGCCCGACAGGAACAGCGAGAGCGTCAGCCAAAAAGCAAAAAGCGCAGCTATGATATGAGTCTGTAAGCAGCAGGGTCTTCCACCCCGCACCCCCGGAACCCAGCCGGATGTGTAAGCCCGTGCAGGACTTTCCCATTCGGCAAGGACTTTTGAAAACGATTAGGAGGAAGTTTGAGTAAAGAGTACATCAAGGCACAAACCCCACTACCCGCTTATTTCCCTTATCCGAAATTTCTGCTGCAGATGAGCCTTTCCCATATGGCACGATTGACGTATGTTTTGCTGCTGGACCGCATGACCCTTTCGCAGAAGAACGGCTGGGTGGATGTGCAGGGCCGGGCATATGTGCTCTATCCGTTGGCAGGGCTGGCGGCAGATTTGCAAAGCAGCATTTCCAGTGTCACCCGTGCCCTGCGGGAACTGGAAGCCGCACGGCTGATCGAACGGCGGTCCAATGGCTTTTCCAAGCCAAACCAGGTGTTCCTAAGCTTCCCATCTACTGCGCAGAAATGCACAGTCGAGATGGTCAAAAATGAGCAGCCTGATTGCTCAAAAGTGAGCAATACGATTGTGCAAAACTGCACACCTAACCAAATAAATAAGAACAACCTAAGATTGAACCAACTGAGTAGAACCAAAGAAGCGTATGGGCGATATCGGAATGTTTTTCTGGAAGATTATTCGAAACTGGAAATGGAAATTGCAGAGTTGGATTCCCTGATTGATGACCTTTCAATCTATATGCAGTCTACAGGCAAGAAGTATGCAGACCATGCGGCGACCCTGCGCAGTTGGTCAGCACGAAAGAGAAAGCAACAGAAACCGGGAACAAGCATCCCGGACTATACCTACAACGAGGAGGAAAGTTTATGACGGAAACGATCCAGACAGCGATGGACAGGCTTATGACGATCTCTGCAGAGCCGCAGGACTACATTGCGGGAGATGGGCTGCTGTACTGCGGCAGCTGCAATACACCCAAGGAAGCATTCTTCCCGAACGGCATAAAACTGTTTGGGCGTGACCGCCATCCGGCTGAATGCCGGTGCAGGCAGGCTACAAGGAAAAAGCAAGAGAAAGAAGAACGTGCAAGGCTGCATTACGAGAAAGTGCAGCGGCTGAAGCTGCAGGGCTTTACCGACTGGGCGATACAGCACTGGACATTTGCAAACGATCACGGACAAAATCCACAGATGCAGCTGGCACAGCGGTATGTGGCCCACTGGCCGGAAATGCGGGAAAAGAATGTGGGGCTGCTGCTCTGGGGCGGTGTTGGTACAGGCAAGAGTTTTATGGCGGGTTGCATTGCCAATGCCCTGATGGAACAGGAAGTGGCCGTCTGCATGACGAATTTTGCCCGGATCATGAATGAACTGAATAACGCTTTTTCCGGGCGGAATGAAGTCGTGGACAGGCTCTGCGGCTATCCGTTGCTTGTCATTGACGATTTCGGCATGGAGCGCGGCACGGAATATGCGCTGGAGCAGATTTATAACATCATCGACAGCCGTTACCGCAGCCGGAAACCGCTGATCGTTACCACGAACCTGACCCTGACGGAGTTGAAGAATCCGCAGGATACCGCCCACGCCCGTATCTATGACCGTCTGCTGGAACTGTGTACGCCGATTGCCTGCACAGGCCCCAGCATGAGAAAGAACATAGGACAGGCAAAATTGGACTTGCTGAAAACACTTCTGGCTTGAATGGGAGGTACGCGATTGAAAGAAAACGGCACAATGAATTGGCTGGAGCAGATCCACCAGATGAAGAACCGGGATATTCGCACGATAGAACAGCATGAACTGCAGGAACTGCCGCGGGATGCAGTGGAACACGGATTGCCACAAGAGGAAAGGCTGAAAAATCTGCTGGATAAGGTCCGAAATCCTTACTGCTATCTGGACAACGGAATCATTGTGAAGCTGAACTTTGCACCGAGAGGAAGCAGTACACTGTCTGAGCGCATTGGCAGATGTTTTCAGTCTGCCAGCTGAAAGAAAAGATTTCGGCAAGCTGCTGAAAAATCACACAGAAAAGTTTCATACTTTAATGCGATAAAGCACTGGACAAAGGGTGACAATTCTGGTAAGCTGTTTGTGGGTAAGAAAATAGGAATGTGCAAACTGAGCAGAACTTGCTCGGTAGGCTTGTTCTACATAAAAAATGTGGAGCCTTTCGCTTCTCTGACGAACAGTATTGCCGATTCGTTAAGGAGGTGGAAGGCTTTTGTTATACCCTGATATAAAGTTACAGAAGAAACCGCAGCAAAATTCAACTCGTTATCGTACAGCCCTGTATTTGCGCTTATCCCGTGAGGATGGCGATAAAACAGAGAGCGACAGCATTGCAAACCAGCGCACACTGCTGGAAGCCTATGCCGCAGACTACCCGGAACTGTGTATCGTGGATGAGTTTGTGGATGATGGCTATTCCGGCTCGAACTTTGAACGCCCTGCGTTCCAAAGGCTGTTTCGGGAACTGGAACAAGGGACCGTCAACTGCATTTTGGTCAAAGATTTATCCCGATTCGGGCGAAACTATATTGAAGTGGGACGTTATCTGGAACGTATTTTCCCGGTCATGCGGGTCCGGCTGATTGCAGTGACGGATAATTATGACAGTCAATCTGCGTGGAAGACCAGCGATTCCATCATGGTCCCAATGCGGAACCTGCTCAACGATGCGTACTGCCGGGACATTTCCGTTAAAATCAAGAGCCAGCTTGCGGTCAAGCGGAAACGCGGTGATTTTGTGGGAAGTTTTGCAACCTATGGATACCAGAAGGATCCCAGCAATCATACCAAGCTGTTCGTGGACGAACTGGCAGCGGAAACAGTGCAAGATATTTTCCGCGGGAAGATCAGTGGCATGAATAATCAGAGCATCGCAGACCGATTGAATGCGAAAAAGGTGCCGTCCCCGGCTGCACGAAAGTTGCAGAGCGGTGCAAAGCTGAGCCTGCATTTCCGCAAGAGCGATGAGCCGCCGTGGTCTGCCAAGGCGGTGGACCGCATTCTGCACAACGAGGTCTATATCGGAAAACTGGTGCAGGGAAAGACAAGGAGACTGGACTATCGCTCCAAAAAGAAAATGAACGTGCCGATGAGGGACTGGGTAATCGTGGACAATACCCATGAAGCAATCATTGACAAGGAAACCTTTGAGATTGTACAGAAAATCCGTTCTGGAAAACGCCGCCCTACCAAAATGGGGGATATGCCTATGTTCTCTGGTTTGCTCTACTGTGCAGATTGCGGAAGCAAAATGACATTTCATAGGCAAATGGCACAGAGTGCAGAGAAACATAATTTTGTATGCAGCAATTACCGACACAATTCAAAATCATGTACTATGCACTATATTCGTAATGTAGTAGTTGAACAAATTGTACTGGAAAACCTGAAAGAAGTTATCCGCTATGTGTCAGATTATGAAGATGAATTTGTTCAGATGGTAATGGACACGGATATGCGGCAAAGAAATAAAGAGTCTGAATATCAAGAGAAAAGAACTGCTGCAAAAGAAGAAGCGGCTTACAGAAATTCATTCCCGTATTCAGGAGTTGGACAAAATTTTTCAACGGATTTATGAAGACAACATTAGTGGAAAACTTTCAGATGAACGCTTTATGAAACTTTCAAGAGGATATGAGGAAGAACAGCATACTTTGCAGGAAGAACAGACTTCCTTAGAGAAAGAATTACAGAAAGAAGAAAAACAATCTGTGGATGTAAAGCAATTTCTTTCAGTAGTCCGCAAGTACACTAACCTTACAGAACTCACACCAGAAATTGTGCATGAGTTTATCGACAAAATTATTGTCCACGCTCCGGATAAGAGCAGCGGTAAACGCTTACAGGAAATTGAAATTATCTATAACCATATCGGAGTATTCGACCATTCAAAGGTCACTTTGTGGAAAGGAAAAGCGGTATAGTACACAATATACTATACCGCAAAACCTAAATCTTAAAAACATCCTTACCAAACCCTCACATTAACAGGGGTTTCAGCGGTTGTTAGTATAGCATGAGAAAATAAAAAAATCAAGGAAAGTACCAAAAAAGTACCAAATAGGAAAAGTGGCTGGAAACTTGCTTAATTTGGTTAAAAATTTAAAGATGTGCAATGCAAATATAATGCATTGACAAAAATATTGCAAAAGTATAATCTGATGGTAGAAAAGGGTGCTAATATAGCAACAACGAATTTTACAATGAGAATTGACGAGGCTGTTAAAGCTCAGCTTCAGCAATTAATGAAAGATAAGAGATAGAAAGAGCAGGATTAAAAATGAAAGTGAGGGTTTTCATATGAAAAATTATTCAGAGGACGCAAGCAAACAGTATCATATTCAGGTAGGAGAAGGCGAAGTTGGACGTTACGTGATTCTGCCGGGTGACCCAAAGCGCTGTAAAAAAATTGCACAGTATTTTGATAATCCGGTTCTTGTAGCTGACAACAGAGAGTATGTAACTTATACCGGAACATTAGATGGAGTAAAAGTAAGTGTAACTTCCACTGGTATCGGTGGACCGTCAGCCTCTATCGCAATGGAAGAATTATACCGCTGTGGAGCAGATACCTTTGTCCGAATCGGAACTTGTGGCGGGATGCAGACAGAAGTAAAGAGCGGTGATGTTGTCATTGCAACTGGTGCAATCCGTATGGAAGGAACAAGTAAAGAATATGCTCCAATCGAATTTCCGGCAGTTGCAGATTTAACTGTTATCAACGCATTGGTAGAAGGAGCAAAAAAAGAAGGCTGTGAATTCCATACAGGCGTGGTACAGTGTAAGGACGCATTTTACGGACAGCATGAGCCGGAGACAAAACCGGTCAGCTATGAACTGATGAACAAATGGGAAGCATGGAAACGTTTAGGATGTCTGGCTTCTGAGATGGAATCTGCGGCACTTTTTGTAGTTGCAAGTTACTTAAAAGTGCGAGTGGGCTCTTGCTTCTTAGTTATGGCAAATCAGGAAAGAGAAAAATTAGGATTGGAAAATCCGGTGGTACATGATACCGATATGGCAATTCAGGTGGCAGTGGAAGCCATCCGTAATCTGATCAAAGCAGACCAGGCAGAAAAATAATGATATAAGAAATGGAGATAAAAAATGGATATCAAAGAAATATTAAAACACGTAGACCATACACTGCTTCTTCAGGGATCCACCTGGGAAGAAATCAAACAGATCTGTGACGATGCCATGAAATATGAGACTGCATCTGTATGTATTGCTCCAAGCTATGTAAAAGAGGCAGCCGAATACATGAACGGAAGAATCCCGGTATGTACCGTTATCGGTTTTCCGAATGGTTACATGACAACTGCAGCAAAAGAATTCGAGACCAAAGATGCCCTGGCAAACGGCGCTTCTGAGATTGATATGGTTATCAATATCGGATGGTTAAAAGACAAAAAATATGACTTGATTGAAAATGAAATCAAAATCTTAAAGGCAGCATGTGGAGATAAAATCCTGAAAGTGATCATCGAAACCTGCCTGCTGACAGAAGAAGAAAAGATTAAAATGTGTGAGCTTGTGACAAATGCAGGGGCAGATTATATCAAAACTTCTACCGGATTTTCTACAGGAGGTGCAACCTTTGATGATATCCGGCTGTTTGCAAAACACGTAGGAGAAGGTGTGAAGATCAAAGCTGCAGGTGGTATTTCAAGCATGGACGATGCAGAGAAATTCCTTGCTCTTGGAGCAGATCGTCTCGGAACCAGCAGAATTGTGAAGATCGTGAAGAAAGAAGAAGGGGCAGGATATTAAAGAGGATAAATATTATCTGATTTTGGACTGCAGAGTATGAAGCCATAACACAGTGAAATGGAAACATTCACTTTATTCAGGAAAGGTGGGAAAATCATGGAAAAGAAACAGATTGAAGAAATGATCGATCTGGCGATCAGACAGCTGGATCATTCGTATGTGCCATATTCGCATTTTCATGTAGGCGCGGCACTTCTTGCAAAAAATGGTACCTATTATACCGGGTGTAATATAGAAAATGCTGCCTATACCCCAACGAACTGTGCAGAGAGAACTGCTTTTTTCAAAGCGGTCAGTGAGGGCGTGAGGGAATTTCAGGCAATCTGCATTGTGGGTGGCAAGGATGGCGTTCTTACAGAATATGCGGCACCGTGTGGGGTGTGCAGACAGGTTATGATGGAGTTTTGCAACCCTGAAACATTTCAGATTATTCTGGCAGTCAGCAAGGACAAATATGATGTCTTTACGTTAAAAGAACTTCTTCCGCTGGGATTTGGACCGGCCAATCTGGCATAACAAATAGTAAAAAATTATATGCCAGATTAGTATAGTTTTGTGTCGAAGCAGACAGAAAGGAATTGTTATGGAAGTTTATAAGAGAGTATTTGTGATTGTATTGGATTCACTTGGAATCGGTGCAATGCCGGATTCTGAAAAATTTGGAGATAAAGGTGTAGATACATTCGGGCATATCTTAGATAAGATGGGAACATTGAATATTCCAAATCTTCAGAAACTGGGAATGTTAAACCTGCATAAAGGCGGAAACATGGAAGGTGTCGAAAAACCAATCGGACGTTATATGCGGATTGGCGAAGCCAGCAACGGAAAAGATACGATGACCGGACACTGGGAAATGATGGGAATTTATACTCCGAAACCGTTTAAAACTTTTACGGAAACAGGATTTCCAAAGGAATTAATCGATGAACTCGAAAAAAGATGCCACAAGCGTGTCATCGGAAATAAGAGTGCAAGTGGAACGGAAATCATCGAGGAACTTGGAGAAGAAGAAATCAATACAGGAGCAATGATTGTATATACTTCGGCAGACTCTGTCTTGCAGATTTGCGGAAATGAAGAAACTTTTGATTTACAGAATTTATATCATTGCTGTGAAATTGCCAGGGAGTTGACCTTAAAGGATGAGTGGAGAGTCGGAAGAGTCATTGCCAGACCTTATGTCGGAAAGAAAAAAGGCGAATTTAAACGAACCAGTAATCGTCATGATTATGCTTTAAAGCCAACAGGAAAAACCGCATTAAATGCTTTAAAAGATGCAGGATTTGACGTTATCGGTGTCGGAAAAATCAATGATATCTTCTGTGGAGAAGGCATTACAAAAAGCTATCATTCTGAAAGTTCGGTACATGGCATGCAGCAGACAGTGGAAATCTGTAAAGAAGAGTTTCATGGACTTTGTTTTGTAAATTTAGTAGACTTTGACGCATTGTGGGGGCATAGGAGAAATCCGGAAGGATACGGACATGAAATTGAAAAGTTTGACGAAGGACTTGGAAATTTATTAAACGAAATGAAAGAGGATGACCTGTTGATTCTGACCGCAGACCACGGAAATGATCCGACATACACGGGAACAGACCATACGAGAGAGTATGTGCCGTTTGTTGCTTATTCTAAGAAAATGGAAGAGGGCGGAGCAATCGAAAATCAGGATACTTTTGCGGTAATCGGAGCTTCTGTTGCAGAAAACTTTGGAGTGAAAATGCCGGAAGGCACGATTGGAACTTCTATTTTAAACCAGTTGAACGCAGATAAGCATTCCCCTGCTTCAAGTGCGCAGAGCACTAAGCGGCGGGTGAGGGGGGATGCTTCTGTCAGTGAGAGTTGAAAGCTCCC
>ENA-OPWD01002036-OPWD01002036.1-human-gut-metagenome-genome-assembly--contig:-NODE-2036-length-12575-cov-2.335064_pt1 | contig 12575 bp, 12 predicted proteins | sample MGYA00241502_ERZ501996 | MGnify/ENA primary metagenome ERZ501996 (study PRJEB25962, sample SAMEA2042011) | human gut metagenome | biome: human gut; feature: human-associated habitat; material: faeces... | reverse complement strand
CTGCTTGAACTGTCAATTGATGGTTTACGGCTGGCTGCGATGAATACGCCAACGATGCTCAGTACTCCACTGAGTGTGATCGCCGGTATTGTGATGGGAGAATTTTCGGTAGAATCCGGTTGGTTCAATTCAGAAGTAATGCTATATATGGCATTTGTGGCAGTGGCAAATTATACACAGCCGAATTTTGAACTTGGCTATGCGCTGAAGTTCATGCGGATTATTTTGATTTGTCTTACCGCTGCATTTGGTCCGTGGGGGCTGCTTGCCGGTACGGCGCTGGTAGTTGTTTTGATTGTGACAAACCGGACAATCAGCGGAAAAAGCTATATTTATCCGATTGTTCCGTTTAATGCGAAACAGTTTTTGCGACGGTTTTTCCGGGTAAATCTGCCGAGTTCGGAGAAATAAACGGCGTTATATCATGATATTACATGGAATGGATACAATAGCATGATACCTATCCCTTTCAATATAGTAGACATAGGTACCATAGTATTTTAACGTAATGTTTTCCACATTTGTGATTCCGTATCCGTGTAGCATTTCATCTTTTTCATGTTCTTTTGCTTGATGAGACAAGGTATTTGAAATGTGCAGTAAAAGCTCTTTACTAGTGGTACGGATGGATACTTCAATTTGTCTCGGAGCCGGCACTTGAATTTCACGGCAGGCATTCAGACAGTTGTCTAGCAGATTGCCCAAAATGATACTAAAGTCATAATCATCGATTTGAATGTTAGACAGGCTTACCTGGATGTCCGTCCGAAATTCAATGTTCTCTTTTTCGGCAATTGACATATGATTGCTTACAAAGGCATCAATAACCAAATTTCCTGTATTTATACGGTTATAGGATTGTTCAATGTCTTCCATAGATTTTTTTAAATAGTCTTCAATGACATCGTAGTTGCCTTTTTTTACACATTCTTCTATATAAAAATAGTGTTTTTTGGTATCATGCATTAAACTTCGTGTGTTACGGTATGCTGTAGAAATCTGCTGGTATTTTGTTGACTGAAAAGCAAGCTGCTGATTCAACTGCTCTTTTTCTTTTTGGAGACGGTTCACATTCAAAATATTGTCTAACAGATAATAGTTTACAACATTGATAAATAGCAAACCAGCAGAACCAATAAAGGACAATGAAAATGGATTTGATACCATTTCAAATTGATCCGGTATTGTCATCATGATTATGATAGAAACAAGTGGCATAATGCATATTAATAATGTGTATTGAAAGGAAAAAATTTTTTTCCTTTTCAAAAAAACGATATTTGTAATCATAATGAAAAGGAATAAAAATAATTTCGATACGATTGAGCAGACAACTGGATTTCCAAGAAGCTTTTCGCTTGTTTCTACAGGAAACAACTTAATGAATAAAAACGTAAAGACTTCTGCTAAAGTTGCAAATAGCTGAAATGTAATAGCAGCGAAAATACGATGAACAAACTTTCCCTCATACAAAAAAGATAGAGTAAATAGAGAAAGCAAACTGATTCCGGCCATTATATAAAAAGAATGGTTTTGCTTGGCATAGGAAAGAAACTGGGCTAAAAAGCCAAGAAGTCCTTCTATGCAAGCGAAAATAAAAAGAAAAAGCCAAAAAGGAACAGCCTCCCTTCTTTTTTTCATAATGGCATTAAAAAATATAATTATTAATGCCATATCAAATATTGAGCAGATGATATCCAGCATGCGTTTCTCCCTTCTAACGAACTTGATTAATAGATAATAATTTCTTTGAGAAAATACTCCGAAGTTCTTTTTCTTGTCTTCGACTTAGGGGAATTTTTTCATTGTTGCTCATAATCAGTTCGTTATCTTTAATGAAATGAATTCGGTTCAGATTCACTAAGTATCCTCGGCACGGACAAAAAAATGAATCCGAATTTAGTTTTTTCTCCCATTCGGATAAAACACCATAGGCTTCGATTGTTTTATACTCTAAAAAAATTTGTATCCGTTTCTTTTTTGCATTAATAGAATGGATGGCAATAATATTTTCTGCAAAAATCACTTCTTCTGCACCATCTTCTTTCAAAAGAAACGAAGCATTTTCACTTTCACGATAAGATTTAATAATGCGGAATAATAGTTTTTCAAAATCTTCAAAAAGAAATGGTTTTGGAAAATAGTGAAAAGCCTCCACATTAAAACTGTCTTGCATATACTCCGGAAAGTTACTAACAAAAACAATTTTTGCCATTCTATCCGGAATTTCTCGTATGTGTGCCGCTACTTCGAGACCACTTAGTTTAGGCATTTCAACATCTAAAAAGAGAATATTGTATCTTCCTGCTGAATCATATTTTTCCAAAAGTTTTGTGCTGTTTTGAAACGTATTGATTTCGAAATCAATGTCATGCTGCATTTCGTAAATATGTAAAAAACGTTGTATCACCTGAATGTCCTTTTCTTCGTCATCGCAGATTGCTACTTTAAATAACATGATGAATACGCCTCCTTCCTATTTTTGAACATGCCTGCTAAGATATTAAGTACAGTAATAAAACAACTTATGGTAATAAGTTTATAATAAATGGTACAATTTGTACAGCAAAAAGCAATTTCAGCAAAAGTTACAATACTGATGCATAAATAATTTTTCTTTTTTAATATTTGCTTCTCAGTCTCTGTAAAGCGTTTATTAGGGTGGTCTACCAGTGGTGTTTTAACAATAATAAATGCAAGGACCGAAAAAATTGTAAGCCAAATGACAGGGTGACCAGTGGGAACCAATGGTGACACAATAAGTGTTCCGATAGCACAGATGTACGACAGAATTGTGCATATCCATTGTTTCGATGCGTGGTAGCCGCCGCTGGTTAGTCGGAACCCTGTAAATAGTAAGAGAAACAGAACACAGGATGTAATTTTATTTGTAAGCAAGCCGAACAATAGAATAGTTACGGCAAATAGTATTTGTTCTAATAATGTGTTAATGCAATAAAAGAAAAAATCTTTTTTTTCTGTTTTATCGTTTGCCAAGGCAATATTGATGATTTTTTGTGTTAACCATTTTGTAAGTATCATATATGATTCCCCCTTTTTTGTAGAATGTTAGTATATACTAAAAAATGTTATAAACAGAAAAAATGTGACGAGTGGTTAAAAATAAGGGACGAACGGTCAAATTGCCGTTCGTCCCTTATTTTTGACCACTCGTCACGGAAAAAGAAAAAAAGTCAGATTATATGATATACTGCAAAAAAAATAACAAAGGGGGAAAATACTATGTATTTCAAACACAAAAAATTAATTCAGAAAATTTGTAAGGGGATTTGTACAATGGCAGTTTTTGCGGCGCCAGTTGCTTCAGAATATTGTCATGTATTGTTTTATCAGCCAAAAGAACCAGAAGGTTTTAAAGAATTTCTGAAAAAGGAACAAAAGAAAATTTAGTAAATTATTTTGTCAGATTTTCCCCGTTTGAAACGTTATAGTAAATAGATACTTCAAACGGAGAAGATTTTGACCGTTCAAGGATGAAAAATGACCATTCGTGCCGGTTTTGGTTTTTGTGGATGGTTATATGCTATGATAAGCGTGTAAGGGAGGTGACAGAATGTATTCAGATATGATTTACAGAGTAATGATTGAAAAAAGCGTTCTTTTCATATGGTAGTGGAATATCGAAAAGAACGCATACATAAAGTAACAAGTTAATTATATTATACAGATAGAATATTGTAAAGGAAAAAGGAGAACGTGTAAAATGAAAAACAAAAAAGTATTATCCACGTCATTATCACTAGGGCTTTCATTAGCACTTTTGATTGGTAATGTTTCAGGTAACATGAATAATGTAAAAGCAAAAGAACAGGGTGAAAAGAAACAGATTTATATGATTCAGGCATCTTCAGAAGAGAAATTGGATGAGGTTGAGCATAAATATTCAATTGCAGAAACATCTGCAGTAGAAAATACAGATAGTGTATCAACGATTTATTTGACGACGCAAGAAGCAAAAGAGTTAAATGAAAAGGAAAAGAATCTTGTTGTTGAGAAAGATAAGGTCATGCATGGCTTTGGGAAAAAAACGAATTTCGACTTGACAGACGAGTAATGGAATTTGAAAATGATTCATGCAAATGAAGAAACGGAAACTGTAGTAAAGGATAAAATAAAGGTAGCAATTATTGATTCCGGAATTGATTATTCGGATGATATTCAAGTTGCTGAACGAAAAAATTTTGTTCCGGATGAAGATAAAGTTTCTGTTTTATATGAAGATGGAAGCGGTCATGGAACGAGTGTTGCCGGAATTATTGCTGCAAAAGATAATCAGATGGGTATTACAGGAATTAACGAGAATGTAGAACTGTATTCAGCTAAAGTGCTGGATAGAAATAATCAAGCGCCTATCAGTCGAGTGATTCAAGCAATTGATTGGGCGGTTGAAAAGCAAGTTAATATTATTAATATGAGTTTAGGGGTTAGTTCATACTCTTCTGCATTGCATGAAGCAGTAAAAAGAGCTAAACAGAATGGAATTTTGATTGTAACTGCTGCTGGAAATGGTGGTAAAATTGAATATCCGGCTGCGTTTAAAGAGACAATTGCAGTTGGTTCAATTGGTCCGGACGGAAAGGTGAGTGAAGCAAGTTCTATCGGAAATATGCTTGATCTTGTAGCACCGGGAGAACAGATTTTATCAACTTCAGCATTTGAAGGAGTTATGGCTTCTGGTGGAACTAGTATGGCTGCACCTCATGTGACGGGAATTGCATCTGTTTTATGGCAACAGGATAAGAATGTATCTGCGGATTTTATTAAGTATTTGCTTTGTGTTACAGCTAAGAAATTGGGAGATGAAACAAAATGCGGAAATGGTATTGTAGATCTTCAGTATGCGCTTAGTCATTATGATGAATTAAAAAAACAGTATGAAGAATCGAAAGAATTACAGAATGTATCCGATAATTTAGAGATTGATTCTGTTAATGAACATGATTTAGAAACTTTTGATGACGTTGATATTGTTGAGGGAAGATGGGAAGGAAATACACATTTAAGTTTTGCGACAAAATTAACAGGTGATGATCTGAAGGTGTTGAAAAAGGGAGCAACATTACAAGACAGTGCGTCAACAGGACTTAATGGAAAAGGAGCGCATCCTCAGTTTCATGGATATCATGCCCATATAACAACAGATAAAAATGTTTATGTGAATTATATTGCTTGTTATGTCATGCTATCAAAGATGGCAGTGGTTTATGCAACACAAAAGAATTATGCAGATCCAGCTCAGGGAAATTGGATTAATTCCGCGGATTATAAGGCCTTGGCGAATGCAATTGGTGGAGGCGTTGGAAAGTTGTCATGGAAACAGGTATTAGAGAAATATACTATTAGTCAAAGAAATAAAGCACTCATTTTGTATGGAATGGCAATACACACAGCAACAGACTCATTTGCACACTCTGCTGTATTTAATAATACAAGATTGACTGATAAACAAGGTCATGTTACATCTGGGGATTATGCGGGAAGTGAACGTTTAAATGCTGCTAAGCATGTAGCAAATAAATTAATTATGCGAATAAAAAAGAACTCTTATGACCGTGGTTATGTGGCAGATTTTGCTGTTCCATCATCGATACATAAAAATAAATTCAAAATGGCAAGTATTTCTTCCATGGCAAATGCAGTTAATTCAAATACATATCAAAGCAATAAAGCTACTTTTGATGCACTTAACATAGCAAGTTTTTCATATGTTAAATAAAATGCAACTTATTCGCTGCCTCAATCGTATTGTTTACATAGAGGCAGCGAATTAATTACAAATAGGAGGTTGGTTAGTATGAAAAAAATAATTAGAACATTAGTAATTATGGTTTTGGCGGTGTCGGTTATCATGCCGGGAGCGCAAGCTTTTGCGCAGGAGAATACAAGCGCTGAATTTACATATACGGGAAGTAACGACAGCGATTATAAGGGGCAGAGCACGGTTGTTATTGAGGGAAAAGCAAATTCAGGCAATACAGAGGAATTACAGTGTGTAACAGTAGATATGCGAAAACTCGCACAGTTTAAGAATGCGAAGGTTTTGAAATTTGCAAAGGGAGTCAAGTATGTTGCATTTAAGACAAAACCAGATACAGGAGACAAACTGGATGATAAAATTACAGGTCAGGATTATTTGAAATCAGCAGATAAAACGGGCATTGAAAAAATTGAGTTTTCTTCCGATTTTGTAAAGCCATATTCACATGATTGGGGCAATTGCATTGAAGAAAAATTAAATCAGTGCTTTCCAAAATTAAAGAAGGTTTCCATTTCGAAAAATAACAAGTATTATAGGGTGTCGAATGACGTTATTTTTTCAAAAGATGGAAAGAAATTAGTTATGTACCTGGCAAACAGACCGGGGAAAAGCTATAAAATTCCGGCAAAATGCAGAAAGATTGGATATTACGCCTTTGAGAATGTTCACAACCTTAAATCTGTGACTATTTCAAAAAACGTAAAATCAAAGAATGTAAGTTTTGCAAATGCGGAAAAACTTGAGAAAATAAGTGTTTCTAAAAAGAATAAGGTGCTTGCCTCAAAGAATGGAGTTTTATACAATAAGAAAATGACTACATTGCTTGAGTATCCAATGGGTAAAAAGAACACAAGTTTTAGAATCCCAAAGACTGTGCAAACAATGGATTATGTGCCGGATAACATTTTTATGAAAAAACTTTATGTGCCAAAGAAATTTACATCTGTGTACTATATGAAAAATTGGAAGTCGCTGACAGAGATAAAACTTGAAAAGGGCAACAAAAAACTGGTGGTAAAAGGCGGAGTGATTTACAATAAAAAGCATCCGGAATGGAAATATGATTTCGGAAAAAATAAATAGGGATAACGCAAGGGAGTAGAAAAGGTATATAAAAAGGGCGTATATATGTATGGTGATGATTTCACACCGGGAGAAAAAAGTAAGATAATTAATTAAAAAAATGCAACTAATTCGCTGCCTCAATCGTATTGTTTACAGAGAGGCAGCGAATTAAGGCGTGAATAGGAGGAAAATATGAAAGTAAAGCAATCCGCATTTATAATGTTACTATTTAGCATATTGATTTTTGCTTGCGCTTGTTCAAAGAAGCAAACGAGAATACAGTCAAATGCAAATGTAAATATTGAAAAATTAACGTGGAATGACAATGTGGAAAAGTATGAGATGGATACAATTAAGTATTTATATAAGAAGTCATCTGACGGAAAATATGTATGGATTACTAAGGTAGAAGTTTCTGATAAACACACGTCAAATCAGTTGAAATTTCCTGAGAAAATAAATGAAAGTATTTTGGTTTGCGTTGGATTTGATTCAGATAATAGGGGTGAAAACACATCAGATGTTGCATACAATGTGTTTGGAGATTCGATTATGGATGGCGATGATTTTCAATATTCGAAAACAGTGAATAAAATACACAGCGTTGTGCTTCCGGACAGTGTCTGTTCAATCGAAGATAATGCATTTGCAGGCTTATATTCGCTGAGAAAAATAAACTGCCCAAGAGAATTGAAAAAAATTGGTGCTGGTGCCTTTGAACTGTGTTCAGGACTTACAAAGTTTAATATAGAAAAAAATGTTTCGGAGATTGGTTTGGGGGCTTTTGGTAATTGCGAAAAACTTAGTAAAATTCATGTGTCTGCTGACAATGATAAATATTGTGAGCAGGGTGGACTTGTTATTGATAAAAAACAAAAACAGGCAGTTTTTGCTATTCCCGGAAGAGAAAGGATTATGATTTTGAATGGTTTCGAATCGTTTCGGAAGGGGTGTTTTGCCACTTGCAGAGTTAAGGAGATTGATTTGAAAAGCGATAATGTGGTGTTTTCTAAAAAGGGAAATTATATTTATCGAAAAGATAAAAAGGCATTGGCTGTAGGAGTAGTAAATGGAAATACGGCTGTGATACCAGAGGGGATTGAGGAACTAAATCAGGATTCTGTATTGATAGGGCAGAATATTAGCAAGGTTACGTTGCCATCTAGTTTGAAATGCCTGCGGGGAGCTTGGCTTGATATGGGAAACATGGATGATTGTGTTTTTGAATTTAAAAGCACAAATCCACCTAAGATAGCTGCTCCGTCAAAGAATACTTCAATGGTGCCTGTTGGGCAGAAGATTTATGTTCCAAGGCAGTCAATTAAATTGTATAAGAAATGGCTGAAACAGAATGGAGAAAAAAGTGGTGTAATTAATTACAAATAGGAGGATTTTAGTATGAAAAAAACAATTAGAATAACAGTACTTACAGCATTATTATTAACGCTGTCCCTTGCATCTGCCGGCACAATGGCAGGTGCAAAGACAAAAAATGGTTTTACCTACAAGATAACAAAAAATCAGGTTAAAATCGTTTCATGCAGTAAGAATCAGAAACGAATTGTGATTCCGAACAAGATTGCAGGGAAAAAGGTGACATCACTTGGTGCGAATGTATGGAAGAAATCATCAAAGGTTCAAACGGTTGTATTACCAAAGTACTTGAAAACAATCGAAAAAAAACAGGCAGATTATGCATGGGGAAATATCGTTAAGAAAAAGAATATATTTTCTACACCATTTACCGGATGCGGTAAGTTAAAAAATATCAAAGTGGCAAAGGGAAATAAATATTTTTGCTCTGCTAAAGGTGTTTTGTATACAAAAAACAAGAAGACGCTTTTGGTTTATCCGGCAGGGCGAACTCAGAAGTCTTATACGATTCAGGGAAAGACAACGCAGATTGGCGAGGCGGCTTTTGAGTATGCTAAATATTTGCAGAAGATTTCATACGGTAAAAAATTATTTTATATTTCAGACGGTGCATTTTTTGCCTCTGGTTTAAGAAGCGTGGAGCTTGCAAAGAATATTTCTAATGTTGGCTTGTATGCATTTGCTCACAGTACGAAACTTCAAAAGGTGACACTTGGAGATAAGGTGGAACAAATTAACACTCCTTTTATCGGCTGTACAAATTTAAAACAGTTTAAGGCAGATAAAAAGGAAATCGGATATTATGCAGTAAATGATGTTCTTTATTATAAAGATAAAGAAAAAACATATATGAAATGCTATCCGGCAGCGAAGCAGGAGGATTCTTACGAATTTCCGGCTGGTGTAAATGGCGGCGGCTTGTGTTTTGCTAATTGTCGTTACCTGAAAAAGGTTGTGTATGCAAAAGATAGTATAATGGGGCAGGATTTTTATGAGTGCCACAATTTGACTGTGGTATTACCTGATGTTGTGGTGAATCCGGCAACGGGAAGTGAAAGTGATTCTTATGATGGTAAGTGGGAGCCGTTTAAGAATTGTACCAATTTTATTTTGCAGGGAAAAAAGAATCCATTTATGCAGTCGTATGCGGTAAGTAAAGGTTTTACTTATAGTATTGTTTGATGAATTTTAGTAAATATGTTTTGGAATAAAGGATTTTATGAATTTAAAATCTTTTTATTCTGAAACATATTTTATAGGGAGGAATTTTATATGACTAGAAGTTCGCGAATCATAATAATCTTTGTTGTTATCGCGTTGATGCTGGGAATTGGCTGCCTGTTTCTTATTGATTTTTCAGGTGGTACTCAGAACTTGCAGAACGCTCAAAAGAATACTGTGACAGAAGTGGAGAATGATGCGCCTGGAAACAAAAAAGTTGAGGCAGACAGATGGTCCGTTATTGAAGGGCGTTTAAGTATTTTTTCGGATACTGAATTATTGAAAAAGAGTAAACTTGTTGTTCCGGCAGTCTATGAAGGAGAGACAGTTCGATCATTAACGATGGGTTCCAGTGAAGGAACATTTTCCAATTATCTTACATATGTAGAAATCGAAGAGGGGCTGGAAATGATTGAAGATGCTTTTGTGTCATGTCCGAATTTAAAGACGGTTATAATTCCTGACAGCGTAAAGAAAATAGACAAGGACGAATTCATGTATTGCAAAGATAAAGTTACTCTTTATGTAAAAAAACACTCTTACGCAGAAAAATGGGCAAAAAAGCATAAAATTAAGTATGCGTACGGAAAACCAAAAGAAGCAGCAAATTAATTACAAAGAGGAGATTTGCAGTATGAAAAAAATAAACACATTGTTTGTTATATTATTTGCTGATATGGCGTTTTGTGGCTGTGGAAACTCCTTGCAGGAAGCACAGGTGAAAAAGCCGGATTCGATTCAGCAAAAGGAACAGAAAAATAAAACCAGTGAATTATTTGAAGTGAAAGATGGTGTACTCATCCGCTACAAAGGAAGCTATCAGACAGAGAGGAAAATTATTCTTCCAGAAAGTGTTAAGGTGATTGGAAAGAAGGCGTTTTCCCTGAGTGAGAAAGAGAAGTGTATGATATACAAACTTAAGACGTCGACACTGGAAATTCCGTCTGATGTAAAGATAAATGAATATGCGTTTTCGGGAGCCGGGCCTTTGAAGGTGACGCTTGCAGAAGGCCGAAAAATGGTAGAAAAGAGTGCTTTTCGCGGCATGGGGAAATATGGAAGCGATTCGGAAGTAATCCTGGCGAACAGTATAGAAGTTATTGATGAATATGCTTTTTACAAAGGGGAGTGTGTAAAAGTAAAATTGGGGAGTGGTTTGCAGCAAGTTAAAAAATATGGTCTGAACGGTGTCATTGTGCGTTCCCTGCCGGATAATTTGAAACAGCTGGATGAGGAATCGCTGGGAGATTCTTATAAATATGTTCATAATATGCCAGAACATTTGGAAAGGCTTGGGACGCATTGCATCCGAATCAATAAGGAAGGACGTATTCAAATATCGGCGAGCGTGAAGTATATTGCAAAAAATGCTGTTGTGTGGGAAAACAGTAGAAATGGTGATGAAATGGGATTTGATGTGGCAGAGGCAAATCCTAATTATAAAAGTGATGAAAATGGATGGCTGTATTCGAAGGATGGTAAAATAATGTATTTTGCATACTTAATTGGCGATGAGTTTGTGATTCCGGATGGAGTGGAAAAGGTCTACAAAAATGGACTGTATCTATACGAGGATGGGCTTGCAAAAGGCACCGGCACGGTTATTGTAGGTGAGGACCGTGTGAAATTTTTCTGATGCGAGCGTTATACGCTGATTTTTGTCGTATATAATTCTGGTAAATGCCTGAAATGTGTGTTAAAGTGTATTTTATTAGGTAGAGTTTGGTGTAGAAAGGATGTGGATGTTTGGAAAATGAATTAAAGAATCTTGCTAGAGAGCGTATATGGTTTTTGGAACAGGTACGCAGGAAGGCTGAAAAGAGTGTTATGATATCAAATGGTGGTAATTTTATCTGTCGGAAAGTGCGAGGGGCATTTCAATATTATCTTAATGGGGGATATGTGAAAAAAAGCGAAAAAGATAAGTTGAGGATGCTGGCAAAAGACAGGTATTATAAAAAGTTACTTCCTATATTAAATGCTAAGATTGAGGCTGGAAGACAGGCAGTTGAATTTTTCTCGGATTCTGAATTGGAAGATGTGTATTCTCAGATGCATGAAGGTAAGCAAGTTTTATTTACTCCGGATTTTATTCCTATTGAACAAAGAGTTAAGATGTTTGAAAATGAAGATTATGCTGCGAAAACGATGGATGAGGAAGTAACTGGCGAATACTTCACGGCAAATGGTGAGCGTGTGCGCTCGAAGTCGGAGATAATTATAGCGGACCACCTACGGCGTTATGGTGTAGTGTATAAATATGAAAAGCCATTGGAACTCACGGTGCATGGGCGGAGAGTTACCTTTTATCCGGACTTTACGGTTATGAATTCGCGAACCGGCAGGATTTATTATTTGGAGCATTTTGGAATGATGGATAATGAAGATTATTATAATGCGGTTCTGCGAAAACTGGATGCCTTTGAGATGAACCAATTGCTGATTGGCAGGGATGTTTTATTGCTCCATGAAAGTTCAAGCGCACCGTTGAACACCAGGGTGTTGGATTGTTATATTCAGGAATATTTGGTGTGAGGGGCCGTTGCTAAAATTGCCAAAAGCAAGTTGCCATCACTGGTGAGCGCGATGCTACTGGGTAAAAGAGATGGAAGTAATGCTGGCAACTTGTCTTATGCAATCTAAATTGGTGTAAAAGTAAAAAAGAGTTGCATGAGAACGAAAAGAGGTTGCTTCAAAAGCAACGCTGGAGCATTAATATGGAAGAAAGAGTTGTTTTTGGGGCGTAATTTGACGAAATAAGAGAGATAAGAGGTGTGAAACGAGCGAAATAGACAACGCTTAGGGGAAAAAAGAGGGAAAAGCGTTGCATGGGGTGTGGGACGCCATGGATTTGGCGGGGAACGCCGAGGATTGTGCATCTCCTCCGGAAAACTACAAGCCATGCAACCTCGCCTCCGCTCCGCTTCGGCTCGGTCACGGGCTGTCGCCCTATAAAAAAGCAAAAGAACAAATTTTTTTACGTGAGCAAGCTCCCGACAAAATTTGTTTTTTGCTTTTTTGCATGGCTTGTGGCTTTCGGAAATTTATGCTTGACAAGGTGGGGATGGGGATGATATACTGTTCAAGCAGTCTTTGGAGAGGTGTCCGAGTGGTTTAAGGAGCCGGTCTTGAAAAC
>ENA-OPWD01002031-OPWD01002031.1-human-gut-metagenome-genome-assembly--contig:-NODE-2031-length-12589-cov-2.472076_pt1 | contig 12589 bp, 9 predicted proteins | sample MGYA00241502_ERZ501996 | MGnify/ENA primary metagenome ERZ501996 (study PRJEB25962, sample SAMEA2042011) | human gut metagenome | biome: human gut; feature: human-associated habitat; material: faeces... | reverse complement strand
TATAACGAAAACCATGTTGTTCTTTCGCTGTTCCAAAGATTCTCTCTATTGTTTCTTTCCGTTTCTGATAAATCTCTTTGTTACCAAGTGTATGGCGAATATCTTCTGCTTTCTCTATATATCTTTCCCAAACATGCCGTGTTACCAGCTTTATATGCTCTTTGCTTTCTGTACACTTAGATCTTTGTGGACAATTACAGCAGTAGGAACTTTGACTTTTGTATTCACGGTAGCCAGTCCTGTTTGTTGTTCTATAGGATAGTATCTGGTTCTCTGGGCAGAGATAGCAATCGTAATACTCATCATAAACGTATTCGTATTTTTTGAAATATCCTTCCTTTGTCATGGGACGCTTATACGGGAATAGTGGTTTTATACCGTCTAACAACAGTTCCCTTCTCTTATTGATCAACACCATTAATATGTATTTTTGATTTTTCGTTGCAAACAAAAAAGCCCCAACCGGATAGTTATCCGATTGAGGCTTATAAACTATAAGTTCATTGACCTTATTTGATCTTTACTTTTATTGTTGCTTTTTTATTGCTTCCATCCGTTGCCATCGCTGTGATTTTTACTGTCTTGCCCTTGGCTTTCTTATTCGCTTTTACTACACCTTTCTGACTGACAGTAGCGACTTTGGTGTTGCTCGATGACCATTTTAATTTTGTATTTGCTTTCTTCGTAGCGGATACTTTCGCTTTTAAAGTAATAGACTTTCCTGCTTTTACTTGTGTTTTTCCACTTACCTTAACATTTTTTACAATACCTTTCATGGAAGTGAGCTTCCATAAAGCAGATTTCTTACTGCCGTCTTGTGCAGTTGCGGTAATTGTAACTTTCTTACCGCCGGAATTTTTCTTTAAAGTAACCACTCCACTCTGTGATACAGTAGCAACTTTTGTATTACTGGACTTCCATGTAAGCTTTTTGTTTGTTGCATTTGCTGGAAGAACAGAAGCTTTTAAGGTGATTTTCTTACCAGCTGCAATTCGTTTTGATATACCAGATAGGCGAATAGCCGAAACTTTTTTCTTTAATGGCACCTTTGTCTTACCGTATCCTACAGAGATAATATCTTTATCAACTTTTCCATCGCCATCAGAATCTTCTTTGACTATTAACCGTTCCTCTTTAATATTATTGTTTATTAAAATTTTATTGGAATTCGTTGAAATATCTCCTGACACAAGCTTTTTAGCTTTTCCTTCTTCATTGAATTCTTCTAGCTCTATATCCATACTTTTCAAAGAATCAGATTCAATAAATATTCCATCTTTCGTCTGCTTTCCACTGAATTTTGCCGCATCTTGACCAGATATTATGATTTGATTCATTCCATCTTTCTGATTTACCGTATTGTATGTAACCTTATATTTATCTTTGGTGTTCATTGACAATGTTACATTATTTTTGTCCTTGTTTTGCACAGATACCTCAGCTTCTGTATTCTGTGGTATTGATAAATCAATTCCGCTTTCATCTGATGCAAAACCACATTTTGTCTGCTTTGCTCCAGCATAAAATTTTATTTTATTTCCTACGCTGCCCCAAAAAGAATAGTTTGAAACTGTTGGATTTGATTCAGGCAAAATGCAATCTTTTTTTATATAACGTATATCACTATCATTTATATTTGGCGATAATACGACCTGCTTATTATTCTTATTTACTATTTTTGAGCTTGTGTTATTCACACTGATAAGAAATCGGGATTGTTTAGATTTAACTTGCTTATAACCTACTTTTTTTTCAAACTGATCTATAAAATTGTTTACAGGGTTATAATACCTTAAATCAGCATTTACTTTTCCAGTACCCCAAGTTTTCCCTTCCCCAAGCGTATATTCCCAGGAAACGTATTTTCCATTTTCTTTTTTTAGTAATACCGAACACTGTACTCCCGGCCAGTTACAGTCGTATACAATTAATTTCGTTTCACTTTCATTATTTTCTCCGACACCAAGCACCCATAGGGTATGCCCATTATCCGCTTGATCTCCTCTTATACTCACTACTACAGGATTGCCTCCATGAATTACATAATTAACTACCGCTTTATACAAACCATCCAAATCTCTTTTTCCAGCTTCGTATATCTGTTGTCCTTCTTCTGTCAATTGATGGATATACGCACACTTTATGTAATCTAATGCAGAAAGGGTTGTAGATGTACTTTTATCATTTATATTAACATTGAAAAGCTGATTTTTTCCATATGTTGTACATGCAGGAGAAGAATATATTGAAGAAGCCATTGCAGAAATAGCCATGCCGTGGCATAACCCATCCTTCCCTTCTTTATCGATATAAAATTTGTAAGCCACAATAGGATTAAAAAATCTCTTTAATAATTTTAAATCAATACTATCTGCTTTATTTTTAAAAGAATATGCATCCTTTATACTATACTTTGTTTTATTTGAAATAAAATCAGACGAAGTATTGTCTTCAGAATATGTTCCATCGGAACATACGGTTCCTGCGTAAGAATAGGATGCAGAAGCAGACAAATCTAAATATAAAGCTGGACGAATGCCATACATTTTATCATCAACATTACTTCCATTATATTCGACACTACCATCCAGATTTATATAGCATACAAAATTACTAGATTGTCCTGGTGAACGGAGCAACCATAATGCATTATCCGTATATTCACAAAAATCGCTCTCCTGATAAGTACCCATTGCACTAGCATAAACACTACAATGACTCCTTTTCGCTTCATCTGCATTAAATTTATTGCTTGTAAAACCATATTTATCCACAAGAGATCCATCATATATTTCTGATTCTGATAGAAGAAATATTTTATCTACAGTGTCATTTCCGCCAGCCGTATCATATGAAATATTATCATTATTTACAACATTTGTTTTTTTTATCGCATTTTTCTCCTCTTGCGAAAAGGCCGAATTGATAAAGTTATTTGAAGTATAGTCTATTTGTGGTTCATTGATTGATGCCCCATATCCATTTAACCAGCTTCGTATGCTACAATTTTCCCATGTAGTATCTGTATCATTTATGTTATACTTCTGATCATCTAACGCAATGTCAGACAGCAAAAATGCTTTCCCATTTTCTTTATATAATACTCTCCATTTGATTGGTTCGTATTTGAAATAATGATACTCGTTATAATTGTCCTCCCAATCATACATTCCTGCTTTTTCCGAAGGATCTGTTTCGTAATATGTAGCATCTTCTCCCTTTAATCGTCGATATTTTGTTCCATTGACGGTAATGTCGTTATTACTATCCCAACCTGATGCACTCTTTAAAGTATCATAGATACTGTCTTCCTTTGTCACTTCACTCTGTGGGTAACTGCCAAACCATATACAGTCCCATGTAACCTTCTGTCCAGCATCCATCGAAGAATCCTCTACAATCCTCGGATTACTTATACTCTCCGCTGCTTTAACTTTTGGTACCGTAACCTGCATATTTCTGATCTGAACCCCAGGTGGACATAAACCGATCAACAACACAGAGGCTAAAAGAAAAGCTCCTATCTGTGACAATCTGCTACTTTTTCTTCGTTTTTTCATACTCCTTCTCCTTTTCTTTTGGATTTATAAAAAAGCTTGATAAAGCTTTCTACCGCTTTGCCTAAAGATTAATTTGATTATAGCATCCAAGAAAGAACTTTTCTACGCTAGTGTAACGAAATTATCAGTTAATGTACCGAAAATTATATGTAAAAAAGAAAAAGCTCAACAATATCGTTGAGCTTTATAAAAACTTTCTGTATTTCCACCAATTTGTATAACTTTTTTATTACCACATCCAGCTGTATCGATTTTTAAATGCAGTAATATCGCTGTCAGAAAGAGAATTGATCAAAGAGTTAATGTAATTATATGTTTTTGGACGCTGTTTTTTTAAGGCAGCGGCATCTTCTGTATAGTCTCTGAAAGACTCTGCAAAATATTCACCGGTATCTTTTGTGATATAAGATTGATTATTACCATGGTAGAGAGCCTTTTCTTCATTAAATATCTTAGAAAACTCCCCTGATTGATCCGCATATTTACCACTTCCGCCTTTTAATGCAGACAGGAAATGACCCAGCTCATGTAAAAGATATGAGGAAGACCCTTTCTTTAACTGGATTAGCCAATGCTCAACACTAAACGCTCCGGTTGTTGATAAGGATGGATCGATCTTTAACTGGAATCCGAGATTTACAAAAGCGTTGTAGATCTTCGAATCTACATGTCCTTTGATATTCGAAAATTTTGAGATAGAAAACTCAGGATTCTTTGTGGTCGTTGTGGTTGGGGTACTGGTCGTCTTTGTTGTTTTTACTGTAGTAACGACCGTTGTTTCTATCGTTTTCGTTTTTGATTTCTTTTTTATTGAAGTTTTTACGGTTGTTACAGTTGTAGTCTCCGTTACCGTTGTAACGGACCCATTTTTTTGTATTGTCTTCTTTTTTGTTGTCGTTTTCTTTGTTGTTGTCTCTGTTTTTGTAGCCGCTTTTTTCATCGTGACTTTTTTGGTCGTGACCTTTTTGGTTGTTTTGGTCGTTGTCTGTGGTGCTGTTCCCGAAGCTGCGTATGCTGGTATATTAAAAGCAAGGAAACATAAGCACAATATCATAAAAATGGATAGCTTTTTTCGCATGAAAACCTCCTGTTCTGGCAGAAATACACATTTAATTTGCTTAAAGCAAACAATTTCCATTTTTCATGCAAAACAAGAGAAAAAAGAACAAGCTTCTTTTTCATAAAAAAATCCCCAGCCGGTAAAGATCCGGCTGAGGATTAAAATTATAATTTTATTTAATTTTTATCTTGATCGTAGATTTTTTGTTACTTCCATCGGTTGTCATTGCTGTGATCTTCACAGTCTTACCTTTTGCAGCTTTACCTGCTTTTACAACACCTTTCTGGCTGACCGTAGCAATCTTGGTATTACTGGATGACCATTTCAACTTTGTATTCGCTTTCTTGGTCGCAGATACTTTTGCCTTTAACTTTAATGTTTTTCCCGCTTTAACAGATTTTGCTCCGCTAACCTTCACACTCTTTACGATACCTCTCATGGAAGTAATCTTCCATGAAGCGAATTTCTTGCTGCCATCCTGTGCGGTTGCAGTGATCGTAACCTTCTTGCCGCCAGAGTTCTTCTTTAAAGTAACCACTCCACTCTGTGATACAGTAGCAACCTTTGTATTACTGGACTTCCATGTAAGCTTTTTATTCGATGAATTCGCTGGAAGAACCGATGCTTTTAGTGCAATTTTCTTACCTGCTGCAATCTGCTTGGAGATACCAGAAAGTCGAATAGAGGATACTTTTACTACTCTTGTTGTTCCTGGATTACTTGGCTTAGATGGTTTATCTGGCTCCGTTGGCTTGTCTGGCTCAGATGGTTTATCCGGCTCCTGTTCCTCTACAGTGATTGGTATATCCACTTTCCTTCCGATTCCAACTTCTTCGTAAAGGATCTTTAACTGCTTTTCTCCCAAAACAGACGTATCCATTTCTGCCACATTTGTTGTAAAATCTGTTACTTTTTCTTTACTTCCATCTGTATACACTGCAGTAACTTCCAGATCATCAAGAGAAACTTCTTCCCCTCTTTTATATATTGTTTTCTCTTTTGTTGCAGTGATATAATCCAGAGTTTTTAATTGACTATCCCCCACATAAATATATGCTTCGTTATCTGTTTTTACACTCTCTTCTGTATCCCCACAAACTTCCATGTAGATCGTATCACTTCCAAGCTCTGTTAATTCCGTCTTGTCCAGTGTATATTCCAGCGTATCATGTGCCTGTATATTGCCGAGATTGATCGTCTTTAACGTCTCTCCTAAGCTGTTATCGGCTTTTAATTCCAAGGTTGTTTCTGTATCAAAAGAACTGATATTTTCTACCGTTACAACAACCTCTTCTTCCTTCTGCTCGGTTGAGAGTGTAAGTTCACTGCCAGCAGATGCGATATCTTTTGTAGAATCTGCTTCTTCATTTCCGTCAGACATCGTTTCTACTTTTAATGTCTCTTTTGCTATTGTATCTTCTGGCACAGTCAAACTTATCGGGATATCCTTTTCTTCCCCGGCCGCAAGCTTATCCTCAATCGTCGCCTGACCGATTACTTCTCCATTGCATGTTATCTGAACTTTGCCATCTTTGCATTCAGATAATCCATTATTTTTTACTGGGATAGTGATCTCTGTATCATTCTCTGGCATAAGCTGCTCTTGTGCATAATCAATCTCTCCGATAGCAAGAGTGCTTGTTGGGGTTGTGGATGCGATACACAAATCAGATTGTTCCTGTACATTGTCATCTTCTATCGTCACATCAGAACGTGTAAACAAATATTCATAGGAACTTCCATTCCAGATACCACTTGGTGCGGCAACATATCCATCTAAATCAGTTAATTGAACTGCCTGGCTCGTTTTTCCGTCTTTTATTACATAAGCAAATAGGTCTCTTCCTGTTTTTTCAGAATTTTCTTTATCTGCAGTACAAAGGATAAGTGAATTTTCATCGTCCTCAATAACTGTATAATCCGTAAAAATCGCTGCATCCTCATTGATATAACTTCCAACATCTCCATCTATAGAAGAAATATAATTAAGAGACGTTGCATTTTCATTTTGTGCATACCATATAAGAACCAAATCTCCGTTTATATTTGCAAAGGAAGGAGAAAGGTTTTGTCCATTTTCTGCAAGAACATACCGGTCGTCTTTATCTGCCACAATAAGTTCTGTTTGTGGTTTTTCCTCTGTTCCCGAATTTATTGTATATGCTGTCTCTAAATTACCTCCTAAAATGCCTATTGCTACAGACTGAACAGGTTTTGTTTCATTTGCAAGTTTATTGATCGTTACTTCATTTTCATTCACAGAAGCAAGATAAATACTGTTTGTTCCCGTGCCTTTTAAGATATCATTTTCACTATTACTGTTCCATGCGATATATGGCGTATGATCTTGTACAGTGATACTTGGATGCAGATCAGAAACCGTATTATTTGTAATATCTGGATACATTGTCACATTTCCTGTATTTCCATCTACAGTAACTTTAGCTGCCCGAATTTCGGTAGAAGAAGCCAAGGTTGTCATAAAATCATCTGCAGTCGCTTCCTCTTCTGTAAAAGTACGGTTGGCATTTACCCATGCAATATATACATCTTCTCCATCTACGGACGCTACTGCATCAAAATCGGCTGTTCCATCATCCTCGATCACCGTTGGCGTACTCCATGTTTTTTCTTCTTCATTGTAGATAGAATATACGGCCGCAGTATGATTTCCGGTTGTTCTGTCTTCTATATCTGTTGTATAAACAAGAACCTTTTTTCCACTTTGCGTCTGTAATAATTGTGGTTTAGCGTTCGCATATATATCAGACTGCAATGTTTCTATTGATCCGGAATCTGTATTATTCGTTTTAGAACGAGATCTTCCCTTTTGTGCTGCCATAGATTTATTCCATGTAGAGTGTACTCTATGTATCTCATAATCTTTCGCTTCCAGTTCTTTTGTTATGGATGGCGTAGAATACATTTTTGATTTTGATTTATTTTTTGTAGACAAATAATCTTTTGATCCATTAAGGAATTCTTGTTCGTAAGAAAAACAAAGTGCCTTTGCACTGGCTCCTAATGCTCCTTTTACCGAACCAGTTACATTACTGTTGTTATTTTCTGATTCTATTGTCAGTGTATTTTTCGCTTCACCATAAACAGAAACATCTGCAACATAAGCGACACCTACTCCACTGGTAAGACGTACTTTAGGCAGTGTCATTTCTGCCTTACCAGTTGTATATAAACTACTGTTTTTAAAATCAAATCCAAGAGAAAGCGTCGTTTCTACTCCAGCTTCTCCTTTTATTTTGATCACCACAGGTACAACAACAACTAACGTCTGCCATTGTTTTTCCGCCGTTCCTTTTATCTCGATAACAAGTTTTCCACCCATAGATTGAACATTACCGCTTTTGGTGATTGTTCCTTCCGCGTATCCATATCCACTTATTTTTAGATCTTTTTCCATACCTATAGAGGCAGCTCCATATTTTGACGCTAATAAGCTGTTAATCCCCTTTTTATAAGATTTTTTTTGCGTATTTACAAATTGTTTGAACGTTGTCCAACCGTTTTGTTCAATCAGCTTATCAACATCACTTACTCCAATCCCTATACGCCATTCATTTTCCTCTCTCCAAAATCCGATTGGAAAATTGCCATAATCAAATTTAATTTTTCCTCCACCTATAGCAGGGACATCATCTGGAAGCGTTAGGTTTACGCCACCATTCATCTTAACTTCCATTTCTCCTGCTTTTGTCTTGTCCCCTTTGACAGTCACTGAATCCGGCTTCGTGCCGCTCTCCCCGGACTTCATCGCATCTGAGCATACCGTTCCGGCGTAGGAATACAGATTAGAAGATGCAAGATTCAAATGCAAAGCGGGCCGCACACCCTCATTAGTACTGCGGACATCATAACCATACCTGTCGATATTGCCATAACCACCCACTATGGCCGCACTATAGCCATCCTCACCCGGCGAGCGGAGCCACCAACAAACATTTCCATCGTAGTCATAATCTCTGTATATACCCATCGCATACGCATAGGTACTGTACCGGATTTTTCTCGCTTCATCGTATGTACCATAATCTTTTGCAAATCCATATCCTGCTGCTGTATCTGTATTATAGACTTCTGATTCAGAAAGAAGGAATATTTTATCTGAGGTATTATTTCCACCCGCTGTTCCGAGATCAATATTATTGTTATTTACAACATTGGTTGTTTTAATCGCATTTCTTTGCGTGGATGTAAAAGCGGAATTAATAAAATTCTTTCTACTGTAGTCTGTCCCTGGCTGATTCACAGATGCACCGTAACCATTCAGCCAGCTTCGCATCCTGCTTGTTTCCCATGTTACATCTACTAAATTTGTATTATATTCCTGATCATCCAAAGCAACATCTGCAAGAAGAAGAGCATCCTCTCCATTTCTGTTTAAAACACGCCATTTGATTGGTTCGTATTTAAAATAATGATAAGTTTTATAATTACTATTCCAGTTATATTGATTGTCAGAACATGTAGCATCTTCCCCTTTTAACCGTCGATACTTTGTTTCATCAACTGTAATATCATTATTTTCATCCCATCCTGTTGCATTTTTTAAAGTATCATAAATACTTCCATCTTGGGATGTTACCTCACTTTGCGGATAGCTTCCAAAGTACACACAGTCCCAAGTTACTTTTTGTTCGGCATCCATAGAAGAATCTTTTTCAATTCTTCTCTGTTGCTTTTACCTTTGGCAATGTTAGATAAATATCTGCAAAACTGACCCCCGGCGGACAGAATCCCGCAAGCATGGCTATTGATAAAATAAACGCCATAATACGGGATAGATTGATGTGTTTTCGTTGTTCTTTCATAGATTTTCCTCCCTTTCCCCTTTGGTTCGCTTAAAAAATAAACCTTTTTATAATAATAAATATAGCATTGTTTTTACCTCACAGCAATAACCTCTGTCCAAATGGTCAATATTACGACATTTTGGTCAAAAATATAGGAAATGAGATGAAATATTGAAGTAATTAATTCGACATTATCAAAAAACAGAGAAATTTCTTCCTCTGTTTTACTGCAAAAAGAATTCGATTCTTTTTAGATTCTTTTGATCTGATAATGATGCTCCGTTTCCATGATCCGTATTGTATGATCTTCGTATACTCCTTTCTTTCTTAATATCTCTTTTATATGTGTGATATAAGTCCGATTGCATTTTTGCAGACGCAGATACCGGTCTAAATCTTTCTTTTTAATGTACATTGCTTATTTTCCTTCCATTGTTTGATGGATCAAAATTGCTTACATTCAGACTTGTAAGTTTACTACATTCGTTGAACATGTAACTACAATTACTTCCCCCAAAAACTTTACCTTCAAATCGTGCAGATGTAATCTCATTTCTGTAATCATACCAAGGTGCATTACAAGTACCAAAATTTGCTAACGTTCCTTCTTCACCATTAGTAGGCTTAATTACCAATTCGCCATCTGCGGAGATTGTCCATGTACAAGTTCCACTCGTTCCTTCTGCGATATTTGCTTCTGCTGCTTCCACTCGTAAAGGCTTAAAAGTATCAAAAAATGTTTTGGCAAAAGATGTAAATTTTCTCTCGTCTTTACTTGCTTGCGTATCTGTTGCTGCTTTATAGGTTAAGTAACCACCGGGTCCGTAATGAGCATTCGTTTTGTCTATTCAAGAATCCTAGAAAAGATCTGCTCAAAAAGATCGGTATCTTTAAAACGACGCGTATAGTTTTTACCAAATGTAGAGAAATGAGGAACGGAATCCATCATATCCAGTCCAAGAAACCAGCGGTAAGCAACATTTACTTCAATCTCTTTCATTGTTTGCCGCATGCTTTTTATTCCGTAAAGATACTGAATAAATGGGATTTTTATAAGCATGACAGGATCTATGCTTGGTCGTCCGTTATTAGGGCAGTATTTTTCTTCTATCAAGTCATAAATGAAGGACCAATCAATAGCCTTATCGATTAACCGCAACATATGGTTTTGTGGAACCATGTCATCCATACAGAACATAAGCATTTGTTCTCTCTTTTTATCCGCATTTCTCGTCATCATAAAAAAACACCGCCTTTCTGATATTTATTATACAAAAAAACAGTCTTAGTAATAGACAAAACCACACTTTTGCGTGGCTTTGTCTACAGTCTAAAACGGAAGAAACATCTTGCTTTCTTCCGTTTTTTATTACATATGAATTACCAAAATATCTATCCTGCTACCTCTGCCTCTCCCTTGTCTCCATAATAATACACACTATTTGAAAGAAGGTATTCCGCTGGCAGTTCTTTATTAGATTCAATAATTGCTTTTTTCATCTCCTCCACTTCGTCTGCCTGACTTTCGGGAACTATCATTAACTCAAAAATTGAAACAGGCAGCATATAAAATGACTCTCCAATCTTTTTCTTTGCTTCATCTAAGACACTCTTTTGTAATAATGCTAATGCTCCTTGATTTTTCTGCAAAACATCTTCCAAAGTCATAAGTGAATTTTCTTCCTCTGTCACGATCAGCATCAAAAACAGGCTTTCTTTTCCCATGTTTTCTAAAACCTGTTTCCATATTACTTCCGGCTCTACCGACCAGATTTTAAAAATATCCTTTGTTACCGCAGTCCCTCGATGCGACGGAGCCTCTTTGTAATCTGGCTGTGTATCTATGTAATACACGACCGCTAAATCAAGAAATGGAACATAGTATTTATGCTCCAAGTACTGCTCGTTCCATTCTTTGTTCACCATCTCTACATAGAGCCGGTCTTTAATCCGCTCATAACTCCATATATCCTGCTGACTTAATAACGAAATGTTCCCCGCTGTCCTGCGGTACTCTTTTAAAACCTGCTCGCTAATCTCCTGCACACTGATTCCTGCCTGAAAATCTTCATAGCACCTGTCTAAAGAAACAACAGGCGATAACTCATCTTCCAGCTTTTCAATAACCAATCCTTCATCAGATACACCGTTATTCTTCCAGACACGCTTCTGTTTCATCTCAAATTCTTTACCTAACTGACACGATAATTCATAGAATAATTCTTCAATAAACTTATTTTTCTCCATGACAATCTCCTTTCTTATGCTGCTCTTGTATCTGTATTCTTTAACGCACTCATTATCTTCTTATAATCCCTCTCTGTTAAATTCGCCAAAGATACATGAAAGCGTTCTACAATCTGCTGTTCTGTCACACCTGTACGTTTCATTTCATCATACAGTTTTCCCATACGGTAATCGGAAAGCTGGTTTTTATTTGCCGTTTGAGAAGCCTGTTTAGAAACTTTATTCCCCATGTTAAACTGACATACAATCTCATTCTTTTGATTGCGGATTTCCAGACTTTTAATGACTTTCCCATTTTCATCATAGGAAATGTATGACACATTAAAAGAATCTCTTACTTTTAACTTTCCATTGCTCTCTGCAATACTTACTTTGTCTGACGGAATCCAGATAAACGGGGCAGTATAAAGTTCCCTGCCTATGCCGATATTAAAACAGGCACGTTTAAAAGAATCTGATGCCGCTCCCTTTACTGCTTCTGTGTAAGACTCTACTCCTACATCCTGTTTAGAAATCCATTCTCCATTCTCGTCTTTGATGCTAACCGTACAGAATAATGCCCCGTTTATCAGTTCATGTTTCCGTTGCCAACCCGCGATTCCGAATGTTTCATCTAATATATTCATATCACAACGTGCATCCTTGTACAGCAATAACGATATACCGTTTTTCCTAACAACACCTACACGAACTTCAATCTCATCTGCTCTTAATTCCCGAATCTTCTTCATTTTATACCTCCAAAAAAGAGAGGATACCATTATAGATACCCTCTCACAGTCTTTTTACTATCATGCTACTGAGAACTTACGGTAAGTTACTTCTTTTTTGCAGTCATCGTAAACCTCTTTGTGTTCTTTTTTGAGTTTATTAGAATCAATTCTAGTCTGAACTATTGGTTTCCACTTTACGAT
>ENA-OPWD01002028-OPWD01002028.1-human-gut-metagenome-genome-assembly--contig:-NODE-2028-length-12598-cov-3.190545_pt1 | contig 12598 bp, 8 predicted proteins | sample MGYA00241502_ERZ501996 | MGnify/ENA primary metagenome ERZ501996 (study PRJEB25962, sample SAMEA2042011) | human gut metagenome | biome: human gut; feature: human-associated habitat; material: faeces... | reverse complement strand
ACGTCGGCTCGAACGAACGCACATCCGGCAGCAGCGTCTTGGTGTCCGGCAGATAGCCGACCACGCCGTCATCGGAAGCGATCGACGCGTACTGGATGAAGCGCGCGAAGCAGTGGGCGAGCGGCAGGAACAGCAGCAGACGCGGATGGTCTTCAAGAATCATCTCGTGCAGCGCAAGACTGCCGGCACGCGTGATCGACACGAAATTGCGATGCGACAGCTCGGCACCCTTCGGTGCCCCCGTGGAACCGGACGTGTACACGATGGTGGCCAGATCGTCGGCGCGCACCGACGCGATACGCTCGTCCAGCTCTTCGTCGGACACGGTGACGCCCAATCCCTCCAGCGCGCCCATGGCATTGGCGTCGAGCATCAGAATATGCTTCAGAGACGGGCAGCGGCCAATCACGGAATCAAGACGGTCGAAGCGTTCGCGATCGTCGGCGATGGCGAGCTTCACGTTGGAATCGTTGAGAATGCGTTCGGCCTGAGCCGCGGAATCGGTGTCATAGATCGGCACATTGACCGCGCCGATTGCGGCCAGTGCGAAATCAAGCACGCCCCACTCGTAACGGGTGGTGGAGAAGAGGGTGACGGCATCCCCCTTGCCGATGCCGAACGCGATCAGACCTTTGGCCGCGGAGAGCACGTTCTTGTGGAATTCGCCGGTCGTCACCTTGGTCCACTGGCCCGGAGCGGTTTTGCGTTCCGCGATCACGGTGTCTTCGCCGGTGCGCTTGATGCGTTCGGTAAGCAGGGAGTAGATGGATTCGTCGTCGCGTACTTCGACGGATGCGCCCGGGGTCGTGTACTCGGTGAGCATGAAGTGTTCTCTTTTCTTGCGTTTCCGCGGTTTTCGTGGGTTTTGCGATATATGCGATCGCTGCGATTGCGGTGATCGGTGACGTGCTTTTCGCGTCCTGTGTCGCGCCTCGCATATCGTAAGTTACGGTGACGTAAGTCCGCATTGTAAGAAACAACAAGAAATATGGCGACGGGTTTGTTTGAACTGACAAAGTGGCACGAAACGTCAACGGAACGGGGGATTGGTACACGGATGCGTCATCTCGAAAAAAGGTTTGACGCGTTCGATCGCAGGGTATCCAACGGGTTGCGCGACGGGTTCGAGAGGGGTGGCCCTTACGGGCGAAAACGGTGGAAAATGCGGCAAAACTGGGCGGAGTGACGTTGCGAACCACAACATGTTCCGTGTACACTCAAGTTTGGCGCAACTACCCCTTGCGCCTAGGCTGTTTGCTCAACGGCGAACATTCAGCCGCCTCACTTTTCGCCGTTCCCTTGGTTTTCTGTGGTTTTGCTGTTGTGCATTTGCTTGCGAGTTCTGATGGTTTTCTAGATTTTCCGACGATTTTCTGCGATTGCCGTTCCGTCATTGCCTTTCGTCGGTATGCCCGATACGCTTGGAGCGGATGACGGGATTGCAAACGATTGGAAAAGGGGCATGATGTTCGACAAGCGGCTGTTTTCCTTGGCTGACGGCGTCGGTCGATTGATCGCGGCGAAAGTCGCCTGCCAATGGCTGGGCCTCGTGGCCAACATCGCCTTCGTCGTGGCTGTGGTGCGTATGCTGCAACCGCTGTTCGCGCCCGTACCGTCCGCCACCGCGCCCTGCATCGCCATTATTCTTATTGCCGCGGTCGTGCGATTCGTCACCATTCGCGCCGCCGCACGTTTCGGTAGCGAGGCCGCCGAACGCGTCAAACTCGCGCTGCGTGAGAAACTGTTCAATAAGATGCTCGCGCTCGGCCCGTCCTACGCGCAGCGCGTGCGCACCGCCGGCGTGGTGCAGTCCGCGGGCGAAGGCATCGAACAAATCCAAAGCTTCTTCGAACTGTTCCTGCCGCAACTGTGCTACGCCGTGCTCGCCCCCATCACGCTGTTCGCCGTGCTTGCGCCGATCGACCTGCCCACCGCCGCGACGCTGCTCGCCTGCGCGCCGCTCATCGTGCTCATCGTCGGCATGGTGGCGATGCGTGCCGCCCGCGTATTCAAGAAATACTGGGGCAAATACACGGATATGGGGGCGTCGTTCCTCGACAATCTGCAGGGACTTGAGACGCTGAAAACCTTCGATGCGGACGAGCGCGCCGCACGAGTCATGGACGAGAAGGCCGAACAGTTCCGCGTGATGACCATGAACGTGCTGCAAATCCAACTGCGTTCGCTCACGGCGATGGATGCCGTGGCATACGGTGGCGCGGCCGCCGGCATCGGCGTTGCGGTATGGCGATTCGTATCCGGCTCGCTCTCGCCGTCTGGCGTTTTCGCGCTGTCCGGCGTGCTGCCGCTTGGTTTGACGCCGATCGCCGCGGTATTGCTGACGATTCTGCTGGCCGCCGATTTCTTCATTCCGCTGCGACAGCTCGGCTCGTATTTCCACGTTGCGATGAACGGCATGACGTCCACGAAACGTATTTTCGCGCTGCTCGACGCGCCCGAACCGGAGCATGGCAGCAAGGAACTGCCGGAATTCGGGGCTTCCGGGCGTGGTGTCGGCGTGGAGTTTCGTGGTGTTTCGTACCGGTATGCGGACGCGGATGTGGATGCTGGGGGTGCTGCTGGTGCGGGGCCTGACGCTGCCGGGTCTGCGGGTGCCGGTGTTGCGAGTCCCCGTCGTATATCGTCCACATCGCATTCCGATATGCGGAACGCGGATGTGGACAGCGTTGATGAGGGCGGCGGCGCGGGTGACGCGCGCGAAACGCGCTACGCCTTGCGCAACGTGGCCCTCCGTGCGCTGCCCGGCGAAGTCACTGCGATCGTCGGGCCATCCGGTTCCGGCAAGTCCACAGCCGTCCAGCTGCTTGCCGGCACGCTTATCGGATATGAAGGCGATGTGCTGCTGTCCGAAATGCCATCCGGAATGCAGGACGAAGTGCTGGGCGCTATGTTAAGCAGTGCGGCGCCGGATGACAGTGAAACCCTGAAATCGCACCAAATCCGCGACCTCACCGCAGCATCGCTCACCCGCGAAATCTCCATCGTCTCCGCGCACAGCCACCTGTTCGCCGGCACCCTGCGCGACAACCTGCTCATGGCCCGCGCCGACGCCACCGACAACGAGCTGTGGCAGACGCTGGAAGCCGCGCATATCGACGATTTCGTGCGCGCGCAATCGCGAGGACTCGATATGCCGATCACGCAGGACGGCGCGAATCTGTCCGGCGGGCAGAAACAGCGCATTGCGATCGCCCGTGTACTGTTGCGCAGGTCGGTCGTCTATATTTTCGACGAGGCGACCAGCAGCGTCGACGCGGACAGCGAAACGTTGATTTTGCAAACGATTCGCGCGCTCGCCGACGCCGGCGCAACCGTGCTGATGGTCACGCACCGCATGGCGAACGCGGCCGACGCGGACCATGTCGTAGTGTTTGATGGGGGTGTCGTCGTCGAGCAGGGCGCGCATGACGATCTCATGGCCGCGGACGGCACGTATGCCAAGCTGTTCCGGGCGCAGGAAAGCGTGGAACGGGTGGGATTGTCTGGTCGCGTCGCGCCGCGCGTATCGCGTATGACTCATGCGTCTGGTGCGTTTGCCGTGTCTCGGATGTCTGGTTCCGCCGAATCGAACGCCAGTGGCGCCAAATCGGACATGCCAACAACCCAAGTCATCGCCCGCTTGCTGCGCGAAGTCGGCCCACTGCGCAAACCCATGGCCATCGCCTGCGCGTGCGGCATCCTCGGCCACCTCGCCGCCACGTTCCTGCCGGTTTTCGGCGTCGCCGCGCTGTTTGCCGCAGCTGGCGCAAAAGTCTGGAATCTCAGCCTTCCTGCGGCAATCGCAGCCATGATTATCTGCGCACTGATCCGCGGCGGCATGCGCTACGCCGAGCAATACATGAACCACAATGTCGCCTTCCGCCTGCTCGCGCTGTTCCGGTCGAAAACGTTTGCCGCGCTGCGTCGCCTCGCGCCCGCCAAACTGTCCGGCAAAGGCAAAGGCGACCTGATCGCGCTGGTCACCACCGACGTCGAACTGCTGGAAATCTTCTTCGCGCACACCATTTCGCCGGTTGTCATCGCCATCGCGACCACCGTGCTTTACACGGTCGCATTGCTTACGTTGAGTCCTGCGATCGCTGTCACGCTGGTCATCGCGCACCTGACCGTCGGCATCGTGCTGCCGAAACTCTTCGCCACGGCGGTAGGTGGTCTCGGTGGGGATATTCGCCGCGAATCCGCCCAACTTGATGACGAAATGCTCGACGATATGCGCGGTCTCGACGAAATCATCCGATTCGGCCAAGGCCATGCGCGGCTTGCCGGCATCGCGTCACGCACGCGCTCGCTCTGGAGCCGCCGTGCCCGGCTGAGTGCCAAGAATGGCGATTTCGCAGGCTTCGGCGCGGTGCTGGTCGTACTGTTCACTGCCATCGCGGCATTGCTGGCGATGGTCACGTCCGGTACGACGATGCCCATCGCTTCCGCCGCTTCCGCCGCCGCCGCAACCATTCAAACCGTCCTTTCCGCGCCCGCCGCCCGCCTGACTGCCGCTTTCGTGCTGCTGGCCAGCTCGTTCGGTCCGACGCTCGCGTTGAGCGCGCTGCCGGCCAATCTCACGCAAACGTTTGCAGCCGCCCGCCGCCTGTTCGCGCTGATGGACGAAACCCCCGCAGTGGAGGAGCGGGGCGATTTCCTGCCGCGCTACCATGGCATGTCCATGCACGACGTCACGTTCGGCTACGGCAATTCGAGCGAGGCTCCAACTTCCGGAAGCGATGCGGATGCCCCCGAGTCGTCCGCCGAGCCAATCCTCAACCACGTCTCGCTCGACGTTCCGCAACACGGCATCCTCGGCGTCCAAGGCCCGTCCGGCCGCGGCAAATCGACGCTGCTGAAACTGCTTATGCGTTACTGGGACCCGCAATCCGGCTTGGTCGCACTGTCCGAGGTGCCGCTGCCGCAGATCGACGCGCATCATCGCCGTCGCGTGCAAACGATGATGGGGCAGGAAACCTACCTGTTCGACGGCACTATCCGTGAAAACCTGCTTATGGCCTGCGATATGGGCGGTGCGGATACGGCTGGTAATGCTGATAATGCTGGCGATCCGGACGATTCCGCGACTTCCGGCAGAGCGCTCCTTACCCCGCCCGCTCCTCCCGTTTCGTGGAATGCCGCTGATTCCGTGCTTTCCACCCGGACGCCCCTTTCTGTCGGTGATGACGTGCTGCGCGCCGCGCTCGCCAAGGCTTCCGCGCTTGAACTGGTCGACTCGCTCCCGCAGGGTCTTGATACCTCCGTCGGCGAGTTGGGCGGGCGGCTTTCAGAGGGTGAACGGCAACGCATCGGCCTGGCTCGCGTCTTCCTGCGCAACGCGTCGCTGGTGTTGTTCGACGAGCCGACGAGTCGCCTCGACGCCTACAACGAATCCGTGATTCTGCAATCGATTGACGCGTTGGCGCAGCAGGGGAGCGCGGTGCTGCTCGTCTCGCACCGCGATTCCACCATGCGCATCGCGGACCGCATCGTGCGCATGTGAGCTGGCGCGTGCGGATTGCGAACTGATGCGGCGAGCCGATGCGTGCGAACTAGCGTGTGAATCGGCGTAATGCGGGGCCTGGTGAGGTGCCCATGCCCATGCGGCCGCATACGGACGCGTCGCACGTCCGCAATGTGGTCGTATGAAAATCGCATGTCATTCGTGTTTCCTATAGCGCGCGCGACGGCGTACGGAAGCGGACGAATCGAAAGCCATGGTCGCAGGTAAAGCAAGAAAAACGGACGAAACCGATGAAATGTCGACGGAATCGAAATCATAAGCCAATGAAACAATCATGAAAATAAGGTTGCAAATTTAGCAAAACCGACTTTTTGGTAGGTTATAAGATTCAGTTCGCGTGAAATCGAAATGGGAAATCGTTAGTATCGATAGCAAACGATTATTTTCGACGAAAGGCTGGCGATGGCCAACAACAGGAACGAACTGAACAAGAATCTGGCACAGATGCTCAAGGGTGGCGTAATCATGGACGTCACCACCCCGGAGCAGGCGAAGATCGCACAGGACGCGGGCGCATGCGCGGTGATGGCGCTCGAACGCATTCCGGCCGACATCCGTGCTGCCGGCGGTGTTTCCCGCATGAGCGATCCGGCCATGATCAAGGGCATTCAGGAAGCCGTGTCCATCCCGGTCATGGCGAAGGTGCGTATCGGCCATGTTGCCGAAGCCCGCATTCTGCAGGCCATTGAAATCGATTACATCGATGAATCCGAAGTGCTCAGCCCCGCCGACGACGTGTACCACATCGACAAGAACCAGTTCGACGTGCCGTTCGTGTGCGGTGCGAAGAACCTCGGCGAAGCGCTGCGCCGCATTGCGGAGGGCGCGTCCATGATTCGTACCAAGGGCGAGCCGGGCACTGGCGATGTCATCCAGGCCGTGCGTCACATGCGCACCATGAACAAGCAGATCCGCGAACTCGTCTCCCTGCGCGACGACGAGGTGTACGAGGCCGCCAAGCAGCTGGCCGTGCCGTACGATCTCGCCAAGTACGTGCACGACAATGGCCGTCTGCCGGTCGTCAACTTCGCAGCCGGTGGCGTGGCCACTCCGGCCGATGCCGCGCTCATGATGGAGCTGGGTGCCGAAGGCGTGTTCGTCGGTTCCGGCATCTTCAAGTCCGGAGACCCGGCCAAGCGTGCCGCCGCCATCGTGCAGGCTACCGCCAATTGGCAGGACGCCGAGCTGCTTGCACGTCTTTCCGAGAATCTCGGTGAGGCCATGGTCGGCATCAACGAAGATGAGATCGAAACCATCATGGCCGCCCGTGGCGAGTGATTTCGCTGTGATTGTGCTGTGATTTCACGTATTGCGAGCGGATGGGGTGTGACTATCGGCCGCCTTATGCCGCCCGTTTCGTGTGATTGCATTTCGCATGATTTGTGATGGTCTCGATGGTTTGGGTAAGGAGATCCGATGGTTGTTGCCGTTGAATACATTTCGAAGGAAGAATCGGCCGACGTCGCCGCAGGCTCGGCTTCCGCGCAACATGGCGTGACTGGCATTCTGGCGGTGCAGGGCGCGTTCGCCGAGCATGCCGCGATGCTGGATCGTCTTGGCGCGCTGTGGAAACTGTTGCGTGCCGCCGAGGATTTCGACGATTCGATTGATCGCGTGATTCTGCCTGGCGGCGAAAGCACCACGCAGGGCAAGTTGTTGCGTTCGACCGGCCTGTTTGAGCCGATTGCAGCGCATATCGCCGCCGGCAAACCGGTGTTCGGTACCTGCGCCGGCATGATTCTGCTGGCCCGCAAGCTCGATAACGACGACAACGTCTACTTCGGCGCGCTTGACGCCGTCGTGCGGCGCAACGCATACGGCCGCCAGCTTGGCTCGTTCGCCGCCACCGCCGATTTCGGCTCCTCTTCCGGTGATTCCGCCGTCGTGGTCGCACCGGGCGAGCATGTTCCGCAGGACGCCCCGGCCGACATCGTGCTCAAAGATTTCCCGCTGGTGTTCATCCGCGGGCCGTTCGTGGCCGAAGTCGGACCGGCCGCCACCGTCGAAACGTCGGTGGACGGCAATGTGGTCGGCTTGCGCCAAGGCAAGATCCTCGCCACGGCGTTCCATCCCGAGCTCACCGACGACACCCGCATCCACGAGCTGTTCCTGAGTTTGTAGCTTGCGATTCTGTGTAGCGCGCGGTCTGTGTTGCTCACGGTCTGCGTAGCACGCTGTGTACTCGCTTGAGCCCGTAGCGCGACGCACGCAAGCATATCGGCGGCTTCCAAGGATATTTCCTTGGGGCCGCCGATTTTTTATCTGTGGACTTTCAGCATCTTTTCAATCCCAACTAATACTGGGGAATTCATCGGAAAAATAATCCCCCGTAATACACCGACTTGTCCACATGCGTCCTGCCCACCCGCAATACGCTTTCGGGCTGCGCGTCTCCGGATGGTGCGGGCGGGTCGTCGTCCGCTGTCGACGGTGCTGCCGGTATACGACACGCCGATGTTTTGTAGGGGGTAGCGGTCGATGGGATGCAAATTTCCTTGTTTGAATTGACATGGTACACCGGAAAACCTATACTGTTTCAACAGGTACACAGTTATACCAAAAAGGGAAGGAAATATCCCGAATCAACTGAATGGTCAGTTGAAGACATATTGACGTGTATCTACCGCAGCTGGAGTGGGTTCGACGAATGAACGCACGTAAAGCGGGTGCCAATGATGGAACACAAGGAGGAGTACATCATGGAGAAGAAATCCATCAGGATGATTGCGGCGGTGGCCGCTGCGGCGATGCTTGTTCCGCTGGCCGCGTGCGGTGGAGGAAACGCCGCCGACGGCAAGACCACGCTGTCGTTCTTCTCGAACAATTCGCAGGACAAGTACCAGCCGATCATCGACGCGTTCGAAAAGGCCAATCCGGACATCAAGATCGACTACAGCACCACCACCGGTTCCCAGAGTGGCTACCAGCAGACGCTGCAGACTCGAATCTCCGGCGGAAACCTGGCCGACGTCTACATCGTTCCTCCGGAGGCGTTGAGCGATCTGGTCAAAGGCAACTACGCCAAGGACCTGAGCAATGAAAGCTTCATGGATAAAATCGGCGATGCCGCAAAAAAGGCCTATAGCGTGGATGGCAAAGTATACGCCATGGGCGTGAGCACCTGGACCAATGCCTGGGTGTACAACAAGGATTTGCTGAAGAAGGTCGGTTACGACTCCATCCCGGCGACGTGGGATGAATTCCTGACCATGTGCGGCAAACTCAAAGCCGCGGGAATCACCCCATACCTTGAGCCGAAGGATGGACTGGGCAACGCCGTCGAGGGCTGGATCGGCGCTGAATCCGCCAAGCAGGGCGAGGCGCTCGACGCCAAGATCGACGCCGGTAAGGACACGTTCAAGAACGTGTATGGCAAGTACTACGGCGAATGGGACAAGCTGATCAAGCAGAACCTGATGAGCTCCGACGTGTCCGGCCTGAGCGGCGACCAGGTCAAGTCGGAATTCACCGCCGGACGTCTTGCGGTCTATCCTTCCGGCCCGTGGGACATCGACAGCTTCAATGAGACCGGCCTCAACTACGGTTTCGGCCAGATCCCTATGCTGAAGAAGGGCGACACCCCGTACGCGCCGGGCTACATCGATCCGGCCTTCGGCATCAACAACAAGATCTCCGGAGACAAGCTCAAGGCCGCGGAGAAGTTCTTCACCTTCCTGACCTCCGACGAGGGCCTCAAGCTGTACCAGAAGCAGCTGGGCCTGATCCCGTCCGTCAAGGGCTTCAACGCCACGGTGGACGACCACTTCAAGGACGCCTACGACCTGTACATCAAGACCGGCAACGTGTACCTGAATTCCGCCCACTGGAGCAAGGGCACCACCGCGCTGCGCGCCGAGACCTTCACCCAGCTGCAGCAGGTAGCCCTCGGCTCCATCAGCCCTACGCAGGCCGCGGAGAACCTCGATTCCAAGCTCAAGACCCTCTCCTGATCCATCGCGAACAGACATCCATCGCGGCAGGCTGGCGCGGACCCTTCCGTCCGCGCCACGCCTGGACCTGCCAATCTCACGTTTTGTAGAAAGCAACCAACATGTCAGTATCAACAGCGTCAGCGGCGCGTCCACATTCCGCTGATCAGGTAGAGGCGTTGCATCTCAAGCAGCGTCGTCACCGCAACTTCATGGAGAACTTCGCCTCGGCACGCTTCCTGCTGCCGATCATGGTGGTGTTCATCGTGGTGATCCTCATCCCATTCCTGCAAAGCCTGGTGTTCAGCTTCACCGATTACTCCGGTTACAATTTCGCGGACGCGAAGTTCGTGGGGTTCGCGAACTACGTGCAGTGCTTCAAGGATCCGACGCTGCTCGCGGGCCTCGGCTTCACGCTGCTGTACACGGTGGCCACCACCGTGCTCATCACCGTGATCGCCCTGCCGCTGGCTGTGGTGCTCAACCGCAAGTTCTTCGGCCGTAACTTCGCCCGTTCCCTGTTCTTCTTCTTCTCGGTGCCGTCCATGGCCGTGCTCGGCTTGGTCTGGCAGTACATCTTCTCCCCGCTGAAGTCCGGCGTCGTCAACACGCTGCTCGCCAAGATCGGCATCGATGCGATTCCGTGGTTGTCGAATTCCGAACTTGCCAAATTCTGTGTGATTTTCGTAGCGGTATGGGCTCAGATCGGCTGGCACGCCACGCTGTATCTGGCGTATCTGCAGGCTATCCCCGCCGATATCTACGAACAGGCCGCCGTCGATGGCGCAAACCGTCGCCAGCAGTTCTTCAACATCACACTGCCCCAGATGGTTCCGGCCATGGGTGTGAGCATCTTCATGCTGCTTACCGGTGGTTTGAAGGTCTATGATCTGCCGTATGGCCTCACCAGCGGCGGTCCGGGCTACTCCACCTACACCGTGACCCAGTCCATCATCCTCACGGGCATCGGTTCGAGCCGGTACGGACTGGGCTCCGCACTGGGCGTCATCTTCTTCATCTGCTGCGCGCTGTTGGTCGCCCTGCAGCAGGTAATCACCAATCTGGTAGAAAAGAGGCTGTCATGACTCTGCAGCAACGCGAGCGTATCGGCTCGATCATCCGTTCCGTCGTCGTCATCGCTATCGCGCTGATCTGCGCGGTGCCGCTGTACGTCATCGTCATCAACACGTTCAAAAGCAGCGCCGAGATGTCCATGGACCCGATTGGGTTACCAAAGACATGGAATTTCGAGAACTACACGTATGCATTCGGGCATCTGCCCATTGTCAACGCCTTCAAGAACACCATCATCGTGACGGTGGTCGGCGTCGGCCTGCAGGTGCTGTTCGGCGCGCTCGCCGCATACGGCATGATCCTGAAGAAGAGCAAGTTCACCGCCGTGATCGGCGTGCTGCTCATGCTGTCCTTCATCATCCCCGGCCAGACGCTGCTGATTCCGCAGTACCGCATGGAGGCACAGGTGGGTCTTGTCGATTCGCTGCTCGGCCTGATCGTGCTTTACACGGGCGGCGCGACCTTCTGCTACTTCTTGATCGTGCAGTACATGCGCGGCCTGCCGTATGAGATCATCGAGGCCGCCCGTATCGACGGCGCCGGTCCGTTCCGCATCTTCTGGACGATCGTGCTGCCGCTGATCCGCCCGATCCTGACCACCGTCATCGTGTTCCAGACCATGGGCACGTGGAACGACTTCATGACGCCGAGCGTGTACATCTCGTCGACCAACAAACAGACCATCGTGCTGCAGGTGTTCAACGCGATCAGCACCTTCACGACGAACTGGCCGTTGTTCATGACGGTCACCACCATCGCGCTCATCCCGGTGTTCGTGTTCTTCATCTTCTGCCAGCGTTGGATCGTGGCCGGCCTGGTCGCCGGTTCGGTCAAGGGCTGACCGGTCCTCCTGCTTGCGGGAATTCGACAAGGAGCAGCGTTATGCGCTATGAGGTTGATCTTTCGGAAGCCAGCAAGTTCGCGCGGACGCCCGCATACGGGATCCCCGTCATCCGCGCCGCAGCCGCATGCGGGCCGGATGGCGGGACCCTGGGCGCCACGAACCGCTTCCTGACCCGTGACGGATCGCCATGGATCCCCATCGCCGGCGAGATGCACTATTCGCGGATCGCCGCCGAACGGTGGGACACGGAACTTGCGAAGATGGCCGCGGCGGGCATCGACGTCGTATCCACCTACGTGTTCTGGAACCACCATGAGGAGCGCGAGGGGGAGTGGGATTTCTCCGGCAACAGGAACGTGCGCCGATTCGTGGAATTGTGCGCCCGGCACGGACTGCACGTCATCGTGCGGCTGGGACCGTTCTGCCATGGCGAGGTGCGCAACGGCGGACTTCCCGACTGGCTGTACGGCAAGTCGTATGAGGTCCGTTCCCTCGACGCCGGCTTCCTCGATGCGGTGCGCGGTCTCTACGCGCATATCGCGCAGCAGCTGCGCGGCCTGTATTTCAAGGATGGCGGGCCGATCATCGCGGCCCAGGTCGACAACGAGTACATGGCGTCGTCGGCTCCTTGGGAGATGACCACCGGCATCAGCCGTGAATGGGTGCCGTCCGGCCACGATGGGGCCGGCTACCTGGAACGGCTGCGCGACATCGCGATCGAGGAAGGCATCGACCCGCCGATGTTCACCTGCACCGGCTGGCACTGAGAGTAAATGATGCGCTTGTCCGGCTTGCAGATCACGAGCGAAAAGTCGTTCAGATCATAGAAATTGATGCCGTCGCCGATGGCCTCGTCCGTCGCATACAGGCGGCTTAATTCCAGCGTGTACTTGTTCGCTCCCGCGATCGTCGCCACCGGCTCATTTTCGCCAAAGGCCTCGATCTCACGGCTCGTGCGCGTGGCCTTGGTCGTGTAGCTCTGCACCACCGCCACCTTTTTGCCGTCGACCTCCAGATAAATGTCGCTGCTCAGCGGCAATACCGTGTTTGCCATATTCTTTCCTCCTTACACCGTGATGTGCGCCGTCAGATAGATGCGGTTCAGCCCGTGCGCCACCGTAAAGCTAAATTCCACCAGACACACCGTCGGGTCGCTCTCGAGCGCCGTCACCTTCACCTCCACCAGCTCCACTTCGGTGCTGCCCGGGGTGAACTGGCGCTTTTCGT
>ENA-OPWD01002021-OPWD01002021.1-human-gut-metagenome-genome-assembly--contig:-NODE-2021-length-12631-cov-2.454437_pt1 | contig 12631 bp, 8 predicted proteins | sample MGYA00241502_ERZ501996 | MGnify/ENA primary metagenome ERZ501996 (study PRJEB25962, sample SAMEA2042011) | human gut metagenome | biome: human gut; feature: human-associated habitat; material: faeces... | reverse complement strand
GATACCACCAAACTTTCCAAGGCTCTGGAAGGTGTTAACAAGAACATCAAGAGTACTCAGACGCAGCTGAAGGACGTGGAAAAGCTTCTGAAGCTTGACCCGAAAAATACAGAACTGCTTTCCCAGAAACAAAAGCTGCTTGCTGACAGCATTGCTACTACCAAGGAGAAACTCACCACGCTGAAAACTGCCGCAGAACAAGCCAATACTGCACTCGCCAATGGTGAAATCTCTCAGGAACAGTATGACGCATTACAGCGAGAAATTATCGAAACCGAACAGGAACTCCGCAATCTCGAAACCGAAGCCGGCAAAGCATCGGACTCTTTGAAGCAAATCGGTGAAGCCGGAGAGATTCTCCAGAATGTCGGGGACAAGATTTTCGATGTTGGTGCTACACTTACCACAAAGGTTACAGTTCCGATTGCCGCCGCAGGTACAGCAGCAGTCAAGACAGCATCTGACTTTGATTCTGCTATGTCGAAGGTCGCAGCTGTATCCGGTGCAACCGGTGATGACCTTGAAAAGCTTCGTGATAAGGCTCGTGAAATGGGTTCGAAAACGAAGTTCTCAGCATCGGAAGCTGCTGAAGCAATGAACTACATGGCTATGGCAGGCTGGAAAACCGGCGATATGCTTTCCGGTATTGACGGTATCATGAACCTTGCGGCTGCGAGTGGTGAGGATTTGGCAACCACATCGGATATTGTCACTGATGCGCTTACTGCATTCGGCTTATCCGCTGCTGACAGCGGTCATTTTGCCGATGTTCTCGCTTCTGCAAGTTCCAACGCCAATACCAATGTATCTATGCTTGGTGAATCCTTCAAGTACTGTGCTCCGATTGCGGGTGCTTTGGGATTCTCCTGTGAAGATACAGCCGAGGCATTAGGCTTAATGGCAAACGCAGGCATCAAGTCCACACAGTCCGGTACTTCCATGCGTTCCATTATGACCGCACTTTCCAGTGAGGTCAAATTCTGCTCCTCTTCTTTCGGAGAAATGGAGATTGCAACCAGCAATGCGGACGGCTCCATGCGTGACCTTTCCGATATTCTTGCCGACTGCCGAGTGGCATTTGACCAGATGTCTGAATCTGAAAAAGCAAGCGCAGCACAGGCTCTTGTGGGCAAGAATGCCATGTCAGGCTTTTTGGCTTTGATGAATGCTGCACCCCAGGACGTTGAAAAGCTGTCATCTGCGATTGCGAACTGTGACGGCACATCGCTTTCTATGGCGGAAACAATGCAGGACAACCTTGGCGGTCAGCTGACTATCTTAAAATCACAGCTGGAAGAACTGGCTATTTCTTTCGGCGAAATTCTGATGCCTGTCATCAGATCAATCGTAACGAAAATTCAGGAATTTATTGATAAACTCAACGCCATGGACCCTGCCACAAAGGAGACGATTGTGAAAGTTGCTCTCGTTGCTGCGGCAATGGGTCCTTTATTGGTGGTAATCGGCAAAGTCATATCCTCGGTGGGAAGTCTGATGACTTTTATCAGCAAAGTTCCGACTATAATTGCAGGTGCAAAGACAGCATTTTCCACTCTTGGAGCTGCCATTGGCGGTATTTCTGCACCGGTGGTGGCTGTGATTGCAATCGTTGCTGTATTAGTTGCCGCCTTTGTAAATCTGTGGAATACCAATGAGGACTTCAAAAATAGCATTCTCTCCATTTGGGAACAGATAAAAGCTACATTTGAAAGGCTTACTTCCGGAATCGTCGACCGCATCAATGCTCTCGGCTTTGACTTTGAGAGCTTCGGAGAACTGGTGAAAGCCGTGTGGAATGGACTTTGTGAAGTTCTTGCCCCACTGTTTGAGGGCGTATTTCAGCACATTGCAGATATTTTTTCTTTCGTAACCGACACCATTTTAAGTATTCTCGACATTTTCATCGGTCTGTTTACCGGAGATTGGGATCAGTGCTGGAATGGCATAAAAGACCTCTTTACAGGCATATGGGATTTCATTGTAAACTCACTCAGCAATATTCTGAACACGCTGACAGGTGTGTTAGATGTATTCCTTGGCTGGTTCGGCACTTCATGGGACGAGGTCTGGACGGCAATCAAGGATTTCTTCATTGGCATATGGGACAGCATTTGCTCTTTCTTCCAGTCCATTGCCGATTTCTTTGTGAACACCTGGAATGCGATATCTTCATTCTTTACGGGAATTGTAACTGCTATTCACGATACTGCGGTTTCTATTTTTACGGCTGTTTATGACTTTTTCGCAGGAATCCTGACAAGCATTCACGATTTCTTCTCCACCATTTTCAATGCCATATGGACGGTCATTTCTACGGTATGCACCACAATCTACAATACGATTTCAAGCATATGGAATACGATATATGAGTTCATATCTCCGCTTTTGGAAGCCTTGAAATATCTGTTTGAGACGATTTTTCAGGCAATACATATCATTATCAGCAATGTGATGGACTGGATTTCTGAGAAGATACAGACCATATGGAATGCCATTGTGGAGTTTATCACCCCTCTGCTTGAAGGCATTAAGTCATTCTTTGAAACCATCTGGAATGCAATCAGTACTGCGATTTCCACAGTGATGAGTACGATTTCAAATATCATCACCACGGTATGGAACGCAATTTCAGGCTTTATTTCAAGTGTGATGAACACCATCAAATCGGTAATTTCCTCCATCTGGAACACCATCAGCGGTGCGATTTCAGGTGTTGTAAACGGAATCAGAAATACAATATCTTCCGTTTGGAACAGCATTTCTTCTACAATTTCATCGGTGATGAATACCATACGTTCTACTGTGACAAGCATCTGGAACAGCGTAAAATCAGCGATTTCCAATACAATCAGCGGTATTTACGATACGATTAAGAGTGGATTTGACAAGGCGGTCAACTTTGTAAAGGGACTGGCGAGTGATGCATTCAGCTGGGGTTCGGATATCATCAGCGGAATTGTTGACGGTATCAAAAGCTGTATCAGCTGGATTTCCGACGCCTGTACCGATGTGGCGGATACCATCAGAAGCTATCTGCACTTCTCTGTGCCGGACGTGGGACCTCTTACCGAATACGAAAGCTGGATGCCGGACTTTATGCAGGGGTTAGCAGACGGCATTATCAAAAGCAAAAAGGTTATTGCAAAGGCGGTATCCGGTGTTGCGGATACAATGAAAATTGCTCTTAATACCGACCTTAGCTACAAACTTGACGGAATGACAGGTGCTATCATGAACGGCGGAATTGAAAGTTCTGTGGTCAATAACTACTACAATAACGACAACAGCCGTACAGTAAATCAGACCAACAATAGTCCGAAATCACTGTCACGGCTGGAGATTTATAGACAGACAAAGAATGCGGTGAAGATGTAGAAAGGAGTGATTCCAGATGTTCTATCACCTAATCCTGGAAAACGAAACCGGTCAGCAAATTAACCTGTCCAGAACAGCAAACAGGTTCATGTTCTCAAAGATTGAAGGACTGAATCCACCTGCCGGAACAGTCAGCACATCAAGCTATGCCGGAATGGACGGTTCTTACCTCAACAATGCTTTCATTGAAAAGCGAAACGTGGTCATTCCTTTTGAAATGCGTGGCTTTGATGTGGAGAAACGCAGGCATGAGCTGTATCAGGTGGTCAAGCCGTCACGCTACATCAAAATATATTACTCCACAAAAAACATTTCTGTGTATGCCGAGGGTATTGTTGAAACCTGCGAAATGGAGAACTTTGAGATGCTGACCAAAGGGCAGATATCTATTCTCTGTCCCGATATTTACTGGTATTCCACGGAAACCCAGATTGCGGAGTATTCCAAAATCCGTGGTGCTTTCCACTTCATCTTCCCCGATAATGATGAGCCGTTTCCAATCGGTCAATACAGCACACAAAACATCATGACCATTGTCAATGACGGTGATGAAGTGGGCTTTATCCTTGAAATCAGCGGAGGTCCTGCAAAGAATCCGACTATTTACAATGCAGCTACAGACGAATATATGCAGATTCTCGGTGACATCAAAGACGGCGATGTTATCACCATAACTACGAAAACAGGCAATAAGACGGTTACACTGGAACGTGAGGGTGTTGTTACTAATATTATCAACCGGCTTGTTTCGGGTTCCACCTGGCTGACCTTAAAGCAGGGAGAAAATAAGTTTTATGTTCGTGCGTCTGAGGGACTGTCAAGTCTTAAAGTCCGTCTGATACACCGCAATGCGTACTTGGGAGTGTGAAAAATGCAAATTGAAATATACAACATGATTCCCATAGAGGACAAACTCTCCATAACCCTGGAGGCTGTGTGTGACAGCTTTTCTTCGCTGCTTTGGGATATTGAATACTATGCCTGCGGTGTATTTGAAGTGTACATTGCGGCATCTACGAAAAATATTGAAATCTTCCGGACAGGCAGAATTGTGGGTCGTGATGATGATAAAGAACACTACGGACTGATTGAATCGGTACAGCTGGAAACAGATGCAGAGGACGGCGATTATCTCATTGTGAGCGGTCGCTTTTTAATGTGTCTTCTGGAAAGAAGAATCATTTATCCTACATTCAACTTTACAAAGAAAGTTTCATACGCACAGATTGTGAACAATGTGGTTTATTACAACGCCTGCAGAACAGGTGCGAGAAAGATTCCGGGGCTTTCGATTGGTGATTCTTCCGGTTCTTGCTGGAAACAAGATACTAAACTGCAAATCAGCTACGATAACCTTATGAAATGGGTATACACCATCTGTGAGAAAATCGGTGGGACTGCCAATATACGACTGGCAAAGACAACCGATGAACAGTATGAAATGCTGCTGGAATTGTCAGAGGGTACAGATAGAAGTATCTTACAAGATGATAACCCACATATTGTTTTCTCAGATGGATACAACAATCTGCTTTCATTTTCCTATTCCACAGATAGTTCTGTGCAGAGAAATTATGCCTATATATTGGGTAAAGGCGAAGGAGAAGAGAGAAAACGCACCACATATTGTGACGGCGATGAACCGGAACACCTTGACCGCTATGAGGTGTATGTTGACGCAAAGGATATGGCGGACGAAGAACAGGAAGACGGCGAAACCAAGCCAATTCCCAATGATGAATACATTAACCTTTTACAGGAAAAAGGCAAAGAAAGTATGGTGCAGCCACTTGTGGTTTCCGAATCGCAGATTGCGGTACAGTCTACGCAGTTTCAGTATAACAGGGACTATTTTGTTGGCGATTTTGTTACCGTAGAACACCGCAGATTTGGTCTGAGACAGAATAAAATACAGCTGATCGGTATGATTGAAAGCTTCGACCAGAACGGAAGAAATCTCACACCCACATTCAAGGAGGTATGACTATGGCATTTTCATATGGATTTTTCAACGCAAAGAATCTTGACAGAACGTATACTGCCGAGAATTTCTGCGATTATCTTGGCAGTATCATCTGCAACGGCATTCAGGATAACTACGGTCAGTGTTTCAAGCTGACAGCAAACAAGCTAAAGCTGACCATTGGCAGCGGTAAGGCGTGGATAAACGGACATTACTTTCTTTCCGATACGCCGTATACCTATGATTTATCAGGCTATGTGAATGAATCTCTGGGCAGATATTTATCAGTGGGTATCTGCTGTAATACCGGCGAAAATTATCGTAAGATAGAGTTTGAAATTCTATCCGGTACGCCTGCCACATCGCCGTCAATTCCAAGATTCAAAGATACAGAAACCAAAACATATCTCACCCTTTGTGCCGTCAGGATTGATGCCGGTGCAGCAGAAATCAAAGTGACGGATTATCGAGAGAATACAACCTACTGCGGTTATGTCCGATGTATTCTCGGAAAATGCAAGGTCACGGATATGATGTCACAGCTTTCGGAGATTACAGCACAGATAAAGGATTACAATTCAACCATTCTTCAGCTGACCAATCAGGTGGCAGAACTTGCAACAAAGGTAAATGAAATGACCGGAGATGTGGTTTCAGTGGGCAAATGCGGCGCTGATATCAATTACGTTCTCTATTCTGACGGCAGACTGATTCTCAAAGGCACGGGGGCAATGTATGATTATGTAGGTGCATATGAAACAAGCGGAAACAAATCTCCGTTCTGCGAAAATGATAACATCACTTCTGTTGTCGTCTCAGAGGGCATCACAACGGTTGGTGAATATGCATTTCAATACTGCAACAATCTGAAAATAGCCGCTCTTCCGACAACGCTCAAAACCATCAAGCGAAATAGTTTCATACCGCACATTGATGAATATCTGGTTCATCAGAATCTTTACGGACTGACTGAAATTACAATTCCGTCTAAAGTGACCGAGATTGCAAAGTTCGCCTTTTCAGGTACAGCTATCAAATCCCTTACCATTCCTGCATCTGTTACAACAGTCGGTGAACAGGCGTTTGGAGAATGTCAGAAGCTTGAAACTGTTCGCTACAGCGGTAAGGTTATCGGTGACAGAATGTTTGTACGCTGTATCAAGCTGAAGAATTTCACGATCACCAAAAGCACAACAGAACTTATCGGTGGCTGTTTCAACTACTGTGAAAGCCTCACGCAAATCACCTATGAGGGCAGTCTTGCTGAATGGAACGCTGTGAAAAAGAACACAAACTGGGACGGTCATTCAAGCAGTACAGTAGATAGTCCCCTTGTCAAAATTCAGTGCCTGGATGGATATATGGAATATGATGCAGATACGGAAACGTGGAAGGAAGTGAAGGCATGATAAAATTTCTTGTAAAGGGACAGAACATCGAAACGCTGGAGCATGAGGTCATTGCAGCTGATCAGATTGCTTTTGTAAAGATACATTTTGTATTTGATAACAGCTGGAAACCCCTGCATAAAGTGGTGCAGTTCACACAGGACGAGTTCACTTACAACAGAGTTCTCGGATTTGACGAGACAAGCTGTCATCTGCCGGCGGAACTTGCAGCCGGTGCTGTGAAGATGTCTCTTTTCGGTTATGACGCAGAATCATCTGAAACAGTCAGGGCAACAACGGTTGTGAAAACCCTGCATATCAGACCATCTGGTTTTGACGGTGAAAGCAGCAATGTACCGCCAACGCCTGACCTATACCAGCAGTTGCTTCAAAAGATAAGTGAAAAAGGTGCTGACGGCAAGTCTGCATTTGAGATTGCTGTAGAGAATGGCTTTATTGGTACAGAAGCTGAGTGGCTTGAGAGCTTAAAAGGTAAAGACGGTACCGACGGACAGCCCGGAAAAGATGGAGTTGATGGTAAAGATGGCGTCACGCCTGATATGTCGGATTATCCGAATAAAGCAGATTTCGAGGCTTTACAGCAGAAATTACAGTCTTTGCAGGATAGCACTATGGACTACATCATGGGGCTTACAAGCAGATGCGACTCATTTGATACAGAAATTCAGGAAATAGACGCCAATGCTCAGCAGCTAAGAGATTCTGTTCAGTTTGATTTTCAGACAAAGGAAGAAGAAATCCTCGCTCTTGAAACCAGAATTATCGCTCTTGAAAGCCGTTCCGGCATCGAATACATCACGGTCTTTTCTTCCGGCAGTGATGCTTTGCAGAAATATGGTGAGAGCGTCTACACCTATTACAACGACGGTTACCGTTCGCTTGCAGGCTTTGCGGAAAGCTATCCCCATTTCTGCTGTACAGAGAATGACTATGCTTTGTACTTCAATCAGTCTGATTTCAGCTGGGCAGGAACAGTATTTGTGCTTTGCCTGACGCCTGTTGCTCTCACTTCTTCTATGAATCTGATTCTCAGTTATACAGTCGGTGCGTCACAGGACGCTGAATTTTATCTGGTGAAGAAAACCGACAAGACCGGGGCTGAACTTGCTCAGTATATCTATGAGGAAATACAGGCAGGAAATGCAGTAACTTTACAATTCAAATGGCTTTATTCCGATACATATATTTCCGTGATGCAGTCATTGGAAAACGTACCGGATGGAGAATATTATCTTGCCTTCAAAGGCACATCGGATAATTCACATCCGATGATAAAATCAATCAAATTTATGGGAGGATGATGTTTATGAAAGAATGGATCTGTACAATTGCAGGCATTGTAGGCGGATTTATTGCCACGCTGTTTGGCGGATGGGACTCGGCTCTTGCAACACTTGTAGTGTTCATGGGTATCGATTTTGCAACAGGTCTCGTCACTGCAATTATGGGAAAATCCAAGCACAGCAAAAGCGGAGCACTCAACAGCAAGGCAGGCTGGATTGGTCTTGCGAAAAAGTTCTGTATTCTGCTGATGGTTGTGGTTGGTGTGAGAATTGATATTCTCATCGGCACAAACTACATACGTGACGCAGTCTGCATCAGCTTTTGTCTGAACGAGCTGCTGTCTATTGTAGAAAACACCACACTGATGGGCGTACCCTATCCGCCGGTATTCAAAAAAGCAATTGATGTTCTGCAAACCAAGGTTGGCAGAATGGAAGAAACAACTGACAAGGAGGAATCTGATCATGGCAATTCTGAAACCTGATAACACATCTACTCTGAATGGAGTAAAAATCAACGAGTATCTGCTCACCAAACACAATCCAAACAGTATAGCAATGCCCACCGTTTCTATGGAGGGCAAAGTTATCGGTATCACTGTTCACAATACCGATTGGATTTCGGTAGCAAGCGGAACTACTCCTGCAGAACAGTATACCAGAGCAACTTACAATGGCAATATGAAAGATGTCAGGGTGCATTATTATGTGGACAACACCTGTGCGTGGCAGAATCTACCTTTAACGCTTAGTGGCTGGCACGCCGCTGATGGAAGCGGCAACGGCAACCACAGAACGATTGCCATTGAATGCATTATGTCATCTGCGTATAATTCTACGGATAAGAAGTCGGAAGACAACTGTGCGAGACTTGCCGCAGCACTTCTGAAGAAGTATGGTCTTGACATTAATCACCTCTACACTCATACCCATTGGCTGAATGTACGTGACGGGAAAAGTGGTACTGTGGACTATCTCAATACTGCAAAAAATTCTTACAAGATGTGTCCTGCCTACATTCTGCCACATTGGGCGGAATTTAAGAAGAAGGTCGAATCTTATCTGAATACTGGTTCTACAACTTCAAATCCTACACCTGCAAATCAGCTTTACAGAGTAAGAAAGTCCTGGTCTGACGCTAAGAGCCAGATTGGAGCATATTCTTCTCTGGAGAATGCAAAGAAAGCCTGCAAGGCAGGTTACAGCGTTTTTGATAATTCAGGCAAAGCGGTATATACCGTTGCTGAAAAGACATATACAAAAGACACAAAAATTACGCTGAACAATGTCACTTTGTATTCCTCCAGCACAGCCAAAAACGGAACAAAGAAATCCGGAACGTACTATCTCTATGATGGACAAGTGATAAATGGCAGAATGCGTATTACAAATTCTTCTGCAAACTGCGGAAAAACACCTACCGGTTCTTATGTGACCGGTTGGGTGAACAAGGCTGACATCTGATAACGATCCCCACGAGATATGATTTTTTCATATTTCGTGGGGATTTTTTGTTTTTCGGTACTCAAAAGCCATATTTCCGTCCTATGTAAAGTAGGAGGTGGTTTCAATGACAGATGCACAAAAATCTACTGTACTCACATTGCGTTCAAAGGGAATGTCGTTTTCTAAGATTGCAGAAACTGTAGGATTGTCTGTCAACACGATAAAATCCTTTTGCAGCAGACATAAAGGGCAGTTCTGCCTTTGCTGCGGCGAGCCAATCACGCAGCCGCCAAGAGTACGTCAGAAAAAGTTCTGTTCGGATAAATGCAGAATGAAGTGGTGGAATGCTCATATAAAAGATGTTAACAGGAAAGCTATGTATGATTTTATCTGCTCAAATTGTGGTAAGCCTTTTCAGGCATACGGCAATAATCACAGAAAATACTGCTGCCACAGATGTTATATTCTTGCACGATTCGGAGGTGAAAAAGATGGATATTCAGAAGGAAGCCATGTACCAGGTGACGATGGGCATTGTAAAGAAGATGTTTCATGCAAATCTGATTTCGGAGGATGAATATCGTCAGATTGATACAATGTTCAGGGAGAAATACGAGCCGAAAATCGGCACATTATTCGTTGACTTAGAGCCTGAACAGCGGTAATATGTGTAGTGAAAGGAGAGCTGTTATGCGTAAAATCATCAAAATAGAACCTACGGAGCCCGTATTGCCAAGGCGAAAGCGAGTGGCTGCTTATGCTCGTGTATCAATGGAGTGTGAACGCCTTATGCATTCAATGTCAGCACAAATAAGCTACTATAGCGAACTGATACAAAAGAATCCCGAATGGGAGTATGCAGGAGTTTATGCTGATAATTTTATATCAGGAACAGAGACCAAGAAACGGCAGGAGTTTCAAAGAATGATTTCTGACTGTGAAAAAGGACTCATTGATATTATCCTTTGCAAGAGTATATCACGATTTGCCAGAAACACCGTGGACCTTCTGGAAACGATACGGCATCTGAAAGATATCGGTGTTGAAGTACGATTTGAAAAAGAGAACATCAATTCCTTGTCGGGTGATGGCGAACTGATGCTGACCATTCTCGCCAGCTTTGCACAGGAAGAAAGCCGTAGTCTTTCTGAAAATGTAAAGTGGGGCATTCGGAAACGCTTTGAAAAAGGTGATCCATGCAATCGAAATCCAATACTCGGCTATGAATGGGTTGATGACAAACTGGTCGTTGTCCCGGAAGAAGCAGAAATTGTAAAGAGAATATTCCGAAACTTCCTTGACGGAAAATCAAGGCTGGAAACGGAACGGGAACTGAATGCCGAAGGTATCACAACAAAGAGAGGATATCGCTGGATAGATTCCAATATAAAGGTTATTCTGACCAATATCACGTATACAGGCAATATGCTTCTGCAAAAGGAATACATTACCGACCCGATTACCAAACACCGAAAGAAGAATAACGGCGAACTGCCAAAGTACTATGTGGAAAATACGCATGAAGCCATTATAGATATGGAGACTTTCAGGTGGGTGCAGGAGGAAATGGAAAGAAGGAAAAAGTTAGGCCCTCTGGCAAACAAATCACTGAATACCTGCTGCTTTACAGGAAAAATCAAGTGTCCTTTCTGCCATAAAAGCTATATGCATGAAATCAGAACAGACCGAGGTTATGCAGAATACTGGCTTTGTGGAAGCAGAAAGATAAAAGGCGGTCGCTGTACTGTCGGCGGCAGTATCAATCATAAGCACTTGCAGGAAACCTGTGCAAAAGTACTTGGATTGCAGGAATTTGATGAGTCTGTTTTTCTTGAACGTGTGGATGTTATTTACGTTCCGAAGCGTGAAACATTAGAGTTTCATCTGAAAGATGGAACAGTTGTAACGGAAGCGTGTAAAAACACAGGACATCAGGACTGCTGGACGGAAGAACGAAGGGCTGCAACTTCCTTGAAACGCAGAAATGGAAAAAGACCGAATCGGGCGGATATGACTTGTTTCTCAAAAGTGATTAAATGCGTAAGGTGCGGATGTAATTTCCGGAAAGGCACACGCACCTCTGCAAATGGCGACAAAGTTAGTCACTGGAGATGTTCGGAACATAAAGGATGTAATTCCGTAAGTCTTCGTGATGATTTACTGCGTACTATGGCAGCACAGGTTCTCAGCATTGATGCATTTAATGAAGAGGAGTTTGAACGGAGAATTGACCATATCGATGTGGAAGAAGACAGACTGAAGTTCTATTTTCGAGATGGTCATTCTGTAACGGATCATTGGCCAATACCAAGGAGGAAAAAATGCCAAAAATAACGAAAATACCTGCATCAATCAGCCGATACACATCAGCACCGATTGATGCACCTGTCAAGCGTAAGGTTGCTGCCTATGCTCGTGTGTCAACTGACAGCGAAGAACAGTTAACTTCATACGCTGCTCAGATAAGCTATTACACTGAATACATAAAAGGACGTGAGGACTGGGAGTTTGTTGGGGTGTACACTGATGAGGGTATCAGCGGTTGTTCCACCAAACGCAGAGAGGGCTTTCAGAGAATGATATCGGACGCAATGGCAGGAAAAATTGACCTTATCATAACAAAAAGTGTGAGCCGTTTTGCAAGAAATACTGTTGACACGTTGAATTACACCCGTATGTTAAAGGAATATGATGTAGGTGTATTTTTCATCAACGATAATATTGATACACGTCAAAATGACGGTGAGTTTCGTTTGGCGATTATGGCATCTGTTGCACAGGAAGAAAGCCGAAAAATTTCAGAACGTGTGAAATGGGGACAAAGACGTGCTATGGAAAACGGTGTTGTGTTCGGAAATAACAGTATTGTCGGATTTGATATTAATGACGGTGTATTGTCTGTTAATGACAGTGAGGCAGAAGTTGTCAAATTAATTTTTCATAAGTACGTAAATGAGGGTAAAGGTACGCATATTGTTGCACGGGAACTTTACGAAGATGGCATAAAACCGCCTAAATCAAGTAAAGATTTTTGGAGCGGTACGATGATTTTAAATATCTTACGTAATGAAAAGTATGTAGGTGATTTACTGCAAAAAAAGTATGTCACGAAAGATTATCTTACACATCATAAGGTCATAAATGAAAGTGAGGAC
>ENA-OPWD01002010-OPWD01002010.1-human-gut-metagenome-genome-assembly--contig:-NODE-2010-length-12660-cov-2.291392_pt1 | contig 12660 bp, 10 predicted proteins | sample MGYA00241502_ERZ501996 | MGnify/ENA primary metagenome ERZ501996 (study PRJEB25962, sample SAMEA2042011) | human gut metagenome | biome: human gut; feature: human-associated habitat; material: faeces... | reverse complement strand
AAAACAACATTCTTCCGGAAGCCTTTGATCCTCGTGTAGCAGACACAGTAAGCAAAGCAATTAAGGATTTAATCTAATATGTGGGGAGAGAAGCGCTACCACTCTCTTGACTATGCATTGAAATCCCAGTTTGGAGAGAAAGTATATCGCATTGCATTGAACGGTGGTATGACTTGTCCGAACCGTGATGGTAAGATCGGATATGGTGGCTGTATTTTCTGCAGTGGTATGGGTTCTGGAGATTTTGCCGGTTCTGCCTGCAAAACGATTACAGAACAGCTTGCAGAAGGGAAAGCCATTCTTGCCAGAAAGCGTCCGGTGCATGCTTATATCGCATATTTCCAGGCCTTTACGAGTACCTATGCCCCCATAGAATATTTGCGGAAAGTTTTTACAGAAGCAATTGAGGACCCCGATGTGAAAGTACTTGCAATCGCAACCCGCCCTGACTGTTTAGATTCTGATGTTCTGGAACTTTTAGATGAATTGAATCAGATCAAGCCCGTCTGGGTTGAACTTGGTCTTCAAACCATGCATGAAGAAACTGCTCGCTACATTCGCAGAGGCTACTCACTCTCCTGTTTTGAAACAGCAGTAAAAAATTTAAAAGACGCAGGGCTTGAAGTCATTGTGCATACCATTCTTGGACTGCCAGGCGAATCAAAAGAAGATATTTTAAAAACGATTGATTATTTAAATCACAAAGACATTCAGGGAATTAAACTTCAGCTTCTGCATGTTTTAAAAGGAACCGATTTAGCTTCTGATTATCTGGATGGTAAATTTAAAGTCTACTCCATGGAAGAATATATTGATTTGGTCATCAGCTGCCTCGAACGCCTTTCACCAGACATCGTTGTCCATCGCGTAACAGGAGACGGTCCAAAAGCACTTTTAATCGCCCCTTTATGGAGCAGCGCAAAAAAAACAGTATTAAACACCCTTCATCATGAGTGTAAAATCCGAAACACCTGGCAGGGCAGACTGTTTCATGAAACCTGAAAACCTATCACAAATGTACTCTTGGATTTTTTCTGTAACTATCATAAAAGATTTCAAGAGAACATTACATTTAAAAGGAGGACTCTCATGGGAGAATCACTTACTTTATATAAACTTATTGTACTCTATATGCTGGAAAAGGTAGATTTTCCACTAACCAACGCACAGATTTCCGGATTTATTCTTGATAAAGGATATACTACCTATTTCCATTTACAGCAGGCACTTTCAGAGTTAACCGAATCCGAGTTAATCCACTGCGAAACTATCCGAAATTCTTCTTATTTCTCGATTACAAAATCCGGAGAACAGACACTTGAGTATTTCGGAAAAGAAATTCCTAAAGAAATCAAAGGAGAAATTGCTGAATTTTTCAAAAATAATGCAATGGAAATCAAGGAAGAACTTTCAACCTTTGCCAATTATTACAGAGGAGAAAAAGAAGGTTATCAGGTTCGATGCAGCGCAAAAGAAAAAGAAGTACCGCTTATTGAATTAACTATGCCCGTTCCGACAAAGGCTGCCGCTGAAGCCGTGTGTGCTTCCTGGCAGACAAAAAATAAAGCCGTATATGAAAAACTGCTGGACATGCTCATGTAGCATGCTCAGCAATTTTTTTTAAATGTTCCTGTATCTGTTTTTCATATCCGTTTTCACTTGGATGATAAAATTTCGTCCCCTCTATCTCAGATGGAAGATACTGCTGTTTTACATAATGATTCGGATAATCATGCGCGTATTTGTAACCAATTCCATGCCCTAGCTTTGCAGAACCTTTATAATGTGCATCCTGCAAATGCACCGGAACAGTCGTTTTATATTTTTTCACATTGTCCATCGCAGCAAAGACAGCATTACATGCTGAATTACTCTTCGGCGCTGTTGCCACATAAAGAACTGCCTGTGATAAAATGATCTGTGCCTCCGGCATTCCGATCCGCTCCACTGCCTGTGCTGCACTGACTGCAACATTCAGTGCCATCGGATCCGCATTTCCCACATCTTCCGATGCACAGATCATAATCCTGCGGGCAATAAACTTAATGTCTTCTCCGGCATACAGCATCTTTGCCAGATAATATACGGCTGCATCCGGATCAGAACCGCGCATACTTTTAATAAATGCGGATATGGTATCATAATGATTATCTCCTGTCTTATCATATCGCACAACCCGCTTCTGTATACATTCGGATGCAACATCCAGCGTGATATGGATCATTCCATCCTCACTTCTTGGTGTGGTGAGGATACCCAGTTCCACCGCATTAAGCGCAGATCTGGCATCTCCACCGGCAAGGTCTGCCAGGAAATGCAGGGCATCCTCCTCGATCACCGCATGATAGCTTCCCATTCCTTTTTTTTCATCCTGCACCGCTCTCAGAATCAGGGTCTCTACTTCTTCCTGTGAAAGCGGACAAAGTTCAAATACACTGGATCTGGAAAGAAGCGCACCGTTCACCTCAAAGTAAGGATTTTCTGTCGTCGCACCGATCAGAATGATCGTGCCGTCCTCCACAAACGGAAGCAGATAATCCTGTTGCCCCTTGTTGAAGCGGTGGATCTCGTCGACAAAAAGAATCGTCTTTTTGCCGTACATGCCGATCCGCTGCTGCGCTTCTTTTACGACTTCTTCCATATCCTTTTTGCCGGCTGTCGTGGCATTCAGCTGGGTAAACTCTGCGCTTGTCGTGTTGGCGATGACGCGGGCAAGCGTCGTTTTTCCCGTTCCCGGAGGGCCGTAGAAAATGACGGAGCCGAGTTTATCCGCCTTGATCGCACGGTACAACAGCTTTCCAGGGCCGATGATGTGCTCCTGTCCAACCACCTCGTCCAGCGTTGTCGGGCGCATGCGCGATGCGAGGGGGGACTCTTTTTCCATTGTGGTTTCTTTCATATAATCAAACAAATCCATGTATTTTTCACCCCATTTTTCTTTCTGCCATTTATCTTATCACATTTTGGCGGGTATCCTCAACCCCTTAATCTCGGATTCTCCGCAACTATGTTCGATGGAATCCGCGGAAGCTATTCTTCAATCAGCTCACGCACCGTCACAAACGTGTATCCCTCTTCTTTTAATTCTTTTACGATCCGCCGCAGCGCTTCCACCGTCGCGCGGTAGCCGTCATGCATGAGAATAATGCTGCCATCCTTCACATTCGGAAGCACCTCGCTGCAGATCGACGCGGTGTTCTGGCTCTCCCAGTCGCGGGAATCCACATCCCAGAGTACCGGGATCATCGTCACTGCAAGGTCCAGCCCCTCTCTCCATTCCCCGAACGGCGGACGGATATAGACAGGATATTCCCCTGTGATCTCGTAGATTGCATTGCTTGTTTTCACGACCTCCTCCCTCGCTTCCTCTTCTGATACTTTCGTAAGCTGAACATGATGAAACGTATGATTTCCGATCAGATGGCCTTCCGCATGCATCCGGCGGACGATTTCTTCGTTTCCGGCAAGACACTGCCCCTGCAGAAAAAACGTTGCCGGAATTTCATTTTCTTTTAAAATTTCAAGCACCTCCGGCGTATAGCACGCATTCGGCCCGTCATCAAATGTCAGCGCCGCACGGCGGGGCACACTTTTTTCTGCTTCCGCCGCTGTCTCTTTCGCGCCTTCTCTTTCACACCGTGCCAGCTCTGCAAACAGAATAGCCGCCATCATCACAGCCAGAAGCGGCAGAGGAACGTGCCGCACTTTTCGGAATCTCCGCATGGTCTGCCCTTCGCACTTTCTTCTGCATTCCCTGTATTATATGAAAAACAGGAGAAAAGATGCCGCACCCGGCGGTTCTTTTCTCCTGTTTTTGTTCTTTATGTATCCTGCACCTGAAGAATATACGTACCGGACGCAGTATCCTGGTAAACGATATCTCCGATGGACTGCAGCAGCGATTCATTCAGCGCATCGCCATATTTCTCCTTTTCTTTGCTTCCCACAAAAATGTAGGTCACATGATACTGCTCCAGCAGGCGCAGCACCTCATTCGTATCGGTCGAGGTGTACATCTGTTTCACATCCTCGGCGCGGACATTTAAGTCTGCGGGATCCCCTCTCCAGAGCCATTCATGGACATACCATCCAAGCACGGTCGGAAGGCCGGTCATTGCGGAAACGCGCTCGTAATCGCTGTAGCTGTCGCCGTTCGCCTCAAGCACAACCGGCTGTCCTTCTATTGTTTCATCCAGCCAGCGGATGGCACCTGCGTCCTCGGAAAAGACATTTTCCAGATACGCTGTCGCATCGAGTCCGCGGTACTCGGACAGATCGAAAACATTTCCGAACCAGGAGTACACGCTCGTTCCAAAATAGCCGAACGTCCATAAAAGCAGTACCAGCCCGATTCCGCCGAACACCTGCAGAATCCGCTCTTTTTTCCAGAGCAGGAACCGCGTGATGATGTAGCTCATGCAGATACCGAACAGGATAAATGCCTGATACGTCAGCTTGAACATCGTGTTGGAGCGCGCATACGATTCTTCGTAGATATCGCGCACATAGACGAGCTCCGGAATGATGATAAGGCCGATGGCACAGAGGCCTAAAATACCGATCACCATATCGCTCACCGCAATCTCTCTCCAGAAATTACAGAAGGCAGAAACTTTTTTTGGCTTTTCCGCCGTTTCTTTTTCGCCCGGCTCCGGTTTTTTCTCTCCCAGAATCAGGGCAACGGCCTGCTCTTCCACCTCTTCCTGCGTCTTTCCATCGGCAAGTACAATCTGTCCCTGCCTCTCCATGCCCGGAAGATGACAGTTTTTCCGCCATGCTAGCAGAACGGCTGCGATAAACAGCACAACGAGCACCGTCGGAAGGCCCCAGAGAATCGCCAGCTGATACAGCATCGAATGGTGCCTGGCAATGCCGACACCGGAAACCATCGTCTCAAACTTCATTGTAAACGGAAGGGCGACAACCGTTCCAATTGCAAAAGCTTCTGCAGCCTGCAGGAGAACCGTTCCGATCGTCTCTTTCGCCCGCGCATGATACCGGTACAGCGCACCGTACAGAGAGAAGCCTGCAATCACGACGAAATAGATAACAAAATCCCAGTAGTTAGACCAGTGGAACACACCGATCAGAAAGCCCGCCGCGATGATCTGCGGCTGAAACAGAACGTCTTTTAACGACCATTTCCACTCTTTTTCCGGATCACGGCAGGTATTTTTCACGTAGGAATATAAAAGGCCCAGCACCAGCAGGACGAACATGACATTCACCACATGGGCATGCAGGTCGCCGAGCACAAAGGAATACGATGGAAACTCATGAATCGTGCGGTCATTTTCCACAAGCGGGTCATACCCGATATAGCGGGTCGAACTCGGGAACCAGTAAGCCGATTCGTTCAGTCCCAGCCACTGTCGGATGCAGCCGTAAATCACATAGTGCATATTTCCTGCAAGGGAAACGGCGCCTCCCGAAAGAAGACCGCCAAGCACCGGTGCAATCTGGCTTTTATTGCCGCCCTCTTTCCGGATGCAGTGGCACGCACGCGACTCTGCCAGATGGTAGGTGATCGAAAACGGCAGAACAAACGCGAACGATGCCACCATCGTACGCATCAGATGGTACGTCTGCTTTACATCCGTGAAGGTAATCTTCGTCAGAAATACGGCATAGAACTGGCCACCGTAATAGTAGTTAATACCGCTTCCGCTGTACCAGAGATCCTCTGCCGGAACGGCGGTGCTGCGCATCATGGCCTTCATAAAACCATAATCCATGAATTTTTCGGTTCCGTGTGCCTCCGGGTGAAAGCCCGCAAGGTAGGTCCAGAGAAGGAAAAAGGCGAAAAACAACACTTCTTCCATCATCAGGAAGTCGATTTCCGGCGCATGGACGCGTACCTTAAAACATCCGAAAATCCAAGAAGCCAGGATCAGTACACCGACTGTGATCAGGCAGACCGGTGCGGTAAACGGAACCAGTCCGAAGCTTCCAAGAGCAAATACAGCAAAACCGGAAACAACGATGCCAAGCACCTTAGAAAACATCCATCCCCGGTCATGAAACCGCGGAAACAGCGCTGCGGCAGCCGGATAAAATCCAATACCGAGCACCAGGGTCATAAGCCACCACTTCAGGAACGAAACGTTGTCCGTTCCAAGAAGCGGCGTTGTGGCCAGCACAAGCAACACCAGCAGAATGCCGGAAACTGTCGTCTTTTTGCTCATCTTTAATTATCTTCCTCTGTCATTGTATAGACATGACGTTTTCTTGCCATCTCATCGCTTGCAAGATACTCGTCGTAGGTGGTCATCTTATCGATCAGCGCGCCGTTCGGAAGGATCTCCATGATACGGTTTGCTGTGGTCTGTACAAACTGATGGTCGTGGCAGGTGAACAGCAGCACGCCCGGGAATTTGATCAGACCGTTGTTCAGTGCAGTGATGGACTCCATATCCAGATGGTTGGTCGGCTCGTCAAGAACGAGAACGTTTGCACCGGAAATCATCATCTTAGATAAGAGACTGCGCCGCCGCCAGATAATAATACCAGCGGAAGGTATAGCCGTAGTCGAAGGAGCTGCCCAATATCTTGTACATTAGGAAATCCAGTCCCAAGCTAACCGGCAAGCCCCATACCAGCGCCATAACGCCGTAGCGAATATTCTCCAAATAAATGGACTTCTTAAAGGAACGGGGCGTCATACCCACGCTCTTAATCATAGCGAACTCTCGACGCCGCTCCTCCATACCGGAAGAAATGGTATTGATAATGTTCATAACGGAAATCAGGGTAATCAGGGTAATAAACCCATAGCCAAAGGTCATCACCACCACATTCAGCGCCTGCATGGTCTGCGCCTGTGCCGCCGCGTCATAGCCGGTATGGCTGATGCCGTTTTGTACCTCATCCAGCACATCGGACACCCGGTTATACACATCGTCATGGTCCTGGGCAGTGATATAGTACCTGGCATAGCCGACAGCGTTGCCCTTTGCCAAAACAGACGGAAAATGCACCAGATAGCTGTGCATGGGCACCACCAAAGTGGGGCGCATAAAGCTGCCTAAAAGATTGCTTGCTTCCTTGTTCATCTGGGCAGCCACCTTTGCCGTGTACTTGGCATACAACTCGTTGCCCTCACTGTCATAGCCCTCCATAGAGCCGGTAAAGGTTTGACCTACCAAGCTGCCTTGCAAGGGGTTTAACACCAGTCTTTGCTTCTTCTCCGTTGCCACTTGCACCCGGTTGATTAAAATACCCGTGGGGATTTTGTCATCCTGACAAGCAGACGGGTCTATGCCTGCCTCCTTTGCCAAGGCGGCAAAGGTGTCGTTGTCCACACCCAGCACATTCACGGAGCGGTCCATATTGGCTTTCTTTGCCTCCGCCGTCAGTTGCTTATCCAAGCCGTCCACCATCATCTGATTATCGGCACAAATACGAATGCCCTCAATTCCGGGCACATCGCTGACCTTCCGATTAACTTGCTCCACCTGAGAGACGGTCAACGGCCCGTCGGTATTAAAAATGCTCTCGTACACATCAAAGCCCATACCGTCGTACTCATTGTCAAGGGCGTTGGTGAGCATACTGGTAAAGTTGGCGGTGCTGAGAAACAGAATGACGCTGACTGCCAGGGCAAACACCACCGTGCGGGAGCGCTTGGCGTTGCGCTTGTAGTTCTTTACCGCCAGCACATCCTCAAAGCCAAAGAGCTTTTGGCGCAGGCGAGAGGTTTTCAGCTTCTTTGCCTTTTTCACCTTAACGGTGTTGGTTTGGCGCAGCGCCTCAATGGGCGTTATCTTAGACGCCCGGTGCGCCGGGATCCAGGCGGAGATAAAGATGGTTAGGGCGCTGATGAGCACGCTGCCAACTAAAATCTTCCAGTTCACAATGGCGTGCAGCCGCACACTGTCGCCGGTGGCCACCATAACGGTTTTCATAAAGCTGTCGCTAAGGGCACGCAGGGTAACGGCAATGCCGCCGATACCGCAAAGAATACCGATGGGAATACCGATACAGCCTAAAATAAAGCCCTCAAAATACACGCTGCCCCGCTTTTGCACCCGGGTAGCGCCTACGCTGGCCAGCATACCCAAGTACCGTGCCCGCTGCTGATAAGACACCGCAAAGCTGTCATAGATCATAAACACGGAGGCCAAAATGATAATCAAAAGAATAATGGCTACAAAGCCGTACAACGCCCGCGTGATCCCGTCGCTCATTTGCACGCCGTTGTACATCAGATAGTCCGTATGAATCGTATAGAGGTCGGACCCATCATTGTTTACTGCCTTGCCGTATACGGCCTTAGCGGCAGCCTTTATGTCCGTTGGCGTGTTGCTGCCCAAAGGGGTAAACTGCACATGGGCAATGTAAGTGCCCATGGCGTCCGTTACCGTATCATCCAGCCCGCAAAAGGCGCTGTAAAAGCCGGTGAGCTGGTTGTCATTCTCCAAAATCCCGCAGATGGTATAGGTGCGCTGTGCCGTCTCCGGCTCAACCTGCGGATCGGCGGAATAGGTGGTAAAGGGCAAAGTGACCGTGTCGCCCACTTTCCACTTTAAGTCATTGCGGGTGATAAAGCTCTTGGTCACCAGCAGCTCCCGGGCGGTTACCGGCAGGCGGCCGGTGGCGGGCTTCATACTGTATATCGTAAAAAGATTTTGGTTGCAAGCCAGCACATCGGTGCGGCTTTTGCTGCTGTCCGAATCTGCCTTACTGCTGATCTCGCCCAGATCCATAGACAAACCGATGGCCTTTACATTCTTTTGCTTTGCCAGGGTCTGCACATCCTTGCTTTTCAGCTCGTTATACTTGGCATGCCAGGCGCCGTCATAAGAGGCGGTGATCTCACCCATGGTGTTCATCAGTGACTCCACGCTGGTAAACACCGCCGTCACCATCGCCACACTGATGATAATGCCAAACAGGGTGATGACGGTGCGCTTTTTGTTCGCCCATAAATGGCGCCAAGTTAACTTATTGATGATCTTCACTGGCGGATCACCTCATCCTTCACAATTTTGCCGTCCTCAACGGCAATCACCCGGTCTGCGTCCAGCGCAATGCGCTCGTCATGGGTAATAATAATAACCGTTTGGTTCAGTGCCTTGTTGAACTGACGCAGCAGCTCCACAATTTCTTTTGAGTTTTTGCTGTCCAGATTACCGGTAGGCTCATCCGCCAGCAAAATGGCAGGATTGTTCATCAGCGCACGGCCGATAGACACCCGCTGCTGCTGCCCGCCGGAAAGCTCTGAGGGCAGGTGCCCCAGTCTGTGCTGCAAGCCCAGCACCTGCACCAAGGAATCAAAGTGCGCCCGGTCCACCTTTTTGTCATCCAGCAGCAAGGGCAACGTCATATTTTCCTCTACGGTCAAAATAGGAATCAAATTGTAAAACTGATAAATCAGACCGATTTGGCGGCGGCGAAAGATCGCCAGCGCCGTCTCGTCCAAGGTGGTAATATCCGTTCCGTCCACATACACATGCCCGTCCGTAGGCGTATCCACACCGCCCAGAATATGCAGCAGGGTGCTTTTGCCGGAGCCGGACGGCCCGATGATGGCCACAAACTGTCCTTTCGGCACGGTAAAGGACACATCGTCCAGCGCCCGTACCTCCGTATCGCCCTTACCGTAAATTTTAGATAAGTGCTCAATTCTCAAAATGTCCATAATGGCTCTCCTTTTCGCTTTGTTGCCCTCATTATACCCGGCCAAAGTGTCAGCTCGGTGACAGTTTTGGTGACAATTTTGTCACCTTTCCCCCTGCGGGAGATAAGTTCCGGCTTTGCTCCGTTTCTTTTATACCATATCTTGTATGCCCCTGGCAAGCACCCACTATTTTGCAAAATCTCTTTACAACGGCGGGGGTTTGTGCTATAATTGGCTCGCTGTGTACGGATCACACGGTACCGGGTGCAAGCTCCTACGGAGAGTCACCGATCCCGTAACTGTGTCCTCCGCCAATCGGCAAATACTGTAATGAGGTGAAAGATTATGACACAAGCTGAGAAGCAAGAAATCATCAAGGCTTACGCAACCCACGAGGGCGACACCGGTTCTCCCGAGGTACAGGTAGCTGTGCTGACCACTCGTATTAACGAGCTGACCGAGCACCTGAAGACCCATAAGAAGGATCATCACTCCCGCCGCGGTCTGCTGAAAATGGTTGGTCACAGACGCAACCTGCTGGTTTATCTTTACAACAAGGATGTAGAGAGATACCGTAGCCTGGTGAAGAAGCTGGGTATCCGCGATACCATCGACAAGTAAGAACGCGCAAGCAGACGACGGAGCACTTCTGTCGTCTGCCTTTTTTGTCCAAGGCAAAATCGTATCTTCCAAGGAGGTTCTACTAATAGTAGTAAATTGAGGTCACCGGGTGCGGCGGCTTGAATTTATTACTATTGTGCCTCCTTGATGATAAATATTATTTATGAAAGAGGTAACCAAATGTTTTTCAAGAACTACAAAGTTTGGGAAACGGAACTGGCCGGCAGAAAGCTGACCCTGGAGACCGGCAAAATGTGCGGTCTGGCCGGTGCGTCCATTATGGCCCGCTACGGCGACACCAATGTGCTGTGTAACGTGACCATGAGCGCCAAACCCCGCGAGGGCGTGGATTTCTTCCCCCTGAGCGTGGATTATGAAGAGAAGATGTATTCCGTGGGTCGGATCCCCGGTTCTTTCCAGCGCCGTGAGGCTCGTCCTTCCGAGAAGGCCATCCTCACCTCCCGCTGCATTGACCGCCCCATTCGTCCCCTGTTCCCCAAGGATATGCGCAACGATGTAAGCGTTGTGGCTACTGTAATGAGCGTGGATCCGGACTGCTCTCCGGAGATCACCGCCATGATCGGCGTGTCCGCTGCCATCGCCATCTCCGACATTCCGTGGGACGGCCCCATCAGCGGTGTGAATGTGGGTCTGGTAGACGGCCAGATCGTCATCAACCCCACTCTGGAGCAGCGCGCCCATAACGATCTGAACCTGACCGTGGCTTCCACCGGCGACCTGGTGGCTATGATCGAGGCCGGCGGTAACGAGATCGACGACGACACCATGTTCAACGCCATTATGGCCGGTCATGAGGAGAATAAGAAGATCGTTGCCTTCATCAACGGCATTGTTGAGGAAGTGGGCAAGCCCAAGAAGAGCTTCCAGTCCTCCGACCCGGATCCGGCGATCCTGCAAGAGATCGAGGACTTCTGCATTGAAGATGTGAAGAAGGCTCTGGATACCGACGACAAAAATGTGCGCGACGAGCGCCTGCGTCCCATCTATGACGCAGTACACGAGAAGTTCGATGATCGCTTTGAGGGCGAAGAGGGCAAGATCGAGGAGATCCTGTACCTGGTACAGAAGCATGTGGTGCGTGCTTGGCTGAAAGACGAGCACAAGCGTGTGGACGGCCGCGGCATTGACGAGATTCGTCCCCTGAACGCAGAGATCGACCTGCTGGCCAGAGCCCACGGCTCCGGTATGTTCACCAGAGGCCAAACCCAGGTGCTGTCTGTGACCACCCTTGGCCCCATGAACGACGCCCAGCAGCTGGACGGTCTGGACGAGCAGACCGAAAAGCGCTATATGCACCACTACAACTTCCCCAGCTACTCTGTGGGTGAAACCAAGCCCTCCAGAGGCCCGGGCCGCCGCGAGATCGGCCACGGCGCACTGGCAGAGAAGGCACTGCTGCCGGTTCTGCCCTCTGTGGACGAATTCCCCTACGCCATCCGCGTAGTGTCTGAGGTGCTCAGCTCCAACGGCTCCACCTCTCAGGGCTCCATCTGCGGCTCCACCCTGTCTCTGATGGCTGCCGGCGTGCCCATTAAGGCACCGGTTGCCGGTATCAGCTGCGGCTTGATCACCGGTGACGACGGCGTGTACGGCGACTTTATGACCATGATCGACATTCAGGGTCTGGAAGATTTCTACGGCGACATGGACTTTAAGGTTGCCGGTACAAAGAAGGGCATCACCGCCATTCAGATGGACCTGAAGGTGCACGGCCTGACCCCGGAGATCATCAAAGAGGCCTTTGCCAAGACCCATAAGGCCCGCAACTATATTCTGGACGAGATCATGCTGCCGGTGATCAGCGAGCCCCGCAAGCAGCTGTCTCCCTACGCACCCAAGATGCTCACCCTGCAGATCGACCCGGACAAGATCGGTGATGTAATCGGCAAGGGCGGCAAGGTGATCCAGGAGATCCAGAACACCTACGGTGTGAAGATCAACATTGAAGAGGACGGCCGCGTGTTCATCAGCGGTATAGATATGGACAAGTGCAACGGCGCTGTGGAAGTGGTGAAGCTGATCGCCACCGACCCGGAAGTGGGCGCCTTCTACAACGGTGTAGTAACCCGCCTGATGAGCTTCGGCGCATTCGTAGAGATTGCACCGGGCAAAGAGGGTCTGGTTCACATCAGCCGCCTGGATGTAAAACGCACCGAGCGTGTAGAGGATGTAGTGAATGTTGGCGACTCCGTTGTGGTTAAGTGCATTGAGATTGACGATCAGGGTCGCATTAACCTGTCCCGTCGGGATGCACTCATTGAGCTGGAGGGTATGACCCCGGAGAACGAGATCGACGATACCCCCCGCCGCCCCCGCAGAGACGACCACCGCGGTCATGATCGTGACCGCCGCGACCGCCGTCCCCGCAGATAAGGCGTAAAATCGTATAACAAAAGACC
>ENA-OPWD01002000-OPWD01002000.1-human-gut-metagenome-genome-assembly--contig:-NODE-2000-length-12699-cov-2.335970_pt1 | contig 12699 bp, 9 predicted proteins | sample MGYA00241502_ERZ501996 | MGnify/ENA primary metagenome ERZ501996 (study PRJEB25962, sample SAMEA2042011) | human gut metagenome | biome: human gut; feature: human-associated habitat; material: faeces... | reverse complement strand
CCAATGGCTGCTCCTTTTTTTGCTCGCGGAAATATTGTAAATCTTTATAAAAATGCTGAATTTTTGCTCGTAGTTCTTCCTCTGCTCCCTCCTGCAAATACAGGCACATAAGGTCATACAAAGTATATTGCTCTCTCATTGGCTCTCTTACGAGAATTCTAAGTTTAGTCAGTTCTTCCTCTGTAAAACCTCCAATAGAAGAAAGCATGACCGAAGCCATCGGGATATCCTGATACACATTATCTACCACAGAAAGATAATTCAGTATAATCGTAATCTCCCTTGTATGAAAATATCCTGTTTTGTTTTCACAGCTTACCGGTATTCCATTCTTCTCTAAAAACTCCGCCATTGGCTCCATTCTTCCGGCTCCTGAACGCAAAAGTATTACAATATCTCCGTAATGATATCCTTCTTCTATCAGTTCCTGTATTCTTTTTGTGATAAGAGCCGTCTCCGTCAGTACATCTTCCGGGGCTTCCTCTAAGGTCTGGACACTGTCTTTTACAAAGAATAGTAGTTCCGAAGTTTCTTTATCTTCCAGCATTGGGCCACCCTCACCAGCACGAAGAGCTGTCTCTTCATTGTAGTCTACACCACCAAAGTCTCTTTCCATCAAACGGGAAAATACATAGTTTGTAAAACAAAGTACTCCCGGTGCACTTCGGAAATTATCTCGAAGTTCTATAGAAACTCCCTCTTCCTCATTATGATATTTTTCATTTCTTCTTAAAAACAAATCTGGTCTTGCCTGGCGGAACCGATAAATGCTCTGCTTTACATCTCCTACAGTGAATAATGTATTATTATCTTTTTCTGATAACATTTCTAAAATTGTTTCCTGCACAAGATTCGTGTCCTGATATTCATCTACAAAAATCATCTTATACTTTTTTGCTAATGTTTTTGCTGTTTCGGAAGGATAGGCCTGCCCTCCCTCATCATAATGATCTACCAGGAGTTCTAGTGCAAAATGTTCTAGGTCATCAAAATCATATACATTTTTTTCTTTTTTATATGCAAGATAAATCTCTTCAAAACGCTGCGCAAGCACAATATATTCTTCTAAAAGAGGATAAATACCTGCTGCCTCTCTTTGCAGTTCTTCTGCCGGAGCAGTAAATACTGTTTCTTTTTGCTTTTGCAGCAGTTCTTTTACCTCCTGGTGCCATTCTTTTACTATCTCATAATCTGCCCATTCCTTATCTTTCTTTGTCGCTCTTGGAAAGGCCGGTACAGACCCACGAGATAATACCATATAATAAGCATCATAACTTTCTGTCTGTGAAAGTGCCTCCACATACTCTGATACATCCTGTAAAAGAACACCGTATTTTTCTGGAACTTCTTCCCCTGCTATATTCTTTAACAGCTTTGACAGCGCTTCTTTTTCCTGCAAAAGTTCCTTTTTCGCTTTTAAGAAAATAAGCATTACTGCTGGGGAATTGTCCCACTCTTTTGCCTCTGCAAGCTGCAATGCTTCCTGCTTTGTCTTTTCAAACCAGAAAGAAGCATTGGGGAAACTGCGAGAGAAGCGATATAAGTCTCCTACCAGTTCTTCTAAAACCTTATCACTTTTTCCTGGTGCATACGACTCTGCAAACTTCACAAAACTTTCCCTTCCAGAAGCATATGCCTCCTCTAACAATTGTTCTATTGCCTGCTGGCGGAGTAAGAACAACTCTCCTTCCTCCCCGATTCGAAAGGAAGGGTCAATAGAAAGTTCATTATAATGTGTACGAATTAAATGATTACAAAAGCTGTGTACTGTTGAAATATCTGCCTGTCTTATCTTTCGAATCTGCTTCCTTAAATAGTGATTCTCCGGATCTTTTGCCAGACGTTCTTCTAAATCCAAACTAATACGCTCTTTCATTTCTGCTGCTGCAGCGTTCGTAAATGTCATAACAAGAAACCGATCGGCCTCTACAGGATTTTTCTCATCCATAATAAGTTCCGCCATACGGCTTACAAGAACTCTTGTCTTACCCGCACCAGCTCCAGCAGATACCATGATATTTTTATCCCTTAAAAATATGGCCTGTTCCTGCTCTTTTGTGTAATTCATCTATTCTCCCTCCTCTCTGATTTTTTCTAAGACTTCCTCCACAGACATTCCCTGGAAACTCTGGTACTCATAACCTGGCAGCTTCGGATCAAATCCACAGACATCTGCGAAAGGACAGTAATCACAGGCTGTTCCTTTTTTATTTCTGTACGGTCTTGGATGAATCTCTCCTTTATAAATTCTCTCGCCTAATTCTGCCGCCTTTTTCCGGGCATAAGCTCCCATATAATGAAAGTCCTGCGTACTCATCACTGGAGAATTTTTATATGGTTCTCCAGACTTTTTCAGACGAATCGGCATAGATACAAAACCATCACTGCCCTCTTCTAACTTACTCAGTATATCCGCATCACTATTTGCCATTCCAGACAGTCGAAAATTTTTAAGAAGTTCGCTTTCTTCTGCATAATCTGCCTTTATAATTGGGTCTTGTAACTGATAATAGAAGATTCCGGCAGGAACAACAGGTTTATTATCGGGATTTTGTTCATTTTCTTTATAAATTTCTTCCGCTGCATTCATGTAAATGACAAGCTGCATCTCCAGTCCATAATAAAAGTCTTCCAATTCAAACTTTTTCATTCCAGACTTGTAGTCGATGACTTTCATAAGAATCTCATCATCATCCTCGCAGGTATCTACCCTGTCAATCACACCCTGCAAAAACATCTTTCTTCCATCTTCGAGCGGGACTTCCGCCTCTTTTAACTTTTTGTTTTTTCCAAAACTAAGCTCAAATCTATCTGGTTCGAACTGGCTGTTTTTCAAATGGACGCGCAGAACCTGAATTGTCCTTTTCATAATTCTCTCTACTGTTTTTATTTTGTACTGATTTCGAGAAGAACTCTGGAACACATCACTCAGATTCTCATCCATCGCTGTATGCAGCGCTTCTGAAATATATTGTTCCTGCACTTCATCCGGGATATTCTTCCAGCTATATTCCGACTCTTTTACCTTTCTGGAAAAACACTCTAATGCCTTATGAAAAAGATTACCAAGATCTATAGGACGAATCTTATATTCTTCTCTTTCTCTTAGTTCCAGACCATAAATACAAAAATATTGATATGGACAGGCTGCAAATCGCTCTAACCTTGTTACACTTCCTGAAAGTTCCTTTCCGTAAAGCTGCTCCAGCAATTCTTCTGAAAGTTCTGGTTCCTGATATGCATTTTCAATCCAATGTCCATATTTTTCCAGTTCTTTCCTTCCCTCACTCTGCTCTAACCAGTACTTTGCCAGCATAACAAAAGCCCTGTTCTTCCGTACTTTCTCGGGTTCTGTTTTTGCCTGAAGAAAACTTTCTATCAGAAATTCCCGACTGTCCTCCAGATTAAAGTAATATCTTCGCTCCTCTTCTGGATACTGTTTTCTCTTCAACTTTGGGAAAAGCTGGCTTATATTTTTCTGAAGAAGTGAAGGCCGCAATGCCGAACCGTCACTATCTGTCACAGAATAAGAAAAATATAATTCATCTGTTGGTTTGGCAAATGCCATGTACATATAAAATTCATCTTCCATCGACTGTTCTAGCAGGCTCTGCGATAAAGAAATACCACAATTTTTTAAAACTTCTTTTTCCTCATCACTGAGAAGTCCTCTGTCCTCTATATTCGGCGGTATCCTCCCATCGTTCATTCCTGTGATAAACAGCACCTTTACTTCATGCAGACGGGTACGCTTTAAATCACCTAGAACCACCTGATCCATTGTCAGTGGAACAACACCAAGGCCCAGCGCATCAAGACCCGCATCCACAATTTCTGCAAGTTCCTTTACCGCCATCTTTTCCTCACCGAAAATCATTACAATTTTATCCATGAGCGACAGTAAGAGGTCATATAACTGCCTATACTCAGCAGCTTTTACAAAGTCACTGTTTTCCTCCGCTTTTTGCGCCTGATTTTTGAGCTTCTCCTCAAAAGAAAGCTTTACCATCGTATGATACAATACTTCTATTTTGTCTCTTACACTAGCCTCTTTATCCCGCATGACTGAACAGAAGTTTTCCGTTTCTTCCATGAATTTCTCCTGTAAAAGAAGAAGTGCTTTTATCGCTGCCTCGTCTTTATTCTTGAGTCTCCTGTAAAATGGCTTCTTCCACATGGAATATCCCCTAACACCTGCATACAACACATAATTTTCCAGATAATCAGCATCTTCATCTATAAGATTAGACATTCCAGACTTCAGATAACGGAACACACTCTCATAAGAATATTCCATCTGTGCAAGATGAAAGAGGGAGCGAACTGCCTCAACTCCTGAATGATAGGAGACTTTCTTTTTCGTATCCTCGAATACCGGAATATTTAAAATAGCTGCCTTTCGTTTAAATGCAGAGGCATAATCGGCCACATCTCCTGAAAGCACTGCAAAATCGCGATAGCGGTAACCTTTTTGTCTTACAAGCTGCTCTATTTTGTGCATAACATAGTCTGCCTCTCCATCTGGATTATGGCACACTGTCATATGGATTCGTTCTATCTTCTTTGAATAAATCTTCCGGCTATTTTGAAATAGATTTTTTTCTAAAAATGCAAGTTCCGGATTATTTATAAATCTTGGAGAAACTGGTGTGTCAAGCTTTACGACCTCTTCTACTTCCTGCATATTTTCCTGACAGAGCATTAGCAGCGCATCCCCTGTCTTCTTACTGGAAGTGAATAAATCCTCAGGCATTCCCCTTTGTCCGGGCACAAATTCTGGAATTGTTATTGTCACGTTAATCTGCCCCGCAACCTTTAATAATTCCTTTAAAAATGCCAGCTGAACCGGGGTAAATCCTGCAAATCCATCAAAATAAAATACTGCATTCGTAAGCATTGGAGCTTCTTTGGCAAATTCTCTGGCAACATCAAGTATCTGTTCTGTTACCATAAATCTTCCCTCTATCGCTTTATCAAAATGTTCATAAATTCTGCCAAGTTCCTTGCATTTGTTAGAAAGAGCTTTATTCTCTCCGAGTTTCTCAGAAACTTCCTCTACCTGCTCCCAGGTTACCCCATATCCGATAAACTCCATTAACATAGACTTTAACTCATCAATGAAGCCTGCCTTTTTCATACTTTTTTTAAAATAAAGAAAATTATTCTCACCTTCCGAAAGAATCTTTCGAAGCATCATGGATACTCCTAAATCTTCAAGGATTTCTCCCGGCTGATACCCACATTCGTCAAAAATACGATAGGCAAGCCGATGAAAACTCAGTACATCTATGTTAAAAAAGCCATGTCTTGGATGTTTCTTTACCATTTTTCTCTGCATCTCAAGACTGAACTGCTCTGGTACGATTACATAATATTTCTGCTGCGGATTTTCCATGGAAAGGCGGATTACTTCCTGCACCAGATATTCCGTTTTTCCCTGTCCGCTTCTTCCTGTAATTAATCTTAGTGCCATGAATCCTCCTATGCTCCCATTCTATAATTGCTATTCGTCTGCTTTGTCATTCCAGTGTGCAAGTTCTTCCCTTAATGTAGACAACAATTCACTTTCCGGCAGTTTGCGAACAACCTGTCCTTTCTTTATCAAAAGACCCTCACCTTTTCCTCCTGCGATCCCGATATCTGCCTCTTTGGCTTCTCCCGGTCCATTTACCACACAGCCCATTACGGCAACCTTGATATCTAAATCATCAAATTCTGTAACCATTTTTTCTACTTCATTAGCAAGACCGATCAAATCAATATTAGTTCTTCCACAGGTAGGACAGGATACGACTTCTACTCCACCCTTACGAAGTCCTAACGTCTTTAAAATCTGCTTTGCAGAAGCAATCTCATTCACAGGATTTCCTGTAAGAGAAACGCGGATCGTATCACCAATTCCCTGATTTAAAATAATACCAAGACCAATTGCAGATTTGATATTCCCACGGAATAATGTACCTGCTTCGGTAATTCCTACATGAAGCGGATACGGACATTTCGGTGCTAATAATTCATGTGCCTTTGCACACATTAAAACATCAGAGGACTTAATGCTGACAACGAGATTATCATATCCCATGTCTTCTATCATTTTTACTTTATCCAATGCACTCTCCACTAATCCTTCTGCGGTTACTTTTCCATACTTTTCTACAATATTTTTTTCTAAAGAACCGCTATTTACTCCGACACGGATAGGTATATTATATTCCTTTGCCTTATCAACTACCGCTTTTACTCTTTCTGCCGAACCAATATTACCCGGATTAATTCTTATCTTATCTGCTCCATTCTCAATGGCAGCAATCGCCATACGATAATCAAAATGTATATCTGCCACGATTGGGATGTGAATCCGCTTTTTAATCTCGCCAAGTGCCTTCGCCGCCTCTAAAGTAGGTACTGTAGAACGGATAATATCGCAACCTGCCGCTTCTAACTCCAAAATCTGTGCCACTGTTGCTTCCACATCTTCTGTCTTTGTGTTTGTCATAGACTGAATTAAAATCGGATTGCCGCCTCCAATTACACGATTGCCAATTCTTACTTCCTTTGTATGTTCTCTGTACATTATATATACTCCTCTTCTTATTTCTCACTATTGCCAGAAAAGAGCCTGATGCATCTCTTCAAACTGTGAGAATTTTCTTTTAAATAAAAGTATGATTCTCTTTGTCAAAACATAGCTGCAACAGCCTCTTTTCCTCACTTATACTTTCTCTTTCCTGCGGAATAAACCAAATAAATCAGCCAGGATAGCGCAAGATAAGTTTATCTGTGTGTTTATTTACATCCTATAGCTATTCAAAGATATAAACATTTTTAAATAATTTTTAGTTTTACTTATATGAAAAAGATATTTTTAATATCATTTGCCATAACAATAACCATCAATGCCATCAAAAGGACAAGTCCTGCAAAATGAACCATTCCTTCTTTTTCCGGCGATACCTTTTTTCTGCGAATCATCTCAAGAATAATAAATACGAGACGTCCTCCATCTAATGCCGGAAGTGGCAAAAGATTCATAACTCCCAAGTTAGCACTCAGCATAATCGCGAAGTTAAGAAGGCTCAGCACAACAGTCTTAATACCATACACAATAGACTGCTCATATGTGTTTCCAATCATATTCACGATTCCAACTGGGCCGGAGAGATCATTCAGTTTAAATCGTCCTGTTATCAAATATTTAAGACTTAGGAACGTGGATTTAATCTGATACCTTACCTCTAAAATACTATATTTTAGCGTACCGATAATTCCTTCCTTTGTATCTTCCGTCATAGAAATACCAAAAGCATAGGTTCCAGCCTCTGTTTTCTTTCTTGTAACTGTAACAGTCTTTTGCTTTCCGTCCCTCTCATACGTCACCTCTACATCCGCTTTATCTTTGTGTAGATAATTAAAAAGAGAAATCTCCCGAAAATTATAAATTCGGGAACCGTCTAACTTTACAATACGGTCTCCTTCACGAAGTCCCGCCTCATACGCTCCACTATCTGCTGAAATTTCTCCAGCTACTGCCGGATCTGCCCCGCTAAACCCAATAACAAATAAGGCAAGCACAAATGCCAGAATAAAATTGAAAAATGGGCCTGCAAATATAACAGAAAAACGAGCCAGTGCAGACTGACTGCCAAATGCTCTCGGATCTTTACAGTCATCATCCTCTCCAAGCATTACACAACATCCTCCAAATGGCAGACACTTTATCGAATACTTCGTCTCTCCAATCTGCTTTCCAAAAATAGTCGGTCCAATTCCTATCGCAAATTCCTCAACACAAATACCATTTTTCTTTGCAAAAAGAAAATGTCCCAGTTCATGAAAAATAACAATAACACTAAATAAAACAATTGCAAGAATGATTTTCAGCATGAATTTTCCTTTCTTTTACTGAAGTATAGAATAAACCCACTGCTCTGTTGCAAGAATTTCTTCTAAATCAGGATGAGCAGATACTTTATGGGCATCCATACACTTTTCAATGGAACGGACAATGTCCGTATACTTTATCTCACCTTTTAAAAACTTTGCAACTGCCCTCCCATTTGCTGCATTAAAGACTGTCGGCATCGTTCCTCCGGTCTTTCCAGCTTCAATTGCAAGAGATAAGCCTCTAAATACTTTGTAATCTGGTTTTTCAAATGTAATCTGTGACAGCTTTGAAAAATCCAGTCTGTCTCCAGAAAGGCTCCTTCTTTCCGGATAAAATAACGCATACTCAATCGGCACCCGCATATCCGGTGTACCAAGCTGTGCGATAATCGCACCATCAACATACTGTACCATCGAATGAATAATACTCTGTGGCTGGATAACAACTTCTATCTGTGAGTAATCCACCCCGAACAGCCACTTCGCTTCCATTACTTCAAGTCCTTTATTCACCATCGTTGATGAATCAATCGTAATCTTTGGCCCCATAGACCAGTTTGGATGATTCAGTGCATCCTCCAAAGTAACTGTTTCCAAAAACTCTGCACTTTTTCCACGGAAAGGCCCGCCAGATGCTGTAAGAAGAATCTTATCAAGTGCTGCCTTCGGCTCTCCCTGAAGGGACTGGAATATCGCAGAATGCTCACTGTCTACCGGAAGAATAGAAACGCCGTACTCTTTCGCCATCGGAATAATCAGATGACCGGCTGTTACAAGTGTCTCCTTATTAGCTAAAGCAATATCCTTGCCCTTTTTAATCGCTTCCATTGTCGGTAAGATTCCCATCATACCGACAACTGCAGTTACAACAACATCCGCGCTGTCTGCTCCTGCCACTTCAATAAGACCTTCCATACCACAGACAACTTCTACCTGTTCCCCTGCAAGTTCTTCTTTAAGTTCCTGTGCCTTTTTCTCATCAGAAAGGCTTACAAGCTTTGGATGAAACTCTTTAATCTGTTCTTTTAAACGCTCTTTATTAGTTCCCGCAGCTAATGCTACTACCTGCAATTCATCAGAGTGTTCTCTGACAACATCTAATGTTTGCGTACCAATAGATCCTGTAGAACCTAATATTGCTATCTTTTTCATTTTAATCCCACCACCATTACTAACATATAATAAATAATCGGTGCCGTAAATATGATACTGTCAAAACGGTCAAGGATTCCTCCATGTCCTGGTATCAGATGACTGTAATCCTTAATATCATAATTTCTCTTTATCGCAGAAGCACCTAAATCTCCGATAATACTGATAAGACCTCCAATAGCACAAACTATACCAAATACAACAATTAGATTGTAATTAACTGAAAGGAACTGTTTCGCAAATAATCCATAAAGGCATCCTAACAATCCTGCCCCAATTACTCCTCCAATAGCTCCCTCAACTGTCTTCTTCGGACTTAATATCGGAGACATCTTATGTTTGCCAATTAATCGTCCCGTACAGTATGCTAATGTATCATTACCCCACGCACTCAAAAATACGAGAACAACCATATATGCTCCATCAGAAAGCATACGAATCCGATAAATACAAGAAAGCATCACTGTAACATAAAATAATGCAAAATAAGAGATTGCTATACTAGAAATCTCATACTTTGGAAAAGTAAAAACGTACACTGCAATAAGCAAAATCAATACTAATAATGCCAGTGGCATTACATACTGTTCCAATCCAAGAAGTAATAATAAATAATACAATACACTTCCCGTATATACAATGACTCCAAGTGCAGACTTCTCCATCTGAATTACTCTCAATAGCTCAAATACACCAATCAGGGAAATAGCTCCCACTACAAAGAATGTCAAAAATCCACCATAATACAGTGTAACAAAAGTAATAAGTACCAGAATAATTCCGCTAATTAATCTCTGCTTAAACATCGCTGTCCTCCCTATCAGACTCCACCAAAACGGCGGTCTCTAGTATTATAGTACTCCACTGCCCGTATTAATTCTTCTTTATCAAAATCTGGCCAAAGTACATCTGTAAAATAAAATTCTGCATAAGCAAGCTGCCAAAGCATCCAGTTAGAAAGTCTCTGTTCCCCACTGGTTCGAATCATCAAATCCGGATCTGGCAAATCCTTTGTATCAAGGTAAGATGCAAATTTCTCCTCAGTGATCTCCTCCGGATCAAATGCTCCATCTTTACAATCCTGTGCCATATGATGCATCGCTCTTACCATCTCATCACGACTTCCGTAATTGAGCGCAATCGTAAAATTAAGACCTGTATTCGCTGCAGACACTTCCTCTAATTCATCGATCGCGGCTCTGATATCATCATCCAGACGGCTCTTTTCACCAATAACACGGACACGCATATTATTCTTAGCTGTTCTTTCGATACAATCTTTTAAATACTTTCTTAAAAGCTTCATTAACGCCTTTACTTCTTTTTCTGGACGTTTCCAGTTCTCTGTTGAAAATGCGTATACAGTAAGGTACTTAATTCCAATATCCCACGCATCTTCACAAATCTGTTCTACTGTCTTCGCTCCCTGTGAATGTCCATAATTTCTCGGCATAAAACGCTTCTTCGCCCAGCGTCCATTCCCATCTAAAATAATCGCCACATGTTCAGGGATTGTAAGCAGCTTTCCATGTAATTCCTTTTCCACTTATCTGTAATCCTCCAAATATTTTTATGTACTCGCAGATTCTCTCCATTCTTAATTTTGTAAAAAGATTTTTATCAGCTGCGTTCAAATTCTAGAGCGTGTTTGAAAAATGCTTTCTGCAAGATACGTGTTACAATTTGCGGGAGATTTTGCCTGAATGAGAGCGGCGTAGTGGGCTACGTCAACTGAATGAAGGCAAAATATACCGCAAATTGGGCGTGCAGATTGCTGGAATGATTTTTCAAACACGTTCTAAAACGTAACGGATAAAAAACCGTCCACAAAAGCAAATGCAAAAGGAATCTTATAAGTACATTTTCTACATAAGAAAAACCAGACAGCCAGTCACGCCGGCTGCCTGGTTGCTTTCCATGATATTATACTGTAAGAATCTCTTTAGATTTCTTATCAATCATTCCATCGATAGTCTTAATATATTTATCTGTAGCTTTCTGTACTTTATCCTGCTGATCCTTTAATTCATCCTCTGTAATCTCGCTATTCTTATTCGCTTTCTTCAGGGAATCGTTCGCATCTCTTCTGATGTTACGGATAGCAACCTTCGCTGCCTCTCCTTTCTTCTTAACATCTTTCACGAGTTCCTTTCTGCGTTCCTCTGTCAGCTCAGGGAATACAAGACGGATAACCTTACCATCATTAGTAGGATTAATTCCGATATCGGACTGCATAATTTCTTTCTCAATTGCCTTTAAAAGGGATGTCTCCCAAGGCTGAATTGTGATAATTCTTGGTTCTGGAACAGAAATATTACCAACCTGCTGTAATGGAGTAGGTGTTCCATAATAATCTACCTTAATCTTATCTAATACATGTGGGTTTGCTCTTCCCGCACGAATAGAATTGTACTCTCTCTCAAGACTCTCAATAGACTTCTGCATCTTGTCTTCAAACTTCTTTATCATAATATATGTCCTCCTGCATTATATTCATGCTCTGTAACTGTGTGATACTAATTTACAATAACCCTACTTAATTGTCAAGCTTTTTCCAATATCTGTATGAATTATTTGCAAAATAAATTTCTGGCTTCTTATACGGTAACGTAAGTTCCGTTAAAGTTGCCGCTCATCGTGTTTACAATACTATTCTCTTCTTCTAAACCAAAGATTACTAATGGCATCTTATTCTCAAGACACATAATTGTTGCAGTAAGATCAATAACACCTAACTTCTTGGAAAGAACTTCATCAAGAGAAATCTCATCATACTTTACTGCATCTGGATTAACCTTAGGATCACTGTCATAAACACCATCAATTGCCTTTGCTAAAAGAATGGCATCTGCCTCGATTTCAATCGCACGAAGAGCTGTTGCTGTATCTGTAGAGAAATATGGATGTCCTGTTCCTCCTGCAAAGAAAGTCACAACACCTTCTTCAAGATTCTTTACTGCATCATCTTTAGAGAAAAGCTCTGTAAATGCACCACAAGTAAATGGTGTATATATCTTTGTTTTCATTCCAACATGGCGGAACATATCAGAAACGTAGATACAGTTCATTACAGTTGCAAGCATACCAATCTGGTCAGCCTTCGTTCTTTCCATATTCTCGCTGGTTCTTCCTCTCCAGAAGTTACCACCGCCGATAACGATCGCAACCTGCATTCCATCATCAACAATCTTCTTTACCTGCTCTGCTACCTTTAATACAGTTGCTTCATCAAATCCTGTCTTTTTTTCTCCTGCTAATGCTTCTCCGCTTAACTTTAATAAAACACGGTTTAAACTTTTTAAATCTTTCATGTAAACCTCCAAATGTTTTTATCCCATGATAATCTTTCGGGTGCGAAAATCATAGCGAATTTCGGTCTTCTTAAACTTCTCATCTACATCAATAAATTTAAGCATAGTATCATCGTGTGCTAATACTGGATAATTCATCCCGGACAACACCGAAAAAAAGACATCTATAATCATATATCCATTTTTCCTCGAAACATTCGACAATAATACCTTCATTCTTCACACCCCTGATTCTCTGTCCTTCTGCAAGAAGGCAAAGTAATACTTAATATCATTATAGCTGATTTTATCTCCAATGTAAAGAAGTTCTGATTTGTAGAGTTTGAAAAATAAACAGACGAACCCTCCTCCC
>ENA-OPWD01001982-OPWD01001982.1-human-gut-metagenome-genome-assembly--contig:-NODE-1982-length-12821-cov-2.652358_pt1 | contig 12821 bp, 9 predicted proteins | sample MGYA00241502_ERZ501996 | MGnify/ENA primary metagenome ERZ501996 (study PRJEB25962, sample SAMEA2042011) | human gut metagenome | biome: human gut; feature: human-associated habitat; material: faeces... | reverse complement strand
ATACATTTCAGTACTTGAAAGAACTAAGGAAATTCTGCTGCCAAGACTGTCGCGCCACATGCCTCACTATGCCAGCCATTTGCTATGCTCAATGCCGTGAGACTACGCATCGATTTGGCATATGACGGTACCGGCTTCTACGGATGGGCGAAACAGCCCGAAATACGTACGGTACAGGGCGAAATCGAACGCGTGCTGCATACCATTCTTCGCGTACCGGAAGGAGACCCGACCGAACCGCTGCGCCTTACCGTGGCCGGACGAACTGACACCGGCGTGCACGCCTCGCATCAGGTATGCCATCTGGACGTCAACGAGGACGTGCTCAAACGCTGCGTCGGCCACATGGACGTGCCGCCCGTCATCGCGCTTACCCGCAGACTTCAGCGCATGCTGCCGGCCGATATCGCAATCCGCGGCATCGCACCCGCTCCGGACGGTTTCGACGCGCGTTTCTCCGCGTTGGAACGTACCTACGTGTACCGAATCGCCGATAGGTCAAGCGAGGTGGACCCCCGTACCAGAAACTTCGTATTGCATATCGACGATGAACTTGACCTCAAATCCATGAACGAAGCCGCTGCGATGACGATCGGCCTGCACGATTTCGGCTCGTTCGCCACTCCGAATCCGGGCGGCACCACCATACGCGAGGTGAAGACCGCGTATTGGCGTCGCGTGCCGCAGCGGACGCTTATCGACGACGGCATGACGATGGGGGAGCGGTACCGTACGCCGACCGTGGAATCGGGCCTCGTCTGCTTCGTGATCGTCGCCGACGCGTTTGCACGCAATATGGTGCGCTCCCTCGTCAACGGCTGCGTGCAGGTCGGTATCGGCAAACGTTCCCTCGACTGGTTTGCAGGAAAAATGGCGGCTCCGCTGCGCGAAGGCTCCACAGGACCGATCGCGCCGCAAGGACTGACGCTGGAGCATATCGAATATCCGGCCGACGATCAGCTGGCGGTCCGCGCCGAAGCCATTCGCGCCAAGCGCACACTGTAGCTTTATTGCGATTGTCATAGCCAGGTTACGGGCGCTTGTCATGTCCATTGCCGAGACATTGTCGTAACAGACCGTTTCGTTTTCCGGAAACGCTGGTTCGTTAGGTTTTCTTCCATCAAGGCACGATGCCTCAGATTGGCATGCGTTCGCATGGGGTGGAAGGGAGCGTGGAACGATGATTGAATCCGCCGCACGAAGGTTGGCTTCGGAACTGGTCGATCGTCGGGAGTCGATCAACCGGGAGCTGAGCCGTAATGGCGTACGGTTCGGCATCTACAAGAACGGCGAGTACCATGACCGGCTGTTTCCGTACGATCCGATTCCGCGCATCATCGAATCGGACGAATTCGACAGAATGGAAGCCGGACTGAAACAGCGCGTCAACGCGTTGAACGCCTACCTGCGCGACATCTACTCCGACAAGCAGGCCATCAAGGACGGCATCGTGCCGGAAGAATACGTGTACACGTCCGCGGGATACTTTCCGCAAGTCAACGGCGTGACACCTCCGGGCGGCGTGTTCGCGCACGTCGCCGGCGAGGACCTGGTGCAGGGGCAGGACGGGCAATGGTGGGTGCTGGAAGACAATCTGCGCATTCCATCCGGTGCCAGCTATCCGCTGTTCGCCCGCGATATCGAACGCAGAATCACGCCCAGCCTGTTCCGCAACGTACGTGTGCGCGACAATCGCGATTATCCACGACTGCTGCGCCAATCCATGGATTTCGTCTCCACCGACGGCATAGCAGTGGTGCTCACCCCCGGCAGGTACAATTCCGCGTTCTTCGAACATGCATACCTGGCCGAGAAAACCGGCGCGGCGCTCGCGTTCCCCGAAGACCTCGAAGTCGTGGACAACAAAGTGTACTTCCTCGACTATGCCGGCAGGAAACACCGCGTCGGCGTGGTCTACCGCCGTCTGTCCGACGAATATCTCGACCCGTTCGCGTTCAACCCGGATTCCGTGATCGGCGTGCCGGGAATCCTGTCCGCCTACAGGTCGGGCAATGTGGCGATCGTCAACGCTCCGGGCAACGGCGCGGCCGATGACAAGGCCATCTACTATTTCGTGCCGAACATGATCCGCTATTATCTCGGCGAAGAGCCGATTCTGCACAATGCGCCGACCTACATGCCGATGTTCGACAAGGACCGCAAGGAGGTACTCGACAGGCTCGGCGAACTGGTCATCAAGGATGTGGCGGAAGCGGGCGGCTACGGCGTCGTGTTCGGCTCATCGCTCGACCGGTCGCGGCGAGAGGAACTGGCCGAACGCATCAAGGCCGAACCGCGCCGGTTCATCGCGCAGGAGGTCATCCAATTCAAGGACATCGACGTGGTGGACCCCGAAACCGGACAGATGAGCCCACGTAAATGCGATCTGCGCGCCTTCGTGGTGACCGGCAAGAACACGCACGCATGGTATTCGGGACTGACACGCTACTCGTCCATACCGGGCCAGATGATCGTCAACTCATCACAGGGCGGCGGTTTCAAGGACACCTGGGTACTGGCCAAAGAGACCGGCGTGGAGCATGATTACGCACCCGGCTCGGAGGTCGTGCGCGTGCTGGAGCAGTCCCGCAAGCACTCGCTGGCACTCGTCACCGCGTCGAAGGCCGACAACCTGTTCTGGCTCGGCCGCTACACGGAACGCGTATTCACCACGCTGAGCCAATTCTTCCCCTTCTACGACCGTGTGATGGACACGGATGTGGACGCGTTCCGACCGTTCGCCCGTGCGCTCGACCTGCCGGAGGATTTCGAGGATTTCGACGCGTTCATCCACAGCTTCCTGTACGACGAGAAGAATCCGGATTCCGTACGCAGCGCCATCGTCTACGCGTTCAACAACGCGGTGATTCTGCGCCCCGAACTTGGTTCTCGCTCGTTGCAGCAGGTGGAGTTGGCCATGAGCTCCATAGTGGAGGCATCCGAATACGGCGGCACGGACGCGGACATCTTCAAACACCGCGACATCGCGGACAACATGCTCGCCTTCTGGGGAGGTGTGGAGAATTCCCCCGTCGAACCGACTCTGAAATCGTTCATTTTCGTGGGCAAATATCTGGAACGTCTGGATCTGTACACACGATTCGGATATTCCGTGGAAGAGCTCAAGGCGCCGCTCGCCAAACTGGGCAGCTACATCCTGCCGTTGAACGGTCTGCCGGTACCGCAATGCTTCGCCGAAGGATTGCGCTGGCTGGTCGGCCAGCTGCCGCAGCGGGGATATGCGGAGCTTGCGGAAAAACTGGGGATGCTGCTGAAAGATTTCGATGGGCGCATCTCCACGAAGGATCTGAAGGATCTGGGCATGCTCAACACGATGGACATGGACGCCGCGCGACTGTGAAGAATACGTGCCACAGCCATCGCACGGTGCGTGTATAACGGCTGGAACAAGGCCCACGGCGTGGAAAACGCCGAAGGAACGACAATAATCGCTGAGGAGACGATGTGAAGAAACTGGTGTTTGACTATGAGATGAAGCTCTCATTCAGCTCGCCCGTGACCGACCATCGCTTCCAACTGCGTTGCATTCCAGCCACCGGCCCACGCCAGCAGGTGATCGACGTGGCAGTCAAAATCGAACCGGATGTGGAACTCGAAACCACCATCGATTCCTTCGATTCCGTGGTGATGACCGGATTCATTCCCGAACCGCACACCATGTTCAACTACTCGGTGACCGGCATCGCCTTCGTGGACAACGCGCATATCAAATCCGAAATCTATAAGCCGCTGTACCGCTTCAATTCGGCGTTGACAGTGCCGGGGCCGGCCATCGAAGCGTTGATCGGCATCTGCCGTGAACGCATCGCGTCCCTGCCTGCCGACTGCACGCCGATCGACCAAGCCCGTGAGGTGATGGACGAGGTGTTCAAAACGTTCGTCTACACGCCGGCCTCCACCACCATCCGCACCACCGCCGAGGAAGCGTTCGCTCAACGCAAGGGCGTATGCCAGGATTACGCGCACGTCATGCTGTCCGTGTGCCGGCACGTCGGACTCACTGCCCGATACATCGCGGGATTGCTCGGCGGCGAGGGCGCCACGCACGCATGGGTCGAAATCTACCATGATGGACGTTGGGTCGGTTTGGACCCCACACACAACCGTATGGTCGACGACAACTACATCACCATCGCCCATGGCCGCGATTACCGCGACTGCATGCTCGACATCGGCATCTTCTCCGGCTGCGACGTCAAGCAGGACCAGTGGGTCAACGCTTCCGTGCACGAGCAGGGATACTGATTCCCCGACGTTTTCTCGATGCCGGATTCCGTATTTCGGCAGATGCAAAGCAGATAAACAAAAAAGGCCGAAACGCCATTGTTTCAACCTTCATTGCATGCGGATAAGGCGAGATTCGAACTCGCGGAGGGGTTCGCCCTCACACGCTTTCGAGGCGTGCTCCTTAGACCGCTCGGACACTTATCCATTCGTCACCTGAAAACAAGCAACTTGATAATTGTGCCACAGTGGTGGCGATTGTCAAATCGGACTGGCTGCAACGGTGTGATTTCCGGCGTGTCTTGCTTTGCGCCCGACTGTGCGTCCTTAGACGAACAGCGCTTCGTCGAAGGAAGGATAGCCCCAATCAAGCGCCAATTCGACACGGTCCGCAATCAGACCGGCAAGCACGCCCAGGGATTGCGCTCGCGAATCCGTCGACTGTTTTGCATTGGTGACGCGTGACTGGGAATGATCGTTCGCGGCATTGGAGCTTCCGGCGATTGCCGTTATCTCGCTTCGCGCGCAGTTCATTTCGATGGTGGCGTCGGTCGGTGCCGTAAGGCCGGTGGCGGAATCGAGCATCGTGTCGGGGTGGGCGAGCAAGGCGGTGGCCTCGTACGTTTTCCTACGATCGTCAATGGTGCCCGAGAAGGATGCGAACCGTTGCGATGTGGTCTTATGACGATCGCTGATATCCAGCGTCGCATGGCCGCTGTTGCGGGCCGCCAGCACTTCCATGGCGAATCCGGCACGGTCTTCGGCCTGCGCGGCGGTGGCAAGGGACTTGGAATCGACGTCAAGCGATTCGACATCGTCAAAACGCGACAGCGTGATCGGCGCGACGGCCACCGACAGTTGATCGCCCAGTGCGCGAGCCATATGACGTGCCTGCGCGCTGCGCAACGCGCCTTCGGCAAAACGCGCCGGACATTGCGCCGCGGTGTTCGTCCATGCGGAGACCGCCTGCTGCGCCGAGAAATAGCGGCGGATGATGTGCTGATGCTGGTCGTGTGCGATCTTGTTATCGGCGGTGGCATCGAAATAGGCCTTCTCGCACGGGCTTTGCCGTTGTTCGGCTTCAGCCCTGCCTGCGATCCTGGGCATGGAGCATGCCGTCAGCGCCGGCATGAGGATAGCGGTGCAAAGCAATGCGCAGACGCGTTTCGCGATAAAAGAAACCGAGCGGAAAGAAGGGGTACGTGTCTGCATGAATCATTAGACTAATATCTGACTGTGACCATTGGGCCATGCGCTCGGAATAACTTCATATAGGAGGTCTTGGAAATATGGAACTGGACCTGGCAGGAATGCACCAGCTCGCCGCTGGGCAGGGAATTGATCCCGAGACGCTGGATGCCGCACTCTCGGAAGCATTGCGACTGGCATATCTGAAAACCCCTCACGCTGCGAAGCACGCTCGCGTCGAGCTTGATCCGCGTGCGGGAAGCTTCACCGTATGGGCCCAGGACGAGATTCCTGGCGAGCCGACTGAAGACGATCCCCATCCCGCGCCGACTCTGGGCGAGGAATACGACGACACTCCGCACGATTTCGGCCGACTGGCCGCTGCGACCGCTCGTCAGGTGATCAGCCAGCTGTTCCGCAAGGCCGAGGATGACAAGGTGTTCGGCGCGTTCTCCGGTCAGAAGGGCAAGCTCATCACCGGCATCGTGCAGCAGGACGTCAAGGACACATCCAACGTGCACGTGGCCGTCGGCGACGTCGAAGCCCTGCTGCCGCGCCGCGAGCAGGTGCCCGGCGAACGCTACCGTCACGGCGAACGTATCCGCGTGTACGTGGTGAACGTGGCCCGTGGTCTGAAGGGCCCGGAAATCGTGGTGTCCCGTTCCCATCCGGAGCTGGTCCGCCGCCTGTTCGAACGTGAGGTTCCGGAACTGGTTTCGGGAGCCGTGTCGATTATGGCCATCGCCCGCGAGGCGGGCGCCCGCACCAAGATCGCCGTCCGTGCCAACACCGAAGGCGTCAACCCGAAGGGCGCGCTGATCGGCCCCGGCGGAGCCCGAGTGCGCGCCGTCATGGAGAACCTCGGTCCTGAGAAAATCGATATCGTCGACTGGTCCGCGGATCCGGCGAAATTCGTCGCCGCGGCGCTGTCTCCGGCCGTCGCCACCGGTGTGCAGGTGATCAGCGAGAAGAACAAGACGGCCATCGCCTTCATCCACGATGACCAGCTGTCCTTGGCCATCGGCAAGGAAGGCCAGAACGCACGTCTTGCGGCCAAGCTGACCGGCTGGAAGATCGGCATCGAATCCGCTGAGGCGCATGCCAAGAAGATGGCCGAATCGGCGGACCATTCCGATGGGGAAACCGAGGAATAAACAACACTTCCGGTAGACAACAAGCCCGTGGACGTACAATCCACGGGCTTGAGTATGCTGGACTCGACAATCCAAAGCGTGACGGCCATGCCGTCATGCCCAGGGAAAAGACGAGGTATCACGAACATGGTTGCACGATGAGAAGGAACAAGCTCGCCGTGAATCAGTAGCGGTCGCGCCCGTATGCGCGCGGCCCAAGATAGGAGAATTGAGTGCCGAAAGCACGCGTATATGAACTTGCCAAGGAACTTGGCGTTGACAGCAAAACCGTTTTAAGCAAACTTGAGGCGATGGGCGAATTCGTGAAGTCCGCATCGTCTACCGTTGAACCTCCCGTTGCACGCAAGCTGAGGAACGCATTCGCGTCCAGCGGACAGGGCAACGCATCTGATTCCAAGAAGCCGGGCCATACGGCCAAGAAGCCTGTCGAACCGGCATCTCATTCCATGCCAAAGCCGGCCGCTCCGTCAGCACCGAAGCCGGCTGCCCCCGCAGCGCCGAAGCCGCATCATGCCGCTTCCAAGTCCGATGCCCCGAAGCCGGGCCATCGCGCGCCGCGTCCAGGTGAATCCCGCCAGCATGGCAATCGTCCTAACGGCAACGCCCCGCGTCCGCAGGGTGGAGACCGCCGCCAGTCCGGTCGCCCGACGGCCGTTCCGGGAGCTCGCCCCCAGCATGGCAACGCTCCGCAGGGCGGCAACAACGCCAATGGCGCGAAGCCGCACACCCCGGGACCGCGCCCGGGCAACAATCCGTTCAGCCGCAAGCAGGGCATGCACACCCCGACTCCGGGTGATATTCCGCGTCCGCATCCGATGAACCGTCCGAGCGTCAACAATGGCGAAGGACGTCGTGGTGGCCGTCCGGGTCAGGGCGGTGGCCAGCGTGGCGGCTTCCGTGGTCGTCCGGGTCAGGGCGGCGCGAAGCCAGGCCAGTGGGGCCAGCATCGTCCGGGTCAGGGCGGTGGCCAGCGTCCCGCCGGCGGCGGCAATCGTTTCGGTGGCAATGGCGGCGGTTTCCAGGGCGGCAACAGCGCTCCGAGCAATGGTCCGGCACGTGGTGGCCGCGGCCGCGGCGGCGCTGCAGGCGCGTTCGGACGTCAGGGAGGCAAGTCCTCGAAGGCGCGTAAGAACCGTCTGGCGAAGCGTCAGGAATTCCAGGAGATGAAGGCTCCGGTCATCGGCGGCGTGCGCATTCCGACCGGCAACGGACAGGAAGTCCGTCTGCGTCAGGGTGCGTCCCTCGCCGATCTGGCCGAGAAGATCAACGTCAATCCGGCGGCGCTGGTCACCGTGCTGTTCCACCTTGGTGAAATGGCCACGGCCACCCAGTCCCTGGATGAGGCCACGTTCCAGATCCTCGGCGAGGAAATCGGCTGGAACATCAAGATCGTGTCCGCCGAAGAGGAAGACAAGGAGCTGCTGCAGCAGTTCGACATCAACCTGGACGAAGAGGAACTGCAGGAGGACGAGGATTTGAAGCCGCGTCCGCCGGTCGTCACCGTCATGGGCCATGTCGACCACGGTAAGACCCGACTGCTCGACACCATCCGCCGCACCAACGTCATCGAAGGCGAAGCCGGCGGCATCACCCAGCGCATCGGCGCATACCAGGTGACCGTCAACCTTGAGGGCGAGCCGCGCAAGATCACGTTCCTTGATACCCCGGGCCACGAAGCCTTCACCGCAATGCGTGCCCGTGGCGCCGAACTCACCGACGTCGCGATCCTCGTGGTCGCCGCCGACGACGGCGTCATGCCGCAGACCGTGGAAGCCATCAACCACGCCCAGGCCGCGCATGTGCCGATCGTGGTGGCCGTCAACAAGATCGATAAGCCGGGCGCCAACCCGGACAAGGTCCGCGGCCAGCTTACCGAATACGGTCTGGTTCCGGAAGAATACGGCGGCAACACCATGTTCGTCGACATCTCCGCGAAGCAGGGCACCAACGTCGACAAGCTGCTCGAAGCGGTGCTGCTCACTGCCGACGCCGAGCTCGACCTGCGCGCCAACCCGGATATGGACGCCCGTGGCGCCACCGTCGAAGCCCGACTTGACAAGGGCCGTGGCGCCGTGGCTACCGTGCTGGTGCAGTCCGGTACCCTCCACATCGGCGATGCCATCGTTGCCGGCACCTCCTACGGTCGTGTCCGCGCCATGCTCGACGAAAACGGCAACCACATGCAGGAAGCCGGTCCGTCCACCCCGGTGCAGGTGCTGGGTCTGACCTCCGTGCCGACCGCAGGCGACCTGTTCCTGGTGGCCTCCGACGACCGTACCGCACGTCAGATCGCCGAGAAGCGTCAGGCCACCGAGCGTGCGGCCCAGCTGGCCAAGCGCCGCAAGGTCGTTTCCCTCGAAAGCCTCAAGGAGCAGTTCGCCAAGTCCGAGGTGGATATGCTCAACATCGTCATCAAGGGCGATTCCTCCGGTTCCGTCGAGGCTCTGGAAGATTCCTTGATGAAGATCGAGGTGTCCGACGAGGTCGGCATCCAGGTGATCCACCGCGGCGTCGGCGCCATCACCCAGAACGACGTCAACCTGGCCACCGTCGACAAGGCCGTCATCATCGGCTTCAACGTCCGTCCGAACCGCCAGGTGGCGGATCTGGCCGAACGCGAAGGTGTGGAGATCAAGTACTACTCGATCATCTACAAGGCCATCGAGGACATCGAAGCATCCCTCAAGGGCATGCTCAAGCCGGAATACGAAGAGGTCGTCACCTCCCACTCCGAGATCCGCGAGATCTTCCGCTCCTCCAAGTTCGGCAACATCGCCGGCGTCATGGTTCAGGACGGCGAAGTCAAGCGTGGTACGAAGTGCCGTATCCTGCGCAACGGCATCGCCACCGTCAACGACCTCGAGATCTCCTCGCTGCGTCGTTTCAAGGACGACGTCAACTCCGTCAAGGAAGGCTACGAGGCTGGCATCAACCTCGGCACCTTCAACGACATCGAGATCGGCGATATCATCGAGACCTTCGAAATGCAGGAAATCGAGCGTAAGTAGCTGAGTGCTTCGAGCTTCGTATCGATAACCAGGTAAGGAACGCCCACAGCCGGTTCACGACTGCGGGCGTTCCGTGATACAACAAGAACTTTTCACCAAAAGGACAGCAATGGCAGGAACCAATCCCCGCGCCGCGCGCATCGCGGCGTTGATTCAGCGTGTGATCGCATCGTCCATGGAGGCGCAGCTGCACGACAAGCGACTGGCCAACGTGACCATCACCGAAGTGCGCGTCACCAACGATCTGCAGATCGCGAAAGTCTACTGGACCCAGCTCGGCCATGAAGGACACGAGCAGGGCGAACGCCGCCGCGCGCAGCAGGCCCTGAACCAGGCCAAAGGACGCCTGCGTTCCCTGGTAGGCACCAAGGCCGGACTGCGACTCACCCCGCAACTGGAATTCATCTTCGACGAAGTGCCGGGCGAGGCCCATGAGATCGAGGACATCCTCGCGCTCGCACACAAGCGCGACGAAGAACTCGCCAAGTCCCGCGCCAACGCGCAATACGCCGGCGACGCCGATCCGTACAAGCACGACGACGAGCCCAACGACGACTTCGAAGACGACTCTGACGAGGAGTAGTGTGCTTCATACAACACCCAGCGGTCTGCTCATCATCGACAAGCCGCAAGGCGTGACCAGTTTCGACGCCGTCGCCGCCGTGCGCGGCGCGTTGCACATCAAGAAGGTCGGTCACGCCGGCACCCTTGACCCCATGGCCACTGGCACGCTGGTCATCGCCTTCGGCCACGCCACACGACTGCTCAACGCCATCGTGGCGCATGACAAAACCTACGAGGCCACCATACGCCTCGGCCTGCGCACCACTACCGACGATGCCGAAGGCGAGGTGCTTGTCGATGATGAAGCCCGCTCCCGCTGGCAAACGCTATCAGCGCAGCTGACTGAGGGTAGCCAGAGCGGCGAACCAACGGCGTTACCAACTGCCTCATGGCAAGACCTGCTCACACGCACCATCGCCACCAATTTCACCGGCGATATCGAACAAGTCCCCAATACGTTCTCCGCCATCAAAATCAACGGCCAGCGTGCCTACGACTTGGCTCGCGAAGGCAAGGATGTGGAACTCAAACCCCGCCCGGTCACCATCAGCGAATTCACCGTGCTGGATATCCGCAGCGGATTCGTAGCAGGGGAACAGGCCGCTGAACCATTGCGGGAAGACGCGAACACGGGAGCGATTCCCGCACTTGATGTTGACGTGCGGATCAGCTGTTCATCGGGCACCTATATCCGTGCGCTCGCCCGCGACCTCGGCAAAGAACTTGGCGTCGGCGGATACCTGACCCGTTTGCGCCGTACGCGAGTCGGCCGATTCGCGTTGCCGGACGATGCCAGCGGACTTATCGCTCCTGAGGCGATGCTTGACACGCGAACCCATACCGTCACCGCACATACCGATCAGAAGACGTTCACTAATCGGGAAGGGCAAACCGTCACGCGCAACAAGTGCGTATTGGACACTCCTGAAGGTCTTGCCGGTGACGAGCGCCGCAACTGGCTGCTTGACCATGCCCTTACCATGGAACAGGCCGCTCGAGGTGCGATGCCGGCGCTTGACATCACTCCTGAGGAGGCCAGCGAATTACGCTTCGGCCGCCGTATTGAGCGTACAATCAGCGAGCCCACTGCCGCCATTGTGCCGCAAACGCATGATGTGGCGGCGATTATCGAGCGTGCAAACGCTCATCAGGCCAAGCCGGTCACCGTATTCCCCCTCGCGTAAAGTAGACGCGGTGAAAAGTGCAGCTTGATACAGGCCGCGCACAACAACGTCTATATTGCATGAATAACATCGCACGGATAAAAGGAACAGCACACTGATGGATATCACGCACCTGACCCCTGACGCCGAAGGTTCGATTGAATGGCCCTCGTTCAGTAACGATAAGAAGGCCGTGGTGACATTGGGCGCATTTGATGGCATGCACTTGGGTCATCAGGCGGTGATCAAGCGTGTGGTGGAACTCGCGCACCAGCATGATGCTTTTTCCGTGGTGATTCTGTTTGACCCGCGCCCCGCATTCGTGCACGGCTGGGTCATCTCGCACCATGGCGAAGAACCCGCGGTGCAGAACGTGGATGCCGAAGCCTTGACCAGTGTGGATGATCGACTGCACCGCATGGAACAGTTCGGCGTGGACCACGTGCTGGTGGTGCACTACACGCTGGCCTTCGCAGCTATGTCATACATTTTCTTCCTTGGCCGACTCACCGGCAAGCTGGGTATGCGCACGTTGGTCCTTGGGCAGGATGCCGCCATGGGCAAGGGTCGAGAAGGTGATGTGAAGCATATCGCCAATCTTGCCGCCGCCACCGGTGTATTCGAACTTGATGTGGTCGATGACCGTGGCCCGGGTGAAGTGCGTATTCCGCGCGATTTCAAGCCGGAAGCCCCGAGCGAATGGGGAGAGCCCGTCGACCCGCTGGCCAATGCCACCAAGGCCGAGCTCCGCGCATGGAGCAAGAAGAACCAGGCCAAGGCAATGCGCGCATGGAGCTCCACCAATGTGCGCTACCTGCTGGCTCATGGCCGAATCCAGGACGCCAACGCCATTCTGGGTGCTCCGCACTCCATCGAGGGCGAAGTGGTGCACGGTGAGGAGCGTGGCCGCACCATCGGATTCCCCACCGCCAATCTTGGCTCCGACATTGCAGGCTACATTCCGGTCGACGGCGTCTATGCCGGTTGGCTGGTAGATGGTGAAAACCGTTGGCCCGCCGCCATCTCCATTGGCACCAAACCCACCTTCAGCGAGAAAACAGGGCTCAACGAACGTGTGGTGGAGGCCTACTGCATCACTGAAGAATGGATCGACCTGTACGACCACAAGGTTCGCGTCGAATTCGTCGGCTTCCTGCGCCCGCAGGTCAAGTTTGATGGCCCCGACCAACTCGTCGACGAACTCAAGCGCAACGTCGAGGAGACCAAGCGTCTTACCGCCTGAGGCATATCTCAGGGCTATTTACGCACTCCCAAGGCGTCTAATGCGTCGGACAATGTGTTGGACTCCACCAGCTGAAGTCCCTCGACATGCACCGGCTTGCGCAGTGGCGGAATGACCGCCGTGGTGAAGCCGAGGCGTGCGGCCTCGCGAAGGCGATATTCCATACGCGGTACCGGGCGCACCTGACCGGTCAGGGAAATCTCACCAATGGCGCACGTGGCTCGCGCAATGGGTTTTGACGTGGCGGCGCTCGCCA
>ENA-OPWD01001975-OPWD01001975.1-human-gut-metagenome-genome-assembly--contig:-NODE-1975-length-12865-cov-11.161983_pt1 | contig 12865 bp, 12 predicted proteins | sample MGYA00241502_ERZ501996 | MGnify/ENA primary metagenome ERZ501996 (study PRJEB25962, sample SAMEA2042011) | human gut metagenome | biome: human gut; feature: human-associated habitat; material: faeces... | reverse complement strand
ACCAGAGTGCGCAGGCACTTGAGATGACAAAAGAAAATTATGAGGCGCTTCGAGAAGAATCAAAGATGGTGGCGCTTAGTGTGCTGATGAGAAATATCAGGATATGTTCAGAGCTTTCAAATCAGCTCAAATTTGCTGTCTCAAAACGAGTACTTATTGAGATGGCAATTATTAAGATGATGCAGCCGCAGATGGAGGATGATATAGAGAGTCTTCGTGTGAGACTGGATCAAATTGAGGAGAAAATTGCTTCTGGCAGTTTTGTTAATAATACAGAACCACAGCAGTCTGGAAGCATTTTTGATTCTTATTTTGAGGGCGATGCAAAGCAGCCTGTTATGCAAAAAGCAGCGCAGACTGTTGAATTAAGTGAGGCTGAATATGAGGACTATCAAAAGATAAGCAGTGAGTGGAAGAAGCTTTCTCACATGCAGTCGGGATTTATGAATTCGATTTTGATGGGAACCAATATAAGCTATGATAAGGCAAAAGGCCTGTGCATTGTATTCACAAACAAATTTAACTATGAGCTGATGCTTCGACAGGAACGTATGGAAGAGCTTCGGCAGATGTTAAATAAGCAGTATCAGAAGGAATTTTCAATTACTGCGAAGCTTCTTGAGGCAGGTGAGGCGATGCCGCGCATCACAAGAGGTAGCCATATTGAGGGAATCAATATGGAAATTGGTGTTGAAGATGAATAATTAAATTTATAGTTGAAAGGAAAAGTAAAGACATGGCAAAAAGAGGTGGATTCCCAGGCGGTATGCCGGGCAATATGAACAATTTAATGAAGCAGGCACAGAGAATGCAGCGCCAGATGGAGGAGCAGCAGAAGGAGCTTGAGGAAAAGGAATTTACTGCAAGTGTAGGCGGCGGTGTTGTTAAGGTTACTGTTTCTGGCAAAAGAGAAGTAACAAATGTTGAGTTGGCAGAAGAAGCTGTTGATCCAGATGATATCGAGACATTGCAGGATCTGATCGTAGCAGCTGTAAATGAGGCTATGCGTCAGGTTGATGAGGCTTCTTCTCAGTCAATGGGCAAATTAGCAGGTGGTTTAGGAGGCAGCCTTGGTGGTCTTGGCGGAGGCTTTCCGTTCTGATGGATTTTTACAGCAAAACAGTAAATCAATTGATTGAAGAATTGTCCAGACTGCCTGGGATTGGAGCAAAATCAGCTCAGCGTCTGGCATTTCATATTATTAATATGCCAAAAGAGCAGGTAGAGCAGCTGGCGCAGTCGATGGTGAATGCGCGCAGCAATATCCGCTACTGCAAGGAATGCTTCACACTGACAGATCAGGAGTTATGTCCGATCTGTGGCAGTGCAAAGAGAGACAAGTCAGTGATTATGGTGGTGGAAACTTCCAGAGATCTGGCAGCTTATGAGAAAACAGGAAAATTTGATGGTGTGTATCATGTTCTTCACGGGGCAATTTCTCCTATGCTTGGAATAGGACCGGGAGACATTAAAATAAAGGAATTGCTGGTGCGCCTGCAGCGCGAAGATGTGCGAGAGGTGATTATTGCGACAAATTCCAGTCTGGAAGGAGAAGCAACAGCGATGTATTTATCTAAATTAATAAAACCATTAGGAATAAAAGTTACTAGAATAGCGCATGGTATTCCTGTTGGAGGAGATTTGGAATATACTGATGAAGTTACATTGACTAAAGCTTTGGAAGGAAGAAGAGAAATTTAACAAAAAACACATAAAATACACCTCTTATGTATTTTATGTGTTTTTAGATATTTGTGTTAATTATTTAAAAAACAAAATTTACAGATATTTTCTGTTGAATGCTTTTTTGCTAGTATATTTGTATTTTCCTTCATTTTTTGTAATTTTTCTGAATTTGATAGAAGGTCTCCAAGTATTTTATCTGGAAGATCATTCTTTTTAATCCATATTCCAACACCTTTTTCTTCAAGAAATTCAGCATTTTCTTCTTCTTGACCAGGTATTGGATTTATAATAATCATAGGTAAATTGGAAGCTAAACTTTCAGAAGTAGTTAATCCACCTGGCTTAGATACAACTAAATCAGAAATACTCATAAGTTCAGGGACTTTGTTAGTATATTCTAATATTCTAACACTGTTTTCTTTATTATATTTTTTTACAATTTCATTAAAGTTTTCTTTCATTTTTAAGTTTTTACCAGAAATGGCTATAATTTGTATATTATCAAAATTTTTAACTAAACTTTCAAATATTTCAACAGTTCTTGTTTTGCCTAGACCAAATTCTCCACCACCAAAAAATAATATATTTTTTTTATTATCTTGTAAATTAAATTCTTTTAATATTTCTTCATGGATAAGCAAAAATTCTCAAACAACACAGAAATGTCAAATTCATCAGATAATTCTATTGAATCAACTTTATAATATGATGCTATACTTCTTAATTCCTTTTGTTTAATATGTTTTACCATCATATCCACATCCAACAATGCTATAGGATACGGTTTCACATTTGTTCTTGGGAATGCCCCTTTTCCCTGAAATTCATCTGGATAATATGTACAAAATATTGCTTTTATATAGGGTGTCACCATTTTTTCAACATTGTTAAACCAATCCAACATTAAATGATTTTTCTTGTAGAACAAGTAATAGTCATATGCAATCTGCCTAATCTGAAACAAGTCTCCATAAATAGTTCCGCCCATTTTAGAAATACTTGCTTTTTTCATATAATATTCTTCATGCTTTAAAAGATAATTGTTCATTTCTTGAATATCAGATCCGTTCTCAGTTATGTCTTTTATTGTATTATATGCTTTACTATATCGAGCAGCAGCACTATCCAATAATAAATTCAGCCTATCATAATCCTCTTTACTATTCTCTAAATACAATAGTAGACGTGCACATGTATTATTAAACTGGTATATTGCTAATTCATAATACGTTTGATTTGAGAGTTTCAAATAATCTACATTGTCATATTGTTCCTTCAAACCATTCATAATATCTATTAATCCGTCTGTATATTTAATCAACGAAGAATAGTATGCCTTCACAGAGCTTAATGATTCCTTTTCTATTTTACTCATAATTTCATGATACTTATTTTGCAAAGAAAGCTCAAATAAACTATCATTTTCTTCAATATATTCTTCGAAAACAATCCTATCTCTTATAGTCCGAGATTCTAGTTGAATTCCAAATATCCCTGACTTCTTCAACAAGCAACACAAGTCCTTGTTTTTTGTTAGTATTTTAAAATTATTATATTCTACTACATCATTAAAGGTCATTATGGGTGTCTTTATTCCATAAACACTTTTAAATTGAAATGCCTCAATAATTGTTTTATAACTAATGGATCCAAAACAAGAAACATCCTTTTTAAGTTTTTCCAACGCAATATTTAGCAATTCCGATTTATCATCTGTATATGCTAATGGCTCACTATTCAAATAATACAAAAAAGAATACAGTTTTTTCCCAACACCGTTACTTATCTCCGTGCATTTCGAGTTTTCTATCATGTAATCCGATATTTGTGATAAATCTACCAACTCAACTCCTTTGTTTTTCCAATATGATATGTCATGTGCACGATCTTTAATTTTATCTACTACTAAATAATGTGGCTGACGATTTTCTACCCTTTTTTCTTTAACAAAGAAATCAATATAGCTCATAATAAGTTTCAAGTTATTATCATTTAACGAATATCCTACAAAAAGAAATGTTTTGTCAATCAAAAGGGATTTTATAAATGTCTCTATGATAATATGATTTTGAGAATAATTTAAATAATCATCCTCTTTTAATACTATATTGTCTATATCATCAATATCTCCATGCATTTTGATAATATAATTTCGTCCTTTTTTTGACAAAATGTCATCATCTTTCATTATTACTGCATATTTAGATACTCTAGGGTCATTTACATTTTCCAGTAAATGATCATAATTTGTAGTAATAATATGTTCTGGTTGTAGTTTAACAATAATTTCATCAATAATATTAGTTTCATATTCATCACTACAAAACTTGTCTTTCAAAAAATCATAATATGGTTTTTTCTCTTCTTCAGTATCACCAAAGCTTTCGTAGAAATGTTGCGGGATACGCAAAAAATCCTCCGCTGAAAAATCATACTTCAATTTACAGTTATAACTATCTATACTGCACAATTCAATTTGCTCACCGCATTCTCCACATATTAAATCTTTTATCTCACATGATGCACATTTATTTTCACCGATTTTATCAGCAATCTCTTTAACCAACTCCCACCATGAACACACACCAGAATTTTTAGAAACTCCAGCGCCCACAAAAATCACAAGATTCTCATTTGAATTTATTTGCTTAATTTTTTCTATCTGTTCGATAATCTGGTTCATTAACATCACCTCATATAGTTTTATAAAATTCTCTTCCTTTTATCGTCTATTTTTATAATTACTGACTCCTACCAATGTATGCTAAATTCGGTCGAACTGATCGGTCAGCTCGGATGAGCTGACCGCGAGTTCGCTTTATCTGACCACTTGTAGATCAATTTGTAAGTTACCTGGAAGGATTTCTCATGTTCCTCCCGTTAAATTCAAGCCGATATGCGTTGTGGATGATCCGATCCATGCAGGCATCCGCATAGGTATTATCCTGAAATAATTCATACCAGCTGGATACTGGAATCTTAGAAATCACCATTGTAGAATGACGACAGTCTCTGCTGTCGATGACCTCAAAGAGGTTGCGGCATTTATCAATGTCCAGTTCCATCAATCCAAAGTCATCTATAACAAGCAGATCAAGAGCTGCCAGCTTCTTTGTATAGTTAAGATATTCGCCTGTAATCTGAGCTTATTCTAACTCATAGATCAGTGTGCTGGTTTTTACGTATCTTACGGTATGGAACAGCCGCAATGCACTGATGCACAGGGCTGGTCCTATGTCAAGAAAAAATACAAATTAAATGTAACCAATTTTCTCTTTTTATGTAATTGTTAGCTTGCCAAGTCTTTTACGGTTATTTCTAACTTTTTTAAATATTGTTCCTCATAATCATTGGGAGATAAATACCCGCAATGACTATGAATTCGAACTGTATTGTAAAATGCTTCAATGTATTCAAAAATTAATGTATATGCATGCGTGTAATTAAAAATCTTAAATCGATTAATCCACTCTCTTTTTAAAAGAGCATGGAATGATTCTATACAGGCATTATCCCATGGATAAGCTTTCTTTGAATAACTGTGAAGCATTCCGGCGGTCGCTTTACGAAATACTTCTGACACATACTGACATCCTCTATCACAATGGAATATCAATGGATTTTTTATGTGTCTGTTCTTTTTTGCTTTTTCAATACATTCTACTACATGGGATGCTTCCAGCGTCTTGCTCAGAACCCAGGAAACGATTTTTCTGGAATATAGATCCATAACGCTTGTAAGATATACAAATCCTTCAAACGTCCAAATATACGTAATATCAGAGCACCACACAGCATCTGGATGCTCCGGATTAAATTCTTTATTTAGAATATTTTGCAGTTTTTGGCTAAGATCAGAATCTATGGTTGTTTGGGTATACGGCTTTACCCACTGTGCTTTTATTCCCATTTGACGCATATAATTTCCCACTGTTTTTTCAGCAACACATTCTCCTGATTTCCGTAATTCTACAGTAATTTTAGGTGAGCCATAGTTTTGATGGGAAGCATCATAAATCTTTTGGATTTTTTCTTTTAAAACGGTTCGACGGACAGACGTGTCCGAAAGAACCCGTTTTTTCCACGCATTATAGCCAGATCGTGAAACGCCTAATTTTTTCAGTATCCCGCTGACAGAAACTTGGCGTTTCACTGGCAGGTTATTAATTTCCTTCACATATTTTGATGTGGCAGAGTAAAGAGTTTTTGTCATTTTCCCAGAATACCGATTGCTTTTTTTAATACTTCTAATGCATCCTTTGTATCTCGTAATTCACGCTGTAGCCGTGCAATCTCTTTTGCTTCATCACTTGCATAATTACCAGATCCACGTGTTGGAACACTGCCTTCATGTTCCTTTGCTGCACTTATCCACTTCTTCAATGCAGATTCACTAATGCCAAGATTTTCTGCACATTTGCGAAGTGCTATATCCGAATGTTCCAATCGATACCGTACTGCGTATTCTTTAAACTCCTGTGAATATTTTGTACCTTTTGCTATAACCATTCTCCTTCCTGATCTATGACTATCATATAATATTTATTGAAAATGGTCATGTTTATTTTGTACTATTTATATTCTAGCACCAATTCGCCCACCTCTGCAAACGTGCGGGAGAAGCCTTGAAACTGGCGGTTATCAGCCCCGAAAGGCGTAGGTTACAGTCATTATTAGCCCCCGAAACAGGTACAGACGCGCAGCGGGTGTATCTGTTTCGGGGGTGTGCAGGTGATAGCCACAAAGCGGCGTAAGAGGGTGCAGCCCTCTTGATCGTTATTCTTGTTCCAGCGGGAAGCTCGGCAACGCTTCCAGCAGCTTTTCTTGTCCGTCCATCCTGATACCCCCGTCAGATTGATTTTTTCCATGATACCATATCTGGGAGTATGGAGCCAGAGAAACCGGCGATTTTCTGCTGGTAAATTCTACGCATTTAGAGCGGCACTATGGCGGGGATAGGATAAAACACTCACATACCCCGCCGACTATGCGGGAAAAACCTTGAAATATAGGGCTTTTTAAGGCCCTAAATGCGTAGGTTGGTGCTTTGTTGCGATATGCTCCACGGTTACGGTGTATTGTTCATATTCTGTTTTCGGGAATCTTTATGAAATCTTCAAAATTGCCCGGTATGCTATCCGTAAAATCAAAGAAAGGACTTGATTATATGGATATGATTTTGAAAACGACTGACCTCTGCAAAAATTTCAAGGGGCAAATGGCGGTAAACAATGTGTCACTGAACATCCGGCGCAACTCGGTTTATGGTCTGCTGGGGCCGAATGGGGCTGGCAAATCCACGATCTTAAAAATGCTCACCGGCATTTTGCGCCCCACATCGGGAAGCATCGAGTTTGACGGCCACCCGTGGAAGCGGAATGATCTGGAGCATATCGGTGCTTTGATTGAGATGCCCCCGCTTTACGAAAATCTGACTGCATACGAAAATCTCAAAGTCAGAACTACATTGCTCGGCCTGGACGATGCACGAATTAACGAGGTATTGCAAATTGTCCAGCTCACGAATACCGGCAAGAAACGGGCCGGGCAGTTTTCTCTTGGTATGAAGCAGCGGCTTGGTATTGCTATTGCATTGCTGAACAGTCCCCAGCTTTTGATTCTGGATGAACCGACTAACGGCCTTGACCCTTTAGGGATTGAGGAACTTCGAGAGTTAATTCGCTCTTTTCCCTGCAAAGGGATTACAGTTATTTTGTCCAGCCATATTCTGTCAGAAGTCCAGCAGATTGCAGATCATGTGGGTATCATTGCTGGCGGCGTCCTTGGATATGAGGGAGAGCTTCGCGCCGGTGAAGATTTGGAACAACTCTTTATGGATGTTATTCGCAGAAATGGTAAGGAGGGATATTAAATGGAGATGGCATATATTCAGGCAGAGAACCTAAAGCATAAGAGAACTTTCACAAAAACGCTGATCGTTCTGGCCCCGTTTGTAACTGCGCTTATGAACTTTTTTGCCCCTCTTTGGTTCCAGCTCAATTCTTATAATTGGTGGTATATCCTGCTTTATCCTGGATTCCTTACGCTCACCTGTGCCTTGATTGAACAGCGGGATAATGGCAAACTAAAATATCGTGCCGTTGCTTCATTGCCTGTTTCGCAGAACAAAGTCTGGAAAGCAAAAATTGGAGTGGCCGGTATTTACTCCTGTGTGGGGAATTTCATTTTCCTGGCGCTAAATCTGTTGGGCGGTTTTGCAATATTAGTTATCAACGAAATTCCCCTGACAATCGGAATTTGGCAGGCTGCGGCCGGAACAGCTTGTATTGTCATTGCAAGCCTATGGGAAGTTCCGCTGTGCTTATGGTTATCAAAAAAAGTTGGTATCTTTGTCACGGTTATTCTTAATGCCGGACTTGGAAGCGTTTTAGGGATTTTCACGGCTACAACCTCTTTGTGGATGATCTGCCCGTATAGCTGGGTGCCGCATCTTATGATTTCCGTGTTAGGTATTTTGCCTAATGGTGAGCCGGTTGCAGATCAGAGTACGGCAATGGCATTTTGGATGATTATACTTGTATTGGTCATTTCGCTGGCCTGGTTTGCGGCGCTGTCATTTTTAACTGCAAGATGGTTTGAGAAAAAGGAGGTGGGGTAACTATGGTATCTGTGGTTCGCTGCTGGAAAGCAGAATATCAGAAGTGTAAACATAGCATTTTGCTCTATATGCACAGCATGATTCCGATTATATGTGCGGCGATTTTTGCGGGTTACTATCATATATCCAGATGGGAACTGGCAACCAAAATCAGTGCCTATCTGGAAGTGCTGGCCGTTGCGTTCCCGTTTCTGATCGGCATTATTGTGGGCCTGGTTGTTCAGATCGAAAATCAGGCCGGGCATTATCAGCTTTTGTTGGGAACAATCCCATCTCGCATGGCAACGTATATTGGTAAACTTGGTTTTCTGATGATCTGTGCTTTTGGCGCAACATTTTTAGCGTTAGGAACATTCGCTGCACTATATAGGGATGCTCCGGCAAGCCTTTACCTGAAAGCAGGGATTCTATTGTTGATTACCATGCTTCCCATTTACCTGATTCATTTGTTTGTGGGAATGAGCTTCGGAAAAGGTGCATCTATGGGATTGGGAATTGCAGGGAGTTTAATAGCTGCCCTTATGATAACAGGGCTTGGTGACGCTACATGGAAATATATTCCCTGGGCCTGGGGCGTTCGTGCTATGGATTACACTGTGCTTGCATGGGATAGCCCCCAACTGTATGCACAGGTAAAAACCGATTTTTTCAGCGGTATGATTATTTCTGTATGCTGCACTGTTTGTCTGCTGATTGCCAGTTTGGTTTGGTTTCATGGTTGGGAGGGAGGTAAAAACAGTGAATAAAAAGTGCCTGTTTGCCGTGGTAATTGTGCTTGTAAGTCTTATATGCTTATCGGCCTGCGGTGCGCTCCGCGATACCGCCGATAAAAATAAGGCGTTAAATGAATCTCTGCCGTATTATGAGCTGAACGCCGCAAACTATGATGAAATTTCATATAACGGCCTGACATATACCATAACGGATGAATGTCTTGAAATGTCAGAACTGCAAGAAGAAATCGGGCAGGTATCGAAACGCTTCAAAAATGTGGCGGGGGAAGATTTCAGTTACGGCTACGTTTACAGTATTGTGGATGTGGATATAAGCAATGCCGTAGCTGTAAATATCAACAATGAATATCGGAAAGCTGACATTAAAAATAATGATGAGTAACCTCGACAATGTGGTATAATGGGGCGGGAGGTGATTTTTTGGCCCACTTACTTGTAGTTGACGATGAAGTTTCTATCTTGGAATTGATTAAGAACAGTTTGGGGAAAGATGGATATTTGATAACAGTCTGTCAAAATGCGGATGATGTAGACATCAAAAAGCTGCATTTCTATGACCTCATTCTTTTGGATGTGATGATGCCTGGCACAGACGGGTTTGAGTTTTGCAAACAGATCAGGAATATGGTAGACTGCCCGATTCTCTTTCTGACCGCAAAGACATTAGAGGAAGATATATTGTTTGGATTGGGCATCGGTGCGGATGATTATATTACGAAACCTTTTCGTATTCAGGAGCTTCGCGCCCGTGTCGCGGCACATTTACGCAGAGAAAAAAGGGAGCATCACAGCACACTTTCATTTGAGCCTGATATAAGATTTGACCTTTCCGCAAAGGTACTGTATGTTTCAGAACAGCCGGTTCCCCTTACCAAAAGCGAGTATTCAATCTGTGAATACCTTGCGAAAAACCGGGGACAGGTTTTTGCAAAAGAACAAATCTATGAAGCCGTTTTCGGGTTTGATGGAATAGGCGATAACTCTACGATCTCAACGCATATAAAAAATATTCGTGCGAAATTGGAGCATTTCAAAATAAGTCCGATCAGCACCGTATGGGGGATAGGATATAAATGGGAGTGAAAAAGAAACCTACATTGAAAATATTGTTTCGCCAGTTTGCTATCTCCCTCATTGTCATGCTGGTAGCGGCAATTATTGTCCCTTCTGGTTTGGAGGGACTTGCTGTAAATGCTGGATTAGCTACAAGAGCAAATCTAAGTGAATTGCAGGTAAAAGAGATCATTCCAACGCTGACGATTGCCCCGGATATTACAAAGGTTGTGATTCCACAGGGATGCGGCTACTTAATTCTGGACAAGAACTTTAATGAGCTTTACAGCAATATGGACGATGATGAAAAAGAAATTGCCCTGCTGTACGCAAAGGGAGAATATATTGAATATGCTACGGGGAGGCAGTTTGCACTTGTTGTCCGGGAAAACGAATTTTGCGTTTTAAGGTATTATATTGGTTCTCAATTTACAGTGTCATGGCTACCGGAATATTTTCCATCTCCTGACACGCTTGCGTTTATCCTGATGGCTGTAAATTCGCTGCTGGTCATTATCATACTGACCGCCAGATTTGCTAAGAACCTGCGTACACAACTGACCCCGCTTTTTGAAGCAACTGCGGAGGTTTCAAAGCAAAACCTTGATTTTGAAGTAGGACACGCCAAAATCAAAGAGTTTGAAGATGTCCTTGCATCTTTTTCAGATATGAAAGATAATCTGAAAATTTCGTTAGAACGGCAATGGAAAACCGAACAGACACAGAAAGAGCAAATCGCCGCGCTTGCCCATGATTTGAAAACGCCTCTGACGGTTATTCAAGGAAATGCTGATTTACTCACAGAAACAAATCTTGATGATGAGCAACGATTATACGCTGGTTACGTCGTGGAAAGCTCCGGCCAGATGCAGTCATATATTCAAACCCTGATTGATATATCACGGGCGGCGGTTGGTTATCAGCTCCATATTGAAAGTATAGACTTGCCAGCGTTCATGCAGCACTTGTTCGGTTATATGGAATCACTATGCCGGACAAAAGAAATCCGGCTGCAAATGAATACTGTTTCACTCCCTCAAATGCTGAAATTTGATAGGGTGCTGATAGAACGTGCTATTATGAATGTTATCAGTAATGGGCTGGACTACTCCCCGCAAGGCGGAACGCTTTATGTGGATGTTCAGAGTAACAACGGTTTCGTGGAAATTTCAGTCACAGACGAGGGAACGGGGTTTTCTAAAGAGGCATTATGCCACGCACAGGAACGGTTCTATATGGGCGATCAAAGCCGCAATTCAAAGTTACACTTTGGTATGGGTCTATATATTACAAATTCGATTATGGAACAACATAATGGTCAGCTTATTTTAGAAAATTCAAAAGAAACCGGCGGCGCAAAGGTTACTATGAAACTTCCTTGCTGATTTTCCGATAGTGTAATGGACGTCTTTTATGTCCGTCCATTTTTCAAATCTTTATGGAATCTTCAAAAATTCCTCTTATCATGTATCTAAAGAAAAAACATCTGCCCAGCGGCAGAAAAGAAAAAAACCGCTGCTGGGCAGACCCATTTTCACGCTTAATTTATATTCACTGGTGGCGGTTTTGAGAAATCAAGGCCGCTGCTTTCTTTCTGTCATTCCCAGCAGTTAAAGGCATGGCGGCCCACGGGAGGACGCCGCCATGCTGTTTTAGTCTTGGATGAGGTTGGCGATGTACTCGCTGGTGGTCTGGCCCAGCCGTTCTCGTTCTTCACTGACCCGCTCATGTAGGTCGATGGGAATCTGAGCACACAAGTTTTTAGTGGTTGCCATTCTCGGATACCTCCTTCGTTTTTTGTAACGCAAGCATACCCAAAAGGTTACGAGAAAGCTATTACCAACACCGCCAAGGAATGATAGACAAACGAAGCGAAAGCAACATAAGCACCAATGAGTCGAAAAAGGTCGCCGTCCGCTCCCGCAGCAGCTGTGCGCTCTTATGCAGCACATCACTGTTTTCCAGAATCAATGCCTTTGCCTTTGCATAACACTCGTCGATAATCCGGTGGATTTCTCTGTCGATCTCCCCGCTCACCAGCTCGCTGTGGGCCTTTGCATGCGCCAGATCCCGTCCGATGAACACTTCATCATCGTCATCATCATAGCAGATCACGCCTACGTTTTCAGACATTCCGTACCGTGTTACCATCTTTTTCGCAATCTGTGTCGCCTTTTTGATATCACTGGATGCGCCGGTGGTAATATCATCAAAAATAATTTCTTCCGCGATTCTTCCGCCCAGGGATACCATAATCTCCTGCAGCATGCGCCCCTTTGTCATAAACATATCGTCACGCTCCGGCAGCGGCATCGTATAACCTGCTGCACCTGCGCCGGTCGGAATGATCGACACCGAATAAACCGGTCCGACATCCGGCAGCACATGGAACAAAATCGCATGTCCGGATTCGTGATACGCTGTGATCTTACGCTCTTTATCAGAAATAATACGGCTCTTTCGTTCTGTTCCGATTCCTACTTTTACAAAAGCAGTCTTGATATCCTCCTGACTGATAAAGCACCGGTTATCCTTTGCTGCTACAATTGCCGCCTCGTTTAACAGATTTTCCAGATCCGCTCCGGTGAATCCGGCTGTGGTCTGAGCAATCTGATGCAGATCCACATCATCTCCAAGCGGCTTATTTCTCGCATGAACTTTCAGAATCTCTTCTCTGCCGCCTACATCCGGACGTCCGACAAGGACATCACGGTCAAATCTTCCCGGTCTTAAGATTGCAGGATCCAGAATATCCTTACGGTTTGTCGCTGCC
>ENA-OPWD01001948-OPWD01001948.1-human-gut-metagenome-genome-assembly--contig:-NODE-1948-length-12972-cov-1.975614_pt1 | contig 12972 bp, 9 predicted proteins | sample MGYA00241502_ERZ501996 | MGnify/ENA primary metagenome ERZ501996 (study PRJEB25962, sample SAMEA2042011) | human gut metagenome | biome: human gut; feature: human-associated habitat; material: faeces... | reverse complement strand
CAGGCTTTCACTCATATTCAAAAATGCAAAGAGCAAAATCTCTCACAAATTTGTGTGTTCCATTAATTGATAGCTATCGGAGCATCCAACGTCTTAATAGTAATTCCATTTGTAGTACCGTTTATACGCCCTGTGGCATCTTTGATAACTCCACCTTCCTGAGTCTCCGATCCGTCTAGTTTATAATAAAGTGCCAAGCCTTCTGAAGCAGGGTCAACACCCAGCATATTCTGCTTAAGTTGATTTTCCGTACGGGCTACACTCCAAACACGGACTTCACTCATTTTACCATGGAATGGACGTTCACCCCATTTAAAACCATAGATTCTACCAATATAAAAACCCATATCCGAATTCGGATCAAAACCGTCAATCCCCCAATCTGAACCAGCCCATTTCTCACCATTTACATAAATGCCTGTTTTTCCTGTCGGTTGATCATAAGTCAACGCTACATGATACCAACGATTTGTTAACAACGGTTTCGTTACACGGTAGTTCTGTCTTCCGGCCACTTCCAAATAATCTTTAGGAGTAATTCCTCCTCCCGCATCACCGATACGGAGGATCATCACACCTTCAGTTCCCATAATCGTATTATTATCGAGGAAATAATCCACATTAATCAATGCTTCGTAAGTGAATGACGAGAAGAAAGTACCGACAGGGAACTTCACAGAAATATAGTGATTACTGAAGTTACCAGCTTTGGTAATTTTCAACGGTTTGGAGAAAAAGAAATATGCAATGTTTGTTCCGGAAAGAGTCGACACCGAAGACGAATGCACCCGCATAGGCAAAACATACGAGTTCCCGGCTTTCAAGGCTTCTAACCCGGAAAGTTCGACTTCTACATTATCCGCATACAATTTTCCACTCGAAATAGAAGATGTCGTACTGCTTAGCTTTACCTGCGAAACATCAAGCATCTCATAATTTGTGCCATACTTTGCATTGTATTCGTCTACTACACTTGGTTCGGCTACACTATATGATACGTCTACCTGAGAGGAAGTTGCTGACGAGAGTCTTGAAACCAGATCAAATGTCATTACATCCATTTCATCTTCCACCGAGAAATTATATTCCTTGCTTTCGAAATAAACCTTAGGCTCCAGCAGGTCATTCATGCTGTCGTTGCAAGCGCCCAACAATAACGCCATACTACCTACCATCAAATAATAGAATATATGTTTATTCATCATCTTTTTACTGTTTTAGAATTTTATAAGTCCACTTATTCCTGCGGTTTATTTTCCGCTTCGTTTTGTTTCGCTTTCCATTCATTGAAAACCCGCTGATTGATTTGAATAGCCTGACGCATCCATTTATAATTTGGCGTATTGTCATAATCATTATCGAAGCGATAAGCTCCTACTCCACCTTTATAACCTTCTCGCGGCATAGCAGCTGCCTGCTTCAGCAATTGACCTCCATTAGTGGCATACTTTTCAAAGTTCTCTGTGCAGATTATTTTCTTAGGATCAACGCCATAACCATCAAAACCGGGATTGGAACTACCATAACTTTGTATAATCCAATAATCGACATACTCATCCAATTCATGGGTAAGCCCATAAATATTTCCATCAATACAGATCATTTTATGTCCTTTACCTTCCGGATCGCTTTTCGGGCCAATGTAATTATTCATTTCTTTAACCAAATGAATCAAATGCTTATTCTGACTCAATGTGCCATCCATATCAAACACACCACTACCGATTTCCCAGTCTACATCATAACCGTCCCATTCGTTTGCATACAAAGAATCGCACAGAGCTTTGGCAAACTTCGCCAGACATGCATAATGGTTTTCACTTTCAAACTGACCTTCAAATCCCCAATATTTCCAACGGGCTTGTTTCTTCGCCGTTTCCAATTGAGCCGCCGACCAGCCTTCTTCCTCCGCTTGTTTTTCCACTTCGAGGTATACCGAATTTGGTGTCGCACCCTTACCAAGATAAGAAAGCAGACTTACCTGCAACAGTTTCGTTCCTTTCACCTTTTGCACAAACTCTTTATCTGCCTTCTGCTCCGGAGTGATTTCATAACGTCCTGGAGCGCCACTCCACATTGAAACAAAATCCATACTATCGGGCATAGCAGAGAGATATCCTCTTCGATAAGCTCCAGCAGGCGCCCAATTGGAATACCATCCGAAAGCTACGGGACGATTGTAATTCCAAGCAGTCGCCTTATAGGCGCGCAGATTGGCATAATATGCCTCACTCTCCGCATTGTTCATTGTGGCATACCCGCCTATATGGTCTATCTCAATATTCTCCACATCCATGCAAGAAGTTACCATCATGCCTGTCAATGGAATAATATATAACAATTTTCTTAATGATTTCATATTCTTCATCTGTATTAAAATGATACATGTAGGTTATCTCTTACAATCCCACCACAAACGGGTAGAAGACTTATCTTCGCCACCTGCACCGTTATTGAACAACTTCAAGGCTGCTTCATAAATAGCCTTTCCCTCGTTAGTCTGAGAAAAACTAGTGGGATAAATCATACGGCGAATACCACCCTCAAGAGTTGCGCCTTGCACTGCTCCTTTCAAAGTCTTAATGACATTCAACTTCGGATAACCGGTTCTTCTCCATTCCGTCCACGCTTCCTGCCCGTTAGGAAACAAAGCAATCCATTTCTGAATCATAATTTTTTCCAACTTCTGCTCTGTTGTTCCTTCAAACTTGACAGTAGTCTCACACGGAGCAGAAAGTGTTTGCCCATACTGATAATGGGAAAAAACATATGCCCGAGGTGCCAAATTGGAATTCATATAATCGTCTACAGGAGCGGTCACACCATTCTCCTGAAAAGACATATCAATGCCCTGTTTATACCATGAATCCGCACTGCCGAAACCTTCCCACACTAAAGCTGCTTCCGCACGCAAAAAATAAACTTCCGATGCACGCAGCCAATATGTAGGAGTTCCACTTTGAATATTGGGCTTTGAGCAAGATTTGTAGATATCATTCTGCGCATTGGCATGCCCTGCCGGCACCGCTTGATACGTTTTTCCGTCGAAAGCCTCAACACCATAAGAGGCATTACCATCCATCGGCAAAAAATAAACGCTCAAACGCGGGTCTTCATATCCCATCAGATAAGAAAAGATGGAAGAACCCATACGAGCTTCATTATAGTTGCCTGCCAACCATTCAATGTTGTTGCGGAAAGTCATACCCGCTCCTTGACTCATTTGAGCCGCATCATCCTTAGCCGTCATCACGCCAATAGAATGATTCACTGCTTGAGTAGCATACTTTTTCGCCAGTTCCGCATCAGCGAAGCGGACACGCATAGCCAAACGAAGCATCAGCGAATTGCCGTATTTCACCCATTTGGTAGCATCTCCGGCATATACCGCATCATAAGCGCCCATTACATTCACCCCATTTTCCGCCTTTTCCGTTAATTCTTCAATGGCTGCGGTCAATTCTTCAAACATCGCCGTATACACCTCTTTCTCCGAATCGAACGGAATGTTCATTGTAGCGTCCGCCGCATGAGAATAAGGCATCGGACCGAAACTTTCAAGTGTCTTGTGCCAAGCGGAAATCTTCAGAATTTGAGCCAAAGCAAAGACTTCGGGCGTACCATTTTTCTCGGACGCTATTTTCAATTTCTTCCAAGGATCAAGAGCATTGGTATAAGACTGTGTATAGGTCGCTTTTATCCAATTGTCCAACAAATAATAAGTAGTATTGTTACTACCTGCGTTCCAACCGTTACTGTTGTTCTCGCCAAAAAATCCACTCCAATTATCGGCCGACAGATGATAAGCTATTTGATATTCATTGATAACATCTGTATCATCAGCCTGTGTGCCTACGGGAATCACTGTCCGTTGCATAGCTGTAATCAGCCCTCCGACTTCAAAACCATCCATCGCACCTTCTCCGTCGCTCATCTCAAATTGGTTGGTATTGATTTCTTCAAAATTGCATGAGGCAAATAGCGCCATTGCGCATATCACCGCTAATAGTTTAAAATGATTCATTTTTCTCATAATAAAGAAGGTGTATTATAATTTAAATTTAATACCGAAGCCAAAGCTACGAACACTCGGTTGCATAAAATAATCATTACCTTGTCCGTAAGTACTAGTGGAAGGAGTCAGTTCCGGATCGAACGGAGCTTCGCAATACAACATCCAAGGATTGTTGGCTATAAACGAAACTGTAACATCTTTCAACACGTTACCAAACCACTTATTAGGCATAGTATAGCTAAAGGTAAGTTCTTGCAAACGAATATTGGTGGCACTGTATACATAGTAACCGGAAGTTTCATAATTTCCCGTACCTGTCATCTGATAATAAGACTTCGCATCTACCAGACCTTGTCCCTTCAACAATACACCTCCCGCTTCACGAGCCTCAGCCGAACGTTTGGACACACCGTAACGATCAAGCAATGCCTCTGTAGAAGAGGTCACCACACCACCAAAACGCCCGTTGATTTGGAATCCGAGTCCAAAGCCTTTGTATGTCAACATATTACTCCATCCCAGATTAAAGTCAGGAGAAGTTTTTCCCAAATAAACAGGTTCCCCCTTTTCCATTCCAAAGGTTCCGTCGCTCTTTACCTCAACATATCCCAGGTGGTCTTTCTTCAAGAAGGTGTTGGCATAAATATCGTGGATACTTCCGCCTTCTTTCAAGATGACACGACCACCATCCTTCAAAACCTCCGGAATATTAATCGGTTCATCCATCAAATCCGTATGATAGTTTTCAACCATCTCCTTAATCTCGTTTATATTACGAGAGAATGTCAATGTTGAAGAGATTCCTAATCCGAACTTAAACTGATCGGAATAGCTTAATGAAGCCTCCCAACCACGATTTTCCACATTACCGGCCTGCAAATAAATCTGCTTGTATCCGGTATATTCCGGAAGATCACCCAAGAAGGTCTGATTGTATGTATTAGAATGATAGTAGGTTACCTCCGCACTTAATTTATTCCACAACTTCAGACTTAATCCAAATTCGTATGACTTTGTACGCTCTGCCTTGAAATCAGTAAACGGATAGATACCGGTAGGATCTAATGCACCACCCACAATAGGGGTAGTTACCGTACCCGGAGTCAGTCCCGAACGGGATACAGGCGCACCGACTTCCGTATACGAACCACGAACTTTCAGGTAAGAGATAAATTCGGGCAATTTGACCATCTCGGAAATAATCCCGGACAGACCGATTGAGGGATAGAAGAAAGATTCTTCATCGGTATTCACCAAACGTGAATTCCAGTCATTACGTCCGGTCAGCGTCAAATAAAGCATACTCTTCCAACCAAGTTCCAAATTGGCAAAAACAGCATGATTACGTACACGACTATCACCACCCTTTTCTGAGATACGACCATTAGCCGGATCGATATTAGAAGCCGCAAATTTATTGGGCACTCCCAATAATGTCCCTTTGTATCCTCTCTCCAATGCCCAATAGTTAGAATAGTTCCAACCCGCATTGGCAGAAATACTGAAATCAGCTATATGTTTATTTACGTTCAACATAAAGTCGGCATATTCCTGACGGTCTTCATAGTTATTGTATCCATACAGTCCTTTCTTTCCTTCCGCAAATTTATCGTCGGATGAAGCGTAAATCTTGCGTTCAAACAATACATGTGTGTCATCCATTCTGAAACGGGCTGTCGCATTCAACCAATCGGTAATATTATAAGTCAACCCTACGTTGAACATATAACGACTCTTTTCATTCGTAGCTACATTGCGATAAGCAGTCCAGTAAGGGTTCTGTGAAGCATATACCGGATCTGCCACCGGCCAATACTGAACCGGAAGTTGGCGACTTTCATCGAAATGTTCGAATGACTTAATTCCATCAAAGTCTTCACCACGAGGGAACAAATAGGCGGCCATCACCGGATTCCAATATTGTCCTTGCGATACCATATTCTTGTCTTTCTGTTTCACATACGACGCACCTAAATCGAGTTGTAATTTATCATTAAAGAAAGTTGCCGTATTACGGATTGTGAAATTCAAACGATCATATTCATTATTAGGCACAATACCTTTGGAATTGGTAGAAGAAACAGAAGCAAAAGTCTGATTCGATTTCGTACCGGTGGTCAACGTAACCGAATTAATAAAGTTTGTTCCGGTATTAAAGAAATCCTTCTTGGGATCATAACTTGTAGGAGTCAACAGTTTCTCACCCCAGCTTTCATACATATCTTTTTTGTTACCATACGTATTTTGAAACTCAGGAGTCATATAAGCTTTGCTGAACTCTGAAGAAGAAGAGAACTGCACTGAAAGTTTTCCTTCTTTTCCTTTTTTAGTGGTAATCAAAATTACACCGTTAGCGGCACTACTACCATACAACGCAGCAGCCGAAGGACCACTCAAAACAGAAAGACTTTCAATATCTTCGGGATTGAAGTCGGCGATTCCTTCTGTTCCGGCCTTACCTTCACCCATAATACCACTGTCGGTATTTCCCATATTGGTATTGAACAAAGGAATACCGTCCACCACATACAAAGCATTGTTATCACCTTCAATAGATTTTGCACCACGCATTACAACACGTGTCGCACCACCAACTCCACTAGCACTTTTGTTAATACTCACTCCGGCTATCTTACCGTTCAGCGAGTTTACGAAGTTAGCATCTTTTACTGTAGTCAGAGCATCTCCCTTGACTTGTTGTACATTGTAAGACAACGCCTTTTCTGCACGTTTGATACCCAATGCCGTCACAACAACTTCATCGAGCACTTCTGTATCCTGCTTCATTACAACCGGATAGAAATCTTTCTTGGAAACAGGAATTATCTGTGCAGCATATCCGATATAAGATACTTTGAGAATAGATTTCTCTGCCGCCTTGATCGTAAAGTTACCATCGAAATCGGTAATCGTACCTGTAGAACTACCATCCACAGATATATTTACTCCAATCAACGGTTCACCGCTTTCATCAGTAACCTTTCCTTTGATATTTTTAAGGGTTTGTGCAACTACAGGCTTCTTTTCAGCTATTATGATGTAGTTACCTTGAATCTGGAATGAAAAGCCCGTCCCTTTTAAGATGGTATCAAGTGCGGTCTCGAGGGATGCATTCTGCAAGTTTAACTGGGCTATTACTTTTCCTTTTAATTCGGAATCACTATAATTTATAGACTTTTTGGACTGTTTTTCCACAGTTTTTAAGGCATCAATGACAGTGATGTTCTTCTGCTGGATAGTTATTTTACTATCATTTTGAGCCAAAGCGAAAGTCTGTATAAGAATAAGACTTAAAAAAGTGAGAAAGACCCGCTTATGAGCTATTTTTTCTGCTATTTTTTCGTAGATTTGTAGCATCTTTAGTATTAGTTAATTGGTTATTATTCTAGGATCATTCAGAATAGCGTCAATATTACGCTAATATTAAAAGAGATTGATTTCATATCCGGGAGGAACGGCCATTCCTTCCGGGTATTTTTTTGCATTACGTATTAAATTTAAAAGGTTCTACAATATATTTATTCTTTACTAGTTACATAGCACTTATTTCCCTTGATAACATAGTTTACATTTCCTACAACTTGCGATATAATCTTCATAACTTCCTCCAGATTCGCCTGTTTGGAGAAGCGGAAACTATATGTATTCTTTTTCAAGCTATGAAGGCTATATACAAAAGCATAAGGAAATTTGCGTTCAAGACTTGTAAAAATATCCTCCAGATACATATTACTAAAAACCAATTCCCCACGTTGCCATGCCGTCACATCATCTATCTCAGGCATCCGCAGATTGTGCGCTTTCGTATGTTTGTCATATACCAACTGTTCATTAGGCTTTAAAATAATATTGGACAGCAAGTTATTGAATTCAACTTTCACACTACCTTCCAGCAAAGTAGCCATCAGTTCGCTATTTTCCGGATAAGCATTTACATTAAATTCAGTACCTAAAGCAGTAACTTGATAATCATTGGCCTTTACAATGAAAGGATGCTTCTTATCCGGTTTCACTTTAAAGTTGGCCTCACCAATCAAATATACGCTTCTAGTCTCTCCTGTAAATTTTTCCGGATATAGTAGTATACTCTTCGAATTCAGCATGACATATGTACCATCCGGTAATGTAAGTTCACGAATTTCCGCTGTCGGTATATAGCATTCAACTAAATCTTTTTCCGGCCGTTCCTTTTCCAACATCAAATAAATAGAAACGGATGAGACTGCTAACAAGAAAATAGCTGCAGCTCTCCATATAAGCAACTGGTAATTTCTACGTGAAGTGATAGACTGCATTCCCAGATTCTGCCGCATTCGTTGTATTGATTGTTGCATGCCATCAGGCACTTTCTGCTCTCCGGCTTGTTTCCATAGCTCACGAAGAGCCTCACTCTTTTCATCAACATGCTCCTCATCAGCCAACCACTGTTGCACTTTCTTCTGTGTTCCGGCTGAATAGCTATTATGGCCGAATAATTCTACGAGTTGTTGAATATAATTTTTCATGAATCTTTTTCTTTCTTTTTTGGGCTTTATACACTAAATACAACTACTACATACATACTACTTAAAAATATTAGAGAAAAAAAATAAAAAAGAGGAGTACCTTCTTTAATTCGATCAATGCCAAATAAACCTGATGCTCTATTGTTCGGATAGAAACATCGAGTTTATCAGCTATTTCTTTATGACTTAATCCCCTGAAACGACTAAGTTCGAATATCAACCTCCGACGCTTCGGCATTTTCTCCAGGGTGAGTTGAATAATCATCAACATCTCCTTATAATATACGTTATTCAAGATCTCTTCCTTTTCTGTTAATTCATAAAGAAGAGTCTTCTCTATAACTTCCGACTGATATTCCTGTTCTACCTGTTGATGTTTAAAGATATTCAGAACTATATTTCTAGTCATTATAAAAATATAATTGTCTAGTTCTTTATCATTATCCAGCCACAACTCAGGCTGCAACCAGAGCTTACAGAAAACATCTTGAGCCACATCTTCTGCATCCGCTTCCGATTTTAGCAGCATTTGAGCAAAGTTCTTTACCTTTGGAAAATTTACAGTGAAAAACCTCTGAAACTTTAATTCAATCTGCCTGTCATTATTCTCCATCTCTCTAGTATTTTTCAGTGTTAGCGGTTAAATCAAATATTACATATATTTAGGTCTAAGGAATGATTCAATATAATATTATACATTAAATCATAATCTAAAAGCAAAATAAAAGATTAATAACACAATAAAAAAATATTATAACTCTTTTTTGGTTTATTTCTTCCAAGCAGCTATCATATAGAGCTTTCCAGAAAATAAATAAAATGTATATTATACACCCATAAAAATAAAAAGGCTTTAATACAATGAACTAGAAAAGGAATGTGGTGGAAATGAAAAAAATAATCACCCTGCTACTTCTATGTGTTTGTTTTTTATGTGGGTGTCAAAAAGAAAGTGCCGATACGGTTGTAGATAACTTTGCCAAAAAAGTAAATGATACGAAAAGTTATGTTTTAAAAGGCAATATGGAAATTTATGCAGATGAGGAAACATTTACTTACAGTATTGAAGTAAACTATCTTCAAGATAATTTTTACAAAGCTATCATGGTTAATCAAACGAATAATCATGAACAAATTATTTTAAGAAATAGTGATGCGGTTTATGTTATCACACCATCTCTTAACAAAAGTTTTAAATTTCAAAGTGATTGGCCTAATAATTCGAGTCAAGCCTACTTATTAAGCTCAATTGTAAAAGACATGAAAAATGATACGGGTAAAAGCATTACTGAAGAAAATAATCAATTTATTATTAAGTCCTCAGTTAATTATCCGAATAATCCAGAACTTAAATATCAAAAAACAACTTTAGATAAAGATGGCAATATCAAAAAGAATGAAGTCTATGATGAAAAAGATAAATTGAAAATGAAAGTGACTTTCTCATCTATTGATTATAAAGCTGGTTTAAAAGAAACACATTTTAAACTAGAAGATTATATTAAAGAAACAACCAATGATGAAGAAACTAAAGATGATAGTCAAAATAAAACAACCAAAGATGAAAATAATACAACAAATAGTAATGAAAAATGTGATAAAGAAGATTGCAACTCTAAACAATCAGGTTCTATTGAAAACATATTATATCCTTTATATGTTCCAACCAACACTTATCTTTCAAAAAGTGATAAGGTAAAAACAGAAGAAGGAGACCGTGTTATTTTAACATTCGCCGGTGATAAAAGTTTTGTTTTAGTTGAAGAAAAAGTAAATGCTGCCGAAGAATTTGAAATTGTTCCGGTTTATGGTGAACCACTTATTGTAAGTAGTACCGTAGGAGCTTTAGGAACAAATAGTCTTACTTGGACCAATGGGGATATGAGTTACTATTTAGTTGGTAGTGATTTATCAGCAAGTGAACTTCTTGCTATCGGAAAAAGCATTGGAAATAATAATCTTTCAGTAAGCAAAGAAAAATAATTAATGGTGAAAAGTATCGTTGCTTTTCGCCTTTTTATTATGTATAATGTTTGTAGGTGATGATATGAAAAAACAAACATTGCAATATAAAACAGAAGAAACGGAAGAAATGAAAAAATTTTTCTTAGTTCTTATCATTGTCATTATTGTTATTATTTTAGCCTTTGTTTTTAGTTCTTTTTTCTTAAAAGATGAAGCAAAAGACTACGAGTATCAAACAGGACAAATCAGTACTACAACAGCAATTGTTGGAACCATTTTAAATAATCCTGAAAGCGAATACTATGTATTTGCTTATGATACAGACGGTGTAGATGCCAATAGTTATGTTACTTATGGAAACTATTACACAAGTAATCAAAAAAATGCAATTAAAATTTATTATTTAAACTTAAACAGTGCTTTTAATAAAGATTATTATGTAACAGAAAATTCAAATCCTAAAGCAACAAAAATAAGTGATTTAAAAATGAAAGACGGTACACTTTTACATATTAAAAATGGTAAAATTACCGAATATATTGAAGGCATCGATAAAATTGCGAGTAAATTAAAAGTGAATTAGAAATAAAGAGGACGTTAATCTGTCTTCTTTTATTATGACTTAAGATATTTAACTAATCAAGCAATGTAATTTGAGTATCTTATATAGTTGCAATTTTATATTGCCTTACAAGCTGTTTATACTTAAATGTCGCAGTAATGTCGCAGTAATGTCGCAGTTCTGTTCGATTGTGTTAATTTTTAAAAGAATAAGTATAGTTAAGTTATTAAGGCAAGCTATACTTTATGTGATGTTAGTTATGGAAAAGAGTTTTGTAATGGGGTTAGCTAAAATTCTTTTACAAATTTAGAAGAATAAGTGTTTACAATAACATAACTGCTAAATAATGTGAAACTTGAAACAATGAATATAAAAAGTTATGGAAAGTTGAAATCTTAATAATAAAGTGAAATACGAAATGGATTATCAAAAACAAAGAGGTGAAGTAAATGGATAATAAATTTAATAGTATGTTACAAGAATTTTTAAAAAATAATAATGTTAAAGATATTGATGATGCAAATGAAAAATTACAAGAATTTATGAGAATGTATAATAATGGTGAAATAGAATATAAAAACACCCCACTTGATGAGGCTTATGAAATATTAGAAGAAGCACAAAATGTAAGGAATGAGAAAGAAGCAATAAAATTAGCTAAAAAAGCATATGAAAAATCATCAAAATGTTTTGATGCTATTTTATTTCAATGTGATTTAGAAGAAAATGGAATAAAAAGAATGAAACTCTTAGATAATGGACTTGAATTTGAAAAAAATAGATTAACAAAAGAAAAATATTTTGATAAAGAAAATATTGGACATTTTTATGGAATATTTGAAACAAGACCATATATTAGGGGATTAACTGCTAAAACAGAATACTTATTAGAAGAAGGAAAGTTGCGTCAAGCTTGTAATATATGCAAAGAAATTTTAAGGTTAAATGAGAATGATAATTTGGGGTCTAGATACTTATTAATGGCAATATATGCTACATTAGAAGAGGGAAAAGATATGTTAGATTTATATAAAAAATATCCTGAAGAGGATTTAGAAATGTTATTTCCTTTATTTGCAATGTATTATAAGGCTGGTAATGATAAAAAAGCTAAAGAATATTTAAATAGAATTGATAAATGTAATTCAAATTTTGTTAAGTATTTTAATGGCATCATAAAAGACAGCGAAACAGTAAATTCTGGATATTATAGTAGGGGTGATTCTTCTGAAATCTTTATGTATTTAGAACGCTATGATTATTTATTAATTACAATGCCAAAAATTCATGAATATGTTATTGAAAATTTAGTGAAAAAAAATAGTAAATAGAATGTTTATAAAAACATAGTTTCTAATTTAAAGTTTGAAAGTGAAATTTTAACGGTTTGACAAAAAATTACACTTTGGTTTTATTATGGTTACGATATAAGTAAGTATGAAAGGTTTAAATAAAAAATATGTGATAGAATATTATCTGATTAGGTGATGTTTATGTATAAAGAAAAAGTAATTGAAAGTATTAGGACGATTAATTCTGGGAGTGCTGGTTCAACTATGAATATAATAATAGCAGCTTACAACTTGTTAGAATATATAATCAATAATGATAAGTATGAAAGTATGGTTGAAAAAATTTATAAGTATTATGATGAAGAATACGATTACGAATTATCTTTAACCACTGCTAATGATGAAATACAGTATCTATTGTCTTTATGTTGTACATTGCTTTTACTTGGTGAAAATTATTCATTAGATGAAGTTGGATTAGTTGCAAAAAATTATAATGATAAGGATATAGCAAAATTTTTTAAATTTGCAAACTTAATAAATGAAAAATATGGATTTGAACTAAAACTTGATACTATAAACAATCTTCAATTACAAAAAAATTTAAAATCTCAAGAAAACATAGAAAAAAGT
>ENA-OPWD01001942-OPWD01001942.1-human-gut-metagenome-genome-assembly--contig:-NODE-1942-length-13004-cov-2.113213_pt1 | contig 13004 bp, 8 predicted proteins | sample MGYA00241502_ERZ501996 | MGnify/ENA primary metagenome ERZ501996 (study PRJEB25962, sample SAMEA2042011) | human gut metagenome | biome: human gut; feature: human-associated habitat; material: faeces... | reverse complement strand
ATAACGCCCCTGCAGATGAGAAAGATCGAGGGTATGGTAGCGGTTTGCCAGCACCCATATAGTTTTGCCGGTATATGGATTTTTCACCTGCTCAATCGTAACCGGGGACTGGCCGTTTCTCACCTCATAGGCGCCCGGTTTATAGGAAAGATCGGCAAAGACAACACCATTCAGACACATATCCGGAACCGGATCGGTCACATCCTCTCCGAACGCTCCGCCGTAGCCGTATTTGATATTTCTGTCCTCCTCGTGGATCGCAATCGCCTTGTCCGCGAAATCCCAGATAAAGCCGCCCTGGAAACGCGGGTATTTATTGACATAGTCCCAGAACTCCTTGAAGTTTCCGTTGCTGTTGCTCTTTGCATACGCATATTCGCACATGATGAACGGGCGGAGATCGGAATCGTCTGCCATCACATCCGTAAGCCAGCTCATCGTCGGATACATTGGGCAGATAACGTCGGAAATATTATTCTTCGGGTTGCCGGACTCATACTGAACGTATCTTGTTTTGTCGTATTCGCGGATCCAGCCGTGCATCGCGGCATGATTCGCCCCGGCACCGGATTCATTTCCAAGGGACCACAAGACGATGGAAGGATGGTTTTTATCACGCAGTACCATACGGGTTGCACGCTCCAGATAAGCGGCTGTCCACTCAGCGGATGCACTGAGCTGTCCGCCGTAACCGTGCGTCTCAAGATTTGCCTCGTCGACAAGGTAAATGCCGAGCTCGTCACACAGATCATACCATTTCACGGAATTCGGATAATGGCTGGTACGAACAGCGTTGAAATTCAGGCGTTTCATCACAGCAATTTCTTTTCGCATCTGCTCCTCAGAAACGGTACGTCCCGTCTCGGCGCAAAAATCGTGGCGGTCAACACCTCGGATCACAAGGCGTTTGCCATTCAGGGTCAGAACACCGCGGCTGTTGATTTCCACCTGACGGAAGCCGACCTTGCAGCTCTCGATATCAACCGTCTCATTCTCTTTGTTCTGCAGCTCGACAACGAGGGTGTAAAGTGTCGGAGTCTCTGCAGTCCAGAGTGCCGGGTTCTCTACCGGAGCAGTAACGGTTGCGATGAATTTCGGCATCAGATAGAAGCCGCACTCAGCAAACGTTCTCGAAGCCATCTCGGTTACTTTGTTCTGTTCTGCATCATACAGCGTCACTTTGGCATGATACTCGCCGTACAGCGGTTTGGAGTTGTCCGGCCAGATCGTGACAGAGAGGGTAGCTTTCGTGTAATCCGGGTGTGTGAACAGTGTCTCTGCCTTGTAGTCCAGGATGTGCTGCACCGGTTTCGATACGAGGCGGACATCGCGGTAGATACCGGACAGATGCCAGTAATCCTGATCTTCCAGGTAAGTACCGTCACAGTAGCGCATTACCTGTACGGCGAGGGTGTTCGTTCCCTCCTGCACATATTCGGTGATGTCAAATTCCGCGTTCACTTTGCTGTCCTGGGAATACCCCACCTGTTTTCCGTTGACCCAGAGATAGAAGCAGGACTCCACACCGCCGAAATCGATGAGAAGCTGTCGGCCGATATAGTCTGTTGGAACCTCAAAGGTTCTGAAATAGCAGCCAGTCAGATTTTTCTCCGGTACGTACGGCGCATTCAGCTCGTAGGTGCCTTCGGTAATCTCGATCTCAAATGCTTCGCCGTTTGCCTCCCGTTTGAACGGATACAGCATATTGGTGTAAACCGGCTTTCCATATCCCTGCAGTTCCCAGTTGGACGGCACCGGAATCGTATCCCATGCTGCGTGATCGAAATTCTCTTCATAAAATGCTTCCACCGCTTCCGGTGACGGATACATTTTGAATTTCCAGTCTCCGTTCAGATCCATTACAAAGCGGGACGCGTTCCGATTTCCGGCGAGCGCCTGCTCTACCGTCTCATACGCACCGTACGGCGTATGCATCGGATAACGATTTTTCTGCGTTATATACTGATTTTCCCAGTCTCTTGTCTGTCTCATGTTCTTGAAACCCTCCTTGCCTTTGCTTTCGCATTTTCCGACCGCCTCTCTTCTTTTTATCCAGATTGGTGTTCCTTTTTTGCTTTCCTGTGATATAATACATCTGTGGATTTTCAGAAGATTCATGCAGTTATCTTATGATTCAGTATAAAACACTGCACGTGGATGAGAAATAGTTGATCTGGTGTTTCTTTTATCCAAAATGGGAAAGCAAAGGAGAAGTCGTATGATACCGGAATATCTGCTTGCAAAAATAGAAAAGAGCGATGTTATCTATCGCTGTATTGGAAATGAAATGAAGAACGGGATTCTGGCGTGCGGTTTTATGCGGAAAGAGACGGCGGACCGCTCGCAGTATCATTTTTCGAACGAGTATTACAGCTGTTTCGTGCTGCTGCGCGGGAGCGGGGAATATATTGCCGAGGACGGCACCTCCTATCCGCTGCAGGCGGGAAGTCTGGTCCAGCGTCTGCCGGATGTGCCGCATTCCACACGCGTAGACCCCGATGGGAAATGGCTGGAATTTTTTATCTCGATTGGGAAACCGTTTTTTGATTTTTTCTGCTCGCTTTCGGTTCTGAACCGGGAGCCGGTGTTAAAGGCAGAGCTGCTTCCCGGCGATCTCGAGCGGTATCAGAAGATTCTGCAGTCGTTAAAGGCCACACCGGACAGTCTGCTGCCTTTGCGGATTCCGGAGATGGAAAAAGAGATTCTGCGAATGTACGGCTACCATGCGCACCGGGTAAATCTGCAGCGGGATCCGATCGAGGCCGCCTGCGATATGCTCTCGCAGAATCTTGATGAAGAAATTTCTCTCGAAGAGCTTGCCCGGTCACTCCAGATCGGTTATGAGACGTTTCGAAAAGTATTTAAAAAACAAACCGGCGTCTCTCCTGCACGGTACCGCACCAGGAAGAAAATGGAGCAGGCCCGTATTCTTCTCGAGGGCGGCGTACCGATGAAGGAAATTGCCGGTCTTGTCGGATATGGCGATGTCTATGCGTTCAGCAAGCAGTTTTCCCGGTTCTTTGGATTCCCGCCTGGAAAGTACCGCGCACGTCTTCACACGGATGCGCCGGATTTAGAACAGTTTTAAGATATCGTCCACGGTTTTACGTTTCGGCTTGTCCGGGTTGATGGCACGGTAGCCGACAGCAATGACAGCACCAAGGAGCTCATTCTCCGGAATGGCGAGGGCTTCACGGATAGCTTTCTCATCACGGATTCCCATAATCAGAGTATCAAGGCCAAGTTCTCTTGCGCGCAGGATCAGGTTTTCGTCGTGCAGGCCGAGATCGTAATAGCCCCAGCCGTTTCCAACTTCGTTGTCTGGTGTGCCGTCCTGCGTAAATCCGGAGCGGTCTTTTACGAATGCTGTTACGACAAGTGCGGCTCCCTTTGAACTCTTCTGATTGAATTCTGGAAGGCATTTTGCGGAAAATTCTTCGACTTTCTCCGGTGTTACAAGGGCATAGTACCGTGTTGTCTGTGAGTTTTTCCAGGATGGTGCCTGAATCGCTGCCTGTACGATCTCCTGGATCTGCTCTGCGGTTACGTGTTTCTCCGGATCAAACGCGCGGATGCTTCTTCTTTCTTCCAGCAGTTTTGTAAATTCCATGGTGTATATCCTCCTTTTATTTATAAAGCCTCGTAATCTTCCCGTGAAAAACGGTGATACGTCAGGCCGAATTCATTTTCTTCGACACAGTAACAGTATTCATCTACAGACGGGTCTGAAAAAGAAAATACATGGCCCATCTCATGCTCCTCGGATGCGTTTTCTTCCACGGTAGTATGCATTTTCTCTGCATAGGAAGAAAAGCAGTCCCGAACCTGTTCCATTGTGTTTCCAGGCGTTGTGATCACCTGCAGAAGGTTCTGCAGGAGCTCCGGAACAGGGATTTCCCGCTCGATATAAGAGCATCCCTCCTCCGGGATTTCCACACAGTAGCGGTCTTTGACTGCCGAAATAGCGAGCATTCCAAGGCGCGGCTGTACGTTCTTACAGAACGCGTCAAGCGCTTTAGCCAGGTCTTCTGTTTCGTCTAAAGAGAGGGAACGGCGCAGGGACTCCGCCGGGTAGTAGAGCTTCATCGTACCGCCCTCATAGCCGATCTTCACCTGCCACTCCCGAATCGTATCGGTAATATGTTTTTCCAACAGTTTTGCTGTCATGTTTTCTAAGTCACCTCCATTGTGCTGCATGTGCAAAAAATACAGTATTATTATCGCATGAATTGGGCGTTGTGTGAACACTTAATTTTTTGTTTTTCACAAAAAAAGAATCACTTTTTTACTCCTCGAAACGGCAGAAACCTCCGCCAGAAAAGCTGGGACAGAGGTTTCTGTGATTTCTTATGTCAGAAGAATTTCTCAGTCATTTCGTTCTGAATTACTCTTCGGCGTCTTTTTTCTTTCTGCCGCGGAGTTTGAATCCAAGTCCGCCAGCGCCAAGAGATGCAACTGCCATGCTTACCCATCCCCAGATGTTGGTAGCATCACCGGTCTTTGCATTATCGCTCTTCTTGGAAGTAGAGGTATTGGATACTTTATTACTTGCAAGCGGAGTAGATGTTGCTTTCGGGGTGCTTGTCGGGGTCTTCGTCGGCTGCGTCGTAGGTATTGTGGTAGGAGCAGTCGTCGGGGTTGTGGTTGGTGCTGTTGTAGGTGTAACCGTCGGAGTCTCAGTTGGAGTTACGGTCGGGGTTTCCGTCGGGGTAACAGTCGGAGTCTCGGTCGGGGTTACGGTTGGGGTCTCTGTAGGAGTAGGAGTCGGCTCTTCTGCTGATTTCTTCCAGGTGAAGCTAAGATCCTGATATCCCAGTGAAGAAACTGTAATTTCAAAGGAATCGCCCTCTGCGAACGGTGCTGCATCTGTCTTTAAGGAACCATCCTCATTGAACAGTACAACAGCTCCTCTTCCGCTTGCTGCATATGCTTTTCCATTTACAGTAACAGAGGTAATGTTCTTCAGATAATCTGCAAACTCTTCATCTGTTGCATCCCCGTTCTTAAGCAGACCCGGTGTTGTCGTATCTTCGTTAAATGCTGCCGGCATCTCTTCCGTGTAAAGGATAAAGTCTGCGGAAAGATCTGCATATTTACCATTCTTATCGCTGACAGTCAATGTATAAGAACCTTTCTCTGCATTCTTGAAGTACAGAGTATCACCGGACACGGTTCCCGTCAGACCTTCTACTGTATAGACAGCATCGTAATCATCCGGCAGGCCTTCCAGTTTAACAGAAGCATTTCCAGATGTGACAGACGCATTCTCTACAGAAAATTCATATGTAAACTTAACCGGTACATATACATCTGCGTCGACTTCGTAAATTCCCTTGCTGGTGTAATAGGTAATTTTGTTGATGGTCTGTCCCATCATGCTCTTGTAATGTTCCGAGGAGGTCGGGCAGTTATGAACGCTTGTCGTAAATCCAGTGCTCCATGCCAGCTCAGACACTCTCCAGATATTCTCCAGATGACGCATTCCGTAATCGTTGCCCTCTTTTGTGCTGACAACAACACCATATACGGTATCTTCGCCTGCTTTGATGGTATCAGTAAGACCATCCAGATCCAGCTGATAATCACCGTATTTGCTGTTAGTGGAGAGCTCTGCCGTTACATTTTCCAGCTTTGCTGCCTCGGTTCCCTGAACAGCACCAAAGGTTACATTGCCGTCTGCATCTACAGATGCTTCTTTGTAATAAGACGGAACCTCATGTAAAGTGTAATATGCATAGCTTGCATTCTCATACAGTGCATCTTTTCCGGTATACGTTGTGGTGGATGTCTGTCCACGGTTGGTAACGGTGATTTCTACAGAATCCTCATCTGTCACTTTCGTGTATTTGCTAAGATCCATACCCTCTGTTACTTTTACCGGGAAGGTAATACCTGTGATATCGCTTCCGTCTGCATTCACATGATAAGATCCGCCGGAAAGAGACGCGGTTCTTGTTTTATTCTTTGTTGCGGAAGTAAACGCATCTACCGGAACATCATTATGAACCTCTGCCTGATAGAACTCAGCATACGGAATGTTCATTAATACATACTGGGACTGAAGTGCTTCGATTGCTGCATTCAGATGCTCTGTTGCTTCGTCTACGGTTCCCTGGCTCTGTTTTTTCTCCAATGCTTCTTTTGCTTCTGCCAGTTCTGTCTGCATATTATTCCAGGAAGTTTCCGTGTAAAGATCTTTATTCAGTGCATCTGCCTTTGCAATTGCCTCTTCCAGTGCTGCTGTGCTCTCTACCGGATCAGCTCCTACAATGTTCGCTTTGGTTGCTTCAAAAGTGTAGGAAGCATCTGCATAGCCAAGTGCATGAATCGTAATCTTCCAATAACCGGTTCCATCCGTTCCCTCCGGTAAAGTGCAGCGCAGGGAATCGGTAAGGCCAAGCTGGATTCCCATTACTTTATGCATCCAGTTATCTGCTGCGAATTTTGTTCCATACGTTGCTTTTGCATTCGTATAAGTGGAATCATCACCGTAATAAGTCCAGGTTACGGTCTGCAGATTAGCAGCCAGATCGCCGTAATCTCCCGTTAAATCTACGCGAAGGAATTCTCCATAAGAACCATTGGCTTCTTTCACGGTCAGTCCTACGGTCTCAGCATCCGGAGCTGTCTTCAGCGCCTGATCTTTGATTCCGGATTCACTTCCTGTTGTTCCTGCAGAGAAGGAGAAGCTTCCATCTGCATTTTTCACTGCTATCTTCAGACCGTTTGTGTTTTCTGTTACATCTGCAACCAGGCCTGTATAGCTCTGCAGTTTATTTTCAGAAAATCCACCGGAAAGTGTTCCGCCGTTTTCTACCACAACATACTTTTTGCAGAAATCTTCGTAATCATCTTCCGAAACTTTTACAGGCACATATTTCAGGCCTTTTACTTCATAATGATCAATCTGGCTCTTGTCGTAAGTTACGGTCTCGCCGTTGGTCAGAACTGCCGTGGTTGCTGCGGTATAATATGCCACATCATAGGTTGTGCCATCTTTCATGTAGATAGTCGCTGCGCACTGGAAGCTTCCTCTGTGCAGTCCATGGTTTGTGGTCGCACGGGTTACAACATCAAAAGCGCCTTTATCACTTTCTTTGCGACTGTCAGTTTCATCCGAACCAGCGTCGTTTCCTGCCGCCTGAACTCCTTCTGCTGCCCAATACTCAGCCCAGGTAAGACCTGCATATACATATTTATATGTTGTTTCTTTCTTCTCATAAGTAAAGGAAAGCGTCTTGTAACCTGTTGCAGTTACTTCGATTTCAAATTTATTTCCTTCTGCAAAAGCGGCAGCTGTCAGATCAAGCGTACCGTCTTCTTTGATCAGAATTATTTTCCGTTTTCCAGTTGCTGCATATTCTTTTCCATTTACTTTTACCGAAGTGATGTTCTTGATATAATCAGCAAAGTCATCTTCTGATGCATTCTCTGCTTTTACAAGCGCCGGAGCACTTCCTTTTTCGTTGTAAGCAGCCGGCATTGCATCTGTATACAGAGTAAAGCTCTGTGTCAGATCTGCATAAACACCTTTTTTATCATGAATCGTCAGAGTATACATTCCTTTTTTCGTATTTGCGGAATAAGAAATGGTATTTCCGTCTACTGCAAATCCATCCAGACCATCTACGGAATATTCTGCATCATAATCAGCCGGAAGTCCGGTTACGGTCATCGTTGTCTTTCCAGCGGAAAGAGAAGCGTCTTCTACGGATACACTTGCCTCAAATTTTGTTGGAACAAAAATATCATTCACTGGAATCGTGTAGATTCCTTTGCTGGTATAATAAGTAACCTTATTGATATGCTGTCCCATCATGCTCTTGTAATGTGCAGAAGAAGTCAGGCATCCATGTACCTGTGTTGTAAATCCAGTTGACCATGCCAGCTCTGTTCCGCGCCAGATATTTTCCACATGACGCATACCATAGTCATTGCCTTCTTTCGTGCTGACAATAACACCATAGATCTGATCGGTTCCAACATCAATCGTGTTCTCCAGTCCGTCGAGATCCAGCTGATAATCTCCATATTTTGATTCAGTCATAAATTCCGGAGATACATTGGTCAGTTCAATTGCAGTTCCAACTGTTTTTCCAAAAGAAAGAGAGCCATCTGCATTTACCGTTGCTTCTTTGTAGTAAGAAGGTGCTTCGCTTAATACATAATATGCGTAGTCTGAGTTTTCAAATAAGGCGTCTTTTCCGGTGTATGTCTGTGTAGATGTCTGACCACGGTTTGTTACTGTAATACTTATAGAATCAGAATCTGTTACTTTCTTAAATTTGGAAAGATCCACTCCTGTTACTTTAACCGGGAAGGTAATTCCATTGATTGCACTTCCATCTGCATTGGTATGATAAGAACCACCGGCAAGAGTGGCTGTTCTTGTTTTGCTCTTCGTTGCGGAAGAAAATACATCCACTGGAACAGAGTTGTTTACATCTGCAGCATAAAATTCATCATACGGAATGTTCATCAGAACGTAAGCCACCTGCTCAGTTGGAGTCTCGGTCGGGGTCGCCGTTGGGGTTGCGGTTGGCGTTGCTGTCGGGGTCGCCGTCGGAGTCGGTGCTTTAACAAGGCCTTTTACTGCAGTATTCAGCGCATCTTTCGCGGTATCAACAGCGCTCTGGGATTCTTTTGCAGAAAGAGCAGATTTTGCTGCGGTAAGAGCAGTCTGGACAGCTTTCCAGGAGTCTGCGGTGTAGTCAGCTTCCTTTAATGATTCGGCATCTGCGATTGCTTTTTCAAGTGCTGTGGTGTCTACTGCTTCTGGAGTCGGGGCTGCTTTTTGGGTTGCTGCAAGAGCCGCGGTTTTTACTGCATTCGAAGTTCTGGTTGCACCCGATACGATATCCCATCCTTCAATGTTTTCAATCGTTGCATCTTTTCCAAGAAGTTTCGTTTTGAATCCTTTGCTGTTTGTAGCTGCTTTTTTGAAATATGTGGCATTCTCTGTATTGTATCCAGAACCAGGCGTTACTGCAATGTCAGAAAATTTGCCGTCTGCAACTGTGATTTTGACATTAACGTCATATTCATCCCATGCATTCTCATCCTCATCGTCTTCTGCTGTTCTGGTAACATGAGCGGTAGACTCATAAGTACCATCTGCCAGCACGCCGCTTGCAGAATCCGCCAGTACGGTTCCCGGGAGCAGGCTCATGGTCATGGAAGCTGCCATTACGGCTGCTAATGATTTTTTCTGAAGTTCTTTTCTTTTGATCATAACTTCCTCCTTTTTCCTTTTCCACAGTTTTGCAGGAAAAACAGGGGCAAAACTGTTATTTATTATTATATTAGCTTATACTAATTAATAATCGTTTTAACTAACCATAAAACATTTTACTAATTTTAGATCGTTTTGTCTAACTCTTAACTGAGTATTTTTTCTCAAAAGCGCACAGATACTGTTTATTGAGATTTTTTATTATTAATTTGTATGTTTCTTTGAAATTTGCGGAACGATTTTTGTCTCCGCACAGATAAATGGTACTAGATGTGCAGTACCTACCGCGAAGAACTCTTCCGTCCTTCGCGTTTTACTGCCGAAAGAATGCGGTCAGAAAGGATTCCGATCAGCATTCCGGTAATGACACCGGCTACGAGAAGTGCCGGTAAATAATAGAACAGTTTGCAGTTCTGTACAACGAGAGCCGCCACGCAGATCTGCGCGACATTGTGCGTCACGCCGCCTGCAATACTTACGCCGGTGATACTGAATCCTTTGATATGTTTCAGTAAGAACATCACAAGAAAACTCAGGAGTCCGCCGGCAAGACTGTAAAGAATGGACATTCCATTTCCGAACAGATAGCCCATCAGAAGAATGCGGGCAACGGAAATCATCAGGACTTCCCCGGCCGGAAGGAAAAAGAGACCGACAACGACAACCAGATTGGCAATACCAAGTTTAATGCCGGGAACGCCGAGGTTGATCGGGATCAGTACCTCCACGTAACTGAAAATCATGGCAAGTGCCATCAACATGGCGCATAAGGCAATTTTTCTGCTTGCAGTGCGGCTGTCTCTCATAAATTCCAATTCCTTTCTTCTAAGCTGGTATTATTTTACAATCACATCCGGCGCATCGTCGGCGTCATCCGTTGTGGATCCGTCACTTTCTACCTCCGCAACCAGCTTATGCGGCAGGCACACGATCGTCTCATTTACCCGGGAAATCGTACCCTGTCTTTTGCAGTAGCCGTCCGGGCAGTCAGCTTCTTCCATATGGACACTTCCGTTTTCAATCACCAGGACATTCGTTCCGTGACCCGTCTGAATTTTCACGGTCTGATTTTCTGCGAGTGAATACGTTCCGTAGACCTCGCCGTCCACCGTGACTTTCATGGTATTTCCATTTTCCGTTTTCGGCAGCCGAAGCGCCAGGGCAAGGATTCCAGCCAGGAGCAGAACGGCGCCTGCCAGAATCAGATCTTTTTTCTTCATATAGTTTTCCTTATTCTGAATCAGATGCCAGCCCATAACAGCAGTGTCAGCAGAAATACAGCACGGAACAGCGTAAAGAGGATTTCATTTCCGTGAAGTTCCTTTACCCCGCAGCGGATATTGCCTTTTGGACACGTATCAATACATTTCTGGCACTGGAAACAGTCGCCGGAGATCTCCACGGATCCATTGGATGGCAGTTCCACCGCTGACGGGCACTGTCTCGTGCAGGCGCTGCAGCCGCGGATGCAGTTTTCGCGTTTCCGGTGCAGAGTAAAGAACGGCAGGATCGGAAGCAGAGAAAAGACAGCTCCCATTGGGCACAGGAAACGGCAGAAAAAGCGCTCCTCAAAGAACATGCCGACCAGGATCAGCACCAGAAGAACAATGCCTGGAATATAAGAGGAAAGTCGGAAATTTCCCGCATGCAGCATGGAAAAGACATCCCACGGGCTTGTTCCTCTTGCTTTCTGATAAACTCCTGCAAAGCAGCAAAGGGCAATCAGAAGCAGAATGCCGTATTTGATCAGTACCAGTTTTTTTGCCAGCTCCGGTTTGATGCATCTGGGCTTCTTTTTACGTTTCTTACAGATTATACCATAAATTGCGTGCATTGCATCCCCCAGACTTCCAAAAGCGCATGCAAAACCGCAGAAAAATCTGTCGAAAACAATCGTAAATGCACAGACAAGGAGCAGAGCCGACACAAACGCGGTCATCTCAATTTTTTCACCCTGTCCAAGCTGCGTAAAAATGTATTTCACTCCGTTAAATGCAGCGGTAAATACTGACGGAAGAAACAGGAAATATAAAAGCTGGATTCCGGCACGCAGGCAGGAAACGATCTGTTTTCTCTTCTTTGCCGGTAATGTGGATAGATCTAAATTTTTCATGTTATTTCTCCGCCTTTTCTATTGCTTCCTGCGCCGCATTTCTGATACCGGTGGAGCTGAATGTTGCTCCGCTAATCGTATCAACATCGGCGGACTGTGCCTCAATAATCTTTGGAATGATCGCCTCCGCGTTTGACAGATACGCACTGTCCTCGCCGTCGGCGGATGTGATGGCAAGATCGGTAATCTGGCCGCCCTCTACGGTTACTTCAACTGCAATGGTGCCGCCGAAGCCGTCAGCTTCACCGTCATACGTACCGTCCACGTACTGCCCTTCTGCTTCTGCTGCTTCACTTGCGGCCGTATCCGCCGTGTTGGATGCAGCTGCTGCGGCCTGCAGATTTTCCTTCTGAAGCTGGGTCGTCTCAAGCTCTGCCGAGAGCCGCGCGATCTGATCCTCTTTGTCTCTTTTATCGAGTACGGTATTGTAGCCGATCAGAACAGCAGCAATGACAGCGACATTCAAAAAACGAACAATCAATTGTCTCATCTGTTTTCCCCTTTATTGCGTTACTTTCGCAGCATCCAGCGCATTCCGGCATGCCTCAAGAATGGCTTTTGAGGAGCAGGTTGCACGGGAAACGGTGTCGATGTTTTCAAGCGTTCCGGTTTCCAGAATCTGAGCGGAAACGCCTTTGATTTTGGAGGTTCCTTCGGATGCGCGGCGGATGTAGGAGGCATTCTGACTGTCTCCGTCACCGGTGATGTTGCTTAACGCTACGATTTTATCGTTTTCAATTGTTACCGTCACGGAAAGCTGATAAGCGGTAAAATCTTCATCTTCATCCGGCTCGCAGACGGCAATCGCCGTGTATTCGCCGTCCTGATAGATCTTTTGTTCCGGAGTTACCGTCGGGGTTGGTGTTGGCGTCTCAGTTGGCTCCGGAGTTTCGGTCGGAGTTGGTGTTTCGGTCGGTGTCGGAGTTACCGTTGGCGTCGGGGTTGGATTTTTCTTTTCCTCAGTTACGCGTTCTGCCTCTTTTAAAGCTTCCTCGATTGCCGCAAGAATTCCCCTGGAGCTGTAGGTTGCGCCGGATACGAGATCCACATCGGTTTTCTGTCCGTCTACGATGCGGTCCGCTACGACTTTGGCACGGTTGAAGAATGTCTCGTCATCTTCGTTTTCCAGAATCAGTACCGCTTTGATCGTCTGATCCTGCAGGGCCACCGCCACTTTGATGTCTCCCTGGAAACCGGCGGCCGTTCCGTAATAAATTCCGTCCTGATAAGGAAAACTTCCCTTGGATGCAGACGAGTTGTTATTGTTCTGGCCGTTATTCTGACTGTTGTTTCCGTTGTTTGTATTGCCCTGGCTTCCTCCGTTTGTACTGGAAGACCCGTTCACTGCCGCCTGACTTAAGGCACTCCGCACAGCTTCAATAATACCGCGGGAGCTGTATGTCGCGCCGGAGACCGTATCCACATTCGTACTCTGTGTTGAGATAATCGTCGAAATCAGAGAGGAAGCACTGGAAAGGTAGCTTGGCGTATCGCTGTTTTCCACAATATCAATCGAAGCAATTTTTCCGCCGCTGACAACAACGCAGACTTTCATTGTGCCGCCAAATCCTGTTCCGGTTCCGTAATACGTTCCATCCCGGTAGGCAGCCGGTTCTTCGATTTTAGATACTGTAACGGTTCCGCCGGCAGAGGCTCCGC
>ENA-OPWD01001933-OPWD01001933.1-human-gut-metagenome-genome-assembly--contig:-NODE-1933-length-13111-cov-2.561657_pt1 | contig 13111 bp, 14 predicted proteins | sample MGYA00241502_ERZ501996 | MGnify/ENA primary metagenome ERZ501996 (study PRJEB25962, sample SAMEA2042011) | human gut metagenome | biome: human gut; feature: human-associated habitat; material: faeces... | reverse complement strand
CTTGGCAGGATGTGCTGGCGGGGTGCCAAGGACTTCTGAGAGAATTATTGCAGGAGCGAGGTGAACGGAATGGATAACGAGCTTCAAACGAACATTACAACAGAGCAGACCTATCATTCAATCCGCCATTCCATTGTGTCTGCACAGCGTAGTTTGTGCGCAGCAGTAAACTCCGCAATGGTGACAGCCTATTGGGAAATCGGTGAGCAGATCTACAAAGCCTGCGGAGAAAATGACCGTGCAGGATATGGCAAAAAGCTGCTGCAATACCTGTCCGCACATCTGATGGCGGAATTCGGGAAGGGATTTGACGAGTCAAATTTGCGAAAGATGCGCCAATTCTACTGCGCATATCCAATTCGAGACACACTGTGTCCCGAATTGAGCTGGTCGCACTACCGACTACTGATGCGGGTTCCCAATGAGAAAGAGAGAGCCTTCTATGCGGAAGAATGTGCGAAGTCCGCATGGAGCGTCCGGCAGCTTGAACGGCAGATTCACACGATGTACTATCAGCGCATCTTGGCAAGCCAGGATAAATCGCTTGTCGCTGCTGAGATACAAACGACGGAGCCAAAACCGGAATATGAAAAAATCATCAAAGATCCCTATGTAATGGAGTTCCTGCAAATCCAACCGGATACGCATGTTTATGAGGGAGAATTGGAGCAGGCATTGATTGATCACCTGCAACACTTCCTGCTGGAGCTGGGACGAGGCTTCTCCTTTGTAGCACGACAGAAGAAGTTTACGCTGGATGGTCAGAACTTTTTCATCGACCTTGTGTTTTACAATTATATCCTCAAGTGCTTTGTGCTGATCGATCTGAAGATGGGTCAGCTTACGCATCAGGATCTCGGTCAGATGCAGATGTACGTCAACTACTACACTCGTGAGTTGATGAACGAAGGGGACACACCGCCGATTGGCATTGTCCTCTGTGCCGATAAAAGTGATGCTGTTGTAAAGTACACTTTACCGGAGGATAATCACCAGATTTTCGCATCCAAATATTTCACCTATCTCCCGACAGAAGAAGAACTGAAGCGAGAATTGCGGCTGGATGAGTTCCAAAAGCTGGACGAGTAATATCTGCGTTAAATTCGGCCGGGGGTTCGAATAGCGTCAGTAGTACCTCAAATGAATGACCCTACCCAATTCGAACAAGTCAATGAGACTTGCGAATTTGGTGGGGTTGTTGTATACTCTGAAAGCCTTGGTATGACAGGGTTTTCGAGGGTTGGCATGTCGAAGCGGATGCGAGACATAAAAATACAAACCGTCTCAAAACGTAGTAGAAAACGAGCAAATTAGGCGATTCGAACACGGATGTCTCATTTAACAGCCGTACAGAAGCTCTCTTCCATCTGGCATGGCGTCAGATTTTTCAATGTACGATGGGGCGCTTCACTTTTCTCTACCTTTTTCTAAAGCAACAGAAGGTTTTGCATCTTTTCTGTCGACACACGACAAGAGAAGCAAGAGAAGACATTGCGTTTTCCCTTGCTTTTTCTTTTGCATCGCACTGTTTTTGCTATAAAAAGTTGAATTCTTACTTTTTACAAAATGCCTTTACCCATACGTTTACCCCAAACAGAATTTTTTACCCCTAAAATCGAGTAAAAAGCAGCTCCGCCGATCACGAGACCGACGGAGCATTTTTATACCTTTCTCAGCTTGTCATATCTGCTGCTTGGGATCCGGATTGAAAAGATGCGAGGATATGGAATGTAGGATAAAGTGCAATGCATTTGATGAAGAAATTCCTGAAAACTACAAATGCTTGTACGTATACCAGAAACATTTGTGCGAAGAAAGGAGGAAAACATTTACGATTAGGAATGAGAATGATAAAATAAGCGAGAAAATACTCAGATGATCGAAAGAGGAACATATGGAGAACTTGCTGATTCCTGCAAGGTGTACTGTGCCGATCTTCCTAATGATGGCAGTAGGGAATATCCTGAGAAGAACACAATGCTTTTCGGAGAGCTTTTTTTCGCAACTGAATAGGTTTTGCTTTTGTATTCTGCTGCCTGCAAGGTTGTTCTATAGTATATATACGGCGGATTTTGGCAAAACATTTTTTCTTGGTGTTAATTTGTTTGTTATCGCGGAAGCGGTGGTCACATTTGCGGCAGCTTATATGCTGACCGCCGCAGGTATGGAGCGGCGGCATAAAGGAGCCTGGTTGCAGAATTTCTATCGCTCTAATCTCGCTGTTTCCGGTATGGCGCTGATACAGAACCTTTGCGGGGAAGAGGGTATGGCGATATTAGGGATTGCGCTGACCTTTTTGGGACCGATCTATAATATCCTGGCGGTGGCGGGCCTTGACGTTTGCAGGGGGGAGAAGGTGCGGTTGTGGGGTACGCTGAAAAGCATTTTCAGAAACCCGCTCGTGCTTGCGTCGCTATCCAGTGCGGTGCTGCTGGCGCTGGAGGTTCGCTTGCCGGCGTTGCTGACCGATACGATTGAAAGCATTGGGGAATGTAACGCTCCGGTGGCAATTATTGCTCTTGGCGCATCACTGGAGTTGTCGACGATCAGAACAGATTGCAAAGAGCTACTGGCGGGAAGCGCTGTTCGGCTGATCGTGGTTCCGGCTATTTCACTGCTGGCGGCGATCCCGCTTGGCTTTCGAGGAAGTGAACTTGGTGTGATCCTCATCTGTGCGGGCTCACCGCTGGCGACAACAGCCTATACCATGGCGCAGGCGTACGACAGCGATGAAGCATTTACTGCAGAGCTGGTCGTCGCCACAACGCTTCTGTGCTGTATTACAATGTTTTTCTGGATATTGCTTCTATCGTGGATGAATTTGATTTAGGAGGAAACGGGCGCCCCTTTCCTCCTTTGGTGTATTGGACGGACGGTTATCCGATACTCCATTCCATTTCCAGTGCCTGCCGTGCAAGGGCTGCGTCAGGTGCAGGAGTGCGGTTCCATCGGTTATCGTGCGGAAGATCGGCAGCAATGAAACGGAGATGATTGCTGTCGATTCCGGAACTGCGCAGATTGTTTAGGTTCAGCTTCCGGATGAGGGTGCGGTAGGACTCCAGCACCGTGTCTGCGAGGGCGGTGTCATCAAGGGAAAGATCCAAGCCGATGGCGCGGGCGACGGGGCGAAGCTTCTCGGGACAGGCAAGCACGGCGTAGCGCAAAGCAACAAGGATGGCGGGCGCACATGCGACGCTGTGCGCGCAATGAACCTGATTGGTGATGCGATCGGCTACGGCATGCCCTATGTATGTCCCCTTGTCAGACATGGCGTAACCTGCAAGCATACATGCATAGGCCAACTGACAACGGGCTTCGATATCGGAACCATCCTCATAGGCACGAGGCAGATAGCGAAATACCAGCGAAATGACCTGTTCATCCAGCAGTTCCGTCAGCCAGTGCCGCTTCGGGTTGATTAGAGATTCGGTCACATGCGCAAGCATGTCAAGACCGGTGGCGGCAGTCGCCTGTGGTGGGATGCAGAATTCAAAAGAGGGGTCAATAATGGCGACATCACCACGATTGCTGGCACCGGTTTTTTTCCCTGTGGACGATTCGCTTACGACAAATACGGGAGTAAGTTCAGCGCTTGTCCTTGCGGTAGTGGGGAGCAGAATCAGCGGATGTTTTTTAATGATATCTCGCTTTCCGCGGTTTACACCGATGTAGTCTTCAATAGGGCCAGGATTGGAAAGCAGCAGATTGGCGCCCTTGGCCGTATCGAGAGAGCTGCCTCCGCCGATACCGACCACGCAGTCGACGCAGTGGGAGCGCCCCAACTCACCGGCGCGGTTGAGCGTGTCGGAATCCGGCTCGGGCTTGACCGTGCCGAAGCAGATGGTTTCAATGCCGCAGGATGCTATGCTGGTGATCACCTTGTCGGCGATGCCCAACTGCCCGATCATCGGGTCGAATACGACAAGAGCCTTTCGACAGCCGTAGCGCTGGAGCACAGCGCCGGTGTGCTTATGGGAGTCAATGCCGAAGATTGACCGTGGAGAATGGTCGACGGTGAAAGTGTCACAACTGAACATAGTACTCTCCTGCCTATAAATATTCAAAATAAGTGTAGGACAAGCCCTGCGCTGTTCTGCTATGCAGAAACATAAGGAGTGAGAAAACCATAGCATAGGCAGAGGGGATAGTCAATGCGGCAAAGCACTTGAATTTGCATAGAATGCCACAACAAACTGTTGTAGCACAGCTTTTGTATGTGCATAAAAACGAAGAATGCGTGTCGGCGAAAACGTGAAGTGGGCGGAAGACGAAACATGCAAAAACGGGTAGAAAGAAATGGCCTTCCGCGGGCAGATAAAGAGTTGCTTGTGTACATACGCAGAATCATTGTGGAAACAGCGGATAAAGGCGGTTCTGAGACCTTGCAGTTTATTTTTGGAATAATTATAATTTTTTCAGGGGGAAAATCGTGAAGGTCGAAAAGACGGAGAGGTGCAGTATGAGAGAAGAAATTGAAAAACTGGCGGAGTACACCAAAAAGGCGTATGAGAAGGGCTATGTCGGTGGCAGCGGTGGTAATTCCTCCGTCAGGTTTGGCGGTGAGGTATATATTACGCCGACGGGCATAGCGCTCGATGAAGTGATGGCCGACACACTGGTGCGGGTCCGCCTGAAAACGGGAGAGGTTTTATCGGTAAACGGAGGAAAACCGTCCAAGGAGCTGCCGATGCACCTTGCAATCTACCAGGCGAGACCGGATTTGAACGCAATCATACATCTGCACCCGGTGGATTGTATTGCGGCAACGCTTCTGCTGGATGAGGACGAGCTGCTTCCGTGCTATGTTCCCGGGCATGTAAAGAAAATCAAGCGTCCGCCGGTCGAAGAGTATTTCCCAGCGGGTTCGCCGGAACTTGCGGTCAATACGATGATGCTGTTTGAGAAAAATGACTGCGTTTTTCTCAAGCGGCATGGGATCATCGCGGGAGGAAAGGATGTACGAACGGCATATCTGCACTGCGAGGATATGATAGACGCGAGCCGCATTCATCTGTGGCTGCGAGGGTTCGGTGCGCTGAACGAGGAAAGGATTCAGCAACTTTTAAAATGAGCAGGCGCTGCCCCTGAACAGAAGGCGGCGGGAAAATAGACATGCCCCTGCTTGCAAGATGCCGCAAACAGGGGGAGGAAAGGAACTTGCATGAAAGTATTTGTGTCTGCGCAGCTTGAAGACGAGGTGATCGACTACCTGAAAGAAAGAGCAGAGGTCGTATTTGACGGATGGGGGCCGACAGGGAAGATCCTGACCCCTGAACAACTGGTGGAGCGGGCGAAAGACTGCGAGATGATGGTGATCTGTTATGAGCCTGTAACGGAATATGTTTTTGAGAATCTTCCGTCGCTGCGTTTCATTTCCTGTACCCGCGGCGGTATGGAGAACTTTGATAAAGAGGTCGTGCGCCGGTATCCCCGTGTGACGGTGTGCAATGCACCGGGACGCAATGCCAATGCGGTGGCGGATCTGACGCTTGGGTTGATGATAGACATTTCAAGAAATATTTCACTTTCCAGCCACTATATCCGAAATCAGGACTGGAATCATGTGAAATGGTTCAAGGCGGGAAAGCTTAGCAAAAAGATGTTCATGGGATATGAGCTGGAGGGAAAGACGCTCGGCCTTATCGGGATGGGTCAGGTTGGCTACCGCGTGGCTAGGCGGGCGCTGGGCTTTGATATGAAGGTGCAGGCATTTGACCCATACAGCAGGGTCGAGATGGATCATGTGACTTATGTTGATTTGGACACGTTGTTGCGAACGAGTGATTTTGTGAGCCTGCATTGCAAGGTAACACCGGAAACAACAGGGATCATCAATACGGAGACAATCGGGAAAATGAAGCAGGAGTCGTTTCTGATCAATACGGCAAGGGGCGTTCTGGTGAATGAGGACGATCTTATTCACGCACTTGAGGAGAAAAGAATTGCTGGTGCCGCGATGGATACCATTGCCGTTGAGCCAATTCCGGAGAATCATCCGTTCATTCATAAATGAGCGCGTGGAGGTGGGACAATGTATGATTTGACAGGCAAGGTGGCACTTGTTACGGGAAGCGAAAGAGGCTTGGGGAAGACAACAGCCATCATGCTGGCACAACAGGGCGCTGATATTGTCATGGCGTACTTTCAGGAGGAGACGCACGCCATGGAGAACAAGGCTGAGATCGAGAAAATGGGACGAAGGGTGATTGCTGTTCAAGCAGACCTAACCAGAGAAGAAGATGCGAAGCGTGTTGCGGATGAAGCAATCAAGGTGTTTGGCCGCGTTGACATCATTGTCAATGTGGTTGGAGGAGTTATTAAACGAATTCCGTTTGTTGAGAGTACGGATGCCGTGTGGGATGCAGCATTTAAGCTGAACGTTATGAGTATGGTTCATATCAACCGCGCGCTGCTCCCACAGATGATCGCACGGAAGTACGGCAGAATTATCAACATCTCCTCGCTGGGGTCCAAGACCGGTGGAGCACCCAACTCTGCGCATTACTCCGCGATGAAGGGGGCAATCAATTCCTATACACATTCGCTGTCGAACGAGGTTGCTAAGGACGGCGTGACTGTCAACGCGGTGCTGCCGGGAACGATGATATCTCCACTGCTGCTTGAAACACCGAGTTGGAGCGAGGACGAAGTGCGCAGAAAGTATCCGATCGGACGCATGTCTGTGACAGAAGATGTTGTTCCGATGATTGCATTTCTGGCTTCGGAGGAAGCACGTTATGTTACAGGTGAGATTTATGCGGTCTCCGGAGGCCGGTAAAAGAAAGGAATTTCATTATGAATAGAGAAGAAGTTTGCAAATGGCTGATGCCAGAACTGGATCTCCTGGAGAATGAAGAGGACAAGGAACTGGTCCTTAATGTTTGGCAGGAGGCAATCAATGCGCAGAACTGGGGAGAAAAAGGTCTTGAAAACTCCGGCATATCTACTGTCATGCGCAAGGGCTGCCCGGAAAACCTGATGACACACACCCGTCATGTGACGGTTGCGTGCGCTAGTCTGTACAAGAGTATCGAGCCAATGTTTGCTGAGGTAGGCAAGTGCAACCGGGAGGATCTTCTGGTGGGTGCGCTGCTGCACGATGTCGGCAAGCTGCTGGAGATGGATTATGTGGACGGTAAAGTGGTGCATACGCATTACGGCGACCTGTTTACGCATCCTGTTTCCGGCGCGTATCTGGCAAAAAAGCACGGTGCGAATCAGAATGTCGTGCATATGGTGCTGACCCACTCCAATTCTCTTTCTCCGGAAGGTCCCAAGGCTTTCAATACACCGGAATCTCTGATTCTTAAATATCTGGATGAGATATGCTATAAGTATGTTGAGATTCACTGGCATGTGTGAAAACGGGAGGAAAAACAATGAAAGTTACATTCAAGGATCTGCTTGAACGAGGCAAAAACGGCGAAAAGTTCATCGGCGCGTACATGATGGGCGGATGCGATTTCGTTATTGAGACGATGAAGATGGCGGGATACGATTTTCTGATGCTGGATCTTGAGCACGAGCGCATGACACTTTCTGAGATCATGCCGATGATCTATACCTGCGAGGCCTGCGGCATGGCGACGGTTGTTCGTGTACCTGGCGTGCAGGAAGAGTATATGAAAAAGGCGCTAGATATGGGCGCGTCCTGCATCAAGGTTCCTGATGTCAAAAGCGCTGAAGATGCCAGAAAAATTGTGGAATGGTGCAAATATCCTCCGGATGGGCATCGCGGTGCCTGCCCGTTCGTAAGAGGAAATGGCTATGGCACGAACCGCAGCGGCTGTTGGGCCAGAGCAAATGCCGAGACTTCCATTTCGGCACTGATCGAAGGTCCGGAGGGAATCGCGCACATGGAGGAGATCATTGCTGTGGACGGTATTGATTGTGTTTCCGTCGGACAGGTGGATCTGTCTGTTACGATCGGCGTTCCTGGCGAGGTGTTTCATCCAAAGGTCATTGACGCGGTTCTGGATGCCGCCGACATCTGCGTGAAGTATGGCAAGCAGCTTTCCGCGCAGGTCGTGCGGCCCGAGGACATTAAGCTTTATAAGAATCATCCTGCGATCACGCATTTTCATACTGATTTGCCGCAGGCAATCTACTATAATGCCTGCAAGCAGCTTTGCGACGGTATTCGCAGCAATATCTGAGATTACAATAGTTTCCTCTAAAACGGCCACAGCAGATCGCGCTTTGTTCGCGATCCGCTGTGGTCAATGATACGGCTAAAATGGTTGTGCATAGGGTACGGATTATAGTATAATACCCATATGATCCGAAAGAGGAGGATACCCTTATGGACTTCAATAGTTTATACCACTTTGTGATTGTGATGGAGGAGTTGAGTTTTACCAAAGCCGCAAAGCGGTTGTATTTGTCGCAGCAGGCGGTGAGTAGTCAGATCAAAAAGTTGGAGGATGAGGTCGGTACGCCGCTTTTTACCAGAAAGCCGACTCTGCTGCCAACAGCGGCAGGAACGAGCCTTTACCATACGGCGACTGAGATATTCCGGCTGCATCAGGAATTTCAGAACGAGTTAATCAAAACCTCACGCGAGGAGAGCGGTGAGATACGCTTGGGAATATCCTATGGGCGTAGTCGCATTTTTCTTCCGGAAATTATTGAAAAGATGGGGGAGCGCTGTCCGAACGTGCAGTTGAGAGTCGTCGAGAAGATGAGTTCAACGGTCATGGAGCAGGACGTTCTGAACGAGGAAACGGACTTTTACATCGGCCTTTCACCAACTCACTCCCCCATGGTACAGTCGATCACCCTGCGGCAGGATTCGCTCGTGTTGGTGATTCCGAAGCCGATGGTAGACGATTTCCGCAAAACGAACAATCTTGCACCGGACGAGAAGTTTGACACGAAGTATTCGATCAATGCCTTGACGAAGTATCCGTTTATTCTGCCTTCGGCGGAAAATAATCTGCGATTCATGTTCAATCGTTATGTCAGCTCGCTCAATTTTCTGCCGAAGATATTGATGGAAAGCGAGCAGAGCGATACCTTGTTTTCTCTGTCGCTTGATGGTATCGGTATAAGCATCTATCCGGAGGTAACTTTTTCCTATTGGAGAAGAAGATTGTCGCCGGAGACGCTTGACCGGGTCGAGGTGGTGCCGCTGAATAACATGACGGAGGCAAAGCTGGTACTGGGATACAAAAAGCAGCGCCGCCTTTCCGCGCTGGATCATCTTTTTGTCGATCTGGTTAGAAATATCAGCTATTTTAATTTAACCTGACGGCGGCCCGTTTTGCAGAAAGAGAATCAGAGGCGAGGATTGTAGAGCAAGCATGAATAAAGGCGATTTAACGCAGGGCAGTGTTTTTAAGCAATTGATTCTTTTTTCAATCCCGATCGTGATGGGTGAGCTCTTTCAAAATTTTTATAATAGTGTGGACGCGTTCGTGGTAGGAAATCTTGTCGGCGATCATGCGCTTGCAGCGGTCAGTGTGTGCGAAACGCCCGCGCAGCTTATAGTCGGCTTCTTCAACGGTATGTCCCTCGGCGCGTCCGTGGTTACAGCGCGTGCATTCGGCAGCGGAGACTGGAGAAAAACGCAGCTCCGCATGAGAACTTGTTTTACGGCAGCGCTTGTTCTCGGTGTGCTGCTCTCCGTGGACGGCGTGCTTTGTGCGCCGCTGCTGCTGGCGGCGACGAATGTGGATGACGCATTGTTTACAGAAGCGGTGCGCTATCTTCGCATTTATATGGCGGGCTTGATGTTCATGGTTATCTATAATATTGCGGCGGGGATACTGCGCGCGATCGGAGATACGCGCTCACCATTCCTCATTCTTGTGGTGTCGTGCTGCGTGAATATTGTATTTGACCTGATGCTGGTCGGGTTGGACATGGGCGTTGCGGGAGTGGCGCTTGCCACAGTGTTTGCGCAGAGTATTTCCGCTGTGCTAGCGTATCGAAGGATACGACATATGAGCGCGGATTTCCGCATTTCAGTCGGAGAGATCCGAACGAATTGGAAAGCGGTTGCGGAGATGTTTTCAATAGGCTTCCCGTCGGGATTGCAGAGCTCGCTCGTATTTCTGTCAAATATGTTTGTCTGGCGGTATATCAACGCCTTTGATCCGGGCGCAATTGCAGGCATTGGCATTGCGCAGCGGCTGGATAAATTTGTTGCCATGCCGTGCAAGGCATTTGGCTTAGCGGTAACGACGTTCGTGGGGCAGAATGTGGGTGCAGGCAACTGCAGGCGGTGCAGGGAAGGAACGGCGAAGGCACTCGCGCTATCGCTGCTGACGGTTGCGGTTATTGGCAGTGTACTGTATGCCTTTACTGAACCGTGTGTTGCAATCTTTAACCGAACGGAACGTGTGATCCATGTCGGCACAGATATGATGCATGTGATCATACCAACATATATTGCAATGACTGTACGGGAGATACTGATCGGAGCCTTGCGCGGTTACGGCAATGCGCGGGTGCCGATGCTGCTGTCGCTGCTGGGAATGATAGGCGTTAGGCAGATTTATCTGGCACTGGCGATGCACGTGGCGTATCGCGTTGAATATATCTACTACTGCTATCCGATTGCTTGGACATCGACGGCTGTCATGTTGTTGCTGTATTACCTTTTCTATCGCAGAAGACAGAAGTGCAGCAACGAAAAGTAACTGTTGCACTGCGCTGTATGTAAAAAACTGCCGCTTGCTCTTAGGGGCGGGCGGCGGTTCCAATTATGGAAGCCGCTCAGATGATCAGCTTGCTCAGTTTGTTGATCGGATCGTTGAAGAGCAAGAGCACGTCGTTGATGGGCGTGAGCGTTTGCATATTGATACCGATGGTCTGCGGCAGCGCGTGCGGCGGGTTCTTTCGAGCGCCTGCCGGAGAGAAGTTTCTTGCAGTCTTGGGCAGTGCTTTCATCCTTACACAGGATGCGGTTAGCGATGGCAACAGCGGCGGAGCAACGGGTGTATACTGGAAGCCATGGTAGCTGTGCCTCGTATGCGACGGGGCAGGCCAAACGTCATATTCCTATGACGATGGAAGACTGGGCATCTAAGCTGGACGCATTTCTGCAATTCAACGATGCTGAGATTTTGCAGGACAAGGGAAAAGCCACAGCAGCCATAGCCAAGGCGTTTGCGGAAAGTGAATTTGAAAAGTAGCGCGTCATTCAGGACAAGAATTATCAGAGTGACTTTGATCGACTGATGGCGGAAACGGATGTAGCAAGATATCAAAATTGAAGCCACCTGACAGAAGAAGCAAGAGAAAGCATTGTGTTTTCTCTTGCTTCTTCTTTTGTTTTGCTGAGGAATATCGATCGATGCTGCTTTGCCGCACGCAGGGGGGGTATATGGCAAAAGGCGAACGGCCCGTTGGATCGCCTTAACATTTTTTGCGGCTGATGTTAGAGATTAGTTAAGGATTTCCTACGCAGAATCGCAAAGAAGGCATGGTATAACTATCTCAGCTTTCCAGAGTGGGGAGTGAGAATGACGCTGCGGACGAAAACGCAGCGGATGAGGAGATATGCTATGCGTACCATCGAAACCATCAACGCCGTCATCATGGCGCTCTTTTTCCTGTGCTATTCCTATCAGTTTTATTATGTGGCTGTGGCGCTGCTGCGGCGAAGAAAATTTGAGGGTCGGAACGAATACCACCGCATTGCCGTGCTCATCGCGGCGCGCAACGAGGAGAACGTGATCGGGCAACTGCTCGACAGCATCCGCGCACAGACCTATCCCATGGACCGCGTGGACATTTTTGTCGGTGCGGACAACTGCACGGATGACACGGCGGGCGTGGCCCGCGCGCACGGTGCGACCGTCTATGAGCGCTTCAATACCGAGCAGGTGGGTAAGGGCTACGTGCTCAATGAGCTTTTGCAGCGCATCAAGCGTCCCGGTCACAGGCATTACGACGCCTATCTTGTGCTGGATGCCGACAATATCCTTGACCCGAACTTTATCTCCGAGATCGAGAAGGTCTACTCCGCCGGCTATGAGATCGTGACCTGCTACCGCAACTCCAAAAACTACGGCGACAACTGGATCTCCGCCGGCTACGCCGTATGGTTCCTGCGCGAGGCGAAGTTCCTGTCGCAGGCGCGCCTCACGCTCAACACGAGCTGCGCTATTTCGGGAACGGGCTTCTTCATTGCCGCCCATGTGCTCAAAGAAAGCGGCGGCTGGAAATGGCACCTGCTCACGGAAGATATCGAGTTTTCCGCAAGCTCCATTATTGAAGGCCGTCGTATCGCCTATTGCCCCACCGCCATGCTCTACGACGAACAGCCCATTACTTTCATCGACTCCTGGAACCAGCGCTTCCGTTGGGCAAAAGGCTTCTATCAGGTGTTTTGGCACTATGCCGGCAAGCTGTTCAAGGGTATTTTCACCAACCCGAAGGGCAAGCGCTTTGCGTGCTACGACATGCTCATGACCATCGCGCCCGCCATGCTGCTCACGATTATCTCCATCGGCTTCAACGGCACCATCGCGTTGCTCGCGATATTCGGCGTAATATCGGCAGGCACCATGATCACTTCGGCTTTATCGTCGATGTTCTTCTGCCTGTTTAACTTCATGCTGTTCATGTTCATCTTCGGCGTGCTTACCACCTTTACCGAATGGGACAACATCCATTCCACCACGGCGAAGAAGATCGGTTACCTGTTCACCTTCCCCATTTTCCAACTCACCTACATCCCCATCGCGTTGGTCGCGTTGGTGAAAAAAGCCAGCTGGAAGCCTATCGCCCACACTATTTCGGTTGACGTTGAGGAAATGAGCCAAACCGGCATGAAATAGAAACGCGCCTATTGGTCCAGAAGGCCACCGGCCGCACTTCCTTTCAGAGCGCCGTTTCGCTGCTTAGGCAGCGGGCGGCGCTCTTCTTTTATTCCAGAACCCCCAAGTGACACATCGCTCAATTCGACGATGTTCTTCCAGAGGCGCTTGGGCATGAACTGGCGGCGGAGCTCCGGGTTGTAGCGGGCCTCCACGGCGACGGTGCGGTAGAAGCGCTTCCAAGCTGCCTGCATGAGGTTCTCCTCCGCGGCGCGGTCGGGCACGTCCAGCTCGTCGGTGCGCACGAGGTACCAGTCGCGCCCCTCGTAGACGCCTGCCAGGTG
>ENA-OPWD01001929-OPWD01001929.1-human-gut-metagenome-genome-assembly--contig:-NODE-1929-length-13121-cov-1.762666_pt1 | contig 13121 bp, 19 predicted proteins | sample MGYA00241502_ERZ501996 | MGnify/ENA primary metagenome ERZ501996 (study PRJEB25962, sample SAMEA2042011) | human gut metagenome | biome: human gut; feature: human-associated habitat; material: faeces... | reverse complement strand
CACCGCCGGGTTTTGCTCGGCAATCAGCCTTCGCAAAGATACCGGCTGGGGATTAAAACAAGCAAAGGGACCTTGTATTATGTAAGAAATATAAGTTCCATCTGAATTATAACTTTGGTGAAAAGGTCTGCTAGATTAAAATATCACGAGAAAGGGGTTATCTGTATGAGAAAATATTTAAAAAAGTATGCAAATGGTATTTATTATATTTCCGAAGGATATAATGAAAATCAAATGATTGCGTCCGGCTTTAGCAACATAACAGCTGGCATCTCTGCCGGAAGAAAAATGATCCGAGAGATAGGTGATAGTTTATCTGATCCTGTATATGGTGTAAAATGGGTAGATAGCTATATAGTTTATGCTGCCTGTGAAAAACAGGATATAGGAAAACTGGAAGGATATATTATTGTTAAGACTCCCGCTGAACTGATCGGTAAAGGTGGTGGACTTTGGTCAAGGTATACTTCTTCCCGTATAGGAAGTGTAACAGATTGACAGCAAAAAAAACGGAGTGTGAAATAACACCCCGTTTTTTTTATGAAATCAAAACCAAATTAGTCCTGTTGGAAAAGGGTAGATGGATGCAATCCCCCAGTTACCGGAAAATAGATAATCTGGTTTTTTCTTTATGACTACAATATATTCTTCGCATACCAAAGCTCCTTTTTTCCAGTTATGTTTATGATCAAACTTATAAGCTGCGGCTTTTATGCCTTCGGGTATCTGGAAATACAAAAAATAAGGATCTTTCCATTCCTGGTCAAGAAAATAATCTGTTAATTGATCAAGACTGTCTTCAGAAAGCAAATCTTCTTTGATAGTCTGCATTATCTGGGATTTTTCTCCGTAAAAACTTGATGCAACCCGCAGATTCCGATTATCTTTTAAACGTCTTTGTAACTGTTCGTCTGTCTTATTGATGTGGTTTTCAAGCAAATGCCCACAATAATCAAGTGTTATTTTGGCAAATTTTCTTTTTAATTCTTTTTTGATGTCTAATCTTTCGTTCATGGAACGATCTCCTTTTATCAGCAAGCAATAACCCTTTCAAACCGCTGTACATCTTTCGACAGCACACCAAATCCATGGTAATCAGAATTCAATCGTTTTAATCTCTGAAACTTTTCAGGATTCATTAAGGTATGGTATGAATAAATAGGAGCATTCGATTTATGAAGCGAGCGCTCATACTCACATTCTGCATCTTCTAACATAATTCGATACTCTTTACAAGATAAACAAACCCATACATAGGAACGCCCTTCTGTTTCTTCGAAATAGTGATTCAGTCCATCTCTGTTTAAAACGGTAGATAAAAATTTCTCCCTTCCTTTTGGAACAAAATATTTTTTTGTTTTCATTGTTTGTTTCCTCCTTATTTTGAAATGTTTACAAATCTAATATGGATATATAGGGATTGTTTAATTTCAGGAGACAAAAGAAGCTGAATGTAGATATCCAAATAGTAAAAGAAGATATATTTTTTATAAAAATGAATATTGTAAGTTTGAAACAGAAAGCAGATTGTATAATAAGTTATACGCAAAATGATTTTCAAGGTGGAGAAAGAAAAAATATAGGATAAAAAATAAAGAGAAAAAATAACTGTAAAAAGGTATGAAATGGATATTTAAAAGTTCTAATGATGAACAGGAAAAGGAAGAAAAGTGGAGAATTCGTAGATATTTATTTAGAAACATGTGGGAAACAGTACCTAAAAGGGGAAAATGGATGCAGAAAAAGATAGATTATTTTTAATTCTGTGCTACTTGGTTGTTGCTGTGGGTGGAAATTGATTATTAAATAATAAAAAAGAGTTATGATGATAAGAAAGAACAGATATAAAAGTGAAATAAAGGTACACTTATATCAGTGATATAAAAGCACTCTTATAAGAGTGAAAAAATAGCATAGGTATATGTGTGCTATAAGATACACTAATATAGCGGAGATAAAAATACGCAGATATAAGAGAGAAAAAAACGCACTGTTATATCTGCGAAAAAATACAGCTAATACTATGAGTTGTGCGAAAAAAATGCACAGATATAAGAGCGAAAAAATGAACGCATCAATGAAGGGAGTAAGAAATATGGTAAAAGAAGACGATTTTATCAAACTGTAGGTAGTGAGATGAATTGTATAGTTAGCCTAGTGTCAGTAGTGGGCAGAGAGAAAACGGTATCCCTTACTGACAAGAAGTAAGCACCGCCGGATTTTGCTCGACAATCAGCCTTCGCAAGGATACCGGCGGGGATTAAAACAAGTGCTATGGTATTTCTGAACATATTAATAAGGAGATGAACTTCTAAATTTGAACAGCATAAGGGGTGTTATATGGTGAAAAATAAAAGATTAGAAAAGGAGCAGATAACTACAGCTTCGATTAAAAAGCTTATAAGCGTATTGCAATCAGGAACGATAAACTATGAACAGTATCAGCAGGAACTACAAATGCAGCTTGATAAAATGAGTGAAGCAAACAAGGCTTATCTGTCTCAATATGTTACTCATCGAAAAGTTGTCTTGGAGCTATTAAGATTCGTGCTGCAATCAGAGAATTTCGGAAAATACAATAAGGAAGAGTATCTGCACAATCTGATCTATTCTAATTTATGGTTGATTGATGAAAGGTTGGCTTATGCCGATTATATTGCAGTGGAAAATCCGTTTAATGGTGCCATAAAAAAGAGAGGTCCGAATATCGTAGTGCCAGACTACCCAGTTGCAGTATCTGATGAGCCAAATACTGGAAGGGCGTATGAGACAATCACAATCCTTGAGCTGGATAGTTTAATGCGAGATGATTATACAAAAACAGAAAATCCAATAACACAGATATTAAATTATGTTGGTTGTTTGCGTACAAATAAGATGAAAGACAAAAATGGATACCTAATCCTCACAAACGAAAACACACAGTTTTATCTGTATGCTGTCTGCAATCTGACTCCAAAATTGCGAGAACTGGCATTTGACATGGATATGATGGATACACCGGATAAGAAAGGGATGTATAAATATCATAAAAATCGGAATGCTCATATTAAAATACTGTCCTATGATAAAATGTTAAACGATGCAGAAAATAGAAACAATCATAAATACTAGGATATTACCGAATATCATATAGAGAAAAGAGAGGAATATGTACAATGTATTAGATGTAGCAATATATGTGATTAATTATGCTTATGATGCTGGTTGTGGGGAATCAATGAGTAATTTAAAATTGCAAAAAATTCTTTACTATATTCAAGCCGCTTTTCTGGTAGAAAAGAATAGGGAGTGTTTTAAGGCGGTTATTATTGCAGGGGAGTTTGGTCCGGTAATACCAGAGATTTATCAAAAATATAAAATTTACGGGAGAGGAGGAATACCTAAACAGGAAAACAGAAAAGTATTGCAACTTGATTGTGAAAAAATGCGTATAATCAAAAAAGAAGTTACTGAGATATCAAGAGGTGATAAAAGGCTTATTGAGAAAGTTGTAGATACATATGCTGAAATAACAGAACCCATTGTACTCGCAAAGAAGACTTGTGAAGAAGATCCATGGAAAAATACTTCCTTAAATAAAGAGATAAAAAATTCGCTGATAAGGAAGTCTTATTTGGTCGTTAAAAAAAATGGAAGAAATTGATTTTGGAGAACCGGTAGGGGAAGAATATTGGTAATTCATTGTGTGATCAAATATGTGTATTTTCATGCAAGAAAAAATAAAGATAAAAGGAGCGACATCCATGACAGAAGTACAGCAAAAATTTAAAGAAAAAATAAAGAAAGATTTAAATTACGAAGTTGATTTTGCCACATATCACATCACACGAGGACGTGGCTGGTCTAAAGCGGATGGAGCGTGTTCGGCTACCATTGATGCAATATATACGGATAGCAAAGGAATCAGCGGAACTGTAGAATTATTTCTCCAATATCCTTTAAAGATATATAACAGGAAAAAATATCGGCTCACTGAATGGAGTGATATTTACAACCAAACATTTATAGATATTGAAGAAATTAGTAAGAGGTAGTAATTATACATGTTGTATTATTTATTTTAATTTTGGGTATATCAACATATTTAGTATCAAAAAAACTTGTGTTAAGTAAGAAAATTGTACCGATTAAACAATCGGAGTGCAGCACGATATAAAAGAAGATGTAATGATTATGTTGTATACGATAAAAGTAATACTAGGAATCTTGCTCTTGATTGATTTATTTTTAATTGTCAGAGTAGAAATACACAAGCTTTTCCATATTATTCCAATATATCCAAAACATCATGAAGCAAGAAAATGGGTTGCTACAATCTTATCCACAATTTTAATTCTGAGTGCATATTTTTAACAAGAATGGGAGGCAGTGTTTCTATGTTACTTGATATTTTCCCTGGACGAAATTATTCTGGGATAAAATTATGGTTTAAAACAAAGCGATTTTTTCACTATTTTAATGATATGTATTTTCATGCAAGAAAAATAAAAGGAGAAAGAGTATGTGTACATTTTATTCGAAAAAATGCGGCATCGGTTGCGTCTTATCAACCAAGGAGTTCAAAAATTTTATAAAAAGATATTATGAGAGACATCCTGATTTATCTGAGAATGAAATAAAAACTTTGAATTTATCTATAACTGAGAGTACTTTTGGAGAACGCTCTTTTAAAAGAAGCGATGGACATGGATTTTTTACGTTTAAAGAAATTGATCCCGAATATAATGATGAAATAAAATTATTTCCATTGAAACAGAAGAATAAATGTAATCAAAGCTACATTGATTTACAGAAGAAAAAGCATTATGCAATTTTATGGGATATGCATCCTAATCTTAATATATCAGAATTACTCAATGTATCATTTGATAAAAATGATATAAAACAAATTCAAGAGGATTTTAAAGGGGCGTTGAGAGATTATCTTCCTGAAAAATTTCGATGGAATAAACATATCGGAATATATTCCTATGCTTGGGCTTGGGATATGGTACTCGACCAAGAAGACTGTTGACATCCTCCCACGGATAAATCCGTGGGATTCCTTAGATTATAACAACATCACCAGTCCTATAGGAGTGGATATAGTATGATTTTTCAGGATCTTGCCACCATAGGGGTTCCGCATCTAGGATGGTACTTCCTGGCAGCTGGGCAGATGCCGGTGCCCGTTTATTTATCTTAAAATCCAAAACATTGTTTCATGGATGACCCGGATGCTTTCATCCGGGTTATTTCTTTTTCCTGCATTACGATAAAATCAGCAAATTTCTTATTACACTTCCTTCTATTAGCGTGACTTAGATCATTCGTTGCGTTACTGATCAAAAAAGCACTGTACAGGTCTCTCTGTACCGTATGCCCTCCAATAATCTTTGTTCTCTGGTTCAATGGGGTTTTCTTATTTTTATTCTCAACGTGGTCATACTGGCTTGCACAGAATGTCCGGGTGTTTATCTCACGGTAACTCCCGTTATACAGCTGTACTTTTTGCTGCAAGATATGCAGGAATATAGCAGGGGCACGGGAGCCAAGTGAACGTCCGAACCGTTTCTTCCTCTTATATTTATACACCTTACGAGTAGAGCCATCTTTTTTCTTCACCTCTGACAGATGTTCCTGCCGGGCTGTGTGTTTTGAGCGCTTCTGAAGTCCTGCGTAATTCATCTTTTCTACAAGAAAGTGCCGGGAGTCTGCCAGAAGTATATTGCACAGTATCTCATGGGATTGCTTGATATATGTCGATTTCTTCCGATACAGACTCTTTAAGCGGTCACGGTTCTTCCGGTAGGTATGGGAAAATCTCCATGGGTCATGGTTTTGCTTATTGATTGTTCCGTCTGGCTTGTATTTCTTTGGGTTCATTGCCCGCTTAGAGCGGTCCATCGACTGCTGCAGGCGATAGATTGCCTTCTCATACTGTTTTGTCTCCGGAGCAAGTTCTGTGAGGATGACTTTAGTCTCTGAGACACCGGCTATCGTGGAGGTTCCTGGGTCTATCCCCATCGTAGAATCCCCGGTCTGTTTAAGTTTCTTCGGTGCATCCCCTTTTAATACAAGGATCACATAATACCTCCAGCCAGTGGAAAACATCTTCCGGTGGATCTGGCAGTAGGAGATAGCCGATGATAAACTGGCTTCTATGTACTGCCTGTCCTTCTCCCTTTTAGGAAGTTTACAGAGCATCGACAGACCAAGCCAGTCTACAGTCAATGTATCTTTGTCAAACTTAGCTCCATTGGTATTTGTCTTCCCGCTGATTGTAGTGAAATCCCGGTTCTTCTTAAAATGAAGCTGTTTCCCGTTACCAAACAGGACTTTTTCTACGCCTCTCCAGACATTCGATGCCTCTTTCTGCACCTGCTGAGAGGATAAAAGCTTCTTATACCGTTTCCCACATACTTTGATATAAGACTGAAGCCCAGCTTCGGTCAGTCCCATCCTCTGTCTGAAAGAAGACATTTTCTGCAACAGAGCATCTTTTCTGGAATCCGATTCTTTTGTTGGTTTCTTTATCTTGGATAAAGCACGGTACTCCGTAAGTATCCCCTGATACTCCTTGTTATGTTCCAGCTGACATAATAGCTTCTTCGCATGTTTCACAAGGACATTATGGATATGGGAAAGGGCATAGAATCTTCGTGTGATCTCCTTTCTGTCATATGCAGTTGTCTTTAATCGGAGTTGTAAAGTATGCATCGTTCCTCCTATAAACGGGTCTTTTGTTCCTCTACATATCTCTGTATAGTATCTGAGCTGACAGAACCGGCAGTGGATACAAAAAAACTGCGGGTCCAAAGACTTGTCATACCAGCGAGTTCTGGAAATTCATCCCGAAGTGTCCGGGAGCTTGCCCCTTTTATCCAGCGCATGATATCCGATGGACTCTGGTCTGGCAGACATTGCAGAAACAGATGTACATGGTCAATATGGCATTCCATTGCCAGAATCTGAATCTTTTTCTGTTCACAAATCTCCTTGGTGTATGTTTTAAAGCGTTCCTCTACTCCTGGAAATAAAAAGATCTTCCTGCGGTATTTGGGACAAAAGACAAAATGATAATTTATCAGTGATACGGTTGTTTTTGTACGTCTATATCTTTTATTCATAAATTTATTATATCATTTTTTAGTAGATGTTACAACATGAAACATCTACTAAAATGCATATAAAAAGCGATTCATCCCACAGCTAAAGCAGTGGGCTTTCTCTTATAATTTCTGTAAAAGGTATGGTTAAACTAAAATTCTGGGATAAAGACTCAGATAAAGTACGGCATGGAGATTATATTTACAAGCAGCCTTCTTAGAAAGTTGTAGTGATAAAAGGGTATATTCTTTCGATGTCATAAAAAAAGATCGGTTTATCCGGTCTTTTTTTTATCTAAAAGAATCCAATTCTTTTTACGAATCGTAAAAGAATTATCCAAGCATATTAGATTTGTAAAAAAATTTCAAAATAGGGAGGACAAGAAAATGAAAATAGGAGATATTGTAAAAAGTAGACATACTGGGCAGGAATATAGGGTTGTTGAAATGAATAAAAAACATAAATGCGCTTATGTTTGTGTTCCACTTAATCCAGAAAAATATACTTTTTTTGATGATGAAGTTACAGCTACAACGGATAAGTCATGGGAAGGATGTGCTATTCAAAATATTAAAAAATTAGATGAAAATACACCAGAAGGTTGTATCATCGACTCAGATACTATTCTTGCGGATTTGATAGAACAATGTAACTATCAGGAAACGGGACTTGCCCACGAAATCTTTGATATTTATAAGAGCAGCGCAGATAAAGAGGCTGTAAAAAAATTATTCTATGCTTTTACAGATATGGAGTTTGATTCATATTTAGGTACCTGTATGAAGATGATCACCAGACACAAGAATACGCGCATTAGTTATCTCTATAGAGATGCAGCAAATTATAAGAAGCACAATGAGGTAATTGTACCAGGGCTTTTTACAGAAGAACAGATACGTACAATTATTGATTGTCTGCAAGGTGGGGAGCATTTCATCCCCAGCGAAGTTAATTTGCCGGAAATCAGATTTGAGGATAGAACAGAAGCAGATCATCCATGGTTCGAACTAAATGAAGATGGATTCGAAGAAACAGAAGCGGAAGCAACCTGCTATATTTCACCAGAATACTTGGTTGAGTTATTTTTAGAGAGAAAAAAAGCATGGCAGGATGAATTTTATGTACCGGCTGATTGGCTGTAAACGAAAGGATTTTAGATATGGCAGCAGATTATAATACAAAAATAAATTTTCATTATAGCAGCAGGGATATGATATATGAAAAAGATATTTATCCACCGTTATTGGAACTCATTAAAGAAAGTAATGGAGAAATGTTATTTGTTGATTCTGATGATGAACGTTTTTCAAAAAAAGAACTTGAGCGGATGATGCAAGAGATTCTTCTGATACATGATTCATTGTCTTTTGTTGTTGATATTAATTTAGATGAAAATGCAGATTATAAGGTATGTATTTATGAAGATGCATCAAAATTAATTTATAATGATGAAAGTTTGGAAAAAGCTCTTCCTAAACCATGGGAATCAGAAAAAAATATTTGGTTATTTCTACAAGATCATCAAGAGCCAAAATGGAGAAAGCTCATCCGAAAAAATCATAGAATCCAAGAAGTTTGGAATCAGCGAACTATGCTAACTGTTCCATTATAAACAGTTACTACATAAAGAAGAATTTTTTGAATACATACAAGATAATTTTTCACTGGACAGTACATCTGAAAAATTAGTAAAAATATCTTAAATTTTGTGGAAATGAATTATCCTGAAGAAGAGGAACAGTAAGAAGTTTTCTGTAAATTTATCAACTATTTTCAAAAAGGCTGCTATATAGCAGTCTTTTTTCTTATAAAAATTCTTTTTCATTTTGTTTTGGCATAATAAGAGTGTGAGCAGGAGTTTTCTTCCTTATTTTGAAAAAATTACGGTATGTGGTCCTGCCAGAACCACGGGAGTAGAAATCCTGAATCTGGCAAAATCCTGTCCACAATTTTTCTTCAAAGCTCCAATACACATTGGGGCTTTTTAATTAAAAATTGATAATGTAACAGTTTTTTCATATTGAAAATATAAATTTTCAAAATAGGAGGAGAAAAGAAATGATCAAATTAATCGTTGCAGGTCCAAGAGATTACCATGATCAAGAAAAAGTATTTCGCTATATCCATATGTTTCAAGGGAAATTTGGAATTGATGAGATTATATCCGGTGGAGCATCTGGGGTAGATGAATTAGCGGAAGAATATGCCTTTTTGCACCAGATTCCATTCAAACTTTTTCAAGCAGATTGGGAAAAATACGGAAAAGCTGCTGGACCAATGCGGAACCGGGAAATGGCAAAATACGCAAATGCCTTGTTAGCGTTCGATAAAGGAACAAAAGGAACACAAAACATGATCGACACAGCTAGAAAATATCATTTAAGAGGGTTCGTCATTCCCTTATGAGAAAACGATTTTGCATATTAAGAAGATAAATTATCGTATAAAGCAAAATTGCTAAAGAAAGGGGATAAATCATGCGATGCTTTAAAGAAGAAAAGATTCAAGAATATTTTAATGATGCTGTGATCGTAACAACAAGGAAACATTTCTATTATATGTCGGCTGAAGAAAAGAGGATGCATAAGATAAAAATGGCAAGTCAAGGGTTTGAGGATTCCGGGCAGAATGTGAAAATGATAAAAGATTCTTCTGTGGTACCTACAGGATACATGCAGGATTCTTATGTATATTATGGAGGTTATACAAAACAGGAAACAGTTAGGAAAGATAACGTATTCTGATTTTTTTCTTATAAAAATATCCTTCTTCTAAAAAATGATATATATAAAATATCTGTTTTAGGAAGGAGGATAGTTTTATAAAAAAACAAGTCCTACCCTCTAAATGAAATGTAGGTAGCGAGATGAATTGTATAGTTAGCCTAGCGTCAGTAGTGGGCGGAGAGAAAACGGTATCCCCTACTGACAAGAAGTAAGCACCGCCGGGTTTTGCTCGGCAATCAGCCTTCGCAAGGATACCGGCGGGGGATTAAAATGGTGAAGTCGAAGAATAATCTAAATCATAACAAAAAAGGCTGTTAATTGGCAGTCTTTTTTTCGTAAAGAAATAATCTGAAAATAGACATATTTAAAAAGTAAAACTATTTCAAAAATAAGGAGGAAAACAAATGCAGAAGAACAAATTAGCAATGTGTAAACGAATTTTTAAAGACTTTCAGGCAAAAAAAATAGTGAATGATGAAAAAATTTTGATCATCGACTGGAAAAACAAAGATGGTTCCGGTGAATATGCGATACGTTACACCCTAGATATGGAAAAAGGAGATTTCATTATTACAGGTGATGTAGGATATTGCATTGCCAGCTGGCATAACCACTTAACACCCGATAATCTTTCCAAGTTTTTAGACAATATCGGTTATTTTAAAGAAAAAATTGAATGCTGGTCTGAAAAATACACCTATCGGTATAAGGACATTAAAGCTGATCTGAATATGCTTAAAGATGATTTACTGGCTGATACAGATTTCACAGAAGAAGAGATCGATAAAGATTTCGAAGAAATCTTGTCTATGGCAGATTATATCGAAGCTGGAATGATAGCTCATCCTGATTTGGTAGAAATATACGAGAAATACTACTCCGATTGGTATGATTCGGACTTCGGTACACTTGGACGAAGAATTTCAGATCGAATCTATTTATGGGCTGCAGGTTTTCAGATGGCATGGCAACAGCTGTCTAAAAATACAAAAAAATATTATGAGATTAGTTTTACTCGAAATGACAATTCAAAAGATGAATACAGTATCTGCATCATAGGGGTAAAACAGCCGACCCGAAAAGAAGCGGAAGATTTCTGTAAAAAAGACATGATTGAATTTGGATATGACAATGTCTCATCAGTGATTGAAATATCCAAAGAAGAAGCAAGCAATTTTTTTGACATGGAAAATGAACAAAATTTTCCGGTATTTGGGATATAAGTAGTTGTTTTGTTTCTTAATTATCTGTGTTAAAATAACATTATAAAAAGATTCGATCAAAAGGAGTAATTATGGATATTAATAAATTTTTAATAGAACGATTTAACATAGAATTAAAGAAAAAAGACCGTTCTGGTATTTATGCCATAACACAAAGGCGAATGGCTTATAATTCAAATAAGATTGAAGGAAGTACATTAACTGAGGAGCAGACCGCTTCTTTATTTGATACTGGAAACCTGCCTAGACAGGATGATTATTACAGAGCTAAAGATATCGAAGAAATGAATGGACATTTTTTAATGTTTAATTTGATGATCACAACATTGAAAGAGGATTTATCGGAAGAGCTAATCAAAAAATTTCATTATGAGTTAAAATCTGGAGTTTTTGAGGATCGTGCTAATGGCTATGCAATTGGCGAATATAAGACACGTCCTAATATAATCGGTATGAACAAAACAACAATGCCAAAAGATGTACCAAATGAAATGAAAGAATTGCTGCAATGGTATCATACTCAAGAAAAATCTTTATACACTTTAGCAAAATTTCATGTTCGGTACGAAAGCATTCATCCGTTTCAAGATGGCAATGGAAGAACTGGAAGATTAATTCTATTTAGAGAGTGCCTAAAAAATAAGATTATACCATTTATCATTGAAGATAGAAATAGAAGTCTTTATATCGATGCTTTAAAAGCAGCAAGAGAGAATAACTTATCCCCTTTAGTTGAACTTTTTGAAAAAGAACAAAAAGCATATGAAGAAGATGTTCAGTATTTTCTCTAATTGTTAACAAGAAAAACAAGGATTATCCTAACCTCTAAATGAAATTCAGTCTCCGTCAATACCGGCTGGGGATTAAAATAAGCAAACCTATTATTTTTCGATAACATAAAGCTTATATCATAAAAGAATCCGATTCAATTTTATATTTATCCAAAGGAGGATTCAACTATGACAAAAGATAAAAATTTTGATACAAAAACCCAGGTATTACCAAACATACAACCAATTGTTAGCAGTATGGATGTTTTTATTAGATCATGCACCACAGATTCAAAGCCTCGTATAAGTACAGGAATATGGGAGTTTGACCGCATCTTAAATGGAGGATTGTCGGATGAATTTTATATCATGGGTGCAGAGACAAGCACTGGTAAATCCGCTTTTCTAATGTTTATTGCACAGAAAATAGCAGAATCCGGTATCGATGTCCTTTACTTTGCTTTAGAAATGGGACAATCTGAGTTCATTGCCAGGGGAATATCAGCAATATCTTTCGAAGAACATCAGCAGGATAAAGAGAAATGTGTTACAGCATCTGATATCTTGTATTGGACATGGAATCCTGAATTAAAGAATTTTATTAAAATGGAGCTTTCCAAATATAAAGATTATACAGATGAATATTTCCGGCGATATGGAGACCATCTATATATTATCGAAAGCGGTCTGCGTGGACTGTCTGCCAAGGATATTGCAAATATAGCCACTGCACATAAGCAAAAGACAAGAAAACCAGTTGTTGTTTTTATAGATTATCTCCAATTACTTAAAGCAGATCCCAAAGATCCGTCTCAGACAGATCGCAAGACAAAGATAGACAGGAGTGCTGTTATCTTAAAAACCTTGGCTTCCCAGATTGGTATGCCAGTAGTAACAATCAGCAGTATCAGTCGTAATAATTACAACGAAAAAATCAATACTTCTTCTTTTAAAGAATCTGGTGATCTGGAATATACCGGAGGGGTATTGTTGGGCTGGGACTGGTGCGGGGTAACTGATGTAAACAGAAATAATATTGAAGAGATTACATCAGAAAAAGTCTCCTGCAAGCAAAGAGGATACCGCAGGATGCGCCTAAGTCTTTTGAAATACCGGAACGCAGAAAAAGACAATGAAGTATTGTTGCGATACTATCCAGCTTATAACTATTTTGCATCTGCTCTAAAACCAGATATAAGTACAGCAGAAACAATGAAATATACAACCGGTGACAGACCAAAAGGAATCCCCGGAAAAGTCATGTCTTTTTAACAAGAAAAACAAGGATTCCCCTTCCTCAACATCAGTAG
>ENA-OPWD01001921-OPWD01001921.1-human-gut-metagenome-genome-assembly--contig:-NODE-1921-length-13161-cov-1.722570_pt1 | contig 13161 bp, 10 predicted proteins | sample MGYA00241502_ERZ501996 | MGnify/ENA primary metagenome ERZ501996 (study PRJEB25962, sample SAMEA2042011) | human gut metagenome | biome: human gut; feature: human-associated habitat; material: faeces... | reverse complement strand
CAGATCAATCAAACAGGCGGCTACGTCAGCAACGAGCAAATGTTCATAGAAAACTATCTTCCGTTTCTCGACGAGCCGTACCGCAATCTGTTCCGTTTGCAGATGATGGCGATTAACAAGCTAAACGAACGAATCTGCCACGACCAGACATTAGTGGAGTTTGCCAATCAGGTGTCAAACACAGAAAATCTGATTGACATGAACGCCATGGCAAAGCTTGCGGTGGAAGAAGATATCCCCATCGGCAGGAATCGGCTGTTCCGTTGGCTGCGGGAAAACGAGATATTGATGTCAGGAAATTTGCCGTATCAGAAGTACATCGACCGAGGGTATTTTGCGGTGAAGGAGTCCGTTTTTGAAACGGATTCTATGTGCAGAACTTATCAGCAGACGTTTGTTACTGGCAAGGGGCAGCAATACATCATTGGCAGACTGAAAAAAGAATTCTGCAATGAAATTTAACTGTTCAGGGGGGTGAAATTATGCTTGGATTTATCACAGGACTGCTTTTGGGCGGAACATTGGGTGTTGCAGTAATGGCGCTGTGCAATGCCGCCAAAAGTGCAGATGAGGAAATGGAAACGAAAATAAAGTAAGGTAAGGTCGTTTTGCCAGTGACGGAAGCTATTCTGTGATTTGCAAAGCGACTTTCTTTCTGTCATTGGCAAACGGCAGAAAGGCGTTACATGAATAGCTTTATGTCATGGGTAGGCGGCAAAAAGGCACTCAGGGATGCCGTACTTGCAAGATTTCCGCCATATTATGAACGGTATATCGAGGTTTTCGGCGGTGCAGGCTGGGTGTTGTTTCACAAGCCGTCCGACAATGATTTTGAAATATTCAACGATTTCAACAGCAATCTGATCAACTTATATCGTTGTGTCAGGGACAAGCCGAACAAGCTGAAATACAAGCTGCAATACGTGCTGAATTCCCGTGAGGATTTTAACTGGATTGTAAGCTTACACAAGCGAGGATTATTTCCGAAATTTTGTGATATTGACCGTGCAGCGAAGTTTTACCAGCTGATTCGGTACAGCTACGCCGCCAGTCTGGACAGTTTTGCTTGTCAACCGCATTCCATGTGGAGTGATTTTCCGCAAATTGATATGGCGGCAAGGCGGCTGCAAAAGGTTGTCATTGAAAATCGTGATTTTGAAAAGCTCATCCGGCAGTATGACCGCCCGGTGAGCTTTTTCTATTGCGATCCGCCGTATTTTGCGACGGAGAATTATTACAAGGATGTGGGATTTACAAAGGCAGATCATATTCGGCTGAGGGATACATTACTACAGATTTCAGGAAAATTTTTAGTTTCCTACAACGACTGCCCGGAAATCAGGGATCTCTGGAACAGACCGGGCATTGCCATAGAGGAAATCAGCAGACTGAACAATCTGGTGCAGCGATATGAGGGCGGCTGCATGTACAATGAACTGTTGATTTCCAATTACGATACCAGCGAGAGAGCAAAAATGATAAGGCAACTCTCTCTTTTTTGACGATGATGGAGGAATTGATGTATGAAAAAAGTGATTTTTTCGCAGATTTTAGCCGGAAACGGTGTGACAAATTTCAGCGGGCTGTTTGACGAAAATGGCCTGCCGGTGCGTGTGGAACTGGAGAAAAATGCGGACGGCGTCGTCCTTGCCGTTCTGCGCAGAGAATTATCGGAGGACGAACAGCAGAAAATCTGCATGGATTATGAACACTGCCAGGATTGTCCGCTGTGGGAACAATGCGATGCGGAGTGTGATGAAATATGATCCTTGATTGGTTCTGTACAAAAATTCGTTCGCCGACTTTTTCGGTAAGGTTCAGCAACAAAAAAACGCATTACAGCACGTATTTTCGTGCTTTTTTGAAAGGAAGTTTGTATATGTTCAAAAACAAAATATTGAAAAAACTGGGCGCAGGTCTGATGGCAGGACTCTGCGCTTTTTCTATGCTGGGAACAAATTTCAACAGTTCGTTTGGTGCGAGTGCGGCAAGCAGTTCCACTGAAAATGTTGCATTTCCGTCCGCCGATACGGTTATCGCAAAAGCGGCAACCCTGCTGGGAACGCCTTACACCTTCGGGAACAAAGGTTATTCTGGTATCTACACCCAGGGCGCATATGCGCCGCTGTCCGTCAGCACGATTAACAGTCTTGGTATCGACTGTTCCGGACTTGTGTACTACACGCTGACCCAGCTGGGGTACAGTACATCGGGATTTTCGTGGAACAATCCCGTTCCTGTGGACACAGCACATTGGCTGACGGTCAGTGACAGCTGTACGATTACCTACGGCGGAAAGACTTCCAACATTGACATTGAAAAACAGAACGTCAAAACGGAGGAGCACCCCTACTGGGAATGCGCCGACGGCTCCACCATCACGGCTGGTTCGGTGGTTGTGGCGGAGACAAAAAACATCAACCATGCTTGGATTTACATGGGCGAATTCAATTCCCGAAACGATGTGGTATCCTATCTGAAAAGCATCGGCGTTCCGGAAAGTCTGATCACTTCATCAACAGTTGGTAGTGGAAATGGCAATGGCGGTACCCACTGGCGCATCGAATCCAATGGTTCCCAGGGCGTTGTCATCAACAACAATACGGACGGAAAAAGTGCAACCGCGCTGAATACTTCGGCTTTTCGTATCACGCAGAATGATGCAACCTTCCGTATCAAAAAGTGTCTCGATGGAACATCCCAAATTGTTGGTAAATCGACGGTTGACGGCAGCACGGCGAAGTACGGCGTTTACGCCGATTCTGCATGCAAAACTAAAGTCGGAGAAATTACGATTGGCGCAGATGGTACAGGTTCGATAAAGCTGCCTATGGGGAGTTATTACGTCAAGGAAATTTCTGCTCCGAAGGGTTATGCGCTGTCAACAAAAGTTTACGAACTGAAAGCCAATCAGACCGTGACCGTGTACGAGGACTATGAAACTGGCTCTATCAAAATCAACAAGACCTCTGAGGATAATGTTGTGAAAGATATCGAATTCAAGGTGACCGGTTCGGACGGCAGCAGTTACACGAAAAAAACAAATTCCAGCGGCGTTGCGGAATTTTCTGGACTGAAAGTGTACAACCCCAGTACAGGCAAGGCGATCACCTACACTGTCACCGAAATCAATGTTGCCACAAGATATGAAACGCCAAAGGCACAGAACGTGACGCTGGCAAACGGCAATGTGGATTTAACAGTTAACCTGACTTTTATCAATGACCTGGTGAAGGGCAATCTCAAAATTAACAAGCAATCGGAGGACGGCGAAAACGGCGACCGTGAATTTACGATCGCAGGCGGCGGCAAAACTTATACCATAAAAACAGGCTCTGACGGCATTGCCATACTTTCTGACATTCCCGTCTATGACAGTAATAACGAAAAGATTGTCTACACCATTTCTGAGAAGAATGTGCCGATAAAATACGTTGTTCCTGCTGATCAGACGGCTACGCTGACGGTTGACGATACCACAACGAAAACGTTCCAAAATGTGCTGAAAAAATTTACTGCCGAGGTTGTCAAAAAGGATGCAGAAACCGGTTCCGCACAGGGTGACGCCACACTTGCAGGAGCAGTTTACGGATTGTATCTGGATGGCGATCTTGTGGACACCTATACCACTGATTCGGAAGGATATTTCAAGACAAAGGAATATGTTTGCGGCAATTATACGCTTCAGGAAATCTCGCCGTCCAAAGGATATCTGCTGGATGAGACGGTGCATTCCGTCGGCGCAGAAGCCAAGAATTATACGGTGGAAAGCAATCTGATTTCCGTTGCCGTGACCGAGGATGTGGTAAAGGGAAACATCTCCATTTTGAAGCATTCTGATGATGGCAGCACGCAGATCGAAACATCGGAAGTCGGCGCTGAATTTGAGGTTTATCTCAAGAGTTCCGGCAGTTATGAAACTGCAAAGGATTCCGAAAAAGACTACCTTATCTGCGATGAAAATGGATTTGCAAAGACAAAGGATTTGCCATACGGCGTGTACACGGTGCATCAGACTTTCGGCTGGGAAGGTACGGAGTTGATTGCGGATTTCGATGTGTACGTCAGTGAAAACGGCAAAACCTATGCCTTCCTTATGAACAACAGAGAATTTGAAAGCTATGTAAAAATCGTGAAAGTGGATTCCGAAACTGGAAATACCATTCCCTACGAGGGCGCAGGATTTGAGATTTACGATTCTAACGGCGAAAAGATTTCCATGTCCTACAGATATCCAACGCCAACCACAATAGACGTATTCTATACTAATTCCGAAGGCTATCTGATCACACCGGAAGTTCTTTCTTACGGAGAATACACGCTTGTGGAGGTTCAGGCTCCCTACGGGTATGTGCTGGACAGCACTCCTGTGTCCTTCACAATCTCCGCTGAAAATGCAGAGGAAGAAAACGCTTTGACAATCGTGAAAGTCAACAAGGAAAACATCGCTCAGAAAGGCAGAATCAGCGTTCAGAAAACCGGCGACAGCTTCGTGTCTGTTGCAGCGGCGTCCTCCGCTTACACAGATGAAAACGGCGAGATGATAGTAAATCCGACCATCTACACTCCCGTGTTTGCGAACGGAAATCTTTCCGGTGCAGTATTTCAGGTGATCGCCTCTGAGGATATTGTTACTCTTGACGGTACAATTCGTGCAAATGCAGGCGACGTTGTTGCCGAACTTAAAACCGATGAAAACGGCTATGCGGAAACAGATTTGCTCTACCTCGGAAAGTATGAGGTCAAGGAGATTACTGTGCCTTACGGATATGTTTTGAACAGTGAATCGCAGGTTGTGGAGCTTGTATACGCAGGGCAGGAAATCGCTGTTCTGGATACCGTAAATACGTCATTTGTCAATGATTATCAGGGTGTTGAGATCTCACTTTCTAAGGTTATGGAAAGTGATGAAACCTTCGGCATTTCGGCAGAAAACAGCGCAGTGAATGTCCGCTTCGGGCTGTTTGCAGCGGAAGAAATTGCTGCTGCTGACGGCTCTGTCATTCCTGCGGACGGTCTGATTGCAGAGGTTTCACTGGATGAAAATATGACGGCTGTCATTACAGAGAAAATCCCGTTTGGCAAGTATTATGTGCAGGAAATTGCCACAGACGAGCATTACGTTTTGAACGGCGAAAAGTATCTTGTGGACTTTGAATATATGGGACAGGAAGTCACAACAGTCAATATTGATTGCGGTCAGTTTGAAAATGAGCTGAAGCGTGGAAAAATCGAAGGAATCAAAGTGAATGAATCCGATGAACCGCTGGAAAATGCACTGTTTGGATTGTTCCAAACAGACTGTACAGAATTTGTGGAAAGCAATGCAATTATGACGGCAATCTCCGACGAAACCGGATATTTTGCATTTGATGAAGTTCCCTACGGCGAGTATATTGTCAAAGAAATTGAGGCTCCCACAGGCTACATTCTCAGTGAGGAAGGCTATCTCATGACAATTTCTGAGGACGGTGAAATTGTGGGAATCACAGCTGAAAACAAGCCGATTACCATTGAAATCTCCAAACAGGATGTGTATGGAGAAGAACTTTCCGGCGCAGAAATGGAGCTTATCAACAGCGATGAAGAAACGGTTGAAAAATGGACTTCCGACGGCAAAAACCATGTTGCTACGGAGCTTCCTGCCGGAGATTATACGCTGAAAGAAATCGCTGCACCGGACGGTTATGTGATTGCAACTGATATCAGTTTTACAGTCGACGTTTACGGCAATGTTACTGTAGAAAACGTAGACGCAATCGCTGTTTCGGAAGATGGTAATCCCCTGATTGTTATGGTTGACGACACCACAAAAGTGCGGATTTCCAAGCAGGATATCACCACTGGTGAGGAGCTTCCAGGCGCAAAGCTTCAGGTTATCGACAAGAATGGACTTCAACCAAAGAACCGCATTATTTGGAGGCGGTTCTCAAAGCTGGTGAAACCTACGCATTGCATGAAGTCATTGCACCGGACGGCTACGCTATTGCAAATGATGTGGAATTCACGGTGAATGCGGATGGCACAGTGACGGAAGTTGTCATGTACGATGATGCGGTTCCGGTGACAAAATCGACGCCCAATACCGGCGACAGCGGTCGGAATTCGCTGGCATATCTGATGCTTGCCGGAAGCGTCATCATTTTCGCAGCACTTGCCATCAGCAGAAAAAAGAAGCGCAGAAGTGAAAAGGCTGATAAAAACGTCGCTTTCTGCCTGGATTTTGTTGAGGTGGAACATGAAAACGAATAAGAAAAAAGCAATCCGCATGGGGCTGGCTGTGACCGCAGCTGCTCTCTTCTGGGGTGGAATGTATTTGCTGTTTGGAAGCGATGCTGCGCAGAAAATGGAGTGGAATCAGGTCAAGGATTATGCGCCGGATTCTGAGGTATGCGAGACGTTGGACGAAGCTGTGGCTGAAACCGGGAACATACCTGTTGTTGCTACAGCAACCACGCACATGCTGACAGCGCAAATTCAGCAAATGAATGCAAATTATGCTAACGCCATCGGCTGGATTTATGTGCCGGATACGCACATCAATTACCCCATCATGCAGTCGGAGGATAACGACTTTTATTTGCATCATGGGGCAGACGGCGGTTATTTGTATGCTGGTTCCATCTTTTTGGATTACCGCTGTAACGCTGATTTTTCGGGCGTTTCCAATATTTTATACGGTCACAATATGAGCAACCGTTCCATGTTTGCGGACGTGATAAATTTCACCGACAGAACATATTTTGACAGTCACCGCTATGGTTGGCTGACCACGGAAAATGATGTATATTGCGTGTGTTTTTTCGCAGTGGATGTAACGGAAAACACAGGCGAAATTTACAATACGGATTCCAGCTGGCGGACTGTCATGAGTGAGGCGGTAAATCGTGCGGTAATTTACGATGACATTGAAATTGCCGATACGGATCGTCTTGTGATGCTGTCCACTTGCACTGGCGCAAACAGTTCTTCCCGGACAGTTTTGGTTGGAAAAATCATGGAGGATGAGAATATATGAAATTGAGTAAAAGAACGAAAAAGATCATGATTGCGGCGGTTTCTGTTATTGTGCTGGCTTTTCTTTGCAGCCTGACGGCGTTTGCAGATGGTGAGGTTGCCGGAGCAGTGGAAAGCACTTGGAATGCTGCCAAGGGACAGATCAAGACCATTGTCAACAATGTGGTGTTCCCGGTGGTTGATGTCATTCTGGCGATTTTGCTGTTTGTGAAGATCGCAACTTCATACATGGATTATCGCAAACATGGACAATTTGAATGGACGGCTCCGGCTATCCTGTTTGCATGTCTGGTCTTTACGCTGACGGCACCGCTGTATATTTGGGGGATCATCGGGGTATAACGGCGCAAGTCAATATTCCTCTTGCATAATAGCAGTTTAATGGTATAATATAGTTATAAAGCTGCTATGTAAGGAGAGCGAATATGTATATCAAGCCAAGTGCCGCCATTCGGCAGAACTATAATGATATTGCGGAGCTGTGTAAAATGACCGGTGAACCTGTTTACCTGACCAAAAACGGCGAGGGCGATCTGGTAGTCATGGACATCGAGGCGTTTACCCATCGGGAAAAGATGCTGAAGCTGCGGGAAGAATTGCTTGCCGTGGAGGAAGATCGCCTGCACGGCGCTGTGGATCATTCCGTAGATGAGGTGGCCGCCATGATGGAGGTGGCGATCCAGGAGGTACGCCATGCCGGAGCATGAAGCGTATCGAGTGATCGTCTCGAAGCGGGCCGCCCAGCAGTTGGTGGAGCATGCGGCATTTGCCGCAAGGCTGGATGAAAAATTGGCGCACAAACTGGTTTCCGATTTTCGTCAGGCGGCAGTCTCTTTGGAACGATTTCCGTTTCGCAATCCTGTGCTTGTCATGATAGACCCATATGTTCTTATTACGGAGACGTTTGGCATACTGGTACTGGTAATTGTCCCGGACCGGATTTTTCAGGATCCCTTCGGTAAAATATAACGTACAGTCCCCGTGAATCCCCCGGCACATCAGATAATTCATTCTTTTTTCTTCTGCCGGTGAAAGATAACTTCTTCCAAAGTTCAGTTCCACATAGGTGTGGGCTTTCTTAAGTGCCTCCTCGGAAACCACTGTGATCTTGTTTTTTACCTTGCGCTTTTCCTCCATATCTTCAGTAAGGGAAGAATCCTCAAGATCTGTCATCCGGTCCGTAATCTTTTCCACATAGTTTTCCAGGGCATCCTCATACATCTCTTCGTTGAGATAGTCTTCCCAGCCGAATTCCGTCAGTTCCTCAAGCGTCACTGCCATTACCCGATCCAGAGAACCGTTTTTCTTCTCAAAATCCGGATCGATCACTGTATTATAAAGCCTGTCAATGATCCGGATCAGTTCCATGGTATCTCCGGTTTCTGCACAGGCATAGATCTGATCCCGGAATGCGGAAAGTTTTTTCTCCACAGGTTGCACACTTCCTGCAAGAACGTCACGGAATACCGCGACTTTCAGCCGATCCAGCAGTTTATCATAGGAAGGCAGGGTTTCATATTCCTGATCCAGGATATCTTCCAGCGCTTTTTTCCGCATACGGCGCACGCCCGGGCGTTCCTCGCAGATCCGCGTTCCCACTGCTGCCTCGATGCAAAGCTGTGTCAGCCCGGTAAGTTCCGCCTCCGACGCATCCAGATAGATCTTTTTCACAAGGTAAAGGCCAAGAAGGTTTTTGTCAAAATATCTGGCAAAAGCGCCCTGTTTGATCCCGTCGTAAAGTGCGATCTCTTTGGAGCGGAGAAACAGGGATACATCCGGCTTTACTTCCAGGGTGTAATCTCCACTGACCGTCCAGAGAAGATTCCGGATGCGGTTTTCCAGATCCAGTTTGTAATCTTCAATGGAAAGTTCTTCTGTCAGATCTTTACGCATAGACATCGTCCTTTGTCCACTCTTCCGGGATCCTTGTACGGACTACATCGTCCACGATCTCTTTTTCAAAAATATCGAAGGTTTTGTTCACCACTCCCATCTGCACTGCAGCCAGGGGAGAAAGTCCCGCGCGGACGATTTTCATGGAAGCCAGAAGGCCGCGGAGATCCAGGGATTTTGTGGAAATCTCACTGTTTACAGATTTTTTCTGAAGGTCCATAAAAACGCCGATAAACTGTTCCACTGCTTTTTCTTTTGCTTCCGGGAACATTTTGTTAAAAATGAACCCTAAAGTTTCCTCTGTCTGGGCCGGCATATCGATCACCAGAAAACGGGAAACAAGGGCTTCGTTCAGCTCTTTTGTTCCTGCATATCCATAATTCATGGTTCCGATAAAACGTGCCGCCGGATGGAGATCAATCCTGTCATATCCAGGAACATCAATGGAACGGCGGTAGTCCAGCGTTGCGTGAAGGACTGAGACCGCATCGTTCTTTGCCATGTTGATCTCATCCAGGATACCGAAACCACCGTACTCGGCACACTGGTAGATGCTGCCCTTCCGGAGGCATACTTCATTGTTTACAAACGTGTCCGTTCCGATGAGATCCCCGCTGTTTGTGTTGACATGAAACGATACATTATAGATCGGGCGGCCAAAAGCATAAGCCAGATTTTCGGCCAGGATATTTTTTCCGGTGGCTTTCGGACCTGCAAGGAGGAGATTTTCCCCCTCCAGAAGACCTGCGATGGCCATTTCCAGGATTTCTTTTCCATAGAACGGAATGGACGGTCTGGTGACTCTGGCTGCGGCCGCTTCATCAACGCCATAATTTTTTCGGAATTCCTCGACGCCATGGATCAGGTCTTCGGAAACGTTTTGTTCTTTTAAAAATTCTAATTCTTTCATATATTTACTCCTGAATCTGATTCAAGCGGATAAAAACCTAACAGTTTCTCTCTCCGCCAGGTAAAAAACGGGACAGATCTTACATCCGTCCCGTCATTTGCTTTCAAAGATGCCTCTGCATTCAGGGAACATCTCTTATTTCCTGTATTTTATTCAGCCGATCATACCTCAAAGATCAGATCGCCGTAAGATGGCATCGGCCACATATCTTTATCCACGATCATCTCAAGCTCATCGACCGGTTTTCTTAATGCTTTCATTGCCGGTACAACACTCTCTCTGAAGAATACGGCACGGTCACGTCCCTCTTCATGAGCTTCTGCCTCTGCGATCAGTCCGGAAAGTTTATCCATAGCTGCCTTGGTCTCTGCGAGAAGGGTGGAGGATTTTTCCAGAAGGCTTGTCTGTACGCTGACATCAAGTGCTGCACTTACTGCTTTTACAGAATTGATGGACTCTGCAAGAACGGTTGTGTAACGGATGACTGCAGGGATGATCTGCTTGGTTGCGATATCCACCATGGTCTTAGCCTCGATGTTGATGGCTTTTGCATAGCCTTCGTACTGGATCTCTGCTCTGGACTCAAGCTCTGCTCTTGTGAATACATTGAAGGATTCAAAAAGCTTCACAGCCTTGTCTGTAGTCAGTGCAGGGATGGCATCTACCATGGACGGAAGGATCGGAAGTCCACGTCTCTTTGCCTCAGCCTCCCACTCCGGTGCATATCCGTTTCCGTTGAATACAATACGCTGATGCTCCGTTGCGTACTCTTTGATCAGGTCATGTACTGCGGTGTCAAAATCTTCTGCTGCTTCCAGACGGTCGCATGCCTCGCGGAATACTTCTGCCGCAATGGTGTTCAGTACAACGTTGCACTCGGAAATAGAATCACGGGAACCTACCATACGGAACTCGAATTTGTTTCCTGTGAATGCGAACGGTGAGGTTCTGTTTCGGTCTGTTGCATCTTTCATGAAATCCGGAAGTGTCTTAACACCGGTATCCAGGATCTCGCCGGTCTTACTGTGTGTGGCGGTACCTGTGCTGATCAGCTGCTCCAGCACATCCTGAAGCTGCTCACCAAGGAATACGGAGATAACTGCAGGCGGTGCTTCATTTCCACCGAGACGTTCATCGTTTCCAACGTCTGCTGCAGACTCTCTCAGAAGATCTGCGTGCTCATCAACGGCTTTCAGGATACAGGTGAGAACAAGAAGGAACTGGATATTCTCATGAGGAGTTTTTCCCGGCTCAAGAAGGTTGATTCCGTCATCGGTTGTCAGGGACCAGTTGTTGTGTTTACCGGAACCGTTCACTCCTGCGAAAGGTTTCTCATGAAGCAGGCAGCGCATACCGTGGCGGCTGGCAACTTTTTTAAGGATACGCATCATGATCTGGTTGTGGTCTGCAGCGATATTTACCGGTGCGTAGATCGGAGCCAGCTCATGCTGTGCAGGTGCAACCTCGTTATGCTGTGTCTTGGCTGTTACGCCCAGTTTCCAGCACTCCTCGTTGACTTCTTTCATGTATGCGGAGATTCTCTGACGGATGGTTCCGAAATAATGGTCATCCATCTCCTGTCCTTTCGGAGGCATGGCACCGAAAAGTGTTCTTCCTGTGTAGATCAGGTCTTTTCTCTGGAGCCATTTCTGTTTGTCAACCAGGAAATATTCCTGCTCAGCTCCAACGGAAGGCGTTACTTTTTTGGAAGTTGTATTTCCGAAAAGGCGGAGAAGTCGAAGTGCCTGTGTATTGATTGCTTCCATGGAACGAAGAAGCGGTGTTTTCTGGTCAAGTGCCTCTCCTGTGTAGGAGCAGAATGCAGTAGGGATACATAAGATTCCGCCGGCTGCGTCATGACGTACAAAGGCCGGTGATGTACAATCCCATGTTGTATAGCCTCTGGCCTCGAATGTTGCGCGAAGTCCTCCGGACGGGAATGAAGATGCATCCGGCTCGCCCTTGATCAGCTCCTTGCCGGAAAAGCTTAAGAGTACCTTGCCATCTTCTCTTGGTGCTGTGACAAATGCATCATGCTTCTCGGCAGTAACGCCTGTCAGCGGCTGAAACCAGTGACAATAATGAGTGGCACCCTTCTCGATGGCCCATTCCTTCATCTCATGTGCAACCACATCAGCGATCTCCATGGACAGCTCCTTGCCCTCTTCTATTGTCTTTTTCAGTTCGCGGTATACCTTCTTCGGCAGACGGTCCTGCATAACAGAATCGTTAAATACATCGCAGCCAAAGATTTCCTTTACGTTGATATAATCTCCCATTTCTTCCTCCTTTTCGTTCCTGTATATCCAGTCTTTCTTATGAGGAAAGACGTTTTCACCTCTGTATGATCACCTTGTCCTCGGATGCCCGGATCATTCTTCGCTGTTCTGGGTGATCTCCTTGAGCTCCTGCATTTTCTGGTTCAGCCGGCTTTTTTTCTGTTTCTTACTGCTGGTGAGATAAAGGTTCATGGCCTCATGAAGATTATCGATCTCCACACGGGTCTGGTCTCCTCCGAATTCTCCGTCCAGCGTCCACGGAACAGCCTCCTCCGACTCAATCACAACATGTGCGGATTTGAAAGAATAGATCAGATCTGTATTATCTTCTGCGGTGAGAAGTGCAGTCATGATCTCCTGAAGCTCCAGCGGATTCTTCGGGTTGGTGATCAGTGTCACCTCAAACAGTCCGTCATTCATATCCACATTTTTTCCGGTGAGGTTCTTAAAACCGCCTACAGATCTGGAATTACTGATCATGCCGTAGATAAAATCATTCTCTACGGTCAGCTCATCGGAAGTTACTTTCAGATGATAGGATTTCACCTCAAAAAGCTGTTTCATCCCTTCCAGCACATAGGCCACATGTCCCAGGATATTTTTCAGATCCTGGTCTGTCTCATAGGAAACATTGGTAAACAGTCCAAACGCAGCCACATAGGCAAATGTCTGGTTATTAAATTTACCGATGTCACAGTGATAGATCTGCTCCTCCATGATCATGGATGCAGCTGCAGTCATACTCTTCGGCATAAACAGACTATTGGCAAAATCATTGGTGCTTCCTGCCGGGATATAGCCGATGGGTGTCTGGCTGCCCACTTCCACGATTCCGGTAACCACTTCATCCAGTGTACCATCACCACCACTGCAGGCGATCAGATCCACCTGATCCGCATATTCCTTCACCTGTTCATAAGCATCCTTCGGTCCCTGTGTGGCACGGATGATCACTTCGTACCCACCTTTGTTAAAGATATCCACAATGTCCAGCAGATGCGTCTTGATTCTTCCTTTTCCTGCTTTGGGGTTGAAAACAAAAAGCATTCTTTTTTTCATTAT
>ENA-OPWD01001919-OPWD01001919.1-human-gut-metagenome-genome-assembly--contig:-NODE-1919-length-13178-cov-2.377581_pt1 | contig 13178 bp, 8 predicted proteins | sample MGYA00241502_ERZ501996 | MGnify/ENA primary metagenome ERZ501996 (study PRJEB25962, sample SAMEA2042011) | human gut metagenome | biome: human gut; feature: human-associated habitat; material: faeces... | reverse complement strand
GTGGAGTTAAAAATCTCGACTTATGGGGAGCATCGCCACATTATTGCAGATTAGATTATCTCACTTCATCTGCCGCCGAACGAAAACTTCGTGAGATCAGAAAAAAAGCTGAAGATTTAGGACTTAAATTTGTAATGTATACGCCAGAAACTTTAGCATATCCCTACAGCTTGAGTGCTCCTGAACAACCTATTCGCGATCGAACAATTGATTACTTTGATATGGCTATTGATGATGCACTTACTTTAGGAACAACTAGGTTATTTATGAATTCTGGTTGTGGTCCTCTCGATATTCCTCGAGAAGATAGTTGGAAGCGTGCAGTTGAAACAATTAGTAAAGTATGTGAAATGGCGCATAAACGTGGAGTTACAATCTTACTTGAACAACTTCAACCATACGAGAGTAATTTGTTGGTCAACTTGCCACAAATGAAAGCTATGTTGGAAGAAGTCAATAGTCCAGCATTAAAGACTTGTGTCGATTTGGTCGCTATGGAAGTAGCGCATGAGAATCTTGAAGATTATTACAAGGTTCTTGGTGAAGATACTATACAGTTTATCCATTTTGCAGATGGCGATCCTTCCGGACATTATATTCTGGGGGATGGTAATTATCCACTAAAAGAATACATCGAAATTCTTGAAAAGCATAACTATACAGGTATTATCGATTTAGAAATAAACGATTCAATATATTGGGATGATCCTCATAGCTCAGTAGAAAGATCTGTTGATTATCTAAAGAAAAATATATTTAAATAAATATTTACTTAATTTAAATATAAGCAAAAGGGGTTGTGGAAAAAGAATAAGTCCCGAAAAAAGAAAGACCAAGAGTTCATAATGTGGAACTCTTGGTCTTTCTTTCTGTCGCCATACCAACGCACCTTTTCCGGTTTGCCTGCAATGTGTCCTGCAGGTCCTTTCCATCACATTTCTTTGCTTAAGAAGATTCAGAAATCATTTATGTATCCAGGTAAAAGAGAACTCGCTTGAAGGATTTATTATATCCTATATCGGCGGTATTAATTGTAATTATCTTATTATTCTTTTAGCTTTTGTTAAACCTATCTCCAGAAATCTGTTTTTTGTCTAAGACCGATGTCTGCACTTTTAAAAACCGGGTTGCTTCCTTGCTTCAACTGCACTTCATAATTCTGGATCGCTTTAAATGCAATTCCTGATAAAATCAGGATAACCGGAATGTTAATGAGCGCCATAACCCCCATCAGTACATCGGAAAGATCCCACAAAAGAGACATTTCCATTCCTGCTCCCAGAAAAATCGCAAGTGCTGATACCAGTCTGAAGCCTTTCATAAAAGCTTTTTCCGGCTGTTTTTTGTGAATGTAGATTAAAAGATTGTCACAATAGAAACAGTTTCCGAGCAGAGTTGTAAATGCAAAAAATACCATTGCAACTGTAATAAAGACCGGCCCGAAAGAACCAAGTGATTCCTGAAGAGATGCCTGCACCCACGGTGCTCCCTGCAATTCTTTTGCCGGATCGATCCCGGATGACATACACATCATTGCTGTTGCTGTACAAAGCAACAAAGTATCAATAAATACGGATAACATCTGTACCAGCCCCTGTTTTACCGGATGGCTGACATTTGCCGAAGCTGATGCATTCGGAGCGGAACCGATACCTGCCTCATTGGAATAGAGACCCCGGCGGATTCCCTGCATCATGGCCGAACCGGAAAATGCTCCGAAAATTGCTTTGAAATCAAATGCTTCTTCAAAAATACGCACGAACATTGCCGGCACATTCTGAATATTGATAATTACTACCAAAAGTGAAATTCCGATATATGCAATCCCCATTACCGGCACAACCATTGAAGTTACTTTTACGATACGTGATCCGCCGCCAAGCAGACACCAACCTGTCAGCACTGCCAAAATTCCACCGATGATCCAGGGACTTATCTTTGCTTCATAAAAGGAAAATACTGAAAATGTAGACTGCAGATTATAAGATGCCAGCATATTAAATCCAAATGCGTAGGTTAAAATCATTGCAACGCAGAAAACAATTGCCAGTGGGCGACAATGAAGTGCCGCTTCAATATAGTAAGCCGGTCCTCCATAACAGCTTCCGTCTTCTCCTTTTTTCTTATAAATCTGTGCCAATGTACTCTCAATCAGAGCAGATGCACTTCCGATGATCGCAATCACCCACATCCAGAATACAGAACCAAATCCCCCAATACAAATTGCCGATGACACCCCGACAATATTTCCCGTTCCTACTCTCGATGCCGTTGAAACCATAAGCGCCTGGAATGATGAGATTGCCTCTTTGTCGTCCGGCTTCTCCATCACGGACTCACAAGCTCTCTCAAATAAACGCACCTGTGGAAATCTTGTCCGGATTGTAAAATATAAACCTGCACCGATCAGAATAATCACCAGAAGTTTGCTGTACATAAATGAACTGACCGCCCCAATAATCGTCTGAAACATACCTTCTTTCCTTTCTCAATGTTTTCTACCATTTTCGCTATATCTTAACGGAAACTCTCAAAATTTGCAAGCTTTTTCTATTTAAAAGCGGACAAGCAACGCCTGTCCGCCAAATTTATACTATATTTTTCTATCCCTTTACAGCTCCGGCAGCAACACCCTTGATGATGTACTTCTGTCCTGCCAGATATACAATGATGATTGGGATTACTGTAAGCATAATGCTTGCCATCATCGGTCCCATTTCAACTCTTCCGTAACTTCCGCGGAAATACTGGATCAGCATTGGGATTGTTTTATACTTCTTAATATCAAGTACAAGAGTTGGAAGCAGGTAATCATTCCATACCCACATTGCTTCCAGAATACCTACGGATATCATGGTAGGCTTCAGGATATGGATATCGATCAAAAAGAAGGTCTGCAGCGGATTACATCCGTCGATCATGGCAGCTTCTTCGATTTCTACAGGAATCGATTTTACAAATCCGCAGAACATGAATACTGCAAGACCTGCACCAAAGCCCAGATAAATAATAATGATACCCCAAGGAGTACGAAGTCCGGTACGGTCAGCAACCAGTGACAGGGTGAACATAACCATCTGGAACGGTACTACCATACTGAATACGCAAAGGTAATAGAAAACCTTGGATAATGTTCCGTTTACACGAACAATGTACCAGGCTGCCATAGAGCAGCACAGCATGATCAGAACAACGGACATCACTGAGATCACAAGACTGTACCAGAAGGATTTGAGGAAATCCATCTGTGTAACACTTGCCACAAAGTTTGCAACACCATTCCATGTCTCAGCTGTAGGAAGACTGAATACACCTGAAGTTGTAATCGCAGCTTCTTTCTTTAAAGAGTTGACTAAGATCAGTACGATCGGATACATCCAGAGGATGCAGATCAGCGTCAAAATAATTGACGCAACCGGATTTTTTTTCTTATTTTCCATCACTGCTGCACCTCCTTAGATGATGTTGCACGAAGCTGTATCAGTGCGATCGCTACAACCAGCAGGAAGAATACAACTGCTTTTGCTTGGCCGATACCCTTCCACTGAGCGCCGCTTCTTGCATAAAATGTATCATAAATATTCAAAGCCAGTAACTGTGACTGTTTACCCGGATCTCCTCCTGTAAGAGAAAGGTTCTGGTCAAACATCTTGAATCCGTTTGTCAGAGTCAGGAAAGTACAGATTGTAACAGACGGCATAATCATCGGGATCTTGATCTTGAACAGGATCTGTCTGTTTGTCGCACCGTCGATCTGTGCTGCTTCGACCAGATCAGGAGAAACGTTGTTCAGACCTGCTATGTAGATGATCATCATATATCCGATCTGCTGCCACATCAGAAGAATCAGCATACCGATGAATCCGTTTCTTGCAGAAAGTGAAAGCAAAGGCTGTCCCCATTTGGAGAGCAGTCCGTTTAACAGTGTCTGCCAGATATATCCAAGTACGATACCACCGATCAGGTTAGGCATAAAGAATACGGTACGGAATGCATTGGTTCCTCTGTATCCCTTGGTGAGTACCAGTGCGATGGAAAATGCCAGCACATTGATCAGAATACTGGAAACAAAAGCAAACACAACAGTCAGCCAGAATGAATGACTGAAGGTGTTATCCAGTAAGATCTTGGAATAGTTCGAAAATCCGACAAAGGTTACATCATTTACGGTTGTAAATTTACAAAATGAAAGATAAATGCCCCAGATAAAAGGCCAAAGGAAACCGATAACAAATGCCGCAAAAGTCGGCAATACAAAAATCGGCCACCACTTTTTGATCGTTCTTCCTACCATTTTAATTCTCCTCTTTCCCTCTCATAGAACTCACAGGAGGAGGCAAGAACCTCGCCTCCTCTTGATGATTGATCACATGTTATTTTGATTACTCGGAGAGAGCTTTCTCTGTAGCCCATCCGTCAACGAATGCACTTACAACATCATCCCATGAACCTGTGCCTGCTGCATATGCGGTAAGAGCTGTTCCAAGTCCGTTTTTCCACTCTTCAGACGGCATTGTTGTGAAGTTCCATGAAACAGGTGTTTTTCCAGCTTCTGTATATTCAGCATCCTGATTTACAAATACGTTTGTAGACTCCTGTGCTGTTTTGAAAGGAAGTGTGAATCCCATATCGTTTGCCATGGATTTTGTTCCTGTTTCAGATGTTACACACCAGTTCATGAAGTCCAGAGTTGCCTGAATGTCTTCATCAGATGCATTCTTGTTTACACACCAGTAGTTCTCTGTACCTGTTGCAAGTCCCTCGTTCTCATCATCTACACCAAAGTAGATCGGGATCATTGCAAGCTCGTCATCTCCGTATGTCTTGGACAGTTCTGCATATTCCCAAGTACCATTCTGATAGAATACTGCTTCGCCGTTTACAAATTCGTTTCTGGAGTCATCTGCTGTTTTTGCAGAGAGTTCAGCTCCGTCACAGGTAGAATCTGTGATGTACAGGTCAAACAGGTTCTTGTAGTTGTCAAGATATGTTCCTTTGATTGCCTCTGTATCATCGATTCCGTCTTCTTTGTACTCATAGTAGATCGGAAGGTTTGCAAGATGTGTTTTGAATCTCCAGTCAGAGGATCCGTCCATACCTGCAGATGTGAAAGCACCTTTGATTCCAAGCTCGTCCTTTCTTGCCTGAATATCATCTGCTACTTTCTTCAGATCATCGTAGCTCTTGATATCATCCAGAGAATATCCTGCTTTTTCAAGTAAGGTTTTGTTTGTGATCAGACCATAGGATTCGATTACATATGCGATACCATCTACAGCATCTCCGTCTTTGAGCTCGTAAGTATCAGAGGTAAGTCCTTTTGTGATCTCTGCATCTGTCAGATCATAGCAGTAATCTTTCCAGTTCTTAAGTCCAACCGGTCCGTTTACCTGGAACAGTGTCGGAGCATCGCTCTTTGCCATTTCAGACTGAAGTGTTGTCTCATACTGTCCGGATGCTGCTGTTACAACTGTTACTTCTGTTCCTGTTTCTTCAGTGTAAGCTTTTGCCAGGTTCTGCCAAGCTTCATCTGCTTCTGGTTTGAAGTTCAGATAGTAAACCTTTCCGCCGTCTGCTGCCATAACCGGTACGGACGGGATCATGGTTGCTGCTGTTAATGCTGCCATTGCCATTGCTGTGAGTTTTTTCATTTTCATAGTACTTGTCTCTCCTTTTTTTGTAGATTTTGTTCTCTTTCAACCTGTCTTTATTATAGATTTGTTAGTATTTTTATACTATGATAAAAAATCAAGAAATATGTTGTTTTTTCAAGATATAAAAATATAAAAAAATTGATGTACATTTTACAATTCATGCACATCAACTTCATCTTTTTGTTGAATTTCATTCAACACCCATCTTCCGTCTTCACGTATAAATGTCCAGTATTCATAAAACGACTCCGGAATCTTTTTTCCACGAACAACCTCTAATGTATCTGTATTGATATAATATCCAATCATTCTTCCATGAATCAGATAAACAATACTGGCATCTTCTTCACCTTCATCATCCCACACAGATACCGGAGTCACACTCAGGAGCTGAACTCGTTTCTGTATTGGCTTTTCATGTTTAACCTTCATCCATTCAAGTTTTGTAGTCCAACTTTGGGCAAGACTTTTACTCAGATACTTTTCTGCATAAGATGGATCCAGGAGCCTCCAGCATTCCTGAATAACAAAATATGCATTCTTCACATATTTTTGCATTTCTTTTGCATTCCAGTCTTCGCCCGGCTTTTCAAATTTCTTCATTTTTTGAAGACTTTTGTATTTTGCCTTTTGAATATAGCAATGAAATGCAATCGTTCCAGCCCCGGCAAAACATGCCATTGCCATCCAGCCAACTATCGTTTGCGACCATCCACCCGGACTCTCGTCATCCGTATAGTTTGATTCATTATTATAATGATATGTTCCACCGGAACTTCCCCCTGAACTTCCTCCTGAAGATCCGCCGCCGGCCCTCGCATAACATGTAATTGAAAAGCACAGACAGCAGATACATGCGAGCAGTATACAACAGATTCGTCTATGTCTCGTCATCTTTTTATTCGCTCTTATTTTTCTTTCGTTTACGGGAGATCAGACCAAGAAGGTTCTCATCTTTGGTATCGGAAAGATCATCATCGGTTACGGTTGGCTTGGATACTACGTACGCTCCTCTGGCGGCCGGCGGATCATTCTCCTGCTCAGTCATCTCTTCTGTCGACTCGTTCAACGGAACCTCTTCTTCTCTCACCTGCACAACATCGAGGGATTCTTCCATCTCGGAAACTTCCCTGTCATAAGCATTGCTGTCGAAAGGTTCTTTATCAGAAGTTTCTTCCTCACTGTCAGATAAATCGTCTGCTGGCTCTGCCTTCCTGCGTGAGTTCCACGGTGCGTATTCCGGTACGACCGGTTCTTCTGGCTGTGCAGAACTTTCTGCATCATCAGATATGATCTCGCTGTCTGCATCGACTGCTTCTGCTTCCTGTTTGAGTTCTTTCAGACCGTGACGGAGGAGGATCAGGTAGATGAGGTCTACTACTCCGTTGCAGAGGAAGATCCAGCCTGCGAAGATCACGGTGTATTTCACCATGGTGAATGGATTGATCACCAGGGAAATTCCGAGGCCGATGAAGATGAGGCTTCCGATCAGGAGGAATTTCCAGGCACCGCTTCCTCGTTTCTTAAGTTTAAGACTTCCTTTCAGGCTCCAGATGCTGTCTACGAGGATGAAGGTTCCAAGCAGGATCGGCAGGAGCTTGACCACGATCTGCGGGTTCATGAAGAGGAAGATTCCGATAACCATGAGAACACCGCCAGAAAAAAGATCCAGGATCGTAGAATTCAGTTTTTCCAGAATATAGATCAGGATATGATAAAATCCTACAAGAATCAGCAGAATTCCAAATATAAATTTACAGATTACATTGATCGTGTTCACAGGCATAAACGCCAGGCACGCTCCAAGGGCGATATATATGATCGAGGTTACAATCTGCCCTTTTAAAAAGTTGTTGATTTTTTCCCACATGAGACTTTCCATGCTCCTTTCATCCCGATAATAAGATTTCTACAGACAGTATACCGTTTTTTGAAAGACTCGTCTATAGACATCTCTGGATGAATGTCCATTTTATAATGGCAAACCTGCAGCGGACAGTCAGACAAAAACAGACCGGAGTCTGTGGAAGGCTCCGGTCTGAATGCTGCATATATTATTTTACGGTTACTTTGATCACATAGGATTTCTTTCCTGATCTTACTGTGATCTTTGCGGTTCCTTTCTTTTTGGCTGTGATAATGCCAGTGGAAGAAACTGCCGCAATGTTTTTATTTGATGTTGCATAGGTTACTTTGTCTGTGGAGGTCAGTGGACTGATCACTGGTTTCAGTGTTGTCTTCTGGCCTTTTTTGAGAGTCATGGATGATTTCAGACCGCTGATCTTTGTAGTGGTGACTTTGCCAGACTGAACTTTGACATTCAGGGTTGCTCTCTTTCCACTCTTTAAGGTTACGATGATCTTCGCACTTCCATTACGGTTCTGCGCCCTGATCAGACCGTTTCTGTCTACAGTTACGATCTTTGTATTAGTGGAAGCCCAGGATTTGACAGAGTCTCCGTTTGCCATGCTTACTCTGACCATTCTGGTTGCCTGTTTTCTCTGCAGAGTGATGGCGGTTGTATTCAGTTTAATGGTTGCTTTGAGTTTGCTTCCATGGTATCTGGTCTGTGTGTGTTTGCAGTATACGCAGTATCCGACCTGTTTCTCCGGCTGGAATACCGTTGCTTTTGAAACAGTCTTCCATACATATTTCGGTGTATGTTTCAGTTTCGGAATTGTTTCTGTCTTTGTCGCACCGCAGACTGTACAGGTATAAGTCTTCACACCTGTTGCTGTATAAGTTGCTTTCTTTGTCACTACACCTTTGTCATAGGTATGTTTATTTGTCTTTGCGATCTCTTCTGTCTTTGTTGTTCCGCAGACTGTACAGGTGTAAGTCTTTTCCCCTGCTTCTGCGCAGGTTGGCTCTTTTGTTACTTTTCCTTCATCGAAGACATGTTCTTTTGCTTCAAACTGGGCAAGTGGAGCAACAAAATATGTGTATGGTGTTTTTGTTACTGTGAGCTGGTAGTTTCCGGCTTTGTCTGCTTTGATGGAAGCTACACCATCTGCGTCTGTTACAAATTCTGCTGTCTCATTTGTATCAAGATTTTTCAGTTCCACAGTACAGCCTGCTTCTGCAGACGCACCTGCTGACATCATATTTCTTCCATAGAGTACTGCCTGGAATTCTTTTCCGGCACAGATTTCGGTCGGAACATCCTTAAAGTACATGAACTCGTCGCTCCAGCTTGTTGTGTCTGCAAGCAGATAAATACTGAATTCATCACCTGAATGCAGTACGGTTGTATTTGCGACAGTTCCCATACCTGTTTCATCTACCGGATATTCGTTATTTACATAATAGCCGACATTTCCTGTTGTATCTTCAAAAACGGTATTGATCCATCCGTTTGTTCCCACGTTGAGATATCTGGACGGATCTGCATCAAATGCTTCTCCATACATTGCTTTGTGCAGTGTGTATAACGCATCTACTACAGTTACCTGATTCTTCATTGCTTCTGGTTTTTCGTATCCATAAGCAGCTGCGTCTTTTGCTGTGACAGTAAGATCCCGAAGGCTTGCTGGCTGGTTTGCCATATTGACTCTGATCTTAACCTCGGCAACGGCTGTATTCTGTGCATCTTTTGCTGTATCAACAGCTTTCTGAAGTGCCTGTGTAGCATCACTCAGTTCCTCTTCTGTTACATTTTCTTTGTTCAGAACTGCTGTTGCTGTGTCAATAGCTTCCTTAAGTGTGGCCTTTGTTCCTTCCGGATATTGACCTGCTTCTGTTCCCTCTGTCATTCCATCCAGAAGTGTCTGTGCCTCACTGATCAGTTTCTGAAGACCTTCTGCTGCGGATTTGGTACCTTTGATGGTAACGGTTACAGAAACCGGCTGTTTGTAAAGTTTCTGCAGGACTGCATTATCCGGATGTTTTGCAGCAGCTTCTCTGTAAAGTTCACTGCTGAGTACAGAAGAAATCGTAATCTGTGTGTCGGTTTCTCTTCTTGTTACAACAAGGTTCTCATGTCCTACTACTGCATTATTGGAAGATTTGAATTTGTTGTATCCTGCACCTTCCATTTCCCATGGATCTGTAAACTGATCGTCCGGAATAATACCCTTGCCGGTCTTGTCATCAAAATTATAGATCCATTTCGGATTTCCGTCTTCTCCAAGAATCATTTCCTGGAATGGATGTAGATTTCCTGTGATGGAATCTTTGTCTGCATACTGTCCGTCATTGATTCCGTCAAAATAATGAGCCTTTGCCAGTTCCATCAGATTTAACTGATCCTGAACTTCTGCCTCTGTGATTGCTTTGACTGTAACCGGAATCTTCTTGGTCGCAGTTACTCCATCACGGGTAAAGGTCACGATCAGATTTGCGTTAATATCATCATTAGAGGCAAAACGATCTACAGCAGCTCTGTAACCATAAATTGTAATGGCCGCATTATCTGAAGTTACTGTGATTTCTCTGTTATTAAATACATTTTCACCATTCGCATCTGTGATCCTCGTGTATCTCGGAAGCTGAAGATCTGAGGTACAGTTTGCCAGATCAACTGCTCCTTGTGTATTAGAGTCTGTAATCTTATCTGCTGTATAATATTGGTCAAGAATTGCCCGAAGTTCTTCTTCGGTAGGTTTGGTTATGCCGGTACCTTTGACGGTTACTTTGAACTCTTTTGTCAAAGTTGCAAAATCAGATACTTTTTCTACATATCCGTTCAACAGTCTGTCATTTGCATTAAAGGTAGCTGTCAGGGTCACTTCTTTATCTTCCTGCTGCGGAGTAACCACACCTTCTTTTGCATCAATCAGAGAACCCCAGCCGGTGTCTTTGAAGCTGATTACGCTTTCATCAGAGGATGTCCATGTAATCTTGGACCATGCAGTGTTTACACTGCTGCTCATGCACTGTGGAAGTGTCAGATTTGAAGTTACTTCTGCCGCATCTGTATTGGAACCTTTGATCTTGTCCCAGGTAAGATTCTCCTGATCTGCTGCCATCTGTGTATTAAAGTAGTCACGATCCCAGCCGATGGTTGCTCTGCTTTCAGCTGTTTCTGCCTTTGCACCATTCTTCTCGAATACAAAAACAAGGTTTATATTTTTGGAATTGACTGCTGTAAATGAATTCGGTGCCTGTGCATAGTAATGAATAGTTCCATCTGTTGCAACGGTGTCTGGGTCATCACTGGATTTGACAGAAACCGTCACACCTGTTGTATCCATGCCAAGTGCCTCGATTTTGGTCTTAACAAGATCACAGATATTCTTGCAGGATGCAAAATCCGGACGGAGTGTTCCCACTTCTTTGTCAAACTTCTCTTTGATGGCATTTACGGTTTCTACATCTGCCGGGTCAATGCTTGATACCATTTTGACATCAATGGATACATTCTCGTCATCACCGGATGGTGTATAAGTAGCTGTTACATCTTTGTAGTCCGAAGCTTTGACAGTATAGGTGTAGGTCACGCCTTTTTTCATGGTGTAGCTTCCATCTTCGTTTGCTTTCAGCTCTGTTGTTTCTGTTTCGTCCTCATCCCACGGATCTTCCTCTTCATAGGTTACCTTGATGGATGCATTCTCGATGGCTTTGCCGTCATTGTCTACCGGATTGAATTTTACATTATAATCTATAATATTTTTTTCCAGCTGAATATCAATGGTCTGGTCCCCGGACGGTGTGAAGGAGCTGCTTGCAGTTTTGTAATTTGGCGCTTCTACGGTATAGTTGTAGGAAGTTCCATCTATGAGATTGTAGCTTCCGTCTGCTTCCGGATTTACCGTACTATAGTATCCTTTTTTGACACTCACTTTGGCACCATTGACCGGATTGCCGGATTTGTCGGTCACATTGAATCTGATGTTTCTTGTAACGATTTTCTTCAGTGTAACGGTTTTTACTGTATTTACCTCTGTTGGATTGAAGGTAAAATAGCTTTCTGTGTAGTCGTTGTATCCGTCTTTCTTGACAGTCAGGCTGTATCCTGCACCCTTTTCCATGTCATAGGAGCCGTCAGCTTTCGGAGCAACTGCATTCCAGTTTTTCTCCAGTGTTACGATTGCATCCGGAATCAGATTACCTTCCTCATCGACTACATTTATACGCATAGTATAGTTCGGTTCTGCTGCTTCTATGATAATGGTAAATTCCTGGGTTGCAAGAGCGGCTGAAGCTGCCTGTGTTTCATCGTTGATCACATCAGCGGATGTATCAGCGGAAAACAGTCGCAGCGTTGCTTGGAAGCTCTGTGCTCCCTGCTCTGCTGTTGGCCGGTTAATACGCAGACTTCCAAGATTGGCAGGTTTTTTTGTTCCGATATTCACCCATGGACAGTCACTGTTAATATACCATCCCACTCTGTAATTTGAAGAAGAGCTCTCTGTTTTAAAACGCAGGCTACTAATTTTACTACCACTAGTCGGTATTTTAAGTCCCACTGAATAAGAAAGACCATCCTGGCTTTTAACAACACCGGCGCCACCACTTGTGATAATCTTATTATTATCTACATAATTGTTTTTAAGATACTCATCTGCTGCAACTTTCGCATCATCAACGGCATCTCCCACTGCCTCTGCGCCATCGCTGAATAAAGCATCCTCCGCATCTGCTGAGAAGTCCGCATTCTCCTCATTAACAGTTACTGCTTCCTCAGAAGGTTCTTCTGCCTGGAAGTCCTCTGTTTGCGCTTCTGCACTGCCAGTATCCTCTTCAACAGAAATATCTGCACTGTCCTCCTGTGCTTCTGCTGTTTCTGCTTCTCCATCAGAGAATTCGATATCGGCAGCAAAGGTATTCGCCGGTACCGCTGTTACTGTCATCATCGCTGCCATGGAGATGGCCGACAATCTCTTTAAAAGTTCTTTTTTCTTCACTTTGCTCCTCCTTTTGTGAATTATTTTTGGCAACAAAAAACAGAGTCTCATAATATAGATGAGTCTCTGTCCTATACAACGCGCTGGTAATGCCGACTTAAAATATTTCCGCGTCAATATCTCACACAGCAAAAACAGTTCCGGAATCGCACCGGATTTCCACAAACTGACCGTCTCCGGTCAGACCACGCCTGGTTATGTCGTTGAGCCTATTATAGCATTTCTGTCTGAAAGCGTCAATTTTTTCTATATTAATTCTTGCTTTTTTCGAAAAAAAGGGCGATACTTTCATGCATTTTCGTTTTATTTATTACGTTTTTCTGTATCTGACCGGGGGAGTTTTGGCGAATCAGGTACAATATCGAAAGGTTCTGTCGGTCAGGATCCTTGCGAAGATGAGTCCCAGGGGGAGAGCCGCTATGATCAGAATCGCGGCGGCGAACCAGGAAGCGGCTGTGGCAAGTGACATTATCCCAAGATTATAAAAGCCTCTGTAGAGATACAGCCCCGGTACCATGATAACAATCGAGGGAACCGTCAGGGAGATTCGCGGATAACCCACTTTGTTTTTTATCATGGATGCCAGAAGGCCGGCTGTCAGCGCACCGATGAATGCGGCAGCGGCAGGCGGCATTCCTGCCAGATCTGCAAGTTCCAGACGGAGCGCATTGGCAGCCGC
>ENA-OPWD01001902-OPWD01001902.1-human-gut-metagenome-genome-assembly--contig:-NODE-1902-length-13270-cov-1.580779_pt1 | contig 13270 bp, 10 predicted proteins | sample MGYA00241502_ERZ501996 | MGnify/ENA primary metagenome ERZ501996 (study PRJEB25962, sample SAMEA2042011) | human gut metagenome | biome: human gut; feature: human-associated habitat; material: faeces... | reverse complement strand
GGGTGCGGTTTTCCAAGTGGATGGACACAGCGCCCACCGGTTGTCCGCCTACGTCCAGCTCCGCAAAGACGGCCAGCCGTCCGCCGATGCGCTTCTGACGGTCATAGTACCAGTTGTACTGCTCGGGCATGTGAACGACCTTCGCCCAGCGGATCGGCCAGCGCGAGAACAGGGCGTTGCCGTGGAAACCCTTGTTGTCGTTCGGGTTGACCAGCTCGATGAACTCCAGACCATAGGCATAGTTCATGCCGATGGACTTGGCGATCTCATACGCCACGTTGCAGTTGCCCGAGCGGACCGCGCCGTCATCGAGCTCGTTCGCGTAGATGATGTCCATGTTCTTGAAGTCCGGACACATGTTGAGGAAGTCGATGGTTTCGTGCAGCGTCTGACCACGTTCGATGTTGAACACGACATGGCGCAGCACCTCGGGCACCTCAGCCGGTGCCTCGACCAGATTGTGCACCTCGCACTGCTGGTACTGCGGAATTTTATCCATTACCTTGAACTGACCGATCGTCGGTACCAGATTGCCGAGGGCGATACGGTTTTCATAGGACATAGTTTCCATTTGTTTGTTACACGCCTTTCAAGTTTGTTATGCGCCGGGATAGGGCCATGCGTAATAAGGGGCAGCCGGCAGAATACATGACTCCGCCGGCTGTTGCCATATAAGGGAAGAAAAAAGATGATTAATGAGTGTCAGAGTATGTCTGAGTTATGCGTTTGCAGCGGCCTTTTCTGCCTCAGCAGCCTCGCGCTGCTTCATCTCGGTAATAATGCGCGGATAGATCTTATCGAGCTTGTAGAAGATCAGCAGAACGCCGATGCCGCCCCAGGCAATGATGTTGCCGATGATGTAGATACCGATCAGCATCTGAGACTGTGCTGCGTTGATCGTCACGGTGCCGGCGAAACCTACGAGGCTCATCAGAGCGCCGAAGATTGCGCTGGTCATGCCGGAGCCGAACTTCTGGCCGGCGGTGGTAGCAGATACCATCAGGCCCTGTACACGGATGCCGCTCTTCCATGCGCCGTACTCGATAACGTCAGCGAGCATGGAGTACTTGACGCCGCGGAAGCAGCCCTTGCCGATGCCGCGCATGACGCAGGCAAACAGTGCAAGATTGAGGGCGCTCGGGTTGATGAACAGGGAGACCGTGCCGATAACGGCGACGACCGCACCGATCAGCGCTACATTGCGCTTGCCGAACTTTGCGATGAACGGAGACAGAACAAGAACGGTAACGATCTGCGGAATGGACTCGAACGATGCGAGTGCGCCGAGCAGGTCGCGGTTGCCGAGAATGTACTGTGCGTAGTATGCGTTGCAGGTGCCGGTAACTGCCTCATAGAAGGACAGGAACACAGCGAGCATGAAGAACATGATGAAGTACTTGTTGGTGACGCAGAGCTTGATGCCCATCCAGAGCGGAACGTTCTTGCCGTCCTTGGTCTTGGTCTCTTCCTTGACGCGCTCATGACAGTTCTTGAAGCAGATGAACAGCATGATGATGGAAACGATGGCGTAGAGGATGGAAACCTCGATCCATGCCTGCTGGGTGTCACCCAGACGGGTAACCAGCGGGAAGGTTACTGCGGTGATGACCATGTTGCCGAGGGCGGACATGCCGGTACGGAACAGGTTGACAACGGCGCGCTGGTCGGTGTCGCGGGTCATCAGCGTTGCCAGCGTTGCATACGGGAGGTTCAGTGCGGTGTAAACAACGGTGGTGCAGAAGTTATAAGTAATGAAAACGTAAATGCCCTTTACGATCGGCGTAGCAGGCGGAACGGTGAACAGCAGGATTGCTGCGATGCCGTACGGAATCATCATCCAGAGGATCCATGCACGGGACTTGCCGTGCTTGGAATGCGTGCGGTCAACCAGGTGACCGATCAGTACGTCGGAAATACCATCGAAGAAACGCGAGAACAGCATGATGGTACCGATCATTACTGCGGAGATGCCGACTACGTTGGTGTAGAAGTAAATCAGCAGCGAGGTTGTCAGGGCGTAGACAACGTTACAGGCAACGTCGCCGAGGCCGTAGGAAAACTTTTCTTTGAGATGGATCTTCTCAAATTCCTTATCACCCGCGAAAGTCGGGTTGCTGGATTTGCCCATGGTTTTGCTCAGTCCTTTTTTTATTTTTCTTTTTTGCCAGTTGGAGCTGCGCGGCCCTTTATCGAGCACTGAACGTGCTTTTTCGGGGAACCGCAGTTTGAGAAGTTGTCCGGACGTAATCTCTTGCTTCAGCTTTTACCCTTTCAATGGAACTCCAATCCATTGACTATAATCAAGTATAGCACTGCATGAAATAAAATTCAATAATTCATCTTGTAAAAAGAATAATGTTCATTTTTGTACATTCTTCACAAACTGGAAGAATTGTGTTACAATGAAAATATAATATGACACAGATAAAAGGTGAGCGTATGGATAAAAACGTTTATGCTGCAATCCAGTCGCAATATGCGACTTTTTCCAAGGTTGGAAAGCGGATTGCTGACCATATCATAGCCGATCCGGTACATATTACCTCGATCAGCATTCAGCAGATGGCCGCCGAGCTAGGCATCGCAGAATCAAGTATTATTCGATTTTGCAAGATCCTCGGCTGCACCGGGTTCAGCGAGATGAAGCTGCTGCTCGCGAAGTATTCGCCCAAATCAGTTCGAACAATATTCGAAGATTTGTCTGAAACCGACAGTATTCAGACCATTTCCGAGAGTGTGTTTGGCCGCAACATCGACACGCTCGAGCGTGCGCTCCAGCTGCTTGACTTCCAGAAGATCGAGCAGGCGGTCGATGTGCTCAGTCGCGCCGAAAACATCCTCATTCTCGGTGTCGGCGCATCCGGCACCATCGCAGAGGACTTCTACATCCGTCTGATGCGCATCGGCTTCCGTGCGGTGTCGCTGACCGACTCGCATCTGATGCAGATTCAAGCGAGCCTGTGTATGCCGAATACCGTCGTGATCGCTATCTCGCACACCGGCAAGACATGTGAGATCGTTTCCGCCGTCCGTACGGCGAAAGAGCACGGCGCGCAGACCATCGGCATCACCGGCTTCCCGGATACGCCACTTAAGCAGGTGTGTGATATCTGCCTGGAACTGTATTCTCCGGAACAGCTTTTCGTTTCGCCGCGTGTTGCACAGTTCTCGCTGATCGATTCGCTGTATGTCAGCCTTGCTGTTCGCCGCAAGGATAGCGTTGTGCAGAATATTCAGCGCATGAATGAAGTGCTCCAGCCGCTCCGCATGGAGTAAAAGACGAGAAAACACGGCTTTCGACAAACAAAAATGCAAATGTAGCGCCGACGAATGAACACGGAACCGCTGAGATATGTTGCAGCGATAGTAATTGGCGGCAAAGGCAATAAGATCACGCCGACCGGTGCAGTTGTACCCGAGAATACGGATTCACGCTGACTATCGGTCAGAGTGTTACCGACAAAAACGTTCGTCTGCTGCACGTGCTGGACAACAATGGTTCGAGTAAAATTGCAAACGGCAGGCTTACAACGCGGCGGACGGCGTGGCAGAAGTGACTGCAAGTATAGTATCCTCACGGAGGATAAGGCATCTTCAGGCCATCACAGCTCCGCTTTTGTCGATGTGTCTGCTGATGCTTACCGCGAAGATGCTGTCCTCTGAGCGACTGTGTGTTGTCAGCGGTATGAACGCAAGCCATTGTGCAGCGGACGCAAGCTGCATCAGAGCGCGGATTATGACTTGCCTGTGGAGATTGCACACAGGTAAATGATAAAATAAGGGGCACAGGGATTTCCCTGCGGGTTGGATTTGCTGGGGCAAATCCGTTGCTTGTTAGACCGATACTGCACGATTTTGCCCTAAAGCGAACCCGGAGTTCAGGCCGCAAACGGCAGTCTGAACTCCGGGTTCTACTCAGTTGTAAATCAGTTCTGAATTGACGATTTCTCTGACGCGGCTTCGGATGCTGTCCGTGCGGCGCACCCATTCCATCCGGCCAGCTGCTTTGAGTGCTTCGGTGACACCTTCGGCTGCCGTCATCTGTTTGGTAAGCTGAGCGAACATCTCGTTGGCGGTATGGTCAATCTCATGCAAATGCGCGTCCAGCTTAACGGTCAAGAATAGATACTGATACAAGCAGCGTTTGTTCTGACAAAGATAGCGCCGATGGCTCAAATAGGCGATGTACGAAAAATCCCCTGCCGAGAAATATTCTCAGCAGGGGATTCGTGTCTTTACGGCTCTTGTGCGCTGATTTTGAATTGCTTCGTTATCAGCGCTGTTCATTGGATACGTTCTTTTTCTTTGGGTTAGCTGGGTGTGATATTTGTAGGGCGGGGTGAGGTCACCTCGCCCTGTACGTTGCGTTGGTGCATATCCGATCACGTTAAGATGTCAACCCACAAATCATTATAGTATTGGTTGATTTCCGTCGGCAGATTGGTATATGCCTCGGTCGGATACTGCGTAATATCCGGGAAATACAACGGGTCGCTGGTGATTTCCTCGTCCAGTTCGTTATAGACCTCGGTCTGCGGGCTGGAATAGCCGACATACTCCCAGTTTGCCATCGCCGCCTCGGTTGAGCACATGAAGTTGATGAACTTCTCCGCACCCGAAACGTTCTTCGCGTTCTTCGGGATGCACATGGCATCGACAAACAGGTTGGTACCCTCCTTCGGAACGTAGAATGCGAGGTCGGGATTTTCGTCGATCATGGTGACGGCATCGCCGTTATAGTACGGTGCAGCCACAATTTCCTCACTCGGCAGCTTTTCGAGAATCTGGTCCATCCAGATGCCCTGATATACCGGTTTTCCGGCGATGATAAGGTCAGCCGCTTCGCGCAGCTCGTCCTTGTCGGTGGTGTTGAGCGAATGGCCGAGGTACATCAGCGCAATGCCGAGCGCATCACGCGAGTTGTTGAACATCGCGGTGCGGTTGGTGTATTTGGGGTTCCACAGCAAATCCCACGAGCCGATATCCGCTTTATCAACGTACTTGGTGTTGTACACGATGCCGACCACGCCCCAGGTATAGGGCACGGAATACTTCTGCTCCGGATCGAAGTCCAGATGCGTGTATTTCTCGTCAATCAGCTTCATATTCGGAATATGATCGTAGTTGAGCGGTTGGAGCATATCCTCGTCGATAAAGCGCGAAATCGCGTAGTCGGACGGGATAATGACGTCATAGCTCGTGGTCTGGATGCGCGAATACAGGTTTTCGTTGGAATCGAAGGTGTTGTAGATAACCTTGATGCCGGTTTCCTCTTCGAACTGGTCGATGAGGTCGGTGTCGATGTACTCACCCCAGTTATACACGTTGAGCACCTCTGCCGAGGACGCATTGCCGCAGCCGGAGAGCAGCCCGGCGCACATTGCGCTGCACAGCAGCAGGGAAAGCATACGTTTTTTCACGGCTGCATCGCTCCTTTCCGGCGGGCGGCTTCGCGGCGCTTTTCGTCGCGGGACTGACGCACATTGATGACGATGAGCAGCGCCAGCACGATCAAAAACAGAATGGTCGAGATGGCGTTGATCTTCGGTGTCATGCGGTGGCGGGTCATCGAGTAGATCACGACCGACAGCGGCTGGCTGGTCGTGCCGGCGGTAAAGTAGGACACCACGAAATCGTCGATTGACATAGTGAACGCCATGATAGCGCCCGTGACGATGCCCGGCATAATCTCCGGCAGGATGACCTTGTGGAGCGCCTGATGTGGTGTAGCGCCGAGGTCGAGCGCGGCCTCATAGGCGTTTTTGTCCAGCTGGCGCAGCTTGGGCATGACATTGAGCACGACATACGGCGTGCAGAACGTAACGTGCGCGAGGATAAGGGTCAGGTAGCCCTTGTCCAGACCGATGGCGGCAAACAGCAGCATGAACGTTACGCCCATGATGGTATCCGACGAGGACATCGGGATGTTGTTGACGGTCAGGTAAGCCGCCTTGGCTCTGCGGCCCATGTTGTGGATGCCGATGGCGGCAATCGTGCCGAGCACGGTTGCAATCGCGGCAGCGGCAACGGCTACGAGCAGCGTGACATACAGTGAATGGAGAATATCCGCATCGCGGAACAGCTCGACATACCAGCGGGTCGTAAAGCCGTTCCACAGGCGGCGCGATTTGGAATCGTTGAACGAAAAGATCATCAGCACAACGATAGGCGCGTACAGGAACAGGAAGATCAGCAGCAGATAGAAGTTCTTGAAAAACTTTTTCATAGCAGCAGCCCTCCTTCCTCGGAGGAGCCGTCATCGAACTTGTTCATGATCCACATACAGATGAAGATGAGAATGATCATCACGAGCGCGATAGCCGAGCCGAGATGCGGGTTGTACGCACCGCCCATGAACTGAAGGTCGATCAGGTCGCCGACGAGCAGATTCTTGCCGCTGCCGAGCATCTGCGAAATAACGAAGGTGGAGACAGACGGCACAAATACCATTGTAATGCCGGAAATCACACCGGGAATGCTCAGCGGGAAGATCACACGGCGGAACACTAGATAGGTCGGTGCGCCGAGGTCCTGCGCGGCTTCGATCAGCTTGCGGTCGAGCTTGATGAGAACGGTGTAGATCGGCAGCACCATGAACGGCAGGAAGTTGTACACCATGCCGAGCACGATCGCGCCCTGCGTGTTGATGAGCGGGATATAATCCAGCGAATAGCCGAAATGGCTTTGCAGGAACGAGATAAGTCCGATGGAGCGGAAAAACTGGTTGATAAAGCCGTTGTTCTCCAGAATGGACATCCATGCGTAGGTGCGGAGCAGGAAGTTTATCCACATCGGGAGCATGATGAGCATCATGCAAAGGCTCTGTTTGCTGGCGGACAGGCGGCTCATGAGGTACGCCATCGGGTAGCCGAGCGCAAGGCACACCACGGTAGAGAGAAACGCCAGCCAGAATGACCGCCCGAAAATCGGCAGGTAGCCGGGCAGATAGCTGAAATTATGCAGGGTGAAGCCGCCGTCTGCGTTAAGGAACGCATAGACAACGACCATGAGTATGGGCGCGAGGATGAACACCGCCAGCCACACGCCGTAGGGATAGGCAAAGGATTTTTTCACGCTTCCGCCTCCGCACTCTTGTGCATGATGTGGATGTCAAACGGAATGACGGACAGACCGACCGTCTTGCCGACCGACTCTGCCATGGTGGAATGCACCATGAAGGTGAAGAACTGGGTGCGAACCATCATCTCGTAGTGCACGCCCTTGAATACGATGGACTCAACAACGCCCTGCAGCAGGCCGTCGCCGGCGTAGACGATCTTGAGATCCTCCGGACGGATAACGACATCGACCGGCGCATTCTTCTCGAAGCCCTTGTCCACGCACTCGAAGGTGCGGCCGCAGAACTCGACCTTGCAGTCCTCGAGCATCACGCCGTCAATGATATTGGATTCGCCGATGAAATCCGCAACAAAGGCGTTGACCGGCTCGTTGTAGATATCGGTCGGGCTGCCGACCTGCTGGATAACGCCGTGGTTCATGACAACCACGCGGTCGCTCATAGTGAGCGCCTCTTCCTGATCGTGGGTGACGTAGATAAAGGTGATGCCGGTGCGCTGCTGGATGCGCTTCAGCTCGATCTGCATGTCCTTGCGCAGCTTGAGGTCGAGGGCGCCGAGCGGCTCGTCGAGCAGCAGCACACGCGGCTCGCACACCAGTGCACGCGCGATGGCGACACGCTGCTGCTGGCCACCGGAAAGACTGGTCACATCGCGGTTTTCAAAGCCGCGCAGGCCGACCAGCTCGAGCATTTCTGCGGTTTTGCGCTTGATATCTGCGCGGTCCAGCTTTTTGATGTGCAGACCGAATGCAATATTCTCCGCAACATTCAGGTGTGGGAACAGCGCATAACGCTGGAACACGGTGTTGATCTCGCGCTGGTAGGGCGGAACATCGTTCAGGCGCTTGCCGTCAAAGAATACATCGCCGGAATCCGGCTGCTCAAAGCCGCCGATGATGCGCAGTGTGGTCGTTTTGCCGCAGCCGGACGGGCCGAGCAGGGTCACGAACTCGCGGCGCTTGATGGACAGCGAAATGCCGCGCAGCACAGGCGTTCCGTCAAATTCTTTTTTCAGGTTTTGCAGATCGACCAGATTTTGATTCAATCCTCATCACTCTCCCCAAACAGGTAGCAGCCCCAAACCGAGCGGGTCAGGCTCTGTTTGGGGTTGCTCTATATCTATATTGTAGTAAATAATTTTTATCATATAAATAGTATAGGGAAATGCCGTAAAAGTCAAGGTGATACGCAGATTCTGCTCGCAAAAAAGCAGGGAAATTCGAGGGGAGGATGCTCGATTTGGATAATTTGCCAGCTTTGTTATGTAAAGCGCACAAGCTGAAATGGTTTGATTTGTACACTTCGCAAACAGATACTGTTAAATATGCACAAAAAGATTGTGCTTCAATTGGTGAAGGTTCATAAAATATGGCTCTTGTAACAGAGCCGGTTATCGTGTATTATAATACCTGTGATCAGGAAATGATCCAAACACAAAAACGTAATTTAGTCATTAACTTTTAAGGAGTTGTATATATCATGATGAAGGATTTCTTTAATGGTCTGGTAAGCGCACGCATGATGGAGCTGGATAGCAGCCGTTCTTTCGCTAAGGCTCGCAAGGCTGAGCGCACTGCTAAGTAAGCGGTAATCAAACCGAATTTATAAAGGCTTCCCGGAACAGATGGCCGGGAGGCCTTTTTCTTTGTGTGACAGGATTGTGTTGGCTTTTACCGATAGAATGTGGTACACTTAAAAACATACGGTATTCAGGGATAAAGGGGATAGGACGTTGCAGTTTATCAAACGGTTTCGGGTAGGCCAGCGCGCCATCAAGACTGCGATATCAGTCGGTCTGGCGCTTGCACTGGCGATGGTGCTGGGTTCCAGCCTGCCTATTTTTGCAGCTATTGGTGCAATCTCGGTGATGAGCCGTACCTGGGTGGATTCACTCAAGGAGAGCCTTAATCAGATAGCGGGTACATTTCTCGGCTATCTGATTGCATGTGTGTTTGTTACCGTGCTGCCCAATCCAACGTTTTTCGTGTGGATGGCGCTCGGCGTGCTGTGTGTGATTTCACTGTGTATCGGTCTCAAGCTGAATTTTGCGATTCCGCTGGCGAGCATTGTGTTTGCGGATGTGTGCCTGTATACCGGCGGAGATTCAATTGTGTACGGCTTCCACCGATTTACCGATACACTGGTCGGTCTGGTCGTGGCGCTGCTCGTCAATGTGGTAATCCGGCCGTATAACAACCGTCAGAAGATCATCAATATGATGAACGAGATTCAGAAAATGTTTCTGCCGCTGCTGCAGTCGCGCGTGCTCGAGCATCGTTATCCGGATCTGACGCCGCTGACCGAGAAAATGACCTCGCTTGCGTCCGAGCTGCGTATTTTCGAGAAGCAGCCGGTAGCGCTGTGGCAGCATGCAGTCCGCGTGGCGGCCCGACGGCAGGAGGCGGCTTATCTGCGCGGCTGTGAGCAGCTGCTTGCTAAAATGTGCGGTGAGCTGGCGGCGCTGTGCAATATGGATTCCAATCCGGCACCGGGTGAGAAAAGCATAGAGCGGCTGACCGCGCACGGCCTTACCGCACCGGAAAACCTCAAGGATTACTGCCGGTGCTCGCCGGTGGATGCGCAGGTGATGGATTCCCATATCGGCAATCTGCTCGATGCGTATGATTTTCTGACCGCGTTTCATCATGTGTAAGACGAGTATGCCTTGACAAATGAGCGGTCAGGCGCATATAATAAAGGTACAAAAAGGACGCTGTTTTAGCAGTCAGCCCTTTACTTGGTCAACTTTTTTGATGACCGTTCGGTGGCCGCCGGACGGTCATCGCGCTTTTATAAAGAAGATGTACAGTACGATGACCGCACAAATAAAAAGCTGGAGTGCTTTCCTCTTCATCTGCGCTCACCTCCTTTCACCCACAGACTGTGGGGAGGGAGAAGGGCTGACCGCCGTTGCAACAGCGTCCTGTGGAATGACAAGCATTCCACGAGTTCATTATAGCATGAATTGTCGAACTTTGTCTATATAGGTGAACAGGTCAAAACGCCTTCTGCACCGGTCGGCTTGACTTCTCCTCACAAAATGGTTATAATAGAACCATTATAATCGTTATTTATGCGATGACGCAGGAAAAGTAACCGGCTCGCCTTGCGCGAAAGAGAGAGGCTCCTCGGCTGAAAGGGCTTTGCGCGGGAAACGGTGAAGTGCGCCTGCCGAGCAACAGGGTCAAACGCCTTGCGGGAAGTGCCCGTTACCGCACTGCACGAGCGAAAAATCGGAGTGGAACCGCGTTTGTACGCCTCCCGAGGGAAGAATATCCCCTGGGAGGCTTTTTTATTCCCGAAACTCCGCATAGCTTTCCTGAAAACCATCAAAAGGAGATAAAAATCATGAAACTCTACAACACGCTGACCCGTCAGAAGGAGGAATTCGTTCCGATCACGCCGGGCGAGGTAAAGATGTATTCCTGCGGCCCGACGGTGTACAACTACTTCCATGTCGGCAACGCACGTCCGTTCATCATTTTCGATCTGCTGCGCCGTTACTTCGAGTACCGCGGCTACAAGGTTGAGTTCGTGCAGAACTTCACTGACATTGACGACAAGGTAATCAACAAGGCGAACGAGGAAGGCGTGGACTTCAACACCATCGCCGAGCGTTATATTAAGGAATACTTTGTTGATGCACAGGGTCTGGGCGTCAAGAAGGCGACCGTGCACCCGCGTGCAACCGAGACCATGGACGCGATCATCGACATTGTTGAGCGCCTGATCGAGAACGGCCACGCTTACGTTGCTGAGAACGGTGACGTTTACTTCCGCACCAAGTCCTTCCCGGAGTACGGCAAGCTGTGCCATCAGCCGATGGAGGAGCTGCAGGCCGGTGCCCGCATTTCTGTCGGCGAGGTAAAGGAAGACCCGATGGACTTCGCGGTCTGGAAGGCTGCAAAGCCGGGCGAGCCGGCTTGGGATACGCCGTGGGGCAGCAAGGGCCGTCCGGGCTGGCACATTGAGTGCTCGGCTATGGCGAACAAGTACCTCGGCAAGACCATCGACATCCATTCCGGCGGTCTTGATCTGATTTTCCCGCATCACGAGAACGAGATCGCACAGTCCGAGTGTGCAAACGGCTGCACCTTCGCGCATTACTGGCTGCACAACGGCTTCCTGACCATCGACAATGAGAAAATGTCCAAGTCCAAGGGCAACTTCTTCATGGTGCGCGATGCCGCCAAGCAGTTCGGCTATGAGACCATCCGCATGTTTATGCTGAGCGCGCACTACCGCACTCCGCTTAACTACTCTGCTGAGTCGCTTGAGATGAACAAGGCATCTCTTGCCCGTCTGTACGAGGCCCGCAATAATATGGAGTTCCGCATCGAAAAGGCATCCGGCGACACCATGACCGCTGAGGAGACCGAGAAGCTGGAGGCTCTGAAGGGCTACAAGCAGAAGTTCATCGATGCAATGGACGACGACCTGAACACCGCAGACGCACTGTCCGCTATCTTCGAGCTGACCCGTGAGATCAATGCGTACAACGGCTCGCATCAGGACGCAACCAAGGCATTCCTGACCGCAGCGCATGACCTGTTCATGGAGCTGACCGGTGTGCTCAATCTGGTGCAGAACCGTGACGAAGCGGTTGATCCGGACGCAGAGAAGATCGAGGAGCTGATCGCGCAGCGCGCCGCAGCCAAGAAGGAGAAGAACTTCGCTGAGGCAGACCGTATCCGCGGTGTACTGGCTGATATGGGCGTTACCATTAAGGATACCCGCCAGGGCACGCAGTGGAGCCGCAATTAAATTGTGAATCCCGACTATTTGATAGAGAAAGTCCTCTGTTCGTGTGCGAATAGGGGACTTTTTGCGTATTTTCTGCACTGACAGGGCATCTTGCTGACGCAGCCCGCATGTGTCGGTCAACCGGTACTAAGGAACGCTACTGGTGACTTTTTCGCTTCAAATTGATAAAATCTTTGCACGCCGCGCACAAAAAACTTGCGTGATATCAGGATGAACAAGCGGAAAACCTGCGAAAAAGCGGTTTTTGTCGGTTTATACAAGTGTCGTTGATTGACATTTTTGCAGGATTGCGGTACAATATATTCATTATCTGATTTATTGGGACGGAAAGGAGAAGGCGGAATGACGATTCAGCCTGATTATGTAAAGGAAGAACTTTTGCATGAACTGAGTGAGAGCTTTCGTATGCACAACCAGCTCCCACCTGATCTGTTTACGCGCTACCGCATCAAGCGCGGCTTGCGTAACGCAGACGGTACCGGTGTTCTGGTCGGCGCATCGCATCTGGGCAACGTACACGGCTATATTCTGAACGAGGGCGAGCGCGAGCCGATCGAAGGCCGCCTGACCTATCGAGGATATAATGTATACGATCTGATTCACGGTCTGGAGCAGGAAAACCGCTTCGGCTTTGAGGAGGCGTCATATCTTGTTTTGTTTGGCAAGCTCCCGACCGAGGACGAAGCTGCCGAGCCGCCGTCAGCTGGCGGAATTTCAGCACACCATCGGTCTGGAGCGTGCCCTGCCGGACAACTTCACCGAGGATATGATCATGCGTGCGCCGAGCCGCGACATCATGAACAAGCTGGCAAGCGCAACGCTGGCACTGTATTCCTATGATGCGAACCCGGATGAAACCACGGTCGAGAACATTATGCGTCAGGGCATCAGCCTGATGGCCAAGTTCCCGGTTATCATTTCGCATGCGTATCAGGCAAAACGCCGTTACTTTGATAACGATTCCATGTTCCTGCATGTGCCGGATCCGAACCGTTCGACTGCAGAGAATATTCTGCACCTCATCCGTCCGACCGGCGAATTCAACGATGACGAGGCTAAGCTGCTCGACCGCTGTCTGATCCTGCACGCCGAGCATGGCGGCGGTAACAACTCGTCTTTCACCGTGCGTGTTACTTCTTCGTCCGGTACGGATACCTATTCGGCGATCGCGGCTGCGGTTTCCTCGCTGAAGGGCCCGCGCCACGGCGGTGCAAACCTGCGCGTCGTCAAGCAGTTTGAGGAGATGAAGGAGAATATCCACAACTGGAAGGACGAGACCGAGGTCGGCAATTATCTGCGCAAGATTCTGAATAAGGAAGCAGGCGACGGCTCCGGCCTGATCTACGGCATGGGTCATGCAATTTACACCTTGAGCGACCCGCGTGCCGTTGCACTGAAAAAGGCTGCTCGTCCGCTGGCGGAAAAGAC
>ENA-OPWD01001894-OPWD01001894.1-human-gut-metagenome-genome-assembly--contig:-NODE-1894-length-13320-cov-2.842066_pt1 | contig 13320 bp, 10 predicted proteins | sample MGYA00241502_ERZ501996 | MGnify/ENA primary metagenome ERZ501996 (study PRJEB25962, sample SAMEA2042011) | human gut metagenome | biome: human gut; feature: human-associated habitat; material: faeces... | reverse complement strand
GATCTGGTGGCAAGCCGCTACGGCGTGTTCTGCCAGGGCTGCGTTGTAGTACCTCTCTATGTGAATACGATAAAACAGCAGTGGCGTGATCAGATGACGTATGTTACTAATTTTTCTGTGCCGGTAGGCTGGAGAAATCAGTATTGCGGACTTTTTACGGCAAAGATAAATAATGTTACATATTATTTTCTTGATAACGAGTATTATTTCAAGCGTGATTTCGGGCTTTACGGTTATTATGACGATGCGGAAAGATATGCTTTCTTCTCCCGTGCTGTTCTTGAAATGCTCAAGGTCATCGACTTCAAGCCTCAGATAATAAATTCTAACGACTGGCAGTGCGCTCTTATACCTGTATACTACAGCATTTTCTACAGAAACGATGAAAAGCTGTGGGGCATAAAGAATGTATTTACTATACACAACATTCAGTACCAGGGCAAGTACGGCGACGAGCTGCTGGAGGATGTGCTGGGCATCGCCCCGGAGGACAACAATCTCATTCTCTACGACGGACTGGTGAACTTTATGAAGGCGGGCATTGAGTGCGCCAATAAAGTAACCACCGTGTCCCCCACCTACGCCAAAGAAATCCTGGATCCTTGGTACAGTTACGGGCTGGATCCCATTTTGAATCAACGCAGCTGGAAGCTGTGCGGCATCTTAAACGGTATTGACACCGAGCTGTACAACCCGGAGACGGATAAAATGATCTGGGCCAATTACAGCAGTGCTGACTTTGCCAACAAGGCCAAGAATAAAGAAGAGCTGCAAAAGAAAATGGGCTTGGCCGTGCGGCCGGATGTACCTGTTATCGGTATCGTTACCCGCCTGGTAGGGCACAAGGGCGTGGACCTGATGCAGGCCGTGCTGGAAAAGAGCCTGTGGGAGCGGGATGTGCAGTATGTGATACTGGGCAGCGGCGAATGGCAGTATGAGAGCTTCTTCCGTGAGTTGCACGACAAGTACCCGGACAAAGTGGGTCTGACCCTGGGCTTTGTGCCGGATCTGGCACACAAAATCTACGCCGGTGCGGATATGTTCTTAATGCCCAGCAAAAGCGAGCCCTGCGGCCTGTCCCAGATGGTGGCGCTGCGCTACGGCACCATACCCATCGTGCGGGAAACCGGCGGACTGAAAGATTCTATCACCGACAGCGGTGACGGCGAGGGCAACGGCTTTACCTTTAAGACCTATGACGCCTACGATATGCTGGGCGCCATCTACCGGGCAGTGGAAGTCTATAACCAACCCAAGGACTGGAAGGTGCTGGTACAGCGGGCGCTGAACTGCGATATGAGTTGGGGCAAATCTGCCAACGAGTATATCCGTATGTATCGCTCTTTGCTGAAAGACTAAACACAGACAAATAAAAAAACGAACACCGCGCGGTGTTCGTTTTTTATTTGCCTTATTTTGTTTATTTTGTTTTCACAAAGGGATTAAAATGCTTGCTGCGAATAAACAACGGCACATATTCAATCACTAAGTTTGAATTTTCCAGGCCGTACCATTTGTCCGGCGAGCCTGCCATTTTTCTGATCTTGTACTTTAAGCGCACAGCCAGTTTTTGCAAATGGGATATGTCGCTTTCCGGCGCCAGGGTTTTACGAATGTGATAGAACCGAAAGCTGCCGGTGGTTGCGTTTTTGTAAATAGAATATTTCCGCACCTGTTGCGGCAGAGCGCCGGTGGCCACCAGATCTGAAATAATCTGACGCAGATACACATTGACGCGCTGGGGCACCTTAAAGCCTAACCGAATGGTGACAAAAAACACATAGTCGGTGCCGTAAGATTCCACCGTATAGTCTGAGGTGAACGGCTCATCCGTCACCTGAATGTGAATAAACCAGTAAGCGGAGGCACGCTTCGGTCCCTTATCTAAGATGGAATATAGAATATCCCGATCCATATACTCCGGATCACTGTTGTTGGTAATATAAACCAAATTCTCACAAATTTGCGGCACAGACGCATCCTGGCGCAAAGCCTGAAGTGTCGGCAAGTACTGCCGCATCTTCAACGGCACGCCCTGCATACGCTCCACCTGCGTGCCCAAGTACCAAGACAACATAACCACAAACAGCGCTGCCGCAATCAGCACGGCAAAATAGCCGCCCTTGAAGAACTTGGTTAAACTGGAGACAAAGAAGAACAGCTCTATAAATGCAAACACCAAACCGATAACCACAGCGGCAATCCGGCGTTTCTTTCTCTTAAACAAATAAACCGTCAGCAAAAATGTGGTCATCAACATGGTCACGGTAATGGACAAACCGTAGGCTGCTTCCATATGCGCCGCCGTCCGAAACAGCAAGACCACCGCGCAGCAACCCACCCACATAACGGAATTCACAAGCGGAATATACAACTGCCCTTTTGTTTGAGACGGATATGTAATTTGCATATGCGGCATCAGATCCAAGCGAATCGCCTCTGAAACCAGCGAAAACGAGCCGGTAATCAACGCCTGCGAAGCAATAATGGCAGCAACGGTACTCAAAATAACCGCAAAGGGACGCATTTGCGGCGGCAGCATTTGAAAGAACGGATTCATACCGTCCATAGCCTGCAGCGCAGCATTGTCTTTGTTTGAAAGGATCCAGGCGCCTTGACCCATATAGTTCAGCAACAAGCACACCTTGATGAACGGCCAGCTGGTATAAATATTCTGCTTCCCTACATGGCCCATATCGGAATACAGCGCTTCTGCACCGGTGGTTGCCAAAAATACGCTGCCCAAAATCATAAAGCCGGCTTTGTTGTAAGGACTAAACAAGATGCGCACCGCATAAATGGGATTCAGCGCCTGCAAAATATACAAGTTACCGCTGATATGCGCCACGCCGGTTATGCCTAAAAACAGAAACCAAACCAACATAATCGGACCAAACGCTTTGCCCAGCAAACTGGTACCGGCTTTTTGGCAGGCAAACAAAACAGAAATAATAATCAATGTAATCAAGATGACACGATTTTGGTCATTATTCAGCAGTTGGTCAAAAACAGAAATGCTGTGCAAGCCCTCAATGGCCGTCGTAATGGTAACGGCCGGCGTAAGCACACCGTCTGCCAGCAGCGCCGCACCGCCTAACATGGCCGGAATGACTAAGTACTTGCCATAGTTCTTAACCAAGCTGTAAAGTGCAAAAATACCGCCCTCACCGTTATTATCCGCCTTCATGGCAACCACCACATACTTCACGGTGGTAATCAGGGTTACTGTCCAAATAATCAAGGATAACGACCCGATGATAAATGCACGGTTCACCGTTTGCAAACCGCCGTTATTTTCGATAATAGACTTCAGCACATACATAGGCGATGTGCCGATATCGCCATACACAACCCCGATGGTAACCAGCAGCATGGCCGGTGTAACCACTCGCTTTTTCAACGTCTTTTCTCCCATAAAATACACGCTTTCTGCTTCTTAATGCTCACTTTTTATTTACATCCACTTTTTGCGCTTAAAGACGGCTACAAGCACGCCAACCACAAGCGCAGAAAGCACAATCACACTGAAATATCCATATTTCCAGGTCAACTCCGGCATATTGCGGAAATTCATTCCGTACCAGCCCACGATCACCGTAAGCGGCAGAAACACGGCTGTCAACACGGTAAACAGCTTCATGGTCTCGTTCAGCTTTAAGTCCAGATAGGCCTGGTAAGCATCTCGCAAATGAACGATACTGTCTCGCAGCAGGTCCACATTCTCCCGCAGACGCACAGCCTTGTCCGTAAAGATCTTAAAGTACCGCAGATCCTCTCGCTCAAAGATCTCGTTCTCGTTCTCCTCCAGCGCCTCGCCGATGTCAATTAGCTGCTCATAGTAGTTGCGCAAGACGGACAGTTCCTTTTTCTTATGCAGCAACTCCATGTTGAAGTCCGAACCGGCCTTATCCTGAAGCACATACTCCTCCATCCGGTTGATCTCAAATTCCGTGTCCTCCAGCGCCTTATTGTCACCGGACACCAAACTTTCCAAGAACGCATAGATCAGCTTTTCCAGCGTAATATTGGCACAACTGAACCGGTGAAGCGCGCTGATAAATTTGTTGCGGGTGGAGCAGTCCGCGTCGTTAATATCCACCAGCAGCAAAAAATTCTTTTTAACATAAAATGCCAGGCAGTCCTCCCGGGCACGGGCATTGGCTGCGTCCGTAATCTTTAAGGTGCCAAAGCTGTAATCGTCGTACACTTCAATATTGGAGCGAAAATAGCGGTTCTCCTCCTTGCACTGCTGTACAGTAGAGGGACTAAAGCCGAACTTCTCATAATGGGCGTCCAGCTCCGCCAAGGTAATGTATGCCGCACATACCAAATTGGGGTCTCGATCCTGCGGCTCAATGGTGGTCAGTTCGTCGCTGTATTGGTAAAACACTTGCCGTACCTCCCGATTTCCTGCTTTGTACCTATAAGTATATCCACTTTTGCCCAGCAGTCAAGTCAAATAAAGCATTTATGCCAAAATGCCGTAAAGCAGAATTTGGATGAACCGATCGTAACGATGCAAAAGTTCTTGCCGCTCCCGCTCCATTCCAGCTGTATCGCCCTCGGCTTTCAAATCCACCACCCGGTGCATATACTGGATCAGCAAGTGATTATACATGACCCGCATGGTGCTGTAAAGCTCCTCATCAGACACATTCACCTTTTCATGGGCTGTATGAATGATCTCCAGCGTCTTATCCTTCATACATGCATCAAAACGACGACTTTGTTCCGTTAGTCGGCTACGCAATGCTTCGTTGGTCAAATGCAGGCAATACCAAATCAGAGACAGTGCTTCCGGATCATCACACCAAAAATCAATACGTTCCTTGTAATACACATGCAAATTGGCGGCAACATCCTGCTCCGGATCCGGCGAAAATGCACATATACCTGCAACCAGTCGATCCACAATGCGTTGCACACAAGCCACAAGCAAATCGTCCTTGGAAGCGTAATAATGGTACAGCTTGCCCTTGGAAATACCATTCTCCCGACACAGCTGGTTCAGATTGGCATTGTCCGGTCCCTGTCGGGCAAAGCTGCGAATCGCCGCTTCTTCAATACATTCTCGACTGCGTCGATTTTTTTCTTCCTGTTTCATAGATTTTCCATTCCTTTATATATTGCATCTCTTCAAGCCGGTCCGCTCTCCCACCGCAAAATCCAAAGCACACATTCTATTATACTGCATCACAGGATAGCGGCTAATTATTTATAGCATATTTCGTACCTTTTGTCCACTTTTTGCCTCTCCGCGATCCTTTTGCCTACAACATACAGGCTGCGCCTTTTCATAAGGAAGGTTGAAAACGATCTTTCCCTTCGGCGCCATTCGCGGAGGTTCCGGTTCGTTTTTGAATTTCCTGTCATTTCGGAGCTTCGTTTTCTCTATAATCATTGCAAGAATGCAAATATCAGTCCGTTTTTGCGAAAAGCAAAAGCCACCGCCGGCAGATTGCTCTGCCGGCGGTGTTATTTTTATCTTTTATTCTGTTGCTTACACCACAATGCTTAATCGGCAAGCACATACTGCTCAATGGCCTTGGCTACGCCGTCTGCGGTATTGGCCTCTGCCCGGTAGCGGGCGGCGGCTTTACATTCCGGCGCGCCGTTCTCCATGGCAAAGGAGTAGTGAGCAAAGGCGAGCATGGGACAGTCGTTGCCTGCGTCGCCAAAGCTCATCACCTGCTCCGGCTCAATCTTCAGTTGCCGGGCAATACCCGCCAACGCCGCACCCTTGTTGGCGCCGGGAGCGGTACACTCCAATTCATTAGGCAGAGAGGAAACCACCTCCAGCCCCTGGCCTTCCATCACAGACCGCACCCAATCCGCTTGCTCCGGGTTCAGATCATAAACGGCAATACTCTCTGCGCCTTTGTCCGCTTTATCCAGCAGGTTCTCCTCCCGGTGCGCCTTGGCCATATACTGCTCCAAAACCGCATGGGGCAAACTATCACTGTTGTAATAAGGCAGACGGGCCTCTTCCAAATACATACCGCCGTCCCAATACACATTATAATACAGCGGCTGTGGCGCCAAGGTTTGCAAAATGCGCTGCACTGCCTTTGGTGGGATCAGCTGCTGGCAAATATGGGCGTCGTTCTTCCGGTCATACACCGCCGCGCCATTGGAGTAGATCACATAGTCTACAAAAGGCACCTGCGCCGTTACATGGTCAATAAAATCCAAGGTGCGACCGGTAGCAATCGCCAGACACACACCCCGGTCGTGGGCCGCCTGCAACGCCGCCACCGTGCGGGGACTGACGGTCAGGTGGTCACCGGACATTAAGGTGCCGTCTAAATCTGTGGCAATCAGTTTGATGGACATAAACACGCCTCCGTTCTTCAAATACCGGGCATATTATAGCAAATTCTTGCCCTATGCGCAACGCAAAGCCGGGAAATCCGCAATTTTAGTTGACGAAACAAAGAAATTGTGCTTTAATTAGAGTTTGACAACCGCTGCAAACGCCACGCAGCACCTTTTTCCAACAGATGGAGGGATTCGGTTATGAAACGATGGGGCACCATACTCTGCCTTTGTTTGCTGCCCATACTGCTGTTCTCTGCCTGTGCAGAGGCCACGACACAAGTTGATTTTGTTGCCAACAAAGATGTTAAAAAGATCTTTGACGATGTGCACACTGTAGGCTACATTTTGGACGATATTCGCAAGGTGGATTTTTACAAAGAAATGCAGCCCAACGACAGCTACACCAAAAAACAGGTAAAAAGCACGAAGCTGGACACCACCGTAACCAAATATTACAGGAACGAGGACCTGGTGTACGCCGCATACGAAAAAGGCGGCAAGCAGATGACCGAGTGCCACCTGCGCTCCACCCACTCCAACGACCTGACCGTCACCTATACGGACGCGGATGGCAAGCGCACCGGCGTGTCCATTCTCTGTGAGGACGATAAGGGCAGCTACCGTGTTACCTTTGACCAAGGGCTGAACACCCAATCTCCCTACGGTGCCGACCGCTTTACCATTTGGATCTCGCCGGAGGCGGACAATGCCACCTTTAACAGCGAATGTACCTACGAGGCGGTCTACGCCGACGGCAAACTCACCTGCACCCTGGTCAGCGCCAACTACTACGACAAAAAGGGCGGGTTCAAACACTTTACCCACACCACGGACAAAAACGGCGTAACCCAGGAAAGCAGCCAGCCGATTTACAACAAATCCGACGCGAACGAGGCTATGATCGGCGACAGCGTAGACATTCTGCGCCATGTAGAAAAATGGGACGGCGTAGAGGCTGCCCAGGTGCGTATGGGCACCCACGCCTTCAGCTACACAGAAAAAAAGGACATCACCTATTGGTACATTGACAGCCAAGTGCGCTTTCTCTTTAGAAATAAGGAAAAGGCCGCTGCTTTTAACGCCCGCTACGGCGGCAATGGGATCAAGACCTTAAAGCACACGGACGCCCCTTACGCAGTGAACTTCTCCCGGTGTAATTTACAGATCGCCTCCGACTGTACCTTCCCCGGCGACCAGAACCTGGGCGAATTTGCAGTGACGGACTTTAAGAACAATCCATACTACAATGTAACCTTTGACGCAGACGGCGTGCTCACCTCTTTTCAAAAAGTAAAATAACCCAATCGACTCCCCTTGTGTATGCAAGGGGAGTTTATTGTATAAAGGGTGGAAAAATCGCAGCCAAATGATAGGCAGCGATGCCCGCATCACCCCGTAGACGGCCGCACAATTTGTCAAAAGAATATACAACCGGTAAAACCCTGTATGCACCCAAGTATTCAAAAGTTGCGAAAGTATTAAATTTAAGCCCCATCCTTGTAATTACACCGGGGATATAGTATAATATTTCTGCTATAACACCTGACCCTGCGTCAGATAGAAACGGTGTACAAGTGAAGATTTTAACCATTGGCGATGTAGTCGCCCGGCAAGGCTGTGACTGCCTGCGCCATATACTGCCCGGCTTAAAGCGAGAGCTGGGTGCCAAATTAACCATTGTAAACGGTGAGAACTCCGCCGTGGGCAACGGCATACTGCCCGGCAGCGCCCAGTTTATTTTTGACAGCGGCGCCGATGTGATTACCCTGGGCAACCACGGCCTGCGCCGGCGGGAGATCTACCCGATGCTGGAAGAGAACGAGTTTTTGCTTCGTCCGGCCAACTACCACCCCTCGGCCCCCGGCCGGGGCAGCGTACTGCTGGATATGGGTGCCGTTCAAGTGGGGATCATCAGCCTGCTAGGTGCCGCCTTTATGGAGCCCATTGCCAACCCTTTTGATGCGGCGGACCGAGAGGTACACCGCCTGAAAGAAGCGGGAGCGCATATCATTCTCATTGACTTCCATGCCGAGGCCACCGCAGAAAAGCGCGCCCTTGGCTACTATTTAGACGGCCGTGTGTCTGCCCTTTTCGGCACCCACACCCATGTGCAGACGGCAGACGAACAGGTGCTGCCCGGCGGCACCGGCTACATTACGGACCTGGGCATGACCGGGCCCCAGCACAGTGTGCTGGGGGTCAGCCCCCAGGCAGCCATTGAAAAAATGCGCACCGGCCTGCCTGTGCGCTTTACCAACCCGGACGGACCTTGCGTGCTGGAGGGCTGCCTGTTTGATATTGACGAAAAAACCGGCAAGACCCGCAGCTGCACGCGCATTAGGAGGTAACCATGGGCAAGAGGAGTTTTGCTCTTTTGCTGGCGCTGGTGCTGACCGCCACCCTCTTCTCGGCGTGCACCAAAGGCACCACCGGCCAAACAGAGACCACCGCAAAGGCACAAACCACCTTTGCTACGGACAATGACAATTTCAAATTAAGCTACACCCAATCGGACAGCCTGGATCCTTTTGCCGCCAAGACCCAAAACAATCAGGTGCTGGCGGACTTGGTGTTTGAGAGTCTGTTTGACCTGGACGGCAACTATACCGCCCAGCCCAACCTGGCCACCGGCTATGAATTTACAAACAGCACCACCCTCAAGGTGATCGTGCCCAGCGGTCTGACTTTCTCGGACAAGTCGGCGCTCACCGTCGCAGATGTGGTATACAGCTTTGATCAGGCCAAGAACTCCCCCGCCTACGGCAGCGCTCTGCAAGGGATTCGCTCCGCCACGGCAGAGGACAACAACACCGTGGTGTTTACCCTGCGCCACCCCTCCCCTTACGGGCAAAATCTGCTGACCTTCCCCATTGCCAAGGCAAATGCCAAAGGCAAGTATCCCATCGGCAGCGGGCGCTACCGATACAAATCCACCCAGAACGGTCCGGTGCTGGCGGCCAATGTGACCGCCGACTTTAGTCCCCACATCACCACCATTCACCTGGTGAACATTGCGGCGGCAGACTCCATTGACAATGCTGTGAATATCGGCAACATCACCTATGCCTATCGGGATCTGTCCGAGAACAGCGCGAAGCGCATGACCGCCACCAAAAAGCAGATTAACCAAAACAACTTGGTGTATATCGGCTTTAACAACCGATCCGGTGCCTTTGCAAACGCCCATTTGCGCAAGGCCGTGAGCCTGGCGGTGGACCGCAACGCGCTGGCTAAGAGCGCCTATGCCGGCTACGCCACCGCTGCCCGCAGCGTATATAACCCCGCCTTCGGATTGGCAGCCAGCACCCGCCTGTTTGCAGAAGCAGCAGACGCGGCAGCCGCCAAGCAGCAGATTGCCCTGTCCAAAGTCAGCGACAGTGCCTTAAAGATCACGCTGCTGGTCAATAAAAACGACAACCGGCTGGCCGCCGCCAATCAGATCAAAACGGCGTTGGAAGCGGCAGGCTTTACCGTACAGCTGCAAGTGAGCAAATTCAGCGACTATAAGGCGCGGATTAAAAATTTAAACTATGACCTCTATATCGGCGAGGTCAAGCTGCAAAACGATATGTGCCTTTACCCCTTCTTCAGTACCGACGGCGCTGCCCGCTACGGCATCAGACAAGACAAGGGCAGTACGGCCGCCCTGTACCGGGACTACACCGCCGGCAAAACGGAGCTGGGCAAATTTATGCTCTCGTTTAGCGAGGAAATGCCATTTGCCCCCCTGTTGTACCGCAAGGGGATGATCTGCTACTCCAAGTCCCTGAGAGGCGATATTCAGGGGCAGTACGGCAACTTCTTTGCCAATATAGAAGACTGGTATTTTGGATAAAAACGCCCCGGCGTTTTCAATAAATCACGGAGGATATATTGATGATTAAATTTGAAAATCCCAACGGATACATTGAGATCACCAACGCCTATTTCGCCACCCTTGTAGGGCGTGCCGCTCAGTCCTGCTTTGGCGTGACCGGTATGGTTAACGGCAGCGCTTACGAGTCCATCGTCAGTGCCATTAAGAGCAAGGCCACCGGCGAAAAATTCAACCAAGGCGTGTACGTCAAGAGCGTGGACGGTCAGTTGCAGATTGAGCTGCACATCTCCGTCTCTTACGGTGTCAACATCACTGCCATTGTGGACAGCATCATCAACAAGGTGCGCTACACGGTGGAGGAAGCCACAGACCTGAATGTCAACACCGTCAATGTGTATGTGGACGCACTGAACTAACCTTAGAATGGGAGAACATCACATGATGATAACAGGACTTATGTTCCGGGACGGGGTCATCTCCGGCTCAAACAACATTGCCAACAACCGCCAGGCCGTAGACGCACTAAACATTTTTCCGGTGCCGGACGGCGACACCGGCACCAATATGAGTATGACGATCGGCGCTGCCGCCAAGGAAATGGCAGTGCTGCCGGAAAACTGCACGGTGGAGGAAGCCTCCTCCCGCTGCGCCTCTGCCCTGCTGCGGGGCGCTCGAGGCAACTCCGGCGTCATTCTTTCGCTGATCTTTCGCGGATTTTCCAAGGCACTGCGCGGCATGGAAGAAGCGGACGGCGCTGCCGTGGCCGCTGCCTTTCGCAAGGGCGTAGACGCAGCCTATAAAGCGGTTATGAAGCCTACGGAGGGCACCATTCTGACCGTGATCCGCAAGGCGGCGGAAGCGGCGGAGCAAATCGCTGCCTCCAATAACGACGCCTGGGCCGTGTGCTGCGCAGCCATGGCTGCCGCAGAGGAAGCCCTGGCAAAGACGCCGGAACAGCTGCCGGTGCTGAAAAAGGCCGGCGTGGTAGATGCCGGTGGGCAGGGTCTGGTTCTGATTTTCCAGGGTATGGGTGCCGTGCTTGAAAAAGGCACTGTGGTGCAGCCCATTGCCGGCAGCGCCGTCACGCCGGTACAAACCCCGAACAAAAGCACCGTGGCCGCCGCCTCCGGTGAGATTGAATTCGGCTACTGCTCGGAATTTTTGATTGAAAAAGATCGCCACGCCCCTCAGCAGGATCCGCTGCGGCTGCGGGCGTACCTGGAGTCCATCGGCGACTGCGTCGTGGTGGTGGACGACAGCGATATTATCAAGGTACATGTGCATTCCAACTGCCCCGGCGATGTAATCCAGGCTGCGCTGAAATACGGTCAGCTAATCAATATTAAAATCGACAACATGCGCTACCAGCACCGCAATGCGGAGGAGGGCGTGAAACAGAGCGACACACCGCCCCAACCCACCGTAGTGCAACCGGAGAATGACTACGGCTTTGTGGCCGTATGCGCCGGTGATGGACTAAAGGAACTGTTTACCGACATTGGCGCCGACACGGTGGTCAGCGGCGGGCAGACCATGAACCCATCCACCGACGATATTTTGAACGCCATTATGGCCACCCCCGCCAAGACGGTGTTTGTGCTGCCCAATAATAAAAACATTATTATGGCTGCCGAGCAGGCCATTCCCCTGGCCAAGGACCGCCAGGTGCGGGTGCTGCAAACCAAAACCATTCCCCAGGGGATCAGCGCCATGCTGGTGTTTGACGAAACCCAGTCTGCCGACGACAATCAGATGGCCATGATGGACGCCGCCGCCCATGTGGAGACCGGTTCTGTCACCTTTGCCGCCAGAGACAGCGAGCTGGACGGCCGCCCCATTAAACAGGGCGAAATTATGGGTATGTGTGGCAGCAAGATCAAATTCCTGGGCGATGACATTGTGGACATTGCCTTTAAGACCGTTGACAAGCTGTTTAAGCGGGGTGAGCATGCCCTGGTGACCCTGATCTACGGTGCAGATGCCACCGAGGAACAGGCCCAGGAACTGGAAAACCGCCTAAGCGAGAAATACGGCAGCGATATGGAAATCAGCATTGTAGACGGCGGACAGCCCATCTACTACTTCCTGCTTTCTGTTGAGTGATATGGACCAGTTTTTAGAACGCGATATTCAATACCTGAAAGGTGTTGGCGACAAAAGAGCCCGGCTTTTTCATAAGCTGGGCATATTTGTCGTGGGGGACCTGGTGCGCTATTATCCTCGCACCTATGAGGACTGGAGCGTGACCACCCCTGCCGCCCAGGCGCCGGAGGGCACAACTGTGTGCGTGCAGGCCACCATGGTAACCCCCATGCGCACCCACCTGATCCGCAAGGGCATGACCCTCTACAAAGCGGATTTTACCGATGGGGAGACTCTGATCCATGTAACCCTGTTCAACACCAAATTCCTGGCAGAGAAGCTGCGTATGTACCAGGACTACCTGCTGCTGGGCAAGGTAGAGCGCAACTTCACCACCGTGCAGATGAGCGCACCCAAGATTGAACCGCTCACCGCACGGCGGATCCACCCCATTTACACCCAAACCGGCAGCCTGAATTACTACCGGAACATCCACGAGGGTCAGGTCTACGCGGTGGGCAAAGTGCAGCACCGGGGCCGCACCGTGTGCACCGTGCTGGTGGAGATCTACGCGAAAGAAACGCAGAAACTGCTGGCAGCGGGAACATTCTCCATGTTTGCAACGCAGAACTGAATGAACAGATGCTGGATAGGGGCAAACTGGAAAGTATCCTGCGGGAATGGCTGAAATAAAAGGAGCTTTATGCTAAAACGAAAAAAGGAGAAATTCAATCTCCGCAAACAAAAAGGCTGGCTGGCCGGCAGCAGTGCCACCCAGACCATCTGTGTCAGCTTTCTGCTGGTGATCGCGGCGGGCACGCTGCTGCTCAGCCTGCCCATTGCCAGCAGGCATGGGCAGCTGGATGTGCTGGATGCCATGTTCACGGCCACCAGTGCCACCTGCGTTACCGGCCTGATCGTGCGGGACACCTGGACGCAGTTCACGTTTTTCGGGCAGGCAGTGCTGCTCCTCCTCATTCAGGTGGGCGGCCTTGGTCTTGTCACGCTGACCAGTTTCTTTGCGCTGGCGGCCCGGCGGCGGATGGGCTTCCGGGATCTGCGGCTGCTGGGCGAGAGCGTCTCGGCCGAAGGCCTTTCCAAGG
>ENA-OPWD01001882-OPWD01001882.1-human-gut-metagenome-genome-assembly--contig:-NODE-1882-length-13408-cov-1.606830_pt1 | contig 13408 bp, 6 predicted proteins | sample MGYA00241502_ERZ501996 | MGnify/ENA primary metagenome ERZ501996 (study PRJEB25962, sample SAMEA2042011) | human gut metagenome | biome: human gut; feature: human-associated habitat; material: faeces... | reverse complement strand
GCTGTCGCTATCAATATTGATCCGGAGATCCTGGTGGTAGATGAGGCGTTGTCTGTGGGCGACGTGTTCTTTCAGGCAAAATGTTATCACAAGTTTGAGGAATTTAAGAAACAGGGAAAGACGATCCTGTTTGTAAGTCATGATCTTGGAAGCGTTTCCAAGTATTGTGACAGAGTTATTCTTCTGAACAAAGGGGTAAAGATGGATGAAGGTTCACCAAAGCAGATGGTTGACCTGTACAAACAGCTTCTGGTAGGACAGAATCCTGTAAAACAGAATGAATCTGACAGTACAGAGCAGATTGTGGCAGAGGACAGTGAAGGACTGGGAGATTTTCAGGTAAATCCCAATATGCTGGAATATGGAAGCCGTATTGCTGAGATCACAGATTTCAGAGTCATTGATGATAAAGGAAGATGTTCCAATACTGTTGAAAAGGGAAGCTGCTTCAAAATTCGTATGAAAGTCCGGTTTAATGAAGAGATTCAGGAGCCGATCATGGCATACACCTTTAAAAATATTCAGGGTACGGAAATCACAGGTACCAATACCATGTATGAAAATGCAAAGATAGAACACTCCGGAAAAGGGGATATATGTACTGTAACATTTACACAGAACATGAACCTTCAGGGCGGTGAGTATCTCCTGTCATTTGGATGTACAGGGTATAAAAACGGAGATTTTACGGTATTCCACAGACTTTATGACGCATGTAACATAACAGTTATTTCCAGTAAAAATACAGTTGGATTCTATGATATGGATTCAAAGGTGGAAGTACGGTGCGAAGAACAGGTCTGAGAAAGTTATGATGACAAATATCAGTGCGAAAAAATAATCAGCGCGAGGACTATATATGGAAGAAAAAATCGGGAAAGTAATTCTGGATACCACGTGCTATCCGGGAAAAGATCTATACAGTGATGGTGCGATAGAGGATGAAATGCTTGCAATTTCCAGAGATTTTGCACCGGAAGAATTTAACAGAGTGATCAGTGAGAGAAAGAGCTGGCCAATTCTTTATCATTTTTCTCATATCAGGGAGAATATTCTGAGCTGGATTCCCTTTACAGGAGAAGAGAAGGTTCTGGAGATTGGTTCCGGATGTGGTGCTGTGACAGGAGCTCTCTGTGAAAGGGCGAAGGAAGTTACCTGCATCGAGCTTTCTATGAAAAGAAGTAAGATCAATGCATACAGACATCAGGATCAGGATAATCTTAAGATCCTTGTGGGAAACTTTCAGGAGATCGAGAAAAACCTTACTGAGAAATACGACTATATTACTTTGATCGGTGTATTTGAGTATGGAGAATCCTATATCCGGAGTGAGAATCCCTATGTGGACTTTCTCAGGATCATATCAAAGCATCTGAAGCCGGATGGAAAGATCATTCTGGCCATTGAGAACAGACTGGGACTGAAATACTGGGCCGGATGTACAGAGGACCATTTTGGAACTTTATTCGAAGGAATCCAGGGATACCCCAAAACAAAAGGGGTTAAAACTTTTTCAAGAAAAGAATTTAATGGAATTTTGGAGGAAGCAGGAAACTTAAAAGCCGACTGGTATTATCCATATCCGGATTACAAATTTCCAATGACTATTCATTCAGACAGACATCTCCCTGCAAGCGGAGAGCTGCATATGAGGGACTACAATTTTGACAGACTCCGTCTGGATCTGTTTCAGGAATCTCAGGTGTATAATACACTTTTGAGCAATGATCTTTACCCGCAGTTTGCCAATTCCTTTCTTCTTGTGATCGGAAAAGAACAGCCACAGACAGCACCGGTTTATGTGAAGTTTTCCAATGAGAGAGATCAGAAGCTCTCCATTTATACGGAAATCAGTGAAGCAGCAGATGGGCAGCTGACTGTGAAGAAAGTACCGTCGCAGAAGAAAGCGGCAGCTCATGTACGGAATCTGGGAACTATCTGCGAAGAACTGACCGGAATGTATAAAGAAGAGGAAATTGAAGTGAACCGCTGCCGGATCAAAGGTGACTGTGCGCAGCTGGAATATCTGACAGGTATCACCCTGGAAGATAAGCTGGATCATCTTCTGGAAGAAGGCAGAACAGAGGAACTGGAGAAATTATTCTTCTCTTATATACAGAAAGTAAAGAATATTCATGAGAAGAAACCCTTTGAGAAAACACCGGAATTTGTAAGGGTATTTGGAAATGTAAACCTGCGTTCTGATCTGAAATGTACAGAAATATCCAATATTGATTTTGTTCCTGCAAATATTATCCTCTCTGAGAATAAAGTATCTGTGATCGACTATGAGTGGACCTTTGCATTTCCTGTACCTTCACAGTTCCTGGTTTACAGGATGATCTTTTATTATCTGGAACTGAATGACAAACGAGGAATACTTAAAGAACGGGATTTCTATGAGAAAGCAGGAATCCTGCCTGAAGATATAGAAGTTTATGTGGAGATGGAACATAATTTCCAGCAGTATATTCTGGGTGAGCATACAGCAATGAGAAATATGTATGCCCAGATCTCTCCGGGCCGGGTGGAAGTAGAAGATTATTACAGAGAAAAGAAACAGGAATCTCTGGAAATGCTTCAGATTTTCTGGGATAACGGAAAGAGCTTTAATGAGGCTGATTCTGTGAGATATCTGTTCAGAAACGGGAAAATTCAGACGGAGTTTGAACTTCCGGAGAATACCACAATGCTTCGCCTTGATCCGGGCGAAATGTCCAAGGGACTTAAAATTGTAAAGCTGACATGGGAAGATGAAAGTCAGGTAAAGTTTCACACAGATGGCTGTGAAGTGTCCTCCGGAGAATTCTATTTCGGCGGTGACGATCCGCAGATCATAGTAGATTCTGTTCCTGAGAACAGAAAGTCCATAAAGATTGAGATGGAGATCCTGGACCGGAAAACCACAGAAAAGAAATTCTGGAAAGTATATGCAGAGCAGAAAAGGGCAATGGAGCAGATGAGTCAGGAGCTTGCGCAGAAGAAAGCTCTGGTCGATCAGGTGGAAGGCAGTAAGGCATGGAAAGTGTATCGTGCCATCAAAAGGGTTTAGTTATGGGAAATATACTTTGGAGTGTAGATAAAAAAATATACAGTGACAAAGAAGATCATACTCTGGCCATTACCGGATGGGCGATAACCAGAAATCAGTCAGAATGTGATTTCATTCTTTATGGCTCGGGAAAGGAACTTTCCGTTCCTGAACCTTCGCGTTGTGAAAGAGCGGATGTTGCCAAAGATTTAAAAGAAACAAAAGATATAAAAGAAGTGGGAAATGTCGGATTCACAGTAAAGATACCGGAAATTATAAAACTTGCAGAAGAACATGAGAAACTGCAGCTTGCGCTGAGAGCAGGAGATGAAAAAGAAATCATCTGGGAAGCCACAGCTGCAGAAGTGAAGGACTTTTGTGAGGAAAGTCTTATTGAATATCATATTGATGAGGAACAGATCACACAGGAGAGTATCCTGACAGTCAGAGGCTGGGTTGTAAACCAGCTGGAGCCGGATGAGATATTTGTACAGGGTACAGATGGGAAGGTTCTGGAATGTACGATCACCAGACAAAGACGTCCGGACGTGGAAGAGGCAAAGGGGATTTCCGAAGAAGAGAAAAGAAATCTGGGATTCAGTATTACTGTCAATCTGGAGAATACAAACGATCAGAATATCTGCATCTGTTTCAGGGGAAAAGATGTACAGAAAATTTATACTGTAAATGTAAAAAAAATAAAACGGGAAAATACCGGACTGTATCAGCAGATGAAACTGCTGTCTCTGAAGAACAGGCAGAAGAATCAGGAATATATAAAGAAAAACGGTATTGGAAGATTTATCCGTTATGTGAGAAATTCCCAGCTTAAGGACGGAGATCAGGATTATGAAGACTGGCTGAAAGATCATGTCGCATTCCGAAAGGAATTAAAAAGACAGAGAAATGCTGTTTTTTCTTATTCACCGCTGATCAGTATTGTGATGGTGGTGACGGATACAGATGAACAAAGGTTAAAAAGTGTGATCGATGCTTATACAGAACAGACCTATGGTAACTGGCAGCTGTGTCTTGCAGATGCATGTGAGGGAGAGGAAACAGGAGAGTTTCTGCGGAAAAAATATAAAAAAGAGATCCGCCTTTCCTACAAGAAGGTTACGGAAAACAACGGCATTTCGGGAAATCTTAATGCATCTCTGAAACTTGCAATGGGAGAGTATGTTCTGTTTGCCGGCCAGGAGATCATACCTGAACCTGATGCACTTTTTCAGATGGTCAAAGCGATCACAGAGAAAAAAGCGGATATGATCTATACAGATGAAGATGAGATCAGCGCAGACGGAAAACATTATTCTGAGCCGGAATTCAAGCCGGATTTCAATCTGTTCAGATTAAGGGAAAATAATTATATCGGACAGTTCTGGGCAATCCGGAAGGAAATTCTGGAACAGGCCGGAAAGTTTGATCCGGAATATGATGGTGCACAGGATTATGATATGCTCTTAAGATGCAGTGAGCAGGCAGAGAATATTGTGCATGTTCCAAAGATCCTCTGTCATTCCATGAAAGCAGAGAACCTGATCACAGAAGAACAGGAGAAGAAAAACTGGGAAGCAGGCAGAAAGGCACTGGAGGAGCATTACCGCAGGGCGGAGGTTTCTGCAACAGCGGAACTTGCAGACAAGAAGGGATGGTACAGAAGCCATCTGACTATTTCCGGCGAACCGATGATTTCTGTGATCATTCCAAGTAAAGATCACATTAATGATCTGGAACTGTGTATTTCATCCATAGAAGAGAAGACAACATGGAAGAATTACGAGATCATTATTGTTGAGAACAACAGTGTGGAAAAAGAAACCTTTGTATACTATGAGACACTGAAAAACAGATACCCAAATGTAAGGATCCTTACATGGAAAAAAGAATTCAATTATTCTGCGATCAATAACTTTGCAGTAAGAGAGGCGCAGGGAGAATATCTGCTGTTTCTTAACAATGATGTGGAAATCATTACAGAGAACTGGCTTGAAGAAATGCTTCAGCTTTGTCAGCAAAAAGACGTGGGAATGGTCGGTGCGAAACTGTATTATCCGGATGATACCATTCAGCATGCAGGAGTGGTAGTTGGTCTTGGTGGAGTTGCCGCACATGTATTATGTAAACTTCCGCGGGATGCGGAAGGATATATGGGACGTCTGCGCTGTGTGCAGGAGATAAGTGCAGTCACTGCCGCCTGCATGATGGTAAAGACTTCTGTTTTTAAAGCAGTCGGAGGATTTGACGAGGAGCTGAAGGTTGCATTTAATGATATTGACCTCTGTATGAAAGTGAGAAAATATGGAGTGAAAATTGTATTCACACCGTATGCAGAACTGTATCATTATGAATCCAAATCCAGAGGAATGGAAGATACACCGGAGAAACAGCTGCGTTTTTCCAGAGAAGTAAACTGTTTCCGGAGAAAATGGGAAAGAGAGCTCCTGAAAGGAGATCCTTATTATAACCCCAATCTGACATTAAACAACACAGACTGTTCTCTGAGAAAACAGGAGAAGAACGGAGATTAACATGCCTAAGGAAATATTTGAAGTAGTAAGAGAAAGATTTCATTTATCAGACAGGACACAGTATATTGTGCAGGGACACTGGCCGAAAGATGCGGTGATGGAGGCATATCTGGATCAGCACAAACTGAAGGTGTCTGTGAAAGAAAATGAAAATGTAAGTGCACTGGAACGTTTTAAAGATCCGGAGAAAATGCAGGGAATACAGATTACGGCAACTGTTCAGATACCGGAAAATCTGGAGGGGTATCATAAGCTTGTGATCTATGAGAAGTTTTCGGATAAAAAACATGTCTGGTTTTCCATCACTGCCGGTGAACTGGATAAAAAAAGAGATAAACCGCAGGTATATTTTGAAGAAGAGAGTGCAGAACAGGGAACTGTACGGATCAGAGGGTGGGCCATTGCACCGAAGCCTGTGACTGTCCGTATCTTTGATGCGGATAAAAAGCCGGTTGCCGCTGAAATCCAGAGAACAGACAGGGTGGATGTCAACCAGCTGTTTGAAGAAGCACAGGATCCGGGAAAGACAGGATTCTTCTCTGAGATCACCAACGTTTCGGGAAAATGCCTGTATGTAGTGTTTTATGCAGGCGAGAAGAAAACTGTACATGTGGTTCCTCTGAGAAAAGCTGATATTCTGGCAAAGAAATTAGACAAATATGTAGAAAAAGGAATCCGCTACTGGAAATCTCAGGGTGCGGCGGCTCTTGCTGAGAAGGTAGTGACAAAGGTTAAAAATGTACGTCAGGGACCGCCATCCTATCAGAAATGGATCAGACATCATCTGCCGGACAGGAACGAACTGGAGAAACAGAAGAAAACATCCTTTGGATACAGACCCAAGATTTCTTTTGTAGTACCGCTGTATAAGACACCGGAGAAATATCTCAGAAGACTGACAGAATCATTTCAGGAACAGACTTATTCAAACTGGGAACTTTGTTTCTCTGACGGAAGCGGCGCACAGTCACCACTGACGGAATTGTTAAAAGAACTGACAGCGAAGGATAACAGAATTAAATACGTTTCTCATGAGGAGTCGCTTCAGATTTCAGAGAATACCAACAGTGCCATTGAAATTGCAACAGGTGATTTCATTGCCTTTGCAGACCATGATGATGAGCTGACGCCGAATGCATTATTTGAATGTGTGAAAGCAATAAATGAGAAACCGCAGACACTGGTGATCTACACAGATGAAGATAAGATGTCTATGGATGGACATAAATTCTTTCAGCCGCATTTTAAACCGGACTATAATCCGGATTTGCTGTGTACGGTCAATTATATCTGCCATCTGTTTGTGGTATCACGAAAAGTAATTGAAAAAGTTGGCGGGCTGCGAAGTGAGTTTGACGGTGCACAGGATTATGATTTTGTGTTACGCTGTGTGGAAGCAGTAAAGGATGAAGAAATCTGTCATATTCCAAAAATCCTGTATCACTGGCGTTGCCATGAGGACTCCACAGCAGAGAATCCCGAGAGCAAGCTTTATGCCTTTGAAGCCGGAAGACGTGCAGTACAGGCTCACTATGAGAGAACAGGAATCCACGCAGAGGTTTTTAAGGGTGAATATCTGGGGCTGTACAGAACGAAGTTTATCAGAGATCATGATCCGCTGATTTCTATTATTATTCCGAATAAAGACCATATTGATGATCTGAAGAGATGTATGGAATCCATTGAACAGAAATCTACGTACAAAAATTATGAGTACATTATTGTAGAGAATAACAGTACAGATTCTGCTACTTTTGAATATTACAAAAAACTGGAGGCAGAGAATCCGAAGGTTCGCATGGTATACTGGGACGGAGTCTTTAACTATTCTGCCATTAATAATTATGGTGCATCTTTTGCAAAGGGTGAGTATCTGCTTCTGCTTAACAATGATACAGAGATCATTAATCCGGACTGTCTGGAAGAACTCCTGGGTTATTGCATGCGTAAAGATGTAGGCGCAGTGGGTGCAAGACTTTATTATGAGGATGATACGATCCAGCATGCAGGTGTTGTGATCGGTTTTGGCGGAATTGCAGGACACTGTTTTGTCCAGCAGAAGAGAGGTACCACCGGATATTGTCACAGAATTATCTGTGCACAGGATTACAGTGCGGTTACAGCTGCCTGCATGATGGTGAAGAAATCTGCATTTGATGCAGTGGGAGGACTTTCAGAGGAACTGGCTGTTGCATTTAATGATATTGATTTCTGCATGAAGCTGAGAAAGGCGGGATATCTGATCGTGTATAATCCATATGCGGAATTATACCATTATGAATCCAAATCCAGAGGCCTTGAGGATACTCCGGAAAAAGTGGCACGATTTAACAAAGAAATTGCCACCTTTGAGAAAAAATGGCCGGAGATCCTGAAGAACGGAGATCCTTATTATAACCCCAATCTCACTCTGAAGAGCCAGGACTTTTCTCTGAAAAGAATCTGAAGATGAAATTGCTATAAAATGAATGTGAAAGAAGATATGTTAAAGAAAAAGAAAGAGATCAATGAAAAAACAGAAATTTTCATTTTTGTATTTCTGGCGTTTATCCTGCTGACAACCTGGGCGATGACACAGCCTTTTAATTCAGGGCCGGATGAACAGATGAGATATTATGTTGCAGATTACATTTATAAACATCATGGAGCTCTTCCGGGGGGAGATGATCCGGCTGTCAGGAATAAAGTGTGGGGAATTTCCTATGCATATTATCCGGTTGTATCTTATATGGTGTCTGCATTATTTATGAGAATATCCCGGCTTTTTGCAGATCCGGGATACTCCATGTTCAAAATTGCACGTATGGCAGATGTACTGTTTGTCACAGGTGCAGTGTATTTTGTTGTAAAAGCTTCGGGCAAACTGTTTCCGAAAGAAAAATATTCCAGAGAAGTTAGATGGCTGTTTGCAGCACTGGCAGGATTTATGCCGCAGGCAATCTTTATGGGAACTTATGTGAATACAGACTCACTGGCACTGCTGGCAGCAGCCATGATTCTGTATGCATGGGCCTCTTATCTGAGAGAAGACTGGACATGGAAAAACTGTATACTCCTTGCAGTGGGAATGGCCGTATGTGCATTGTCTTATTATAATGCATACGGTTGGATACTCTGCAGTTTTTTCTTCTTCTGTTTTACGGTATTACTCTGCAGAGAAGAAGCTTTTTCACAGAGAGTTCGTTTCCTTTTCAGCAGAGGAGCAGTGATCGCAGCAGTTACTTTAGTTCTCTGCGGCTGGTGGTTCATCCGTAACGCAGTTTTGTATAACGGAGATTTCCTGGGAAGGAAATCCTGTGCGGAATGTGCGGAAAAATATGCTCAGAAGGATTACAGACCTTCACTGTATCCGACGCCTGCAAAGCTGGGATGGAACTGGAAAGATATTATCCTTTATCAGGATCCGGGCTGGTATCATAACTGGATTCTGACAGTGTGTGTAAGTTTCATCGGTACTTTTGGACAGATGGAAATTTATATGCCATATACGGTCAGCAAACTGTATATGCTGTTCTTTGCTGTTGGGATCATCAGTGTATTTTTTGTAAAAGAGACATTTGATCTGAGAAAAAAAATGTATGTTGCACAGCGGAAAGCAGTTGGAAATGACAGATGGAAGATTAAAACAAAGGTGATATCCCGAGAGTGGAATAAAGAAGGTATTTTCCATTTGATGATGGTATTTCTGATTATGATTCCGGTATTTCTGTTTCTGTATTATGTTTATTACAGTGATAATCAGCCACAGGGAAGATATCTTATGCCTGCATTATATCCTCTGATGTACTTTGTTACGCTGGGCTGGAATAATATTCTGACAAAAACAGTGAAAAATGAAAAGGTGCGGAGTTTGATATACAGAGTACTGACTGTACTGCTGGTGATTTCGCCATTTGCCTGCTGGGCATTTTTAATCTTGCCTTAAAAGAAATAAAGGGACTGCCGCATGAAAAGCTCTTGCGGAAGTCCCTTAAATTTATCTATTTTATCTATCAAAGAAATGGTTACTGTCTGGTATTCAGAAGCAGGCTTCAGGATTTGATCACTTTGATCATCAGGAACAGGAAAAACAGCAGGAATGCTGCCCCGATCGCCCCGATGATATAATAAGGAGCAGTTGTATGGGAAGCAGAATATGCCTGTGCTGCCTCCATATTCTTCTGACCGGTTACTGCGGCATCATTTGTCTGCTGCTCTGCGTCTTCCAGAATCGCAGTTCCTACAGGAGTTCCTCCAAAGTAATACTGGCGTGTGATCTGTCCGTCAGAAGAAGTATCTTCTGTGGTCAGATTATCTTCTGTGGCACCGTTTGGTGCAATGACTGTACCACCGGAAAGACGGTTAAAATCATTGTCTGCGATGGTAAGGGGTGCAAAATTGTCAAAACCATAATTGAGAAGCGCGATCGCTTCATCATCGGTAACACCGGATGCGCCATTTAATACAATGCATACCAGCTTCATGTTATTTTTGGAAGCTTCACATACCAAGGTACTTCCGGAAGCTTCTGTGTACCCTTCCTTACCGCCGATACAGGGTTTATAATAACCGTCGCTGGTGCTGTTTATCATGGTAAAATTGTTTGTAAGTACACGTTCACCGCCGGAAACATTTGTTGCCGGAAGTGTATAGGAAGTAGTTGCTGCAATAGTGCGGAAAGTGTCATTTGCCATAGCTGCTTCCATGATCAGAGCCATATCATGGGCGGTGATATGCTGGTTCTCATCAGGAAGACCGGTAGGATTGGTAAAGACAGTATTGGTGCAGCCAAGCTCCTGTGCCCGGGTATTCATTGTCTGTACAAAAGCATCCACAGAACCTCCCACATGTTCAGCTACCTGCAGTGCGATATCATTGGCAGAGGCAACCATGATGGCATATAAACATTGTTCCATGGTGAAAACCTCATCTAACTGTGAGGAAATATTGGCTCCTCCGTCAGTAACACCGGAAACACCGGTTGCAGTCATGGTTACCTGTTCATCCAGACTGCTGTTCTCAAGAGCAACCAGGCAGGTCATAATCTTGACTGCGCTTGCAGGGTAAAGGGGCTGATCTGCATTTTTGGAATACAGGACTGTGTTTGTGGAAGTTTCCATTACAATTGCCGCGGCAGACGAAATATCGGAAGCCTGGGGCCATCCGTCGATATCGTTGGTGACTACGACAGACGGATCTGCTGTCTGTGCGGCGGCGTCTGTATTCTGGGCTGTTTCTTCAGCAGCAGATACCGGAAACTGTGAAAACATGGTGACAGCCCCAAGTCCCAGAGCCAGCAGGGCTGCAGTGATTCTTTTTTTCTTTATCATCATGGTAGATAATACTCCTGTGCATAAGAATGTTGAAAAGTAACTGTTCATTGTATGTGAACAGTTACATAAAAACGATAACATAAAAACAATAACAGTATAACACATTTCTCTCCTTTCTTGCAAAAAATATCATACAATGTTAAAATAAAAAATCATAGTAAAAATCGAGGTTATCATATGAGTAAAAAACCATCTGCAGGAGGAAAAATCCAGTGGACGAAAATGTTCAGGAAGCTTTCCCCCTATACGATCCGGAAAGGGTTCCGCTACATGAAGCATTATGGACCAAAGGAATTCTGGATCAGGCTGCATGAACGTTTTGAACCGGAAGAAGTACCATATGGTCCATGGTACCGGGCTTACATTCCGACGGAGGAAACACTGGAAACACAGAGGAAACAGAAATTTGATTATTCACCGCTGATCAGCATTGCAGTTCCGGCTTATCAGACACCTGTAGAATTTTTGAGACAGATGATAGAATCACTGATCGTTCAGACTTATTCAAACTGGGAGCTGTGTATCGTAAATGCAAGTCCTGACAATGAGGAGATGCAGAAAGTACTGGCAGAATATTCAGCCGGAGATTCCCGGGTAAGATTCTGCAATCTCAAAGAGAACCTTGGCATTGCAGAGAATACAAACCGCGCGTTTGCAATGGCAAAAGGTGAATTTGTGGGGCTTCTTGACCATGATGACCTGCTTGCACCAAATGCACTGTATGAAGTTGCAAAAGCATTAGAGAGTCATCCGAAGACTGATGTGATTTATACGGATGAGGATAAGGTAAGAGCAGATTTATCGGAACATTTCCAGCCGAATTTAAAACCGGATTTTAACCTTGATTTACTTCGTTCTAATAATTATATTTGCCATTTCTTTGTGGTGCGCCGGACAATTGTGGAAACAATTGGTGGATTCAGGAAAGAATATGACGGAGCACAGGATTATGATTTTATTTTCCGCTGTTGTGAAAGTGCGAAAGAGATTTATCATGTGCCGGAAATCTTATATCACTGGAGAACGCATCAGGCATCGACAGCAGACAATCCGGCAAGTAAGATGTATGCATTTGAAGCCGGAAAACGTGCAATTGAAGGTAATTTAGAAAGATGTCATTTAAAAGCAGAAGTCAGTCATACCAAAGACCTTGGTTTTTACCGTGTTAAATACGAGGTGGAAGGTACACCGCTTATCTCGATTATTATTCCAAATAAGGATGAAAGAGAGTCCTTAAAAAAATGCATTGATTCGATAGAGAAAAAATCGACTTATGAAAATTATGAAATTTTAATTGTAGAAAACAACAGTACTTCAAAAGAAATCTTTGAGTACTATAAAGAATTAAGTGATAATCCTAAAATTCGCCTGTTAAAATGGAAAGAGGGATTTAACTATTCTGCAATTAATAACTTTGCGGCAAAGAAGGCAAAAGGTGAGTATCTTTTGTTCTTAAATAACGATATGGAAGTGATTGCATCGGACTGGATGGAAGAACTGCTTGGACACTGTCAGAGAGAGGGAACAGGGGCAGTTGGGGCAAGACTCTATTATCCAAATGAGACGATTCAGCATGCCGGCACGATTATCGGAATTGGCGGAATTGCCGGTCATATGTTTGTTGATATGCCGAGAGAACGTACCGGATATATGCATAAGGCAGCGATTCAGCAGGATTTAAGTGCAGTGACAGCAGCCTGTATGATGGTAAAGAGAAGTGTATTTGAAGCAGTAAACGGATTTGAAGAGAAACTTTCAGTTGCCTTTAATGATGTGGATTTGTGTCTCAGAATTCGTGCACAGGGCGAATTAATCGTATATGATCCTTACGTGGAACTGTATCATTATGAATCAAAGAGCAGGGGAACAGAGGACAGTAAAGAAAAAGTCAGAAGATTTCAGGAAGAAATTGAGTTTATGCGCTGTCGCTGGGAGAAACTGTTAAAAGCCGGAGACCCGTATTACAATAAGCATTTTTCACTGACAAAGTGGAATTATTCTTTAAAGCCATTTGAGTAAGGGGAACAGGTATGCAGGATGTATCAGTGATTATTCCGAATTTTAACGGAAAAAAGTATTTAAAAGAGTGCCTGGACTCGTTAAGAAAACAGGATTATTTGTATTTTGAAGTGATTTTGGTCGATAATGGCTCAGAAGATGGAAGTGTGGAATGGACAAAGGAAAATTATCCGGAGGTACGTGTGATTGCGCTCAAAGAAAATACCGGTTTTTGTGGCGGAGTCAATGCAGGAATCCGTGAGTCAAAATCAGAATATGTATTGTTGTTAAATAACGATACGATTGTATTTCCGGAATTTATTACAGAACTGGTTCATGCAATCGAACGGGCACCGGATATCTTTTCATGTCAGGCGAAAATGCTTCAGATTCAGGATGAAAACAAGATGGATGACGCAGGAAATTTTTACTGCGCACTTGGATGGGCATTTGCCGATGGAAAGGGAAAACCGGAGTCAGAGTACAATAAGACCAGAGAAATTTTTGCTTCCTGTGCGGGAGCTGCGATTTATCGT
>ENA-OPWD01001869-OPWD01001869.1-human-gut-metagenome-genome-assembly--contig:-NODE-1869-length-13482-cov-1.804945_pt1 | contig 13482 bp, 12 predicted proteins | sample MGYA00241502_ERZ501996 | MGnify/ENA primary metagenome ERZ501996 (study PRJEB25962, sample SAMEA2042011) | human gut metagenome | biome: human gut; feature: human-associated habitat; material: faeces... | reverse complement strand
TTATATTTCTATAAACAGCAGCCAAATTGTACAAAACTATTGCTACTCCTTTGTTAGAATATACGCTTCATGAAATTAACAAGTCCATTTTTCCAAACTTCAGGACTATGCCCCCCACTCGGATACTGATACCATATATGATCTACTCCATTTTTTTCAAGCTCCAGATGATAATTCTTAGGATTATCTCCTACAGTTCCATCTGCATCCCCACTGCAAAGCATAACCAATGCAGGTGTATCCTCTTTATTTTCAATCTTTAACAGTGACTGGTTTAATGTTGGTGCTGCTGAAAATGAACCTATATAATTGAACTGACCTTTTAATGTGAAGCCTGTGCAAAGTGCTTCCATGCCCCCCATAGACAAACCACATATTGCAGTATATTTTTTGTCCTTAGAAACAGCATAATTTTTATAAATATATGGTTTAAGATCCGTACTAAATTCTGCCTCAAAATCAGTGAATGCTTTAATATTTTTTGGGCTCAATGTTTTTTTATCCAAACCATCAGGCGGTATAATACTTGGAAAAACAGCAATAACAGGTGCTGCTTCTTTTCTTGAATAAAGACTATCCAAAATACCTCCTGCATTCATAGATACCCACTGATTTCCATCGCAGCCAATACCATGTAACATATATACTACAGGATATTTTTTCTCTTTATTATATTTCGGCGGCAAATAAACATATGCCTCTCTATCTTTATTATAAATTTTAGAATGATATGTGATTTTAGAAACAGTCCCATGTTCTACACTTTTGTCTTCATATAAAGACATATCAACATCAAAATATTTCTTAAAATCTTCTAAGCTGCCACTTGATTTTGCAGTCTGCCAATTTGGATCATTTATTGTCTCTGCAGGTTTTCTTGTTTCTACAGGCACCTCACCTGCCTTAACCACTTTTACATTACATATCCACTTATCTTTTTTATATTTAGCGGTTATTTTCGCATTGCCAACATTTTTGGCAGTAATAATTCCCTTTTTGCTGACTGTAACAACATTTTTCCTATCAGAACTCCACTTGATTTTATTTCTTATCTTTTCTTTTTTTACCGAAATTTTCATTGATTTTCCTTTTTTAATTTCTAAACTTTTAGGAATCATTGTAGTATTTTTTGCATATGTACTTTTACAGAAATATGTTCCAATAACAATTACAACCAAAAGAGCTGTAATAATTAAACATGCTGTTTTTCTACTTATTTTTTTCATTTCTAATCTTCCTCCATACATTAAATTTTCACTTGATTTATTGACTTAGAACTATATATATGGTACTATTTCAACGTCATTATTGCTATAGAATAAATCGCAAAAACATATAAAATATCGACTTTAACACATATTGTACATTCATAGAAATGAGGGATTAAATGGTGCAAAAAATATTTTTTAGTACAACACCAAATATTTTTCCAAAAATTATACTTGCAAACAGCGTATATATAAATGCTCCGAATTGTCATTTTACCAGAACTCCAAACGAATATATAATTTACTTTATTTTAGACGGAAAAATGATTCTTAAAGAGGATACAAATATTTATAATTTAAAAAAAGGGGATTGCCTTTTGTTAGATTCTTCAAGAACACATAGTGGTATTCGCTCAAACTCCTCTGTAAAATACCTATATATTCACTTTCAAACAGATTTTATTGAAAATATTTTTTTGCAAAACGACTTTACAAGATTATCTATAAAAAATAAAATTTATTTAAATGAGACAACCAATAATACTATTTTGATACCGAAATATTCTACTTTAAAACCGCCTTATTATAAACAGTTTTTAAACAATAGCAACGAACTCATTCATATAATGAACAACATTACCGAACACAAAAACATACTTGCCGGCTGCTCATTACTCAAATTATTTATTTTATTAGAAAAAGCATTTCAATATAGCCTAATATCCGATACCCCGCCCAAAGATATTCGTGTACTTGAATTGATAAATTACCTAAATGAACACTATGCTGAAGATATTACCAGCAATAAAATTGCAAACTATTTCTACAATAACTATGATTATTTAAATCGTATATTCAAAAAGCAAACAGGAAAAACTATTTTTTGTTATTTAAATGAATATCGGATTACAGAAAGTAAAAAACTTTTATACAGTGGTTTATTAACCAATAAAGAAATTGCAGAAAAAGTTGGTTTTCACAATGAATTTTACTATTCAAAAGTATTTAAACAATATACCGGTTTAAGTCCAAGAGAATATAAAACAAATGGAGGTATAAAATGCAACAAAGTAACGCAACCTTTTTCTACTTAAAACAAATAATAAATAAACAGCACACATTTTTTAATCACAATCAAACAAAAGATATTGCTTTTAGAAAAACCATGCTTTGCAGACTCAAAAAAGCCATCAGAAAAAACGAAAAAAATATTTTTAAAGCACTCCACCACGACCTCGGAAAATCAAAAGCAGAAGCATATATGTCAGAAATCGCCATGGTCTATCAGGAGATAGATACTGCAATAGCCAATATCCAAAAATGGAGCAAGCCAAAACACGTATCAGGCACTTTAAGCACGTTTCCATCAAAAAATTACATTTACAATGAACCTTACGGAGTAGTGCTGATTGTCGCACCGTGGAATTATCCGTTCAATCTCTCACTCTGCCCTTTGGTCGGAGCTATCGCAGCCGGAAATTGTGCTGTAATAAAATGTTCCAAAAACAGTCAGGCATCATCTGAACTTATTCAGGACATTATCAACGATACATTCAGCAATAACTATATTTACTGCACAGATGCCGACATAAATCATGACATACTGCTAAATCAAAAATACGACTATATCTTTTTTACCGGAAGCCCTGACGCAGGCAGAAAAGTCATGAAAAAAGCCAGCGAAACGCTTACTCCTGTTTCACTTGAACTCGGTGGGAAAAGTCCTTGCATAATAGACGAAACAGCCAATCTCAAAATGGCAGCAAGAAAAATTGCATGGGGCAAATTCCTAAATGCCGGACAGACCTGTATTTCAATAGATTATGTATTTATACATGAAAGTGTAAAAAAAGCATTTATAACAGAACTTAAAAAAGAAATCAACAAACGTTATTCCAATGCTGCTTTTAACGATTCATACCCAAAAATTGTAAACCGCCGCCATTATAACCGTTTAAAGAAACTGATTTCTACAGAAACAAAAATTATAGGCGGAGAATATAATGATATCGAACGAAAAATCGCACCTGCTCTTTTACCTGAAACCGATTTTAACAGACCTGTCATGCAGGAAGAAATATTCGGACCTTTGCTACCGATAATCAGTTATAAAAATATAAACAAGATTATACGGACCTTAAAAAACAAAGAAAAACCGCTTGCCTGCTATGTTTTCACATCAAAAAAAGCCACCGCACATAAGATAATACACGAGGTATCTTATGGCGGAGGCTGTATAAATGATGTAGTTGTCCATATCTCTAACCACAACCTCCCATTTGGAGGTGTCGGAAACAGCGGTATGGGCAGTTATCACGGAAAATACAGTTTTGAGACATTCAGCCACAAAAAAGGTATCGTTAAAAGCAGCAGTAAATTTGATGTTCCTGTAAGGTATGCACCGTATGGAAAATTAAAATATTTCCTTATAAAAAAACTTTTATAATCAACAAATTTTTTCTTCCGGCAGCCACTTGCGAAGCATCTTATAAAGGTCACCGATAACTATCGGTTTTGTAAGGAAGTCACTCATTCCCTTACTTATAAGTTCCTCTCTTACTCCTTTCATCGCATCGGCTGTCAATGCAATAACAGGCAATTCTCTCTTATTTTCATCCGACAGGTCACGAATTCTTGCTGTTGTTTCAACGCCATCCATTCCCGGCATAAAATGATCCATAAAAATAAGGTCATAATCAATATCGTGGTCATGATACATATTTTCAATACGCTGACGTCTCATGCTCATCTGAGCCTGCTTTATCCTTGTAATATCGTGCAGCTTTCCAATAACACTCACGGGCGTATTACCATCTTTTACAACGAAACATTCAACACGATACCACAATTCAACCCTGCTGCCATTTTTATCATAAGACATATCAATCTCTGATTTTTCAACATTTTCTTCCCTAAATTCTTTTTTGATGCATTCATACAATTCATGCATTTCAGGATAAGACTCCACGTTTTCTGAAAATTTTTCATACTCGATTTGACCAGCCAAGATATGTAATTTCAAGTCTCCCTGCCGAATTCAAATAAACAGAAATAACCATCACAATATACGAAAAAACAGAGCAGAACATCGTATAATACACATCAAAATAAAGACAGCTTGCAACAGGTACAAGTACAAATGTAATGTATATTCCAATATCATTGAAACAGCCAAACATTCCTATCAAAACCGACATTGCAACAGACATATAATACTTCAAAAATTTATCAGGAACTTTAAAAAAGCATAAAATTAACGGTGATATCAATGTCGGAATTCCAATTACTGAAATTGCAAACATCAACTCTTCACTAAAATTAAACACAGCAAAAAAGTCAAGTAATAAAAGACATATTAAAAATGTCGTACAAATTGCCATTGTAACCGCAATCTGCCTGTTAAGATTATGTGTATTGTCAATCATACGATAACTTTCCTCCTTTGTAAAAAGCGAAATGTCATTGATACATTACACTATAGATATTTTCCCTTCAATAATACTGTTCCAATTAAAAATCCCAAACACAAACCCAAAGCAACAGTTCCGGCAAAAAGCAGACCTATTTCCAGCACATTGTTCGTGCGGATATTTAAAATAATTTCGCAGACAGCATACACTGATAAACCTGCTGCTATTCCGACAAATCCTTTTCTTTTGTCACTAATTTTCATACTGATAATAACCGCAATTACAAAGCCTATAATCATAAAAATAATACTATCACTTGAAAATAATTCACTTAAAACAGGTAAAAATTTCATATCCACTCCTCCCATCTTTAAAATTTTCTCATTTTTTCTAAATAACATCATTATTTTTTCCTTATTATACATTATTTTGTACGAAATAATCAATAAGGGGAGTGGGAGGAATAAATTTTGCTTCACATGTTTTAACGCAGAAATTAATATAAAATTCGTACAAAACAAAAAAGCCACAAAACACACGACTTTATCGTTATATTTTATGGCTTTTTATTTCCTAAAACATCGAAAATCATATCACAACACTCTCATTATTTCTAACCGCATGATTTACAATCACCTCAACTTTTCCCGCATTGTCATCAACAAGATATATCTTATGTAAAAACACATTTACATGTTCACCCTCTGAAACCATTTCCTGACCTATCTGTCTGTTTGCTATTAAAATTTCATCATGAACTCTTATTTTAAGTTCAAGTCCGTTCCCTCTGAATGAAACTCTTTCTACTACTCCCTCCTCTTTCGTAACAGGATAAGGATTAAATTCATTTTTCTTTCTGACTGTAATAAACTCAGGTCTTATGACCGCTGTCTTTCCATCTGAAACATTATGAAAACCATTAAATGAAGCATAGTCATTGATTATAACGGGTTCTCCTAAAAACTGTGCCATAAACGGTGTCTGCGGATTGCTATAAACCTCTACCGGTGTTCCAATCTGTTCAATTCTCCCCTTATTTGTCACAATAATCTGGTCTGCAACCTCTATTGCTTCATCCTGGTCATGCGTAACAAAAATACTCGTTATCCCTACTCTGTTTATAAGTTCCCTGAGCCATGACCTCAATTCTTTTCGGACTTTTGCATCAATTGCGGCAAACGGTTCATCAAGCAGAAGAAGATGCGGCTGCGTTGCCAAAGCTCTCGCAAATGCAACCCTCTGCCGCTGTCCTCCTGAAAGCTGTTTTGGATATCTCTTTTCAAGACCCTTTAGCCCCACAAGTTCAATAAGTTCCTCAACACGATTTTTTATTTCTGCCTTGCTTTTTTTCTGAATTTTCAGCCCAAATGCTATATTTTCATATACCGTCTTATATCTGAAAAGTGCATAATTCTGAAATACAAAACCAATCTCTCTCTTACTCGCCGGAATATTATTTACCTGTTTTCCGTCAATATAAATCTCACCCGAATCCGCATTTTCAAGACCCGCTAAAATCCTAAGTATTGTTGTCTTTCCGCTTCCGCTTGGTCCTAAAAGACCGATAAGTTTTCCCTTTTCAACAGAAAAACTGACATCATCAGACGCTTTGAAATCATTAAATACCTTATTTATATGTTTAAGTTCCACATAAGCTGTTTTATTCTGTCCCATACTCATTTCCTCACTTTAAATTATTAACCTATTCCTATATCATGATTTATTTCACTCTGATACCACGCTCAAAAATATTTTTTAAGACTAATATAACAAGTGCCATTACAACCAAAATAGCCGACATTGCAAATGCTCCCGTAAAGTCAAATGCCTGATACAAAAGTTCTATGTACAACGGCATTGTATTTGTAATACCCCTCAAATGTCCTGATAATACAGAAACTGCACCAAATTCTCCCATTGCCCTTGCCGAACACAGAACTACTCCGTAAAGAAATGCCCATTTAATATGAGGAAATGTAATCTGTGTAAAAATCTGAAAACCATTTGCTCCCATAAGTGCAGCGGCTTCTTCCTCATCAGTTCCCTTAACTGTAAGAACAGGTATTATCTCTCTTGATATAAACGGAAATGTCACAAATATTGTCGCAAGAACTATTCCTGGAACAGCAAATATTATCTGTATTCCCCATTTTTCAAGAAACGGATAAATTGCACTCTGACGACCGAAAGTCAATACAAATATCAACCCTGCAATAATAGGCGAAATAGTAAGCGGCAAATCTATCAAAGTAGATATAATCTTTTTTCCACGAAACTTAAATCTTGTAATAAGCCATGCGGCAAAAATTCCAAACACTGAATTTATAATTACTGTAATAACAGTAACCTTTACAGTCAAAAGAATTGATTTAACGGCATATTCATCCGTAACCGATGAAACAAAAACTTTCCATCCCTCCCTCAATGCCGTGTAGATGACATACACCAGCGGAAGTACAAGCATTATAAGCAGAAATATTACGCTTATGCCAATAAGAAGCCATTTTACAAAACCTTTATTATTTCTAATTTCCATGTCCTGCACCCCCTAATCAATTCCACTTACAATTTTTGACGTATGACTTTGAATCAATGCATTTATAAAAAGAATTACAAAAGATATAAGAAGCATAACAAGCGCAATGGATGTAGCACTTGCATAATCAAACTCCTGCAACTTAGCCATTATCATAAGCGGTGCAATTTCTGTTTTGTACGGAGTATTTCCTGCAATAAATACAACACTTCCGTATTCACCTATACACCTCGCAAAAGCCATGGTAAAACCGGCTATAAGTGCCGGACGGATTTCAGGAAATATTACACTGAAAAAGATACGGGTACGGGAAGCCCCAAACATTGCTGCTGCCTCCTCATACTCTTTTTCAACCTTTTCAAGAACCGGCTGTACACTTCTGACAACAAACGGTATTCCGATAAAAACAAGTGCCACGGTAATTCCAATCCATGTATATGCAATTTTTATCCCGACATTTGCAAAAATTCTGCCGACCCATCCTTCCGGTATTGTAAGATACGTAAGTGCAATACCGGCAACGGCAGTAGGCAATGCAAACGGCATCTCTATAATCCCATCCATAATCTTTTTTCCCGGAAAATCATATCTCACAAGTACCCACGCAATAATCATTCCCATAACCGCATTTATAAGCGATGCGATAAGTGCCGTTATGATACTCACCTTATAACTTGCCAGAACTCTCTGTCTTGTCACTGTCACCAAAAAATCATGTGGTGACAGTTTAAACGAAAAGAATACAAGTGAGCACAATGGAATAATAACAATAAGTCCAAGAATTGCCATGACAATTCCGAAAGATAAACCAAATCCGGGAATCACACTTTTTTTATGCTTCATATCAAACTCCATTTCTCATTGTACCAGTACAAAGAACACCAAAATGCCATTTAAAACAGCTTTTTATTTTTCCTCATAAATGGAATCAAACTCTCCACCGTCAGAAAAATGTTTCTTTGTTGTTTCACTCCAGCCGCCAAAATGCTGAATATTAGTAAGGTCAACATCGGTAATTATCCACTTTTTATCCTTAGGAAGTTTGTCAATAGTATTTCCACTTCCTTTATAGCTGTACTCTTTCAAAATCTTTTCATTTGAAGGACGGTAATACCACTGTGCCTCTAACTTCTGAGCCTCATCAGAATACAGATATTTTAAATATTCCTCCGATACTTTCCTTGTGCCTCTCTGGTCAACAACCTTATCCACAACAGCAACTGTAGGCTGGCATAAAATCGAAACCGAAGGAACCACAATCTCATATTCTCCCGGATGTTCATCTAATGAAAGAAATGCTTCATTTTCCCATGCCAGAAGAACATCTCCCTGTTTATTCTCAACAAATGAAGTAGTGGCACCTCTCGCTCCCGAATCAAGAACAAGGACATTCTTATATAACTTTTTCATGCTCTCCTTTATCTCATCCTCGCTCTGTCCCTGCTTCTCAAAATAATACCATGCCGCAAGATAGTTCCATCTTGCACCGCCTGATGTCTTTGGATTAGGTGTTATAACACCAACATCATTTCTAAGCAAATCACTCCAGTCGAGAATTTTTTTAGGATTTCCTTTTCTGACAAGAAATACAATAGAAGACGTATACGGCGAACTGTCACGCTCAAACTCATTCACATAACCATCATCAATAAGTCCCGCATCTTTCACTGCATCAACATCACCTTCAAGTGCAAGCGTTACCACATCTGCCTGAAGCCCGTTTGCAACCTCAAGTGCCTGCTTGCCTGAACCTCCGTGTGACTGAATTATTGAAACATCCTGACCCGATTTTTGTTTCCAATGCTTCTGAAAAATTTTATTATATTCTTCATAAAGTTCTCGTGTCGGATCATAAGAAACATTTGTTATCTCAACCTTTTTATTAGAAGAAGCATCACTCTTTTTACTGTCTGTTCCGGCTTTTGAACCGCAGCCTGTAAGACTCCCCAATGTCAACGCTGCCACTGTAAACAATGTAATAATCTTTTTCACTCTCATAATATCTGCCTCTCTTTCCCCGCCTGTTTTTAATCATGATATAAACTTAAAATGCTTTATACTGAAATTTATATCAGAAATTTAATCCAATATAAAATAAATCGTTGAAGCGGTTTGTTTTTTGTTGATGATGAAATAATATTCATAAATCAGATGAAAAACAATTAGAATATTTGAAATCGTTTGCAGAATTAAGATAAAAAACTGAGAACAGATTTTTAGAATCGACTGTTTTCGTCACAACAGTACGCTTAAAATGATTATGAAGAAAGAATGTTATGAAATCGTTCTCAGTTATATAAAATAAGGCTTTGTTGATATTTTGTCACAGAAAATCCATCTATGAAATTCATTATATTTTATAGTTACACTACACTTCTTCGGCGAGTTTTAAGTCAAAATCACTCATCCATGTAAAAACTTATTATCATTCCCCTGTCTCTGTTATAGAAATAAATATTGCCCAAACTATCTTTATATCCACTTAAACAGTTTGAATTTTGGTATAACTCCGGTAATTTACCCTCAGTTATCGTTACACCATCTGTACTATTATTCTTTTTCTTTTTGCTATATGTGACCTCAGTGTTTAAAAAAGTTTTTGCAAAATTAACAACCTTATTCACTTCAGCACGTTTACTTATATTTTGTACCTTTTTCACCTTGCAGTAATTAAGCATATTCGTCAAAACACCGTTTCCGTCAAAATACAAATCAAGATAAATTGTATCATCTATGTTTTTATTAGTTATACTACATGCTATTTCTCCACTCTTATATTTTTTTAAATGTATTTGTCCCTTGTGCAATATTTCCTGATACACTTCTTTAGGAAAAGTCTGTTCTATTTTTTTCAATATAGGTATTGCCGCTGATTCAACATTTTCAGGAATTGCTTCTATCGGAATGCTGTTTTTTGTGCCAACCTTTATCACATGTTTATTATCTGACACTGATTTACTTTTTTTTACTGCCGACGTGCCTGCAATTTTATTACTCCGTGTCTCTGTATTATTAACAGCATTTGTCAGACATGAAATCCCGGTAATTATTATCACAACTGCCGCAACAATTCCAACCCATTTTTTTCTTGTAGTAAACTTCATGATATTTTTCACTCTCCTTCTCGTATCCGACTCACCAAAAGCCAGCAATCCTGCACTAAAAGCCTGTGTTTTTGTCGCAAAATCCAATAACAATGTACTGTAATCAGCACGAATATCGTTTGCACTATGTTTCAAAACATATTCATCACAACTCATTTCCATATCACGAATCATAGCAAAATAAGAAATCCAAACAAGCGGATGAAACCAATAAATTATGCACAACAAATACGCGCAAAGCTTAATAAACTGGTCCTTTCTTTGAATATGGTAATATTCATGCAAAAGAATATACTCCCGTTCTTTCTTTCCTAAATGAAACGGAATATAAATTTTAGCTTTAACAATTCCTAATACAAAAGGTGTACTGATATTATCACATTCGTAAATATTATCCTTCCAACGAATTGCCATAGAAATGTTTTTCTTTATTCTCCAAAACCAAAACATATTCCATGCAATCAAAAAAATACAGCCAAAAAGCCAGATATATGAAACTGCTGAAAGCATAAAATCTCGTGTAATAAAATTCCTCCATACTGCCATAGTCTGTTTATTACTAATGTCAGTCATGGCAGAAATATCATAACTTTTGTTACTATTACTAACCTCATTACTTTTCAGATTACTTTTTTTATTATTAGTTTTATTGATTTTTTTATTGAATTTCAAACTGCTTCTTTCAGCATCATCTTTCTCATTTTTTAAATTACTCTTTTCAACATTGTTATTATTACTTTCAATGCTGCTTTTTTTGTCGGTTCTTATATTACTTTTCCTGTCGCTGTTATTATTCTTAATTTTTTCCGCTTTATTTCCCCAAAAATTTAGATTTGCAGATAAAAAATAATTTTTAGCAGCCATATCTGAAGTATTATTCACCAAATTGTAAATACTAATCGGAGAACTCACCCTAACCGGACATAAAAGATAAATTCCAACAATCGTCCACAAAATATAGCTGTATTTTTTCGGAACATTGCGAAAAAATAAACGAACTACAAAAACAATCAAAATTACAACACTTACCCGCAAACCATTGTTAAATAAATATGTAAAAATATTTTGTAACACTATACTCCCCCTCACAAGTATAACGAATAATTAATAATTGATATATTAACCAAAGATTTAATTTTCGTTGTACACATTTAATTTTATATGATTTCTCTTTAAAATTTTTCTTTTAATTGCTAATTTATTTTAATTTTAAATATCCTTGTTCTTCCCAACTATTATAAGCTAGATTCAATTTGAACAATAATTTTGGTTTTGCCCCTGCTCTGTTCTTATCTATTACACAGGCATAGTATCTAATATCTGGATTTTTTGATTTTTCTAAATCAAAGAATTTTGTATCTACTTCTTCTAATGAATATTCATATTTATCATAATCTTCTCTATTTATTTGTTTAAATAAACATAATGTATCTAATACTTCCTTTACTGTTCTACTAACCGCCAAGTCATTTACGCTTAAATTTATTGGCATGGTTGAGCTTTCTGCTAATTGTAAAGATGAACATATAAACATATTGAAATTTTGTGCTAAGTTTGAAAGGATTGTAGCTGTTTTCTTTATTTCTTCCGGATTTCCTATGTTTGCCGTATCTGTTTTTAGTGTGTCATAAAATACATATTCAATCTTTTCTTTATAGTAATAATTTATTATAACTTTTTGTAGCTCATCATTTGTGTGGTCTGTTATGTTTATGAAATAAATAGAATTATTCATTTGTTTACTTGCCCATTCGATTGCTGTTATTACTTTATTAAATTGTGTAGAAATTTTTGAAAGTCTTTTTATGAATTGTGTTTGAGTTTCTTTTTCTTCTTTTAAGATGTATCCATTTTCATCTAGTTTTGCATCTTTTTTATTATCTGGTTTAAATTTAAATTCTAGTAATTCTGTCTCTGATATTTCTACATCTTGTCCATGGATTTTTTTAATTTCAGGATTGTTAAGTATTGTTGTTATTAAACATAATTTCATTTTTTCTTCTGACATTTCATTAGAAATTACTAATACTTTCTTTTGGTGTACCAAAGCAGTATATGCTGCAATATCAATAGTAAGTCTACTTTTTCCTGAGTTAGAAGGCATGGCAAATGCCATTGTTTCTCCTTTTCTTATTCCTTTAAATACTTCTGTTAGAATTGGGAATGGATATGACAATCCGTTTGCCAATTCATTTTCTCCATTTTCTAAAAATCCAACTAAATTTCTACTTAAAATAGTTTGTTTGAATTTTTGAGTTACATTTACTTGTGTAATGGCTTCTTCAACTTCTTCTGCAGACATTTTATCATATAATTGATAATCTGTTATTTCTGCAATTTTATCTTGTATATATCTTTCTGGTGCTTCTAAGCAACTTTTTCTTAGTATAAAAATCTTTTTTAGTTCAACATACATTTTTTCAGGATTCTTTTGTTCCTCTTCTGCTTTTCTTTTTAATTCAACTTTTAAATTATATAATTCTTCTGAATCTTTAGCAAAGTTAAATCCATCTTTTGCCTTTTCTGAAGCATATTTAGCACCTTCGTTAAATAATACGCTTTTATAAATATTTAAACAATTTTCATCTATAAATAAGCATATGTCTTTCACAAAATAGTATTTCATGATTAATTTAGGATTTGTTAATAAAATACCAACAAAATCACGTTCTAATTTTGTATCCCTTAATTTACTAGGATATACATCATCAGGTTCTTCTTCATCTTCCTCAATTTCCAATTCATCTTCTGTTTCATCATTTGATACTTCTTTTAATTGTTTCATTTTTTCTAATGCTTTTATATATTCTTCTTGAACTAATAAATCTTTTATTTCAGCAATATATGGTTCATTAGCTTTTGTTACTGGAATTTGATTTAATATTTCATATATATCGTCAATACTTTTCATATTTGTTCTCCTTTTTTGAGAATAGCAGAGACATTTAATAATGTCTCTTATCTCATTTTAATCTTTCTTCTACTTTTATAAGCATTTCTTTGTATTTTTCTAATTTTTCTTTTTCTTCTTGTATTTTCTTTTCAGGTGCTTTGTTTACAAATCCTGGATTTGAAAGCATTTTTTCACATCTTGCAACTTCTGATTCAAGTCTAGTTTTTTCCTCTTCTAATCTCTTTCTTTCTTCTTCCATATCAACTAAATCTTCTAATGGCATATATAGTTCCATACCATCTTTTAATATGCTTATTGCATTTTCTGAAAT
>ENA-OPWD01001862-OPWD01001862.1-human-gut-metagenome-genome-assembly--contig:-NODE-1862-length-13524-cov-2.803475_pt1 | contig 13524 bp, 21 predicted proteins | sample MGYA00241502_ERZ501996 | MGnify/ENA primary metagenome ERZ501996 (study PRJEB25962, sample SAMEA2042011) | human gut metagenome | biome: human gut; feature: human-associated habitat; material: faeces... | reverse complement strand
AGATATCTATATGCAAGATGGCATTTAGCATAAAGATATCGGTATATACTTGTGCTATTTGCATATAGATATCTAACGCAATAAAATGTATAATAAACTAACAAGGAGGTGTTGCTATTGGGCGGAAAAAATAGCTACGAAAGCATTAAGCGTTACGAAGATAAGGCCTATGATAAGGTGCTTGTTCGTTTTCCAAAGGGTAAGAAAGATATCATCAAAGCCCACGCAGAAGCCCACAGCGAGAGCGTAAACGGCTTTATCAACCGAGCCATAGACGAAGCCATAGAGCGCGACGAAAGCGCTCCTGCGGCCTCTGAGGGGCAAGGAGAGGGATAATAGAAGAGCGGAGGACGATTCCTCCGCTCTTACTGCATATATTGCGAAATGTCTTAAAGGTCGGATTTGAAATCCGAGCCTTTCGGTGCATTGAGGGCCTCATCTGAAATGAGACCCTTGCAACCGTCCAGATCAGGCGCTCACTGCGCCGATTTGAAATCCGAGCAGTGAAGCTCGTTTCGATTTGAGATCGAGACGAGCAGAAAGAACTTAGGCATTGATAGCGGTTGGATATTTGCCCTTGCAATCGTGAATGAAGAGTAATATTATCAAAAATAAATAAAAGTGGTATTAGCTAATGGTAAATATCGTCGTGCGGCATATTATATTGCATTAAGGAATACACAAGATGTAGCGGTTGACGCTTTAGTTGAAAAATGCTATAATAATTTCTCCACAGGGAGAAAGATTATCACTGTGAAGGGAGGATATCTATGTCGTACACAAGGCAAATAGGTTATTTAGTCAGCAGGGCCATAGAACAGGATCCTGCGAAAAAAGATCAGTTCCTTTCGGTACTAAACATGACACCGGAAGATATGGACAAACTTTGCGTAGGGCGTCTGATTCCGACACTTACTGAGGAAGATAAAATTGTAGAGATTTTGGGCCTTCATATCCCGAATCGGGCTCAGTATGATGCTGATGCTTATCAGAGCGTAGTTCACTGCATGACGCCGTTTTCGGATACGCATAATTTAGATACGATCATGGACTTCATCGATGCTTATATCGATGCGAAGGAAACGCTGAACGTATAACGGCAAAGGTCTTAATGGTAAGCAAAAGCGCTCTTTTGCTTACCATTTTTATTAGGGAGGCAACGCATGGGCTATTATGACGATGTACAAAAACTTCCTGAGCAAAGTGTATTGAATATTCAAAAGTTTATTGACGAAAAAAGAAAATTGCTCGAAAAATCGGAAGAATTTGTCAATCCGATACTCAGAGAGGATATTTTTGATTTGCTCAGTAAGGAATGCACGGTTGTATATTATCCTTTGAAAGCTGAAGAAAACGACGGATTCCATGTTCAAATGCCAGTCAACGGGATAAAACAGCATTTTGTGTATATCAATACAGCCAAGCCGCAGGAAAAGCAAATCTATGCGGCAGCGCATGAACTAGGCCATATTTGGACTGACAATGGGCGAAAAATTGGCGAGGCACCGCAATGCCCGGAGGAAGATGATTTGCTAATGAACCGCTTTGCTGCGGAATTACTGATGCCAGCGGAGCTTTTTGGATCACTTGCAACGAAGAAGCTGGCAGAATTTAGCGACAGTCCCGGCCAAATTTCAGAGGACAACTTTTTCCGTGTAGCCGCTTTTTTAATGGATGAATATTTTGTGCCATTTTACGCGGTGGTTCGCCGTCTCGGTGAATTAAAGATTATGACTTGGGATACTTGCAGTGATATTGAAAATAGGCTTTATAAAGAAAATCCGGACGGAGAAAAGATGTTAAGAGACTGCATAAATGAGGGCGGATATTCAAAGCTGCTTGCAAAGCCCAGCGAGAAGAGAAGCATGACAGGATTTACAGAATTATTGAACCGTGCAGAGGAAATCGGACTTTTCCGCCCTCAAAAGGTGACATACCTACGTAAAGAGCTCAATCTGCCGAAGGTGGGTGACTCACAGAAAATGCTTCCGCTTATAGAGAGATAATACCGAGGTTAATAAGACAGGTAAGTGATATTATGCAGGCAGTACTGGATGCTGATTTTATCAATAAAATTGACGAAATAAAGAGCACTGACACAAAGCAACTGTTTCGAAAACTTATGAAAGAATTGAATTGTACACCAGTTGTTCATCCTTATGTGATGTCACATGAACTATTTAGTTGCAATCTGGCACAGGATATGATAGAAGAAGGTCTGCTTAGATCCGTAGATTATAAAGAATTTTTGCCTGATGATAAGAGAGAAGGATATGAACAAAGGTTTCGTGATCTTTATTGGGATATGACCTTTGAGGAGAGCGGGCAGGGCATCGAAGCACACGATAATATCTTTATACGGCACGCTGGATGCAGCTACGGTGAAGTGCACTCGGTACTTATGGCGGCAGAATTAGGGATACCGGTCTTTTATTCTAACGACCACAGTGGAAAAACCCTTTGTAACCACTTTCGTAATCTTGAATCGAAAACAATACATGAGATTTGCGAGGAGTATAAAGGGAAGGACGGCAGCATAATTACAGCAAAGGAATGGAAGTACCTGTGTCATTCCACATAAGAGGAAGATACATAAAAAATTAGATAGATCACGGTTGCAAATTGAAGTATGTCTGTGGCACATTTGAGATAAAAAGAATAAAATGCTTTTCGCATATTTTGAGTTCAACAAAAATTCAACTCCGTTACGAAAAGTCCTGCTATTTTACTCGACGATATAAAACGATGATTTTGAAAAAGTGAGTAATATCAATACTTTGCGGGACGTTGCACTACGATAGCAAACACTTTGTTTGGAACTCATAACCCGGAGGCCGTAGGTTCGAGTCCTGCCTCCGCAACCAGAAAAACAGCCGTTTTCGACAAGAAAACGGCTGTTTTTATAACTTTTTGAGCAAATTTCATTCTGAGCCAGTTTGAATAATTCAACTTTAGTTCAACTCGGTTTCAAAATTCAAGCTTTTTTCAAAAATACATCGGCCAGAATATCGGCATTTCTTTGGTCGGCGGCCTCCATCACATGGGCATAGATATTGGCTGTTGTGCTGACCTGTGCATGGCCTAACCGTTTGGAGATGGATACACTGTCCACGCCGCTAAAGTAAAGCATAGAGGCCATTGTGTGCCGAAAAGCATGGGGGTTAATATGTGGGAGATCGTGCCGCCTGCTGAACTTGGCCAACCAGTCTGTTACGCTGTCCGGGTGCATCGGTTTTCCGTCTTCCTGCGCAAACAAGAATCCTTGATCGTGATAATACTCCCCCAGCCGCAGCCGTTCCGCGTTCTGCCATGCCCGGTATTGCCGAAGAAGCTGCATCGTTTCTGTTGGCAGAGAAACCCAACGATCAGAGGTCGCAGTTTTGGGCGTATCCTCATATACGCCTATATCCGGCGAGTAAAGGATATTGTTGCAGATATGGACGCGGCTTCCCGCGAAGTCAACGGCATTCCATTTTAGCCCTAACACTTCACCGCGCCGCGCTCCTGTGATGAGCAGTAAATGTGTGAGCGTTTCCCATTTTAGCGGTTCTGCGTCCAGTGCATCACGGATAGCTGCAACTTGTTCTGGCTGAAAGTAGTTGACTTCCTTTTTGCTGACCTTCGGTAATGTGGCTTTTGCTGCCACGTTGAAGGGAACAAGTCCCTCCTTCTCGGCTTGGTCTAACACAGTCGAAATCAAACGGTGGTGTTCTAATATTGTTTTTGCCGATAATCCTTCGCCGGTACGTTTGTTTTGCCCCGGCTTGGCGAGATCAGTATAGAAGCTGTTCAGATGATCGGCGCGGAGGTCTTTCAACTTGATATGCCCGATTGCGGGATAGATGCGCACAGCCAGTTCCTTATAGCGAACGATGGTTGAATGCTTTATTCCGCGCTGTTCTTTCAGATCAATCACATAATTGCAGTACTCCTCAAACTTCAAACGGCTGTCGGAGGTCACACCCTCACGGCATTCCTTTTCAAAGGTCGCGGCGAAAGCCTCGGCCTTTTTTCTTGCGCTTTTTTCCGTCCATGTGGGCGAAACTTCAAATGTTGCCGTCCACGGCTTGAGCTGCTTCCCGTCAGCACCACGGCCACGGTGGACACGGATAGAGTAGGAGATCAGCTTGCCGGACTTGTCCCGGCGTTCTTGAATGTTAGCCATTGTGTTCACCTTCTTTTCCAAATGGTAGCCCTGATAATTCAAATGCGACAAAACGATTGATCTCAGAGATTAAAGTTCTCCATTGTTTATGCGAAATCATTGCAACCTTTCCGTTTCTGCTACTGATTTTCACTGCATTGTCGGAGTAAATTTGCTTAATAAAATCGTTGCTCTCAGAAAGATCGACTTCTTGGATATCATATCCATGCAATTTGATTAAATTTACAATATTGCTGTAAGCATCGTGTAACCCTCTCAATCCATCTTCAAACATTTCATGTTCCGTACGAAAATCATCCTTTAAAAGAAGATACTCAACACGGACATTGAGAACTTGTGCAAGCAGTGATGCGTATTCCATAGATATTGGGCGTGTTCCATTTTCTAAGTACGAAATTTGTTTTTCACTGCGCTCTTTCCCTCGATTATCTGGCAATTTCATAACAGCATCAATTAGCTGCTCTTGAGAAAGACCGCACGCAATCCGACATTCTTTTAGCCTTTTTCCCATTAGGAACATAGATTCCTTTTGTCGTGTTACTTTTTTCGTAAAAAGCACCCCCTATCGCACAAAATAGAACAAAGCAAAAGTTAACTGCGTTGTTACATAATAGTAACATTTACGTTACAATTATAAGCGACGTAGGACGATACGTCAAGTGCTAATACGAAAGGAGAGAGCTTTATGTTCCGAACTATCAGAGATGTCGCACGATATTTAAAGATTCCGGAGAGCTTTGTGCGCCGACTTGTGGCACAAGGCGTCTGCCCGGGTGTTTATTCCGGGAATCGGTTCCTTGTCAACGTCGAGGCGCTACGGGAATATCTCGACGAGGAGAGCCGCAAGGCATAGGAGGTGCAGGCGTGAGACAGTATTTGGTGTCCGATATGCTCCACGAGGGCAGTGAGAACGGCACGACGCTTTCAGAGCTTGTCCAGCTTACCGGCGAGAATGAGCGGTCGATCCGCCGTCGCATCCAGGCGGAGCGCAAGGCCGGGAAGTTGATCTTAACCGACAACAAATCCGGGTATTTTCTCCCTGCCTCGGAATACGAAGTGCGCCGATTCATTTGCTCTATGTCAAGCCGTGCCCGTGAAATTAAGGCTGTAGCATGCGTTGCAGAAGATGCGCTTTTGAAAATGACTGGTCAGGAAAGAATGGCGGGCTGGTAATGGCGCAGAGACGAATGTTTTCACTGAAAGTCACAGACACGGACAAATTTTTGGACATGTCCGCAAGTGCCCAATCGCTGTATTTTCATCTGGGGATGCACGGTGACGATGACGGTTTTGTTAGTTCTCCACGGAAAATTGCCCGCGCCGCAGGCTGCAACGACGATGACCTAAGGCTCCTTGTAGCAAAAGAATATATCATCCCGTTTGAGAGCGGTGTCGTGGTTATCACAGACTGGAATATCAATAATACTCTCAAAAACGATCGTTATCATCCGACGATTTACACCGCAGAAAAATCAATGCTGACAACAGATTGCACCGGGCGGCTAATGCTTGGAGGTGGTCAGGAAACAACATGGAACCAAAATGGAACCATCTCGGAACCCGAACGTAACTTAACCCAACTTAACCTAACTAAACTCAACAAAGGGGATAAGGCGGCTACGCCGCCACGCGCGAAGCGCTTTACCCCGCCCACGTTAGCAGAGGTTCAAGCCTATGTGCTTGAACGCCAATCGCCCGTAGACCCACAGGAGTTCATCGACTTTTACGAATCGAAAGGGTGGCTGGTCGGCAAGACCCCCATGAAAGACTGGAAAGCGGCTTGCAGAAATGCGGAGAAGTGGGGCCGGTGGAATCGCAATGACAGCCGCAGCAAGGTGAAGACCACTGCGGACTACGGAACGGAGGACTTTTTCAATGCTTGATAACCTTGTTCAGAAGTCGCTGGAGCATTCCGCTGAGAAGCTGGGTGACTACATAAAGGACGGTGTTCTTTGCTGTGGCGCGTGCGGAAAACCAAAGCAGAAAAAGATCCACTTCCCCAATATGGGGGACAGGCTGGTAGGGATCGCCTGTGACTGCACGGAATCGGAAAAGGCCAGCGCGGACGATGCGAACGATACTGCCGCCTTTGAAACGATGATGGAGCGCCGCCGCATCGAGGATTCTATCGTCGATCCCTCGTATCGAAAAGTGACCCTTGCCGATGACGACGGCGCAAATCCGAAAATCTCTAAGATTTGCAGAAAGTATGTCGATCAGTGGGACAAGGTATCGACGGAGAATATCGGCATCCTGTTTCGCGGCCCTGTCGGCACAGGCAAGAGCTTTTTTGCCTGCTGCATCGCAAATGAACTGCTGAAAAAGCGTGTTCCGACAGCGGTGACGAGTTTTCCGCGCCTTTTGAATCTGCTGCAAAACAGCAAAGACCGTCAGGGCTTGCTTGACCGGCTGAGTACATACAAGCTGCTCGTCATTGATGATCTCGGCGTCGAACGTGATACCGGGTATGCGGCGGAGCAGATTTTCGCAGTCATCGACGCGCGGTGCCGCTCGAATCTGCCAACAATCGTGACCACGAATTTGACGCCGCAGGAGATGGATGCACCGGAAACAATGCAGTATAAACGCATCTTCGACCGCGTGGCGGAAATGTGCCCTGTCTCGCTGCTGGTAGACGGTGAGAGCCGCCGCATCCAGAATGCCCAGCGCCGCAAGGAGCTTGCAAGAGAACTGCTGCTGTAAACCATTACGGAAACGGAAAGGACAAGACTATGAACGAGGACAAAATCATTCAGATCATCCCCGCCCCTGCAAATATGCTTTACGCATTTGAAGACGGCAAGACGTACCCTGTTGCCTGCCTCGCGCTCGTCGAGCTGAGCAACGGCGACCGTGAAGTCCACGCGATGGCTGCGATCAACGGCGGCCCCATCGAGGATGTGAGCGATAGCGGCGCGGTTCTCGTGCACGAATGAAAAAAGCCCTCCCCAAATCGGGGAGGACCGCTCTTGTGGTGAGTTCGAATTGTCAATTCTAATTTTACCACAGGAGGAGCAGATATGCAAGCAAAACCACTTGCCACAAATCTCGGAGAACAGGCGAACAAAATTGCAGTGTCGGTGCAATCTGGTGACGGCGATGTATTAGCCTTGTGGGGAATGTGCCGCCGATATGCTATGCAGCAAGCCACACGGTGGCTCAGAGCGTTTGAGGGCAGCGGCGGTGTCGAACTAGACGACCTTGAACAAAGTGCGTTTATCGGGCTTCTAAAAGCCGTGCAGACATGGAAGCCGGAAAGCGGTGCATTCTCCACTTGGTATACCATTCAACTAAAGGCGGTATTTGTAGAGACTTATGGGATGAGGACGAAACGAACACGGGAGGACCCGCTCAATAAATCTCACTTATCGCTCGATACGCCACTGGATGAAAACGAAGATGGCAACTTTACTATCGCCGATATTTTACCGGATGAAGCGGCGGAAGCAGCTTTCGAGGACGTCGAACAGCGAGACTTTCAACAAGCTGTGCAAGCAGCACTTGCACAACTGCCGGATGCGCAGCGCGAGGCGATCATCGGTGAATTCTGGTTCGGACGAGAGCCAGACCCAAAGTTGAGGCGGGAAGCGCTGCGAGCCCTGCGGCACCCGCGCATTCGAAAGCCGTTAGTGGAATTTTACCGCTGAAAGAACGATGCAACGTCAGAAAAAACAAAGCCGGAAAGGGGGCTTTTCAAACTTTGTCAAAGAAAATCAGAGATGAGACCATTATTGAAGCGCTGCTGATCTCCGCGACAGTGCGGAGCGCGGCGGCAAAGCTCGAGATCAACGAGCAGACGATCTATCGCCGAAAACGCGACCCTGAGTTCATGCAGAAGTATAACGAGGCACGGCGAGAGCGAACCGAAGCGGCACGGAACGTGCTGCAGGAGCGGGCGCACGCCGCGGCGGATACGCTGGCAACGATCATGCAGGATGCAGACGCGCCCGCGCAGACCCGCGTAAGCGCCGCAGCAGAGATTTTGCGACAGACAGTGAAGTACACGGAGATCACAGACATCATGCAGCAGCTTGACGAGCTTGAAGCATGGCGAAGGGAGCAGGAACAGCGATGAAGAAAAATTTTGATATCCGCCTTGCGGCGTTGCGGGAATACCTCAGGTCGCTGTCAGCCGATGAAACCACTTTTATTGTCGAGGGCGGCGGCGAATTCCACACGTCGGAGGATCCATTTTCCTACTTGCTGGAACACGGCGCATATACCCATGACGGGCAGCGCATTGTCTTATTTCTGCACCCAATCGAGGGCGTAGACCCGTTGAGCCTTTCCCTCTATGAAATGCTGGATGAAGCCATTGAGCGCGGCAAGCTGGAATTGCCAGCGCTGGAAAGTGACGAGATCGGAGGTAAAGCCTTTGAATAACGGAATTAAAGCCCGCATTGCCTCTTTACAGGCGATAGCAGCGCAGAAGCAAAAGGGCGCAGCAATTATGACCTTGCTTGAAAATGGCGCGTGGGCGGCTTGCAGAGCGCCGCAAAGCCCTGCAAAGGTGTTCCAGACGGAACAGGCAGCACGAGATTATTTATCAGACTGCGATAGCGTTATCATTATTGACCTTTAAGAAAAAACAGCGCGGCAGCGCATGAAAAAGAAAGGAATTTTGATATGAATTTTGAAGCCAACATTGAAACCGCTGATAGCGTAAAGGAAAAGGTAAAGGCCGCTTTCGGCTTTGATCTGAGAAGTGCCCTTGACCTTGTGAAACGCAACGACTATGACACGGACGAGCAGTATTTGGACGCTTGCGCCCGCGCAGAGTTGGAACGCAGCAGCCCCGAATACAGAGCAGCCAGAAGCCGCCTTAAAGCTGAATACCATGCACGGCAAGAGGAACAGGAGCGCAAGGCACAGAGCGAAAACTATAAAGCAATCCGCAGCAGAGTGAGCCTTGATAGCGTAGACAAGCACAATATTGACGAGGAAGCCGCCGCACTTGCCCGCCGCGATCTTTCCGCAAATCGTATTGCCGCGTCCGCCCTGGGCGTGACCATTGAGAAGTACGCGGCAGAGCTGACGGAAAAAGCAAAGGACAGTAAGGCCAGCAATGCGCTTTTTAATGCTATGTTGCGTGGTCAACTGTAAGGAAAGGAGAACACACCATGAGCCAGTTTAACATTTATGCCCGAAAGCTCGATACAGCTTTCAAAGAAGCCCGCAGCGAGTACAACACCGTTTTCCGTGCGCTCCAAGAGGCGCAGCAGGCCAGCCGTGACGCTAACGCATGGAAGCCCGGAGACAGCGCCGAGGAAAAGCAGATTAGAACAACCCGCGCAGCGCTAAAGCTGCATGACGCAGAAGCCACCTTTAACGAGGTGAGCGCCCGCGTTTGGGACAACTTCAAGGCCACGCGCCGCACGATCCGCGCAGAGCTGGAACAGGCAGTACGCGCCGCCAATATTGCAAATCCTGACGCGATCGACAACAACGCCCTTGAGCTGATGAAAACCGGCGTTCTTTCCCCGGCTGATTACTCCGCGTTCATGGCGCGATTCGACAGCAACCACACCATGTTAAAGCTAGTTGGTCACTACGCAGCCGAAGCCGCAAAGACTACGGACAGCCGCCGAGAGGCCGCAGCCCTTAACGCTATCGCTCTTGACTGCCAGAGCGGGGAGGGCGCAGTCATGCGGGCATGGGATAGCATTTCGGCAATTTCTGACAGTTGCGGCGACGGGGACGGCTACCGGCGCAAATCGCCCGGTGTAATTGTCAGCATGAGCGAAAAATGGGACGATCTCGCGGGCGAGGCCGTGGAGAACTTCTGATTTTCGATAAGCGGCAGAGATCAACATTCTGATACATAGCTTCCTGAAAACAAATTTAAGGAGAGATAAAATGGAACTTAGTTTTGCAAACGGCGTGCAGGAATACACCGTACACGGCGTTAAGGGCGATGTGGTCATTCGATTCAACCCTACTGACGGCACGTTTATCCAGCGTCTTTACAACGCATTTGATACGCTGGATAAGAAACAGGATAAATACGCAGATGAGGTGCAGAAGTGCGGCGACCGCGTTGAGATTTTCAACATTGCTGACCGCCGCGACAAGGAGATGCGCGAGATCATCGACGGCCTCTTTGAAACGCCTGTGTGCGATGACATTTTCGGCAGCATGAATCTTTACGCGATGGCGGACGGTCTGCACGTGTGGACAAATTTCCTGCTTGCGCTGATGGACGAAACGGACAGCGCCTTTGCTCGTGAACAGAAAGCAACGAATCCGCGCATTCAGAAGTACACGGCAAAGTATCGCCGATGAATTGGGGGTTGCCGTCCTCCGTCGAGATCGGCGGAGAGAACTATGAAATTCGCACGGACTTTCGCGTTATCCTCGATATCTTCGTAATGCTGAGTGATCCTGATTTGAGCGGCACTGACCGCGCAGAGGGCATCTTGCAGATGTTCTATGTCTCGCCCGAGGATATCCCGCCGCAGCATTTGCAAAAGGCGGTAGACGCTTTCTCGTGGTTCCAGAACGGCGGACAGGAGCCGGACAAGAAAAAGTCGCCGAAGCTGGTTGATTGGGAGCAGGACTATCCGCTGATCGTCCCGCCCATCAACCGGATATTCGGGCGGGATATCCGCGAAATTCCCTATAACGCGGAGGCCAACACCGGGGGCGTCCATTGGTGGACGTTCCTCGGTGCATATCAAGACCTCGGCGACTGCACCTTTGCACAGGTCGTGCGCATCCGCGACAAAAAGGCACGTGGCAAGCTGCTTGAAAAGGATGAACGCGAGTGGTACCGCAGGAACAGCGATATCGTGAATATGAAACGCCGACTCAGTCAGGCAGAAGATACGACCTTTTCTAAGTGGCTGGGGGTGGGAAAGGAGCCTGTGAATGGCAAATGCTGACGGCAGCGTGATCTTCTCCTGCGACTTGGATTCGACCAAAGCGCAAAAGAAGCTCAGCAAGCTGCGTGATAAGATATCCGAACTGAATAGCGAACTTGAAAAGGAAACGGGCAATAAGCTGAACATTGAAAAGCGGCTCGACGCCGCATCTCAGGCGGCAAAGGCGACGGAAGAGCGCGTAAAGGCGTTGAGGAAAGAGGTCGAACGGCTGAACGACCGCGAATGGATCCAAAAACAGGGCTTTACGCAGAACGAATATCAGGCCAAAGTGCTCGACCGCCGCGCCGCTGCGGAGGCGGAGCTCAAACAGCAGGAAGTGCTTTTGCACACGCAGACGAAGGAGGTCAAAACGCTTTCGGCTGCTTACGAAGAGACGACCGCCAACATCGACAGCATGACTGTAAAGCTCGACAAAGCAAAAGTCGCTGCCGGTGAGTTGATCGCTAATACGGAGCAGGAACGCAGGGAGCGCGAGGCGGAGAATTCCGCGCTTGCCAAAGCGGGCCAGTATGCCGCGCGTTTCAGAGATCAGGTCAAGAGTTTAGCGCGCTCTATGCTTGTATTCTCAGTCATCACGGCGGCGCTCATGGCGCTACGCAAGCAGATCAAGGCGGCTATTGCGACCAGCGCAGAGGCATCCGACGCTTTTGCCCGCCTCAAAGGTGCGCTGCTGACATTAGCTGCGCCGCTGATGGATGTGCTGATCCCGGCGCTGACGTGGCTAATGAATCTGCTTGCGGCCATTGTGTCGGAGATCGTGACGATCATTTCGATTCTGAGCGGTAAGTCAAAGAAGAGCATGGAGGCATCGGGCAAAAACCTCTACAAAGAGGCTGCCGCCATTGACGCGACCGGCAAGGCGGCAAAGGAAGCGACAGACGCGCTCGCGGCGTTCGATGAGATCAACAAACTCAGCACGACAACGTCCGTTGGCGGCGGTGGCGGCGGAGCATCCGCCATTGCGCCGGACTTTGATTTTGACGAAGGGCCCATGATGGAAAAGCTCGACAAGGTGTTCCAGAAGATCAATGATATCTTTAAGACCATCCGCGCGGGGCTTGAGATCGTCGTGGATGACCTAAAATGGAGCTTTGACAAGAAAGTTATCCCCAAGAGCAAGGCAACATGGCTGACCGTTTTAACGGCGCTGCTCGGTGCAACACTCGGCGCGGCGTTCGGCGGCATCACGGGCGGCGTCATCGGTTTATCCCTCGGTGTGCTGCTGGGGCTGTACCTTGTGGGCCTTGACCCCGAAACATGGAAGCAGACCATAGACGGAGAAACCGCCATGATCGCCGTCGTAACGGCCTTACTTGGCGCGCTGCTCGGCGGTGTGTTCGGCGGCTTCATCGGCAGTGTGATCGGACTTAGTCTTGGCGCGATCCTCGGCCTGTATATCTCTGGCTTTGCCGAGGATGACAAGGAGCACGGCGGCAAGAGACAGCTTCTTTCCGAACTCATCGTCGTTCTCTGCGCGCTGCTCGGTGCGATTATCGGCTCTATCGTGTCTCCGGGCATCGGTACAGTTGTCGGTATGGGCCTCGGTATTCTGCTTGGACTGAGCATTTACAGTGTCCGCAAAGACCCAAAGAAGGGTACGCAGCGGCTTGTGAGTATTGGGCGCAGCGTATTGCTTGGACTGTTGGCCGGTGTTCTCGGTGTCAGCCTTGCGGCGCTTGGTATCGTCAGCGCGGGCACGGCGTTCATCATCTCGGCGGCGATTGGTCTTGCCCTCAAGTTCTTTGTCGATAGTGTGGACGATTCCAAAGTCAGAAAGGCAACGTCCGGCTTTACCGGTACGCGCGTATCAACAAAGGCACCGGCGCGCAGCCGTCGCGTGGCGGCGCAGAGCTTAGACGGCAATGCGCCTGTGTACAACGAGATCCCAGCGCTTGCGAGCGGTGCGGTCATCCCGCCGAACCGAAAGTTTCTTGCCGTGCTGGGCGACCAGAAGAGCGGAACGAACGTCGAAGCGCCGCTTTCGACCATCAAGCAGGCCGTCATGGAGGCACTGGCACAGGGCAGCCGCGAGCCCATCAATGTGAACCTCGTTGTGGATGGTAAGACGCTTGCCCGCGTGGTCGTTCCCAACATCAACAACATGACGCGCGCAGCCGGTAAGCCCGTGCTGCTGTACTAACGGGAAAGGAGACTGCAAATGTTTATCTTCGGCTATGATGTCGTGCTCGAGCGACTGGAACGAGTGATCCACCAGCTCGTGGAGCTGCAGACGGCGGAATGATAGGAAGTTGAGGCAGTAATGAGAACAAAAAGCGATTCTGAACACCCGCTACGTGAGCTTAGTAAAGAAGAGATTGCGGAACTTTTTGCGAACCTCGAGCCTATTGAACTTCCGGATGGACCGCTCACAAATGAGGGAGAACCGTGCGTAATCACAACTTGCACATTGACAGAAGAAGAACTTGGACTCAAGAACCATGCAAAGAGAGGAAAGGTTTGCGCAGAGTAAAAAAGAGG